>ERZ842401.516-NODE-516-length-56690-cov-5.652317_pt1 | contig 56690 bp, 63 predicted proteins | sample MGYA00521270_ERZ842401 | MGnify/ENA primary metagenome ERZ842401 (study PRJEB31892, sample SAMEA3878208) | bioreactor metagenome | biome: Moose rumen | place: Sweden | collected 2011-10 | study: EMG produced TPA metagenomics assembly of the PRJEB12797 data set...
CAGGGCCACTGTCGGGGTCAGGAATTTCAAAAGCAGCCATCTTTTGGAAGATGTCTATGGTTACAATGATTTCAGTTGCGGAGATCTAGCTAGAAAAAGCGATAGCGGCAAATCCATTTCTGGAGCCGGAGACAAAGCCATCTTGATCACTGAACATAACGGGCACATGTACCCCGCTAAGCAATATGATTCATTTTCAAGGAGAACCGAATTGGCATTACGCCACTTGAACATGATTGATGGAGTCATGGGAGACGATTGACGAAATAAAATGCTTTAGTAAGGTAAAGCGCTAAAGTCATAGACTCGATATGAGCATGGACGACAGCAACAAAAAACCGTTTTCAAAAATCGCGAAAAATTGGATCACGTTTTTGAAAACGTCATTTTTCTGTAGTGTTTGGCTGTATCATGTAATTCTACTCAAGTCCATATTATGTACTATTATGGACATAGGTGATATATTAACCCTACAATAGAGGGGATATATTTACATCTTAGATGTATTCTGTATATATTCTACTTCGTATAAGGTGTTCCCCTTCACTCTCAAAATTCTTTATCTCCCTCCCACCGATTATATTCCCCTTCTAAATAAAAAAGACTCGCATCACTCTATAACATATTTCCCCTACTTTAGGCGAATATCGAAACACAATGACCGCGAATTAAATATCCCCTATTCTAGGCGAAATTTATATCCCCTCGAAAGCACCTTCTCGAAGAATTTTGCAACCCTCTATTTTAGGGAAAATATGTATTTCCGTTTCGAGAGAATATCGAAGGGAAAGTTGCGCAAAAAATCGACTCAAAATCCTTTATATTCGGTATGATTTATAATTTCTCTACAATACGCAAAATATGAATCATGCAGGAAAGTAAATAAAAAAATAGCTACATATCAACACGGAGTGTCAACGAAGGGTTGATATGTAGCCTTATAATTGATAACACACAAATTTGTCCTATGGTACTTAGAATATATGGAGTTCACTTGGCAACGGATTACAACCAGGAAATCCGGTGACAAACGACAAGCAATAGTTATTGCGCAGTCGTAACCAGAAGGATTTAACTAAGACAACAGCCATATAATAATTGTAATATGCGCTTCGTCGTACAATTCAGCCAAGGCTGAATTGAACTCCTAGCGTCACGCTTCGCGTGAGTGATCTTTCTTTGATTTATGGTTTTCTAGCCTGGTACTTTTCATTGGTTTACGCCACGATTTTTCTTAAAAGAAAAAGTCGTGTCTAAAAAATCTTAAATACTATACGTATTTAAGATTTTTTGTGTAACTATATATATTTATAAGAATATCTTAAAAGACTATAATCCTTTAAGGAAGCCTATAAGGATTATAGTCTATAATGATCTTTATAAGCCATTAGTAAATACGTATAGTCCTATACGAGAGTCAGTCCTATATTATATATAGTCTTTATATACTATAACGCGCGTGCGCGCACGCGATATAATACTATAATATAATAGGGGAACGCCGGAGCGCTCCACGAATTTCCCTCGTCGTCAACTTCTTCCAGGCGCTCACCCCTACTCCCTGGCTCCGAAAATTTTCTTAAATTTCTTTTCCTAAACCTATTGACAATTATCTTCACCCGAGATATAATTGCATTGGTTGATTGGAAAGACCACGGAAAGGATGATGAACACGGCAAAATACAACCTCACTCGCGCGGAAACAGAAACGACCATCCGCTGGGACGCGGAAGAAAAGGTCGCGCACATCTACACAGCCGATCCAATCTCAACTCGCAAACTGGACAAGCTCTGCGCAGAGAGGCCGGACACCTACAAGCTGGTGAGACGTGATGCGAATGGCGCATGGTACGAAGCCCCGGCGAAGATGATTAAGTTCGGAAAACCGCTAAGTGAAGCGCAGAAGGAAGCATACGCGAAGAAAGGTCAATCTTTGGCTAAATTCCTCGCTGACCAGCGAGAGAAAAAGAACTCTGTGGATTCGGATGAGTAAACCCTAGGGTATATTTTGAGGTTGAAAAACTTCGTCAATTCACGATGGTTGAAACGGAAAGGAGAAGAACAATGAAAATCATCGGCAACATCAACAAGGGAATTGAACTCATGGACAGGGTAGCGCCTATCCCGACGCTGCCGAAGCTGAACGGCTGTACTTCCGCAATGGCCGGGAATTACTTCAACGTCACGCCGGTCACGATCAGCAACTTCCTCAAACGTCACGCTAAGAACCTGGAGCGCCTCGGCCTCCACAAGGTTGAACCCTCCATCCTATTCGAGGCTGGGTACATCTACCTCCGCCCAGGCAAGTGGGACTTTGACGGCGATCCCTACTACTTCTACGCTGGCTATGAGCGCGAGAAGCAGGTCAGTCACATTCTGCCGCCCGAATGTCTGCTCTACATGGCGCACCGCATGAAGAACAGCGAAATCGCGCTGGCGATTCAGGAGGCCACCGGCGAAATCATTTCCTTTGAGGACGCGCCGAAGGGAGTTTCTTCCTCTAATATAGGCGCAAAATGCGCCACTCCCGCAAGCGATGTTCCGGCGACGAACTTTCTTGTCTCCACACCCATCCTGACACACAATGGCATTGAGTATCTGGAAATCAACAGCGTTGTGCTGTTCAACTCGCGGAGTGTGCTCAATATCCTGTGGGAAGATGCCAAGCCGCAGGGCATTGAGCAGGTGGCAAAATTCCTTCTGGCGAACTGTCACGCGGAGCAGGTTGGGAATGATGTCTTCATCGACATGTCCGGCGTGACCATGCTGGCCGTCCGCGCGACTGACAAGAGCGCTGCGAAGCGGCTGATTGATGACATTGCTATGAACATCATGCCGGAGATGAACGCGCAGATCGCACGGAAGAATGAGGAATCCGCCTCTGCCACGACCACTGTGACTGATGGCTCTCCCATGGTAATTCAGAAGGATGCGTCGAAGGAAGAAACCACATCGACTTCTGTAACAACTAATAGCGCGGACGGGCTGATGGTTTACGAGAACCAATCCTTCGGAACCGTGAGGGCGCTGAAGATCGATGGTGAACCGTGGTTCGTTGCCGCAGATGTTTGCAAAGCGCTGGAGATTTCTAACCCTACGCAATCAGTCAGCAGGCTAGACGATGACGAACGGGCTATGTTGAACATAGGGCGTCAGGGAAACACCAATATCATCAATGAACCAGGATTACTCTCGCTGATTCTCGGCTCTCGCAAGCCGGAAGCTCGTGCCTTTAAGCGCTGGATCACCCACGAGGTTATCCCCGCCATTCGCAAGCATGGCATGTACCTGACTGACGCGGCGCTGGCAAAATCCGCCGACCGCGAACAGTTTGAAAAAATGATGGCAGACTACAAGCGCGACCAGCTTAAACTGAAAGAAGCCACTGAATGGGCTGAATGTCTCGAAGAGGACAACACGCGCCTCTGCAATGAGATGAAGAAGCTCCAGGAGAAAACAAATTTCTGGGAACTGCGCGGCTCCTTCGACATCGGGCGCAGGATGATTAACAAAACCGTTCGTAGGCTCCGCGATGGATGGTCGCCGTTCTACAACGCTCTGGCTATTGTGCTGAATGAGGATGTTCGTGAACGCGCGGCAAAAACAAACAGCAAGCGCCCGGTCATTGAGAGTATTACATACGATGAAATGCCCTTCGCGGTTAAAACCCTGAGCGACCTTTGCAAGGGCTATGGCAGAGAGCTTACAGAGATGATGCCGCAGAATGTCGCGTATATCAAGTGGTGTTTCAGCATGATCGACGGCAAGGCCGCATAATGGAGGCGATTTGAAATCAGAGATATTCTTTATCGCGGGAAAACCTGTAAAGACAAACAATGGGTTTATGGCAGCTACATTGAGGCGACCAACACATGGAACTCCAAATGCGTGCTGCACAAATCCTGGATAACGGATTACGTGTTGGCAAACGGCGGCTGGCTGAGTGTCACGAAGCGCTATGCAGTTGATGATGATTCTGTCGGGCAGTTTACCGGGTTGACCGATAAAAACGGCGAAAAAATTTTTGAGGGTGATGTCGTTCGCGTTGAGGGCGGCGCAGGGCTTGGTGTTTTTGAAATTGTTCATTATTCCTGCGGCGGTTTTTCTCCGTTCTCAATCTCCGGCTGGGAGTGTGTTCCAGACGCGGAGGATTGCGAGATCGTCGGCAACGTATACGACGATCCAGAATTACGGATAATTGCGGGGAGGCATTGAGCTTGGAACACGACACGAAAGAAATCATTGAGGCTTTGAATTGCTTCAAGACGCGCCAGCCAAAGTGTGGCGATTGCAAATTCAATCCCGTCCCTGGTCATCACTGGCCGTATGGCTGTATTCGCGGGCAAGGTGAAATTGCGGAGGAAGCTCAGAAGATTTTAAGGGGTGTCGCAGATGGAATACAAGACGCACAAACTGAATCCGCTTAGTATAGAGTTCGGGCAGTGCCTAGACGGTCATTACATCAACGAGTGGTGCAAAGACCAGATCGAGAACGAAGGCTCTCACATTAAAGAGGCGAAGCGTCTGCTCTCGAAGGGATATAATGATGACAAGACATATATCAAAGCTCGCGGCGAGTGGAATGAAATTTGCTTTATGCGGGCGGATAAGAAAACCATCGTGCCGGTCAGGTGCCGCGAATGCAAGCATCGACCAGTATACAGGACGGTCGGCAAAACACAGTATATAGCGCCACCCTGCAATGATGATGAATCGTTGGAAGAGGATGTGACTTGCCCGTTCCTGTGCAGCGACTCGTTTTACAACCGGAGGCCATCAGGCGATTTTTATTGCGCATACGGCGAAAAGGAGTGATCCAGATGAACAAACGTGACCTTGTGATTGATTCTCTGGAACAATGCTTACAGACACCCAGGTGTCAGGATTGTGGCTGGATAGAATGCGAATCGTTCGAGTGCCAGCAGTCCCCCTTCCCCATCAACCTGATCTATGCCGCGCTTGACTTCTTGAAGGAACAGAGCTGGATTAGCGTTGAAGATGAGATGCCGGAAGAACGCGAAACAATCTTTGCGAAGTTTCGCGGAACGGACAAGTGGAACGGCAATATGTGCATGAGAATGTCCGATGATGTCCGGGTGTTGGTTGAGTATGATAACGGACGCCGTGCAATTCACCACGATCATACGGTAGATGGAAAGTGGAAGCTCGAAAATCCTACTCACTATCCGCATTGCCGCGTTCTGTACTGGATGAAGAATCCGACGTTTATGCCAGATGAATGAGGTGGCAAGATATGGCTGACAGAGAAAACGCCATCAAGCGACTAAAGTATCTGCATGACGTGGAGCATTGGACACCAAGCGAAAGCAGCGATGAAGCAAAGGCTCGCAGAACTATTACAAAAGAAGCCATTGAACTTCTGAAGGCACAAGAGCCTGTTCCGCCAAATGGCATTCATGAATGTATTTATGGCGGGTGGCTAAATGGCTGGTGCGGGCACTGCGGTCAATGGGTTGAGAGCTACCACAGTTATTGCTGGCACTGCGGACACGCCATTGACTGGGATAAATGTACGCCAGAAGATAGGAGTGAACACGATGGACATTACCGAAGCTGTAAGCATCCTGATGCCATACAAGACGACATCATTTGGCGACAGTAGGAGCGGCGGTCAGATTTCAGTGGCGGAGATTATAAAACTTCTAAGGGTCAAAGAGCCGCGCATAATGACGTTTAGCGAACTGAATCATCTACACAGAGACGACGTTATATGGCTGGAAGATATAGATAAGGCAAAAGTAATTCCAGCGATAGTTTGTTGGGCACCTGAGTATTCTTCAATCGCTGATACGGTTGAATTATGTGCGTATTATCGAGATAGATATATACGTGTATCAACAAAAGATTACTTGAGTAGATGGCGTTGCTGGACATCACGCCCGACCGACGCGCAGAGGGAGGCGGAGGCGTGGAGTTGACCAAGAAATGCCCATGGTGTGGCGGAGAGTTGTTCCGTGTTTACGGAGCAATGAACTATCCATGGGACTATTCATGCTCTAAATGCAACGGATATTGTTTCGAGCGCGATGTTCTGCGTGCTGACGCACAAAGGGAGGAACACCATGGGAAAAGTAAAGCCGATCACCATCAAAATCACGCCCGATCAGGTTGACTTCTTCGGCGCTGTACTTACATGCGCCGTGCGCTATTGCCTTGGACGGGCCACATATATGCCGGGGCTTGTGACGGACTGGATCATGGAGCACTGCCATGGGTTGTTGACGCGCAAAACCATGAGCGTCATGAAAAGAGATATTTATGAAGCTGAACAGCGCAACGACCTCGGCATGGACTGTGACGCGCGGATGTGGAAGCGGTTCAGGGCGTGGCTGGAGGAGGAAACACTGTGGCAAAGCTGAGATGGAAAGAGAAGACTACGCGCATGGGGAGACTTGCTCGTCGAAACATCAGGCAGCGGCGCAAACGCGGTCCGAAGTGGCGCGGAAAGCAACTACACCCACGGTACATGTTGTATTGGGTTGCGTTATTTGACATGCTGGCGCGGCGGTTCAGGAGGGTGATTGATAATGAATCGGACTGATATTTGTCCCCAATGCGGCACAGCACTCAGATGGGAACCGCCTAACACATTTACATGCGGCATTTGGAAATGCCCTCGGTGCAAGTACAAGCGCGGAGAAGGCAGTGAGCGAAACCCATACAAGTTTCTGAAAAGGAGAAAGCGTAATGTGTGAATTGATCGAGTACGCCGAACGAGTTGAAGCTGACAGAAAACGGAGAGAAAACAATGCAGGACAATGATCTGATCTCGCGGGCGGCGGCTCGGGACGTAATAAATACATGGGGAAGACTCGCAACTGAGGACGTCCGCATGGATTTGCTGCATCACGACTTGAACGCGCTCCCCGCCGTTGACGCCGTGCCAGTGGTGCATGGACATTGGATATACAAAAAGAGTGGAAGAGCTGAATGTTCCGTGTGCCACCATGATTTCGTTGGCGTATATGATTTGGATAATTCGGATAATTTCTGCAGACATTGTGGCGCGAAGATGGATGGAAGCGAACCATGACCAGACTTTACACATCATCCAGAAAACCGACGACAATAGCTACGACATGGCAGTCCATGCTGTGAGAGGGGCAAGCGGAATGAATAACAGGATGTCTACAAAAGAGATCGTCAAAGTTCTCGATTGTCTCATTGGCGACACAGAGCCAACGGGTGAAAGCGAAAGTGACGAGAGAACCCTTTATGCTCTGAAAACCCTTATTGATATAACAAACTGGTGTCTCGATGGGGTTGAGCGAAGCGCACATTTCAGGCACGATCTGGCATCAAGCGTTCGCGAGAATGGTGAAACAGCCTTCTCTGCGATGTGTGAATGGGAAGAATGGTTAAAAACCAACACAGAGGAAATGTGACCGCAGGCATTGGAGTGAAAAACCGCCATGAGAATAAAAGAATCGGGTGAAGCGCGATGACATATCAACTGAAAGATACTGACTGGCATGTATATCACTACAATTTAGCTAAATTAAAAACCAGCGCTGATGTCAACCGATACGCCAAATACTACAATCGCTGCCTGGACATATACATAACCGGTGTCGGAACATGGCCTCCATCCATTATCGCCGTATATGGCAGCGATGATATAAAGCGCGAGGACGTGCACGCTCTCGAATTTGCAACCACAGACGCCATACAGGATATAACGACAACTGCGAGAGATACGCATCCAAGGCACGCGGACTTTATCTCCAGAAGCGACATAAGTCGATCAACAGAAGCGATTCGGATTTGGAAAGAAGAATCAGAGGAAAACGGATGGCCTGATTGTCTGGAACAACTCAGAATGGGGGGGGCACAAGCGCCATGAGCGAAACGATTGTTGAGTATTATGACAACGACGCGCAGAGGGAGGCGGTGAAGTGGGAATGAACACTCATCGCTACCCGAAAGAGAAGTATGACAACATGAGTATGCCGGACTGCGACAGCGATGTTTCATACAGCGGCGTGAAAAGCCACCTTGTGAAAAAGCTGAAAGATGCGAAGTGCGCGTATTGCTTCGCGTCTATTCCGAAAGGTGACTTTGCCCTGTCTGAAAAAGGCTTTGTCGATCATAAGCCATATCTGGTGCATTACTGCATGGATTGCGTCGATGACATCATCGACGGGTGGGAAGGTAAAATCGACTATGCGGATGAGGGGTATAACCGCTGGGCTAAACGATATGAAACGAACGTTCTGGCAAGGCGCGAATACAAGGCCGCTGCTGAAGAGCAGGAATATTGCGAATGCTGTGAGCCGACATACAATCCAGAAGAGAGGAGCGTGTGATATGAAGTTTACAGAGGAAATGCTGGCCGAGGATGAAAAGCGTTGGCACGCGCGAGATATTGTTGTGGAGCTTGGCTATTGCGGGAACTACATGCGCGACCGCAAGAATATTACGAATCTCGACATTCGGTTCTACGCCTATATCATGCGGAAAGCGCATGAGATGCTGAAAGAGCAGCAAAAGGCCATAAAATACCAGTCGGATAGGCTGGATGAATTACTAGACCCGCAGAAGCCGCGCTTGCTGACAGTGGATGACTTCAAGGATAATCCAGATGTTGATATATGCGGCTACCTTTCCTGTTGGGTCGAGCCGAACCCTCATGGCGACGCAGCAACAGAAAAGCCAGGTTGGGGCTTGGTATCAGTCGGACAGATCGGCGGCGTCTATCATAGACATTGGACTGGGAAACCGACACAGGAGCAGATGGAAACGGTGAAGTGGTGATGACTGAGCATGAGAAGGTTATAAAAGGGCTAGAGTGCTGCCACCAAATCAACCAAACTGAATGCTTCAGGTGTCCATATGCGCGAGGAAATGGCTGTACGTATGCTTTAATGGGCGACGTCTTGGCTCTGCTGAAAGCCCAGGAGCCGCGCCTGATGTCATTGCAAGAAGTGCTCGTATCGTCCGGCGCGATTTGGCTTGAGTTTGAAGCAGAAGAAGGCGGCTATTATCGCTATGGTTATGCGTTTGTTTCTTGCGCGAACGAACATATGGTCGAGTTCATTGTGAGGGATGGCTACCGTCCGTTGATTCAATTTCCCAGGGCGGACTATTTGCAATATTGGCGTTGCTGGACAACGCAACCAACACAAGAACAGAGAGAAATGGTGAAGTGGGATGGCTGACAGAGAGAAGGTTATCAAGATGCTGGAGAAGCTACGGGAATATGCTGATAGCGAAATACATCCGATTCTATCACCCGATAACTGGAATATTTACAGTGAGCTTCGAGACTTGATTGATGAAGCCGAGAAAGATGCCCTCGCCCTACTGAAAGTGCAGGAGCCTATTGAAGCGCGGTTGCATCTGTGCGAAAGCTGCGCAAAGGAATATCCAGAATGTGATGCTACGGTATACGGCATTGGGTTTGGCTGCGGGGTTGGAAATGACAACATCATCGGATGTACGGCGTATGTGAATCGGTGGAAAGCCCAGGAGCCGCGCGTGATGACGCTGGAGGAACTGGATGATTTGCGCGGGCGGGGACGGGCAGTCTACTACGAAGATCGCGATGCGGTCGCGAAATGCCAAGATATGTTTTATCTCGCGGCAATTGGCGAATATGTATATCTCAAAGGAGAGACATACGTTCTCCCAAAACGGGTAGACCAGTACGGCAAGACATGGCGCTGCCTGACATCCAGACCGACCGATGAACAGAGGGGGGGGGTGGAATGGGAATGAAAGGTTATATTGACAAGAATGGGAATGATAGAGCGCCGTGCGACTCCTGCAAGCATAAGGACAAAATGACTATAAGTGCCGCTTGTTATAACTGCATATCTGCCGTCGATCTTGCACTCCACAAACCAAATAGTGAAACAGAGTTTGCAACCTATGAAGAGTCCAACGAGCAGAGGGAGGCGACACCGTGGACATGAAAAAGATCATATTTATGTATGCAGAAATTGTAGCCGATACACAGGTTATTGCGAAGGCGGTGAAACGTAATGTATAACAAAGAAGTTGCAGAGCTAACCATAGATGTGCTTGAAGCGCTAAAGAAACTGGGGCCTGGGCTTATGATTGGGGCAGCGGCGGAATATGGAATTAAAGCGTTGAAAGTACAGGAGCCGATAATGCGTTCGTCGAGAACATCAATCAATGGTTTTTCGCTCGTTTGGACATGCGGAGTCTGTGGGAGTGATTTACGACCAAATAACAGGGCGGCTAAATACTGCTATAATTGCGGTCAGGCGGTGAAATGGGATGGCTGAAAAATGTTTTCTATATGATGGTTGTAGCCATAAAACCGGCTGGTGCCTTGTAACACAACCATCCAGCGAAGAGTGCCCCGTTTATTGCTGGTTCAAGAGACGCATGAAATATGGTGCAAATGAATATATCTACTGCGCCGTTGACGAAAATGACCAGATCGTTTGGGTAAAAGGTTCATCCTCAAAAACCAGGTATTTCAAAACGCGGCATTATTTAGATAAGGCCGTGGAGTACCACAACAAGTGCAATCCAGATGACCCTTGGCGTATAGCTCGATTTGCCTTAATAGAGGAAGTATCATGACAGAAACGATTATTGCATATTACGACAATGGCGAAAAGACAGGAGACCACCCGGAACAATCGGAGTTTATCAGGATGGGATTACAAAAACATGACTGAGTATTGCGTATGTTGTGGCCGCGAGATTCCCGAAGGGCGGCATGTCTGTCCAATCTGTGAACGGAAGGCAGACGGACAAAAGCGGAACGAAACTGAAATGGGGCTCATCATTGCAGAAGAAAACGCGAAGTCGCAAAGAGAGAAAGATATAATCCATCTAAAGCAAATGGCGTTAAGCATTAAGCCTTATTCCAGATGGTGGCGATATGGATATTTAGGCTCGCTGCGGCGCGCAATCAAAGTGATGGAGGACACGGCTGATGACAATAGACGAATTTGACTTAGAACCTTGCCCGGTCTGCCAGAGCAAGGCCAAATGGACACTCAGCCCGGCAGGGACAAGACGCCGATCAAGAATGGAGTATGGCATACTATGCTCTAATGGTAAATGTTCGTGGTCTTATGCGTGTGCGACCTATCGTTCGCGCGACGAAGCAGCCAACAGATGGAATAAGAAATGCCAAGAGCGAAAAATACTCGATATGGAATCTGAGCGCCTGAACCCTTGCACATGTGGCGGAAAAGCAAGGCTGATATATGAACGCTGGGGCGGCGCTGAAGGTTGGTTTGTCCGATGTGAAACATGCGGCAAACTATTGTCAGCCGCAAAATACAGAGAGGCAATCATCGAGGCGTGGAACAGAGAGAATGGTGAAGAGAATGGCGCTCAATCCAATTAACGATCCACTTAAAGGTAATGCTATTATCCCACAAAAGTACATTGTCGTTTTGGAACGGCGAGGATGGGTTAAACCAATTCGCTGCCGCGAATGTAAATATGCGAATGAAGGAGGAGTATTCGGTAAGTATTGTGACCTACATACCGTTTGGGCTGGTGCTGAAGTAGAAGCTCTCTTTACCGTCCATGATGATTACTTTTGTGCGGATGGTGAAAGGTGGATGGGCGATCAAAGTGGCGAATGAAGTTCATGGCGAACTTGTTTTAGACTTGGAGGAAACAATAGACTTTGTTGATCATATGCTCCATCCCGACGCTGAAGCAATGCGGCGAAGGGATGATTTCATGCGTGGCCTAGACGGTATGAAACTGAACTACACCAATGGTGAAATCACACTAGATGCACCTGATATTGATTTGCCATGCGAGAAAAATGAAGGGGTGATTGGTTGAAACAAAAAGCGTGTCACCGGCTCATATATAAGTTACATACAAAACAACTGAAAAAGGCAAACTGGAATTTGACACTTGACTTAAATACCGCGCTGCGGGATTATCCTGAATGTGTGGTAGCCCTGAACGACAGCCAAGTCATGCGCTGGATTGATGAGATCAACGGCGTCGAGAATGTCAGCGATGCCGTCAATGGTCTCATGCGGAAGATTAGAAGCGACAAGAAGCTACCAAGGGGGCGCGAGGTTACATTCAGGATCAAGGAATACTACTCGCGCATGTACTCGCTTCAATTTCAGCGTGATTACATTTGCGTTATCATGGATAGCAATTCAGACTATGACCGCGCCAACAAAGGATTCAAGGTCAACGGGATTGAGTACCGAAGGTTTCTTGGCACGAATGGCGGAATCAAAAACTCAATCATCGTATATGTCAATGCTCAGATATATCCAGAATTAAAACGGAGATTGGATAACGGACGTGCTATGGATGTCCCGCTCGTTCCGGCGAAGCTGGAAGCATACCAAGCCCTTGTGTGCTCCGGCTCCACTCCCCTACCTCCGCCTCGCAATATCATTGTAGTCAAAGACTGTATTACGCACTTCAAAGAATCTGTCATCCAAATCACAGATGAGGCGGACGGCGAACCCGTTCTTTCGCATCTTGACAATTTTGATATTGAGCACAATGATTCCGATGGGTACGGTCTCATGACGCCGGATTACTCGCGGCGCGTGAATGAGTATTTATCTGGTGACGGCGAGCATGAAATCTCTGGCATGAACACCCGGTATTCTTGGACAAAAGGCATGTTGTACACGTTCGACTTTGTTGACTTCGCCGAAAAGGTGGCGGGAACCTATGAGATCGTGGATGCCTGGGGTGACAAACGCGATGTACGCGACGCAGATATCATCCTGACCGTATCGATGTTGAAGCTATGGGACTTGTACAAAAGCTGGGAAGATTATTACGAAAACTGCGAGAAGAACCATTATCAATTCTCTGTTGCGAAAACTACGCCCGATGAGTTGGAGCCTGTTCGGGCGACAAATTATCAGTTCCTGCAGAACTACGTCCTATCCGACGACGACCTGAACGAATTGTGTGAGCCAACCGTCAACGAGATCAAAGATGTGCTTGGGCTTGATTATCGAAAGACGCTGGCCTACTTGCTTGGCTGCGGGATGAATGAGCGCAAGGCGGCGGTGGTTGAAGACAATTATATCAAGGCGCTGATGATCGAACCGGCAATGATAAACGACCCATATGTGCGGAAAAGTGTTTATAGCATGATTAAGAAGCAGATCGAGTGCGCAAAGAAGGGAACCATTCGCGTTGATGCAAATTATGCTATGATTTCTGGCGATCCTTACGCATTATGCCAGTCGATGTTTGGACTGGAAGTTACCGGCCTTCTGCGGGCTGGCGAGGTCTATCATAAATACTGGATTGATAAGGGCGCAGATGAGATTGTTTGCTTCCGCGCGCCCATGAGCGTAGCCAATAACATCCGGCGAATGAAGCTGTGCAAGTCCAGCGACGCCGAATACTGGTATCAGTACATAAAGACAGCATTGATTTACAACACATGGGATTCCGCGTGCGAAGCGATGAATGGCGCGGACAAGGATTGACAAAACTGTCCTTGTAAAACTCGGTGAACCTGTAATTGCAGGGTGTCGCAGAAGCGGCTAACGGTGGAACTCTGATGATACATTTTAAGGCCATATCACACACAAAGAAAGAAGGTCGATACTAATTCAGGAAGAATGGAGACCGGTTGTTGGTTATGAAGGCTACTATGAGGTTAGTAATTTTGGCAATGTGCGTTCCGTTGATCGGACGATTCGTGGGGCAAGAGGCGAAATGAAACGGCACAGTAAAAGCCTCAAACAACGCATAAACAAAGATGGCTACCATCAAGTGAAGCTATCAAAAGATGGTGTAAGTGTTATTAGATCGGTGCATATCCTTGTAGGGAGAGCGTTTGTGCCTGGCTATTTTGATGGAGCTGAAATTGACCACATAGATTGTAACAGAGCAAATAACTGTTCAAATAATCTGAGATGGTACACTCGGTTAGAAAATGTCCGTCACTCTATTGAAGTTGGGAACCATATAAGCCTAAGTGATATGCGTGGCGCAAACAACCCTAACTATGGGAATAGGAAGCTCAGTCAAAAGTACAGTAGAGACGTAGCCTTATCCAAAGAAAAACAAAGTAGGCCGGGGAATATAAATGGGCGTGCAAAACCAATTAAGATCATCTTTTCAGATGGAACAGAGCAGAAATTTTCGTATATTGGAGAGTGCGCAAGGTATTTGGTAGAGAATCAACTTGTAAGAGCGAAAAACGAAAATGGCCTTCGTGATTTGATTACAAGGAAGATTAAAAGCGACCAGCCATATTATGGCATGAAATTTGCACTACAATAAATGTATTATCAGACAATACCGTGCCAAGCCGACTTGGAAACAAGTTGGAAGGTGTAACGACTACAGAATACGGGCTAAATCAAAAGACATGCCTATGAATCTGGTACACCGTTGGTGAAAATCCAACTGTGGAAGTTCCGAGACATATTGTCAACAATATGTAAGAGATAGTCTATTCCCCTAATAAATATCGGGCAACCGAGGGTAGTAAAGGGTGACACGAACATGTGTACTGATAATCCGGCGCTCGTAAAAAACACCATTAACCAGCCGACGATTATCTGCGTACAACGAAAAGCTGAAAAGAAGATCGTTAGTGAAGAGGATATTATCAGTGCAAACAAGCTGGCATTTAACGATGATATTGGAATCGTGACGAATCATGTAACGGCGATGATTGAGCGTCAAGCCGCATTTGAACCGGCCAGCAAAGAGTTCAAAACGCTTGAATATCGTATAATGACAGGTCAGAAGTTCCAGCAGGATACTATTGATCGTGCAAAAGGCATCATTGCAAAACCAATGCCCGAAAGCTGGTATAACTACTCTGCAAACAGAATGAAGGACGATGACAGCGAAGAGGAAAAAACTCGCAAACAATTCTATCAGAAAATTGTTGCATCCCGCAAGCCATATTTCATGACATATGTCTATCCGACATTTATGCGTCAGGCGACGCAATATGAGAATGAAAACAATGAAGACGCGATGCGCAAGTTCCATTCATTGGAAGTTCGGAGTGTTGCCGACCTGAAATCGCATCGTGGAGATAGTGCAGTAATAGACACTTTCCTCGATTTCTACGAAGATCAGAAGCCATATGGTGATAACCCTTGTGTTATCAATCGAATTTGCCGTTATTATGAAAACGCATTTCCGTCGTATTTCAAAATGTTTGGCGGCAATCCACCATTCGATTTTTCTATCATGAAGTCGGGACATCAGTACAGCAAGACAAACTTCGACCTGATCTCAAAGCTATATGCTCAATACAAGCGTGAGTATGGCGCAGAATTGAGCGAATACAAATGGATTGCATCTACTGATGACGGAAGTATAGAACCTGGGTATAACTGCGACGATGTAACCGAAAGATTCAAACGCGCCGCCTCCGAACTTTGCACCAACAAATACGAATTATGCGATATTGTCATTGATTTGTGCTATACACACGAGGGTACAAAAAAGTTTGCATGGGAAATCGCTGGTGATGTGATTATAGAAAATCTGTTGGCGAAAAATGGAAACAGAATCTATTATCCAGAGCGCGGCGGCGATGAGTTCGTATTTAACGGTCAGCCATTTACGATGAAGTCAACGATCTTGGAGGAAAATGAAAATGATTATTCTGAATGAGCGGGAGTACGCTGAGAAGTGGCTGTCATCGGAACAAATTGAGGAACAGCCCTATGTTGTCCTCAGCATACTTGCAAAATATTTTTACGCGCAAGGCTACAAGAAAAAGAGAATATCGGAAATGTTATTCGATTTTTTGTGTAAGCATTTTACCGTGGTAAAGAGGCTTCAGTGGGAAGATACCTGTGACCAGCTTGCCGCGAAAGCCGATAAATATCCGCTGTACGAATTTGACGGCGTTTGGATTACGCAGGCAGAACTGGATAAGATTGCCACTGCTGAGAGCGACAAAGAGCGGCGTTTGTTGTTTACAATGCTGTGCCTTGCAAAACTCGGAAATTTGAAACGCGCAAAAAATAACGGTTGGGTCAACACGGAAACGAAAGAATTGTTCAAGATGGCGCGGATTGATTGCCGCGTTTACCAACGGTTTTACATGATCGGAAAGCTGGGCGACCAAGGTTTTCTTGAATTTCCAAAACAGAATGGGAACCTTGCAAATCGCGTGACGTTTATCGACGATGAGAGCGAGAAGGTATTGCACGTCACTGACTTCCGGGAGCTTGGCTACGAGTACATGAAGTATTGCGGAGATGATATTATCAGATGTCGAGAGTGTGGCGTACTGACGCGAGGTAACAAGAATGGCACAAAGCAGTATTGTTCAAAGTGCGCGGGGTACACCCCAAAGGATGAAAGGGAAAAGATATGCGTAGATTGCGGTGTTGCCTTTGTTGTTATTGGCAGCAACAAAAGAAGTATGCGATGTCCAGAATGTCAGGAAAAAGTCAATAAAGAAAAGCGCCGTGCTTGGATAGCTAGTAAACGCGCCGTGTAGAAATATATATTTTTTGATGATGCAACCCGAAATCCCTTACAAATCAATGGATTTGAGCACTTTGCACAATTTCGTACTAATGGGTATATAGAAGATATACCATGTTCTCATTTCTATCTTTCTCTTTTCCTTGCTGGTGGGCGCTGGCGTATGTCAGCGCCATTCTCTGAAAGATGTCACGCGGCTGTGAAGATCATCCTTCTATGCTAATTGATGAAAATGGATTATGTTTTTGATTTTCAGATTTCCGCGTTTATAGATTCGCAAATCCTTATAAAATTGCATTAATGTACGGTTAGCTCAGTTGGTAGAGCACGCGCCTGTTAAGCGCGGCGTCACAGGATCGTTCCCTGTACCGTGCGCCACAAAGCCCGTCCACTCACGGGCTGTTTTTATATTATATGAAAGATGGTGTTTACCATAAAGACAATCACGAAGAGAGAAGTGGAACTGCTGCTCGAAAAGAAGATTCTTTTCAACACGAGAAATGGGATCGTGGATAAGGACGGAAACCATTCGGGTTACTATATTACCAAAAACAAGACCAGGTATATTGAAGAGAAGTATGCCGACATCGCCAAGAAACTAGCCATCGTGTGAGGTGGCTTATATGGCGAAGAAGAAGATCAATCGTGACAGCATACAATTCACCGGAGAATCAGCCAACGATGTGACCGGTTCGCAATACTACTTGCAGTTTGGCAAGTATAAGTGTCTGCTGGAGTGTGGATTGCATCAATCTTCCAGCAACAGCTATCTTGATTCATATAAAATCAATTCGGAGAAATTTAAGTTTAAGCCCGCTGAATTGGATTTTGTTTTCGTCGCCCATCCACATATAGATCACTGTGGCCTCATTCCGCGCCTCGTCAAAGAAGGCTTCAGCGGAAGGATCATTGCGACGAAGAATACCTATCTGGTTATGAAGTCGCTACTGCGAAACTCCTGCTATATCATTCAGGAGGAAGCGTCTATTCTCTCAAAGCGATATAAGAGAGAGTATAAGCCGCTATACAGCGAAGAGGATGTAGAAAAAGCGCTACGCATGGTGCGGGTGTATAACGATTACAATTTGGTTTATCGACTGAACGACGAAATAAAATTTCAGTGGCTTAAAAATTCTCATTGTGTCGGCGCGGCTCAATTACAGCTTATCCTTTCGGACGGTATCAAGACAAAGAAAATACTGTACTCGTCTGATATTGGCGCGCTGAAAACGAAAAACCATTATGTGGAAAACACGGAAATTCCAAACATGTACAACGATGTTGTCATCATGGAATCCACATATGGTAGCAATCCAAAGAATAAGAACATAAAACGAGAATTTGATTTGGAGCATTTGAAAGCCGCCATTGAAACCACATTTGAGCGCGGCGGTAGCGTTGTCATGCCCTGCTTCAGTTTCAGCCGGACGCAGGAGCTTTTAACTGCCCTTTATGATATATTTGGCAATGATGAATCTTTTGAAAACGAGGTCGTCATTGATTCCATGCTGAGTTGCGAGATCACGGCCCTATATGGTGAAATGTTGGAGGGTGACGATTTGGCAACATGGGAATCAGTTTTGAATTGGAAAAATCTCAGACTAATTTCCGACAAGGATTTGTCTCAGGCTTGTCTTGCTGATAGCAGACCGAAGGTTGTACTATCATCTTCTGGCTTCTGCACCAACGGCAGGATCATTAACTACCTAAAGAAATATTTGCGGGATTCAAACAGCATGATTATTTTCTCTGGGTTCACCGGAGATAACGAGTCCTACCTTTCATATCGAATTAAGAACTACCGGAAACGGAAGTTCATCAGCATAAACAAAGAACAAATTCCCAATCGCGCGGACTGCATTACCCTATCATCTTTTAGCAGCCACGCAAATCAGAATGACTTGATTGAGTATGGAAGCTCGTTGAGCACGAACAAGCTCATTCTGGTTCACGGCTCAGAGGAAAGTAAAAAGCAGCTTTCCGAGAAGCTGTCAGAAGAAATCTCAAAGAAAGGTAAAACATATCGCGTTGTGTGTTCAACAAAAGGTATGGTCATTTACCTGTAGGAGGTAAATATGGAAGGCGAAGCAGTAGCCGCATCCTTTAACTATACATTCGATGATATATTTTCGCTGGAAGATTTAGAAACCAGGCATCTATTTCTATGTGGCGAAATTGACAAAAGCGTTATTAGTGAAATAATCTACTGCATTATGCGGTGGAATCTGGTTGATAAAGATTTGCCAAAGAAAGAACGTCTGCCCATCAAGCTATATATCAACTCACCGGGCGGTGATATTTCTATTGGCTTCAGCCTGATTGACGCAATTATTACAAGTAAGACGCCAGTCTACACAATCAATTTAGGAGAGTGTTGTTCTATGGCTTTCTTGATTTTCATTGCTGGAGCGAAGCGGTACTCAATGCCTCATTCGCAGTTTCTACTGCATGATGGGGAAATTGCGCTCGGCAATAGCATGTCGAAAGCTAAGGACGCATTCAATTTTATATACGGGCAAATAGAAAAAAACATCCGGGACTTTGTTGTGGAGCACACTAAAATTGGTTCTGATCTATATGACCAGAATAGCAGATTAGAATGGTACTTCCTCCCGGAAGAGGCGAAATCGCACGGCATTGTTGATTATATCGTCGGCAGCGATTGCAAAATAGATTCTATACTTTAAGAGGTAATGCGCTTGGATTTGAAAAGATTAGAAAATGAGAACGAAGAACAATACCTTTGGCGTATAGGAAACGCGAAGGATAAAGGGCTAATTGATATTGGCTGGGAAGAAATCGCGGATATGATGAACCGCGAGTTTCGAGCGGACGAATCAGAATATCGCACAGAAGCATCATACCGCAAACCGTATCAGCAAGCAAAGCGCTTCGCCGATGCGGGCGTTTTTTGTAATATGACGGAGGATTCATATCTGCGTGAGCTTCGTTTCTTGCGTCAGGATGTCCAGAAGGAAAAACAGAAACTATTTGATGAGCGGGTTGCACTGAACAAAACTCTGCGCGATCAAAGCCGCATTGATTCCATGTACGACATGGTTAAGCGCGCTATTGATGACTATCAGCCAATTAGATTTGAGTATTATCCAAATAGCCACAAGAATAGTGACAACGATCTAATTATTCACCTGACAGACCTGCATTGTGGCGTAAACATTAAATCTCCAATGAATGAGTTTAATGTTGAAATTCTATCAGAACGCCTAAAAAAATATCTCAATGAGATAAAAGATATTTGTGAAACTTATTATCCTGAATCTGCCTATGTTATTCTTGGCGGTGACATGATTCAGGGTTTAATTCATACTAACGCCCGCATTGAATCCAAGGAGAACATTGTGCTTCAGATTATGACGATCTCCGACCTAATAAGCAACTTCATTTATGAGTTGAGTAAGATATTCAGGGGTGTGGAAGTTCATACGACGGCGGGCAATCACTCGCGCGCTGTTGCTTCAAAAGAAGAAGCAACGCATGGCGAAAATTTTGATTTGCTTATTCCGTATGTCTGCAAGAAGGATTTGAAAAATGTGGAGAATGTCGCATTCATTGATAATTATCTGGATTCTGATATTGCCACCTTCTCCGTGCGCGGTCATATGGTTTATGCGACACATGGCGATAAGGACACGGTTGCAAATGTTGTTTATCACATGACACAGTTTGCCAGACGCACGGGGCTTCTCCTCCCCGATCTCTGCTATCTGGGACATCGCCATTGTAATGGCCTGACGACCGTTGACGGCGTTAAGGTCATTGAGAGCGGCTGCGTGGATGGCGTGGACACCTACGCCATTGAAAAGCGTCTGCTCAATTCGCCGGAACAAACGGTGACTGTTGTTACAAAGGAGCACAGAATTAAAGCTCTTTGTGACATTCAGCTTGATTAAATAATTGGAAGTCGAAAAGGAAATGAGAAAAGCAAAATTAGTCAGTTTGGTGATGAAAGACACCGGACTAACAAAAGAACAGTGCGATCTGTTTTTGGACGCCTTTATCTATGAAGTGACACAGGCGCTCGCAAGAGGCGAGAAAATCAGCCTGTCCAACTTTATGAGTTTAGAGATTGCGGAGCGCGGGGAAAGATACGCCCGCAACCCTGCAACCGGAGAAATTGCACTTAACCCGGCATTACGAACGGTGCGGTGCAGGATCAGCCAAAGGATTAAAGATGCCATAAACGGCAGAGAGGTAGAATAATGAGGAATTTGATTGTTGAAAATACAATAGAACTAGCCGAGCTTATGTTGGAAGATGCCGCCGAAGGCTATGATACACTGGCTGTGCTGTTTTACGATGATGCGGTAAAGCTCGTGTCTGACATTTTGCTTGTTGGGGAAATCAACCCTATTGAGATTGATATTTCCCATCCTGATCTAAATGGGTATTCGGATGAATATTATGTTGATCTGAAGGCTATGACAGATGGCACTTGTGACATGTTCGTCGCCCCCGCAAAGTCAGAATATGGCACCAAGGAATATTTGACCGATTCGGTTGATATTGCCTATATTGACGGTGACGCACACTCTTCTATCGTAAAGAAGATTGAAGCGGAAGATATGTACGAAGTCAATATCATCGATGATTGCGATGATGAGGAAGAATGCGATCTGGATTGCGATGAATGCCCGTTCGCAGATTTGATTGACGAGGATGACGTGCTAGATGATGAAGACGAAGATTCCGAAGAGGAAGATTATTTCAAATCACTGATTGACTTCATCCGCGATGTCACGAAAGAAATCCGCGATTACTTTACTGAGCATGAATTGTTCACAACTGAGGATATTTTAGAGTTCATTGCCCGGCGCTTCGGCCCCTATGACGAAGATAGCGAATGGATGCGTAGCAACTGCTACTACTTCGCCGCAATCCTGAATGAGCGTTTCCCTGGTGGACGAATCTATTATGATGTCGTTGTCGGCCATTTCGTGTATGAGTATGGCGGCGTGTTCTATGATTATTCCGGCGTTATTCCGTTTAGTGAAGATTTTGTCGCTTGGGATAATTTTGATGAATATGATTCTTACCAGAAAGACCGCATCATTAGAGATTGCATCATGTAAAATAAACCCAGTGGAGTCTTGTTAATGGCAAAAGAGAAAGCAAAAAAAGATGAATATGTATGTTGTAGATGTGGCTCTTTACTGCCAACGACTTCTTTCTATAAATCGATCAGTGATACTTTTGGCAGTATAGGTCATTTGCCAATCTGCAAAACATGTTTGAATGACCTGTACAAAAAATACAAGATTCAATACATGAATCCGGTACGGGCAATTTGGCGTATTTGTATGACGTTCGATTTATACTTTGACGAACGCATTGCGCAAACTTGTACCAATAACGATCAGGCCGTTATTGGCGATTACTACAAAAAGCTCAATCTCGGCCAATGTCGAGGCAAGACATTTGATACCAATATTGAAGAAGGAATTTTCGAGCGTGCAGAGCAAGCCACCGAAAAACCCGATGATATTCCACCAGAAATACCGGCGCAGATTATTGACCCACAGCTCGTTGAAAAATGGGGCGAGGGCTTACAATACATCGATTATCTGGAATTGGAAAAGCATTACAAATATCTGAAGTCGGCAAATCCGAATGGCGATAATAACCAAGAGATTTTCATTATTGACTTGTGCTACACGAAAATGCAGCAAATGAAAGCTGTGCGTGAAGGCCGTGTCGATGATTATAACAAACTCACTGAATCCTATCGCAAATCGTTCCAGCAAGCAGGACTGAAAACTGTCCGCGATCCAAACATGACAGAAGGATTCCTGCTTGGCGTCAATGCGGAAACGATTGAGAAATATACCCCGGCAGAGTATTACAAAAACAAGGCGCTCTATAAGGATTATGACGGAATTGGCGATTACATCGACCGCTTTATGCTTCGTCCGCTCAGAAATCTCATGCACGGGACTACAGATAGAGACACTGAGTTTTATGTGAAAGATGAGGCCGAATCCGATGAGTACGGCGACGACGAATAAAGGCGTTGCGCGGAAGCCATATAAAAACCGCGACGCGGATGATCGGCAAGCTCAACTTTATTCGATGTTCCCGTCAGACACATTCCTTGGTGACGATGTACGTGTTGACCATCTGATACAGTGGATCACTTTTTTCAGAAGGAATCTACACCGCTGCGCAATGGATTATCTTGGGATAAAGCTACATCTTTATCAGATAATCATGCTTTATCTGATGGGTATTTGCAATTTCATTGTGACGATTGCAAGCCGTGCGGCAGCAAAGTCATTTATCATTGCGCTCTATGCTTGTTGCAGATGTATATTATATCCTCATTCAATGATCGTGTTGTCGTCGAGCACGAAGGGCCAATCAAAGCTACTTGTTTCTGAGAAAATAGAAAAAGAGCTTATGAACCTGTCCCCCGTGTTGAGGAAAGAGATTCTAAAAATTAAAGACAATCAAAATGAGGTCATAGTATACTTCAGAAATCATAGTACGATTACCGTTGTTCCGGCCAGTGAAAACGGACGTGGTTATCGTTCAAATGTTATTGTCAGAGAAGAGTTTAGACAAATCAAAAAGAGTATAGATGACAGCATTCTTTCCCCCTTCCAAATTGTCAGACAAACTCCCTATATGACAAATGACTATTATGCGAACATTGATGATCTGCAAGAAGAGCCGGTTGACATTTACATTAGTTCAAGCTGGTATGATGACGGGAAACACTGGATGTGGAAAATCGTCGATCAGACTTATGCCGATATGATGGCTGGAAAACCGTCGTGCCTATTGGCATTTGATGAATCCATCGCTTTGAAGCATAAAATCAAAACCATGCGCTATTTCCAGACGGAAAAGCGGAAACAAGACCCGCTGACCTGGCGGCTCGAATTTATGAATGAGCGCTTGAAAGAAAACACCGCAGCGTTCTTTACGTTGGGGATGTTGACGCAGAATCAACGGGCGAAGAAGCCGTTCTATCCGAGGACACTGATTGACTTCAAAATGGGCAAGAAGAACCCATATGATATTCCGAAGCAAAACGGCGAAGTGCGAATTGTTTCCTGCGACATGGCTTTTGTTGAGAATAAGAATAACGACAATTCGATCTTTTCGTGTATGCGTTTGCTACCTGAGTGCAAAACATACAACCGAGGCGACAATGATGAACTTGTTGTTGATAATGGCTACCGTCGAATTGTTGCCTATATGATGCCAATACAAGGCGGAGATGTTGTAAATCAGTCTACAAAAATACGTGAATTGTACGAGGATTTTAATGCTGATTATATCGTACTCGACTGCCGAAATGCCGGTATCTCCTGCTATGACATGCTTGCAAGAGTTATGTATGATGAAGAACGTGGTGTAGAATACGCTCCGCTATCTTGCATGAATGATGATTCAATCGCAAATCGAATCAAAATTGATGGCGCAAAACCATGTATATTTGCCATTAATGCAAGTCAAAAGCTAAATAGTGATATAGCGCTGGACTTCAGAAGAATCCTTGAAGATAAGAAAATTGACTTCCTTATCAATTTTGAACAAGCAAATGAGGAAGTCCTTCCATCCATCAAGGAGTATATGGCTACTCCGAGTGCAGATGAACAATACTTCTACGAATCCCCGTTCTTTGAGACGCAATCGTTTATCAGTGAAACAACCGGGCTAGTCTATGAAAAGAAGCCAGATACGGGCGTTATTGTTGTCAGAGAACAAGGAAACAATCGTAAGGATAGATATACAAGCGTAAGCTATGGTTCTTACTTTGCTTCGCTTCTCGAAAAAGATTTGGTGTCTCATAATGAGGATTATGAGTTCACCACATTTATAAATTGAAAGGAGGACGAGAATGGAAAAAGAAAAATCCTCTAATGCCACAAATAAGAGGAATCGTCCTCCAAAGAATGTGGTATCTGAAAAGAATAGCGCACCAGAAACAAATCCAAAGAATGAATTTTGCAGTATTTACAGTTATAGCGGTTCATCTAGTTCAATTTACTATTTTGGACTAAACATTTTCGATCTGTATAAGCCAGACGAGTTAATTAATCTTGTTAGGAACCCGATGATAAACAACAAAGCGCTGCGTGAACTTTCTTTGTTGCTCTATGGAACAAATGGCAGTTATACTAATGTTGTTGACTATATGACTTCCATGCCAACACTTAGTAACATCATTGTTCCCCACGGGGAGAGTGAAAAGAAAAAGACGCGGAATAAGCGCCTTATGTCTGCTACGTTGAAAACAATTAAGGATAAAGAGCTTGTGCGTGACGCGCTGTTCAAGGGCATGGTTGAAGGTCTGGCATTTTACTATTTTGAAACAACTACCATGCCGAACTCAAATAGGAAGTTCCTGAATGACTTCGATGTCAACTCTCTTTGGGAAATTAACGATGTTGGAATTAATGCAAGTGTTATTCCCCTACCTGCGGATTTCACACGAATAGTTGGGCGTAAAAACTCCAGCTATGTTATTGCCTTCAACCTGGATTATTTCGCGTTGGATGCTGCCGAACCAACCGAACGGAAGTTGAAGAAATTCCCGAAGGAAATTCGAGACGCTTATGAGAAGCGCATCAAGGGCGGGCAAAGGACAAATGATACTGGCAACTGGGTTATCCTTGACAGCAACAAAACAATCGTTCACAAGATTCGCTCAAAGATGGATGAGCCTTATGGCAGACCGCTCGTTCTTGCGGCAATAACCGACATTCTGTATAGAGACTACTTTGTTGATACCAAGCGCGGTGTTCTGGACGATCTCAATAATCGAATCGTTTATCAGACATTCCCAGAGGGTAAGGACAAGGGAACATCTGCTCTGACTCAAAAACAGCAGGAGAACCAGCATAATGCCGTTAAGAAAGCTGTCATCAACAAGAATAATCGCGGCGGTGTTTCCTTCTTCTCTGTCGCGGCGGGCACAAAGATCAACGCGCTCGACACAACGAATACTGATATTTTCGACGAGAAGAATGAATCCAACCTCGACGATAAGATTTCCCTGGCGCTGGGTTTTGCTGGAAATGCGCTCTCCGGCACCGGTAGCGGAAGCTACGCCGCGCAGGAATCCAATCTCGAACTCGTCACATCGCAAATATTCCAGTGGGTTGAGCAAATTGAAAATGAGCTGAACAAGTGTATCAATGAGAATATCATCAAGGACAGAAAGAATCCCGTTGAGGTAAAGTATCTGCCGATCACCCATCTCAATAAGAAGGGTATGGTCAATTACGCAAAGGAGCTTTACCTGCAAGGCTGCGGCAGTTTGTCGCTTTGGATTGCGGCAACCGGTGTTTCACCAGAGGCTTACTATGCTTTGCTTGATGAGGAAATCCAAGATGGCGTTTACGATAAGTATAAGCCGCACGCCACATCATTTAATTCTTCTGGCAATGAAGCCGGAAGACCTATAACAGATGAGCCAGCAGATAAGACGGTTGCAGGAAGAAGTAATCACGGGAATGATTTGCCAAGCCCGTCTGATAATTGATAAGGCATTTTTGAAAATGCGAATTAACTGGTATTAAGAAGTTGGCTTCTTTTACATATGGATACTTGCCGGAAAGGTGGTGGGAAAATGAAAACATTTGAATTGTCGGAACGTAAAAATAAAAACGGTCGCAGAAAGTTTAAGATGGTGTTGCATGAAATCTACCCAGATTCATGTGTCAATGATGCAGAACAAAAGGGCGAGCAGTATAACATCAATGGTATTACATGGATTCGTGAGTATTGTGAAAATGCAAAAGAAACCATCAAAGATATGAGCTTGCGCGTTGAGTTCATCGATGATGAAAAGACGGAAATCTGCGGACACGGTGAAACCGGTCAGACTGACGGCTTGCCCCTGTTTGAGGATGCAGAAGTTATTGGACATTTTACCGATGGTTATATCGATACGATTCAGGACGATGATGGCAAAGAGCACACCGTTATGGTTGGCGACGGTTACATCGACGAGATGTGTTACAAAAATTTCGTTGATAAGCTCGAAACTGACATTGCAAATGGCGAGCCACCTTTCGGTAGCATAGAAATTTATCGCGCCGGTGATAACGAGGGAATTGTGTACAAGTATGGCTATGTCCCGAAGGGCAGAATCCCGACCGAATTTATATATAGCGGCTTTGCTCTATTGGGTGTTGCTCCCGCCGATCATCAGGCAAAAATTATAGAACTAAACGAACGTAAGGAGGAAACGTGTGCAATGAATGAGTCCGAAATCAATGCTCTGATTGTTAAGACTGTCGAAGAGCATGATGCACATATCAACGAGATCAACAGGTGCAAGGAAGAGTGTGCTGCTCAGATTGCCGAGGCGAACGCCGCTAAAGAAGCGGTCATCGCTGAGAGGAACGAGATTCAGGCTAATGCCGCGCAGATTCAGACCGCACTTGACGAGGCGCGCACCGAACTGTCCCAGAAATATGAAGAGCTTGACGCTCTGCACGCTGAATTGGATACCCTGCACAAGGCGCTTGGCGAGGCTAAGGCCAAGGAGCGTCTGGGTGAAATGAACGCCGCTATCGCTGACTTTAGCGATGAAGAGCGCGAATATGCGAAGGATGAAATCGCGGCTTTTGAGGCAGATCCTGTCAATGCCGAAATCAATTCCATCGTGGATAAGATTTGGAAGGGCATTGGTATGAAGTCCAAGGCAGAAGCCGCCGCCGTCATTTCTGAGCAGAATGACGCGCATGATACGCCGGAAGATATTTTCTCTGGCGTTGTACTGATTAACGATGACAAGGAAGATACCAATATCTTCTAATATAGAAAGGAAGTAAACGAAAATGATTAAGTGCGTATTTGCGCACATAGTCCGCCATGTTCCGAAAGGGCATGGTGCATCCCTTTGAATTGCTGGAAATCCCTTAGAGCCATTCACCAAAGCGGAAGGATGAAATATGCCTAAACGTTGTGTTAAAAACGAATGGATTGGGTAATCAGCAGCCAAGCTCCGAACAGGAGAAGGTTCAACGACTATCGGCTGCAATGCCGTTAGGGGGCAAGTGCTCCCGAAGTGGAGGGCATCTAAACTCATTTGAGCATGATGAATGATATAGTCTGGACTCTATGCGAAAGCTGGAGAAGCCTTTAAGGCTTATTCGGATTAACGAACCGATATGTTAATTCTCTTTTTTTAATATGAAAGTGGTGTTATACATTAGGAGAAAAACACACGAGCAGTTTATAGATGAAATGAAATTCAAGAACCCATCTATTGAAGTGCTCGGACGATATACAAATACGCGAACTAAAATTCAAGTAAAATGCAGGAATTGTAATTATATTTTTGATGCAACACCGGGTAGCTTGTTGCTGGGACACGGATGTTCAAAGTGTTCACATTCTTATAATAAGACGCAAGAAGAGTTTGTAGAAGAATTAAAGCAGATAAACCCATCGGTACATGTGTACGGTGTATATAAAAACAGCAAAACCAAAATAGAGGTGGCATGTACTAAATGTGGTCATAAGTGGTCATCAGTTCCCAACGCTTTATTGGCCGGAAAAGGGTGCGCAAAATGTGCTGGCATAATGAGAAAGACGCATGAAGTATTTCTTATTGAAATGGCCAAGTTACATCCAGAGATAATTGTACTTGGAAAGTATAAAAACAATCGCACAAAAATTCATTGCAAATGCACAGTTTGTGGTTTTGAATTTGATAGTACACCACATTCTATGATAACTGGTGGCAATGGATGTAGGAATTGTAAGAAATCAAATGGTGAAAAACAAATTGATAGCTGGCTTAAAGACGCTGGTATAAATCATATACGTGAGTATAGATTTGATAACTGCAGAGATGTAAAACCACTACCATTTGATTTCTATTTGCCAGATAACAAAACGGTGATTGAATATGATGGCGCGCAACATTTTGAATCAAATGACTTTTTCGGTGGGGATAGCGCTTTTGTAAAGCTACAAAACCACGACAAGATTAAAAATGATTTCTGCATCAAAAATGGCATAAAAATAATTAGAATCCCATATGCTGATTTCAACAATATAAAAGAGATTTTAGCAAGAGAATTAACATTTAATTAACATATCGTAAGACTGAAACCGTGGGAATGCTGGAAATCGCAAAGCTGAATCCCGTCCTTGCCTCTGCTAATCCCGTTGCCAATTATACTTTTCTGACTGACAATGGTGTTACCTATCTGATCTGCAATACCGCGCTGGGCGATGACGCTTATCGTGACGATGTGACCTTCGCGGCTGGCGAGCTTCTCAATGGCTATAACCTAAAGGCGTGGGAAGGCCAGAAGCTCGTTATTGACGAGAAGCATATTGCGTATGGTTCTGGCGAGGATTATGACGATATTACTGCTGGCACTACCCTGCTGACCATCAATTCTGCCGGAAAGCTGGCTATTGCCGAGGCAGCTCCCAACGCTGGCGTGTACTTCAAGGTTACTGATAAAACCACTTTGACCGGAAAGGCTGTCAAGGCTATGGTCATGGTTGCCTAATGAAACTCTGAAGAAAGGAAGTAAAATTACATGAATACTTTTGAGCTTAATAACGTCCGCAAGGACAACGAAATGTTCTCTGGCAAGTTCACCAAGAACTCCCCCGTTGTTGAGATTTTCTCCGCTCTGGTGAACGGTCAGGAGCTTTCCCGCTTCGGCGCGAAGGCCGATGAGGCCGTCAAGTATATTAAGGGTCTGGGCGAGCGTGCCGAGAACGGTGACGGTGTTGCTATTTCCGAACTGAATACCCTGCGCCGCTTTGTTGTTGAACAGCCGATCATGGAAGAGGTTAAGCTACTGGGTGTTTTCGGCACCTATACTCCAATGGGCTTTGATGAGACCATTGAGCGCGAAGTCTACACCGAGGCTGGCGAGCATTCTCGCATTCAGGCTGCGAACGGCGATGTCGTGTTCCCGGCTATCACCAAAACCGTTTATCCTGTGCCGACCTTCACCGTGTCTGGCGGCTATGAGGTTGACTATCGCCGCGTGGCTCTGGGCGACATGTCTAAGGAAAATATTGGTATGCAGAACGTGCGCACCAGCATTATGAATCAGGCCAAGCTGGAAATCATCAAGCGCGTCTATAACGCCGTAAAGAACGCAACCGGCGTTAAGTATGTTCTGGAGGCTTCCACTCTGGCTAAGGCCGATGTCGATGCTCTGCTAACCAAGGTTCGCCGCGTTGGTCGCCCCACCGTTGCCGGTGACTACGCCGTGCTGTCTCAGTTCACTCCTTGGGCTGGCTATGTTGGCACCATCAACTCCAACACCATTACCGGCATTTCTGAGAAGGTCATGAATGAGCTTCAGGCCAATGGCGCTCTGAGCATGTACAACGGCGCTGTACTTGCTGAGATCGAGAACCCCTACAACCTGTACAAGCTGAACACTGATGGCACCAACTATCAGACTCTGCTGCCCGCCGGTCTAGCCTTCGTCCTCCCGACTGGCGCGAAGTCTCCTATTGCCACTTATACTCGCGGCGGTCTGACCTCTATGACCGGCAACGACGTTAAGACTGGCAAGATTCTGACCCGCTTCGATCTGGAAGTTGGCTGCGATGTTGCCAAGGGCCATGAGTACGAGATCGGCATGATCTACGACACCACCTTGGGCGGCCTTTAATCTAAATTGATTTTCTGGCATGGGCTATCATCGGTTGGTAGCCCGTGCTATTTATATAGATAGAATGAGAATAATGTGAGGTATCATATGGCTAAGACAACAACTGAAACCCCTAAGAAGGAACTGAACCTTGACGCGAAGGTGACTGTGCGTAGCATTAGCACCTGGCCGATTGGCTTTCCGCGCAGGGCAGATGGCGGCGGTACAAACGTCGGTGTTAGCATTCAGCCGCTTGGCGTAACGCGCCTTTCCAGAAATGAGATTATTGCGCAGGTTCAGTCCGGCAATGCGCTTCTGGGCGGTGTGGACGGTCAGGGCAATCACGCTTCGCTCATTATTGAGGACGCACCTACTCGCGTGGAACTTGGTTTTGAGAGCGAGGACGGAACACACAAGCAATTTGTCCTTGACGCTGAAACGATAAAAGAGTTGTTTGATATTCGCAACCAGCAGGAATTTGAGAGACGAATCCAAGAGTGCATTGTTACACGCGATGAAAAAGAATACATTGTTCATATCATCCGCGAATTGAATCTCAACGATTACAGTAAAATCAGATATATTGAAAAATACGTTGAACGCAACGTCATGTAAAACGAATAAAAGGAGGATGATATTACATGGCAACAAGTGTAAAGGAAGTTATTGACAGCTTCGAGTCATCCTTCCGAGATAAATGTGAAATACCGCTTTCACTTGAATTAGTATGGCTCAAAAAGGCAATCGCGCGTTACAATATTGAATTGTCTGAAATTACTTTTGATGAAAAGCTGACAACTATTGATGGTGATATTGACCAATACACGATTGACACCCTTGCGGCATTTATGAAGCAATTATATCAGGAACGTGAATTATCTAAGGTCAACAAGCGCGTATCTATTGTCAGCAAAGATTTGTCCGTAAACGGAAACGGCGCGATTTATTCTGCTGCACGGAATGAACTTGATTACGTTACAAGCAAGGCTGAATACATGATAGAGCACCAGATGCCTACGGCATACACGTAAGGTGGTGCTGTCATGTCTGAAGAATGGTACTTGCTTTCTGGGCGAAACGACGTTGTGAGCGGTTTTGAGGATGAAGCGCTTTACGACTATGGCCCCGATTCATTTCTGGAGCTTTTGGAAACGGATATTGCCGACGATGTTGAAATTTACAACTACGACCTGTCAAGGCGAGTACAGTGTAAAGCAATCGTTCAGAATAATCTGCAAGACACAAAGCTCAAAACAATGTCGCGCATTTTGCTAATTCCGATTGGAACCTGCAAGGCTGGGCTATACGTAAAATACAAAAACAAATATTGGCTGATCGTCAGCCTTGTTGACGACAACAAGGTTTATGAAAAGGCGATCATGCTGATTTGCAATTACAAGTTAGATTGGATTGGCGAGAACGGTAATCCTGTGCGGCGTTGGGTGCATGTTGACTCCGCTTCGCAATATAATAACGGTGAAACAAACTCAAAGAATTACTTCATCCGTACAGATCAAGTTATGATCTATATGCCAGATGACGATGAAAGCCTTATGATAAATTCTGGCAAGCGTTTCATCATAGATAGGCGTTGCCAGGTGTATGAGAGCAGAATCGTCGGCGAGGTCACTTGCGACACAAGTAATCCTGTCGTTTGCTATGATGTAACGCGAACTGATAGTGTGTTGTATAGCTATCAAGGTAGTGGACATTTTCAGCTACTTGCCACTCAGGATGAACAGCGCGAGGATGACGGCTATTATCTGGTTGACGGCGTTGGGTATTGGCTTTGTGAGAAGCCACCCGTTACGGAAACTAGCACCGGCATGACAGCAAAGATCGAAAGTGAATCCGATACTGTCTATGTCGGGATGGATGCCAGCGTATTTACCGCCGCGTTCTATGATGAATCTGGCGCAGAAATTGGTGCGACGCCCATATGGACGATAGAGCCGGACTTGGGCGATAAGCTCGATGTGCAATACGTAGACAATTCAATCATCATTTACACCGAAGATGAATCCATCGCAAATAAATCTTTAAGGCTCACACTATCTGCCGATGATATTGAGCCGGTTAGTAAAACAATAGCCATAAGGCTTTTCATTTGAGGCATAGGAAATGGGAAGAAAGAAATCAACCTTTGAGCGCGGAAAATTTAAGAAAGAAATACACTCAGCATTATATAAGAGTGCGGATATAAGAGAGTTGTTGCTGGGCGATACATCTGGCATGAGCGCTGTCCAAACTATGGAAGCATTTAAGGCACACGTCAAATCTCACCTGTTTATTGATGACACAATCACTGAGGCGACTTCGTTTATTTTTTATGATGTTGTTATGCCAGACCTTCGTGCGCAAACGAAACATTGTCAAGTGATTATGTATCTCATCTGTCACCGCAGTATTCTTGATGATTACGAAAAAGAGGGATATGTCGGTAACAGGGCTGATATTCTGTCTCAGATGGTTGAAGATGCGCTCATAAATGATGAAGATGTAGTTAATAAATTTGGAATTGGTGAATTGCAGTTGGCCGACATTGGGTTCTATAACGCCACTCGTTTTTACGGGTGCATCATGACTTTTGAGGTTCCTTCATTTAGATGATTTTAGACTACGGCGACCTGCTAAGTCCAGAGCCAATTCAAACTTCAATCGGTGCAATCAAGAAGCACACGCTTCGAGAAATATCTAAACTAACATTTGATCGTTTTGGCATATATGAAGCGTTGTTAAAGGCGACGCCAGATGACATTTACGCGAAGTTTTTTGACGAGGATAAAAAAGCCGCGTGGGATATGCTTGACGAAGATGCTAGGGCGAACATCACTGTTTTTGATATTATCACCAATGAGGAATCTATTCGTTCACTGTATACTTCTGTCTTAGATTTTTTCTTTGTTGAGAATGTTTCATATTTTGACAATGTTTTCATTGTGACGAAAAGTCCTGTCACGCCCAATACTCAATTATCAGAAGACGATATAGTTGGTTTTGTTACAAGGGATTTATTTCAAGAGGTTGTTGAGATCATTCAACAGATTTGTTGTATATACGACAAAAAGAAAGAAAAGAAGGAAGAAAAGTTTAAGAACGAAATAGCTCGCAGAATGTTTGAGAAGATGCAGAAAGCGCAGGAAGAAGAAGAAAAGCGCAAAGCAAAGAAAATGCAAAAGGAATACTCCATTCCAAATGTCATTTCTGCTGTTTCCAATAAACATCCATCTATCAGCCCTATCAATGTGTGGGATATGACACTTTTCGAGCTTATAGATTCCTTTAACCGCACTCAGATAAATGCCGTTTATGATATAGAGTCAACCCGTGTTTCTGTTTGGGGCGACGAAAAGAACGCCTTCGATGAAACACTTTGGTTTAAGTATAACCACGATAAATGAAATAGGAGGAATTAGATATGCCTGAACTCAACAAGGCTAATCGTCAGGTTTGTGATGTCGATATTCGTGATCTAAAGACGAAGACTCCTTTCCTGTTCTTTAATACCGCCAATACCACTACTGCTGGCATTACTGGCGATAGCGTTTATGCCCGCGCTAAGGGCGTCAACCGCATCCCGTTTGCCAACCCTATTCAGGGTACTATGACCATCGAGGCGCAGGTCTATCCTTTCAAGCTGTTCGCGCTGTTCTCTGATGGCACAATCAGCACCGATGCGGCGCAGCCTGTGCATACCACCATTAAAGCCACAACCGCTGGTGAAATTCCGCTGGATGTCACTGGTGGAACAATCGTGAGTGGAACCGTGTTCGTGTTCCCGAAGGACAGCTTTGGTGACGAAGATGCTGTCATCGATGGCACCTACGCTTCCAACAAGTTCACTGCCACAGACGCCTCCGAAATCACTGTCAATACTGAGTATGAAGTTGGCTTCATTGCAACCCGCACTTCTGGTGTGAAGCGCGTTTCGTTTAATAACGAAAAGATTCCGCGCGATTACTACATCACTCAGTCCACCCTGGACAAGGATGAAGAGGGCACGCTTACTCCGTTCCTGATGACTGCCTATAAGGCGTACATTCAGCGCAACTTTGAGCTTTCTTTCTCTTCCGATGGCGATCCAGCTACGGTGACGCTCAATTTCGATCTCTTAGAGGACAAAGATGGCAACTTCCTTGACCTTACAGAGATTACCGAAGAGTTGGGAATTAATGCCAGCGGCGACTAACAGCTAAGATTTATTCTGGTGGCGCAGAGATAATCTTTCTGCGCCAGCCTCGATTAATCTAGTGGAGGAATTGACATGGTTCAGAGATGTCGCGTTCTTCTGAATAATCGCGCTGTTACCGTCATCCAGTTTGGCGAAACAGAAGTACAGATCCCGAGCATCAATCGAGACGCGGAGTATGTCAATGTGCAGTATGCGGATGGGCGCTATACTGTTGTGTCAGACGATTATAAAGAAGAGCCTATTGAGGAAAAACAAGTTCCTGCCAAGAAAAAGAAGGCAGAGAAGAAAACAACTAAAGAGGAAGCCGAAACCGAAGCCATTGAGCCTTTGGAGGAAAACGAGTAATTTTCGGGTTGTTATTGTATTTTGTGGGGAGATAACACCTGAAAATGAACGGTGTTGTCTCCCCTATTTTTGCGCAAAAGATAGGAGAAAATAGAAATGAATCAAATCCAGTTTAACAGTCTTGAAGAGGCCATTGAATGCTATGGCCGGGAAAACCTAATCGCAATAGACAACATTAAGCAAATTATCTTTTACACTTCTCATGGGTGTCAGCCGAAATTTGTTTGGGAAAAAGAGAACGCGCCGGGTAAAATTACATGCTGGTTCCATAAGCAGGAAACATCATTTATCTATAAAAAGTGGCTTGAAAACAGACCGAAATGAATGCCGGGAAAATCTTTGAACAATCTATAAAACGTTCTGTGCCGGAAACGGTCTTGCTATTCAGATTGCCAGACGCGGCTCAGGCTTTCGGCGGCGGCAATTTACGATTCAGTCGCAAGAACCCATTCGACTATTTAATGTATGACTCTATTGGCAAAAACCTTTATGCCTTAGAACTAAAAACAGTCAAAGGTAAAGCTATTACATTTGAAAGAACTGAAACAGACAAAGGTGACATTCATTATCATCAGATCGCCGGTTTGAATGAGTATAGCAAATTTGAAGGTGTCATTGCTGGTTTTGTTATTGAGTTTAGAGAAGCAGAACTCACCGTTTTTATACGCATTAATGAGTTTAATAGATTGATGAATGTTATTGACAAGAAGAGTTTCAATATTGACGATCTTGCAAAGTACAACATAGATTATATGGTAATTCAGCAAAGCAAGGTAAGAACAAGATATAGATATGATATTCAATCATTTATTGAATACACGCGCAACATCTGATTGCGGGTGTGCATGGAGGAATTGTAGTTTTATGAAATATAATGTAGAAGTCGATACCAGATTGAGCCTTTCAGATTATTTCAACGTAGTTGACGATCTCGTCCTTAGCTATTTTGATGTTGATGGTAAGTATCAGCCGCAGATGGGATTCATCAATTCAATCAAGGTGTTCTATAATTACTGCGTAAAGCACAGTGCGCTTGATGGAATTGTAGAGCATGACTTTTCAAATCTTGTCGATGTGGAAATCATCATGGAGCACGATGAGGTTATGCGCGAGTATTTCAAGGCGATAGCATTGGACTATGAACCGTCTTACGTTGATTTCGCGCGGGCTTATCACGATGCGCTTGATATTGTCGAGCATAGAAAGTCTTCTGTCGGCAATCTGACAGAGCAGCTTGGCGCAGCGCTTGAAAAGATCGTCGCACGGATTAACGAGGTGGTCAACCGCGAAGACCTCGATAAGATGGCAGAAATCGCAAAATACTTCGCTGAGTATGGCGTTGATGCCGACGCGGTTATGAAAGCCTATAGTAAGTCGAAAAAATTCAACAATGACCTTGTTGATTTAGAAGAGCGCCGGAAGCAGAAGCAGGAAGAACAGAAAGAATGATGTAAATGGAATTTACGAATGCAAGCCAGTTAATCGCGGCATTGCAGAAACGACAGCGACAAGCTATGTTTCGCATGGAGCAGGAAGCGCTGAATGAAATGCGCGCGGAGACCTCCGCCTACTACGACGGCACAACGCCGAAAATGTACAGGCGTACTTATATGCTAAGAAACAGCCCGCGCACTTCTGCCATAAACTCCAGCGGCGATACAATGTGCTTCGATGCTTATTTAGATCAAAATTACAGATACCCGTCAATTCAGTACGGGCATCAACGTCCGAGCAAAACCCCTTCAATGACAGATGTTTTGAACCTGACGAATTATCAAACCTCCGCAAATTCAAGCGTTGGTTATCTCCATCCGACTATTGGACGCCTGCATTATTGGGAAAGAGCAAACGATAGAATGAGAAGTATTGCACAAAACACACTAGGATCATTCTTCCCAACATAGAGAGGGTGGTCGCATGAAATCTCAAATAGATGGAAGAAGCACTGTATACAATGCAATCACGTCGGATGAGAAGTTGAGTCGGATTCATAAAGAGAATAAAGAATTAGAACGTGACTTCCTAGAATATCTGTCTTCTACAAATAAATCCAAAGAAACGATCAAGCAGTATCGCGCGAATCTGCATGTTTTCTGGTGCTGGAATCTGGAATACAATGACAATAAGCGTTTTACAAAGCTGACAAAGAGAGAACTTGTTCGCTTCCAGAAACACGCACTTGACGAGTGGGGCTGGTCTCCACGGAGAATGCGAACGGTAAGGGCTACGATCTCATCATTGAGCAAGTATATTGAAAACATCCTTGATGACGAGTATGAAGATTACAAAGCTATTATTGGGAAAATCGAACCACCGCCCGATTCTGAGGCTAGGACAAAAACGGTATTCAAAGAAGAAGAATTGAATGCGCTCCTGGATTACCTCGTAGAGAAGAAGGATTACATGAAGGCGTGTGCGCTCTCACTGGCTATAAACAGTGGGCGCAGAAAGGCGGAACTCCCCCGCTTCAAGGTCGGATATTTCAGGCCGGAATTTACAATTTGTAGCGGGGCGTTATACAAGACGCCAGAGATGGTGCAGACAAAAGGACGCGGCGAAGACGGGAAGCCGCTTTTTTTATACACTCTCACTGCCCCATTCAATCCATATCTCGACCTTTGGCTTAAAGAGCGGGAACGCTTGGGTATTGTCAGTCAATGGTTATTTCCAAAGCGTAGGCATGGCGCATGGCTCGACGAACCAATCGAAATCAGCACACTTGATTCTTGGGCGAGAACTTTCAGCAAGCTGCTTGGCAAGGCTTTCTATTGGCACAGCATCCGGCATTTCTTCACTACGAAGCTGGTCTCATATGGTATTCCGGCTGCGGTGATACAGGATGTTGTCGGATGGGAGTCTGCCGACATGGTAAATCGATATGATGATACTGACAAAGACGACCGTTTTGAAAAATACTTCGGAGCTGAAGGCATCCGAAAAGTCGAAGCGGGATCGCTGGAAAAAATCTAAAATACGCAATCTAAATGGCGGCATTGCGGCCACTCACGGATTGCAGAAAGGATGATGTAAGTGGCAAGCGCTAATGACTTTGTAACCAGAATAGCGACCAGACTTGATACAACTGGTTTTGACCAGGCAATGAGAACACTTGTCAATACCAACCATCAAGTGGATGTTTCGCTTAATATGGCTACAATAAACCGCCAGATTACAGATTTGGAGCACAGGCTTCTTAATTTGAACAACCTGTTCAACAACGCTGGCGGTGGTGCTGGTGGCGGTGGTGGCGGTCGAGGACGTGGCAACAATGTATTTGACCTGATGTACCGCGAAGCTGTCGATACAGCACGGGAAATCAGCCAAATCCGAATATCGCTTCCGCAAATTGATACGCGCACAAACGCGCGGCAAATCAATGAAGCGATGGGCCAGCTTAACGCGCTGGAGGCTAGATACCGCCAGCTTATGCAGACGCTCAATGGCAACCTCACCGCGAACCAGGCATATACGCTTAACCATATTCTCGATACGCGCGGCAGACGAGTTGACCTTGCGACTGCGATTGTTGGCGACACGAACCAAATCAATGAAGCGCGAAGGGCATACGAACAACTGTTCTCATTGGCTCAGAGAATTGGTTCTATGCAAACACAGATCGCCGGATTGGACGCGAGTAAAAACGGCGGTCAGATTGCCACGCTGACTAATCAGCTTAACCAGTTCCGGCAGGAGTATGCCAATGTTTTGCAGAGTGTTACGACACTCAGCCGCGAACAGCAGGACAATATTCTTGGTGTTTTTGAAAACACGGGGAATCAGCTAGATGTTATTGCGGCAAAATTAGCAGACGCCAGACAGCGGCTCGCCGAATCAATCGGGCAAAAGATTGATAATGGCGAACTGGAATCGAGTATTTCAAGGCTTAGTGCCGGTTATGAGCGGTTAGGAAGTGTTGGCGGAGAAAAAGTAAAAGCGCTAAAAACAGATATTGATGAGCTGAAGCGCATTCAGTCTGATCTATCTCAAACACACGATGTTGACCAGATCATATCAATGTACGAGCGGTTCAAAGATACGGCGGCGCGTGCGAAAAATACAATATCAGAATTATCTGTTGAGCAAAAACGCTTTGCGTCAGCGTCACAGGTTAATGCGTTTGACAAACAGCTATCAAGCTGGCTTGAACGCAACCGGAAGTCCGCTGGTGAATTTGGAGTATCTGTTGAGCAGGTTCAGCAGAAGCTACGCGAATTGGCTGCGAGCGGCAAAGTGCCGATAACGGTACTGAATCAGCTACAAAAAGAGTTTGCTGAAACAGATATGGAGGCGCGAAAGGCTGGCGCAACGACCAGTGCTCTCCAGTCTACAATGCAGAGCCTCGGCGACCAGTTGAAGAGATACCTGTCGTTCGCTGCGGTCGTCAATCTGTTTAAGCAGATGGCGAAGGAAGTTCTTGCGGTTGATACAGCCATGACAGGCTTGTATCGAGTGACAAATCTTTCGGCAAGTCAGTATAAGCAGATGTACGCGGAGATGGTTGCGTCCGCAAAAGAGTACGGCGCAACACTCTCTGATATGATTGACGCGACAACCGGCTGGGTTAAGCTGGGCTTCGATCCAAATACATCACAGCGTCTCGCAGAAGTCACAACGATGTATCAGCATGTCACAGACCTTGATACATCAACTGCCGTCAATAACCTCGTTACTGCCTATAAGGGTTTCCAGGATGAATTACTAGCTCTTAATAATGGCGATGCAGCAAAAGCAGCCGAGATGGTGGCCGACACGTTCGACCTCCTCGGCAACAAGTTTGCTGTTACCGCCGCAGATGTCGGTGATGGTCTGGTTAATTCCGCTTCGGCGTTGAATGTTGCCGGAAACTCATTGCAACAGTCGGCGGCTATGATCGTTGGTATTACTGAAGTTACACAAAATGCTTCAAAAGCGGGCAATGCCGTCCGAACGCTGGCAATGCGTCTGCGAGGCACAACGATTAAAGAGCTTGAGGATCTCGGCGAAGATACAGAGGGGTTAATTGAGGCCGTTCCGAAACTTCGTCAAACCATACTGGACATTACGGGAAACCGTGTTGATATTGCGAATACGAATGGCGAGCTAAGATCGACATTCGATATTATGCGCGACATTGCCTCCATTTGGGACACCCTCGGCACGAATGAACAGGCGAGCTTGCTTGAAAATATTGCGGGCAAGAACAGAAGTTCAGACATCGCCGCCCTCATTCGCAACTTCGGCCAAGTTGAAGCCGCTTTGGAGGCCGCAAACAACGCAGCGGGGACAGCAGCCGCAGAGAACGAGCGCTACATGGAATCCCTGCAGGGCAAACTTGATTCCTTCAAGGCTTCCTGGCAAGCTCTGGCAAATGATGTTATTGATTCAGACCTACTTAAATCTGGCGTCGATTTCGGCGCTCGTATACTAGACACAATAGACGCGCTCATCAATCGCATTGGCGTTCTTATTCCGCTCGCCACAGCATTGACAGCAGCGCTTAGTTTCAAATCTAAAACCGGTGAACTAATTATCAGTTCCGATGCAGACTACACTATGCACCGAGTGCGCCGGAAAGTTCCTAATGGTAACATGAACGATGTCGCGTGATAATTCGCTTCGCGGCAAAGAGGGCTTTAAGAATCGTCGTTAATTGGTATGGGTGGCTCCGTACCTGAAGAGACTGGGACGAACTATGCGGGAACCTACATACGACGCATGGAACTATCAGCAGCTATATCCCTATGCGAAGAAGGGAAAGTTCAGAGGCTACCAACGCGCACGGAAGCGATTGGCTTTCGTGAAGGTATAGTCCAAACTGGGATCGGCAGTAGGATAAAGCCGATTCAAAAAGCCAAGCCAGTGTGCTAACTGGTGTGTAGAAAATAGCGGGGCGGCACTCCCCTATCATGCGTGAGATAAAATGTGCGTTTAATCAATGAGGCATAGCTCGTTCGGAGAGTGATTGTGGAGGTTTGACATGGGGTTAGCGTTTAGCCGTTGTCCGAATAGGATTTCCGAAAAAGAAAAACGCAGCAACAGGACATTCAAATTAAAAAAAACATCTAGACGGATAATCAAATGGAGCATATAATGAGAATACTAAAAAGTCTGATCGGAGTTGTGCGCGAGATGGGGATTCAACTGCAACATCGAATCAAGAGTATTCTAAAACATAGCAATTCTTCTTTGGGACGAATTGGCACGGTAAAAAATACGCATGAAATACTCAAAAAGCATTCTCACTCTAAAAACGTATTTACTGTGCGTAGATATGAGGATAAGCATAGAAGGGCCGCGGTTGAGCAGTGGATCGCCAAAAATCAGAATGGGAACGATGAATGAGTGGTTGATTTTAGCGGTATATCTTTGCTAGAGAAGTATGATGTTATACATACAATAATAGATCATGGTGACAAGCAGATACGACGGCGCATCCATGTTTCTAATGGGCCATACGAAGCCTCTGGAAAACACCTGGAAAGAATAATACATAAGGGCGGAATAAAGTGAAAAACATAAGTGATTATGTTGTCGGATTCATAATAGCGATTTTAGTTATATTTGTTCTTGGGAGTTTATTATCGTCACAGCTTGCATCTCAGTCGTTGTTTGACTTGATAGTTAATAATGCTATTAACATATCCTTGGCGCTGATCATTTCTTTTTATGCAGTTCAGATATATGAATCACAGCGGCAAGAGTTGTCGTTTGTTATTGAGCTTATGAAAAAGTCTGAGCAAGTTTGCGAGAAGATGATTGATATGGTGCATAGGATAGTAAGCGAGACAAATGATGAGGCGACCATTACGGTTAATGCTTATGTGTATTATTCAGAATCTCTTTTAGAATATATTAGTTCTATTGATCGTTTGACTAAAGGTAATCCAAAGTATAAAGGTATTACTACCGAATTAGATGAGATGCGCCGCCTTTTGTTTATCCACAATATCACTATATTTCGCCTTAGAGAAAAACATGGAAACATGGTGGATTGTATGCAGTTCAAATTAGTTAGTTACATACTTGAACTGCAAACGCATATTCCTAAGTTACTCGGTGAGATAAAATACTAGAATGGAGAAATAATTTTGAATTTATATATAGTCTTAGGCTTTATCTTGTGCTTAATTATACTCTTTGCCACCGTATGTTATTGCGCGCGGGAGGAAGGCAAGCGCGAAGTAGAGCGCTATCTAAGAACACACCCGAACTATGGCAGAATACCAAAACCATCCCCAAGGGTGGCTGACGCACTAAAGCAGTGCCAAGCCGATGTTGATCGGCCTGACATCGCCATTTGATTACCACTTATACCCGCAATTATTGCACTTAAACTGTGCACGCGCCGTAGGATTTGCAATACCAAATGCGGTCTGCGCCAAATCCCTTCTGATCCCTGAAACGGAAACGATGTCTGTGCTACCACAGGTCGGGCATTTGGGAACGAGGCCAAGAGCTTGTTTGATGTATGGATCGTCGGTGCGGATTGTGCCGGTGGTTAGAAGCTGATGGGCATAGTCGTCAAATTTAGCCTCGGTTTTTCGTATAGTGCTTTTCTTATACTTATCCCAATTATTGATCTTTTTATTATACTTCTTGAGTTCTTTATTGTAAAGATATAGGGAACCAATCAGCCCGACTGACATAAAAAGCAAAGAGACAATAAATATAAAGATCATTGTGGCCTTGTCAGAACTCCTGCGGATAATTAAAAAGAAAAGCAAAAATAAAATGCCAAATGCAAACACTTTCAAAAATTCTCTGGATGTATGCGTAAATTTAGGTTTTTTGGGCTTTTTCATAGAAGATATTTCTTTTATTTTTATATCCCTGATTTTGTGAAGAGAATCTAAATCAAGCAAACACGACACCTTCCTCGCTTCGTATTTTTTTTCTACGGATATTATAGCAACAATATATTGTTTTGTCAACTTAATTATGTTTTTGTTTCACGCACATCAGCATACAGTTTGGCAGTCTTTTTTGACATAACAAAAGGCGCAAAAAATGCAAGCGCCGCATTGGTTGGCTTAAATTCCGCATTCAATATTGCATTTGGTGCAGCACTGTCGGTTGGTATAAATTGGGTCTACCATCAACTAAATGCCGCAAATGAACTGGCTGAAAAGGTTGATGGGATTGTTTCTGACTACAATCAAAAAATATCATCGCTTACGTCCAATCAAAACAACTTTAACGATCTAGCCCAGCGGTATGTTGAACTCGGTAAGGGTGTAGATGATGTTGGCAAAAATGTTTCACTAACCACCGATGAGTATGAAGAATATCAAACCGTAGTAACAAAAATTGCAGACTATGCGCCAAACTTGGTGAAGGGTTTCAACGATTCAAATATAGCCATACTCACTGTAAAAGATAGTGTCGAAGCATTAACTGGTGCATACAATGATATGATTGTTGCCCAGTATGATTCTTTGCTGGCGACTTCTGGCGATGTCTTTCAGGATTTCAGAAACAAGTCGCGCAACAGAGAAAACGGTTCGTTCTTGCAAACCGATATATTTGGCAATGAGGTTACTGTAGAATCTAGTGTGTACGAAATTCTTCGTTCTCTCATTAATAGCACAGACCTTGCACAAACATGGAACGACTTGAATCCTACCAATGCCGATGCGCGCGGCCTATATAACATTATCAAAAATGTTGTTGCACCAATGGCCGGAGAAAGTGAAGCTGATTTAGTTGTTCGTGCATTAAGAGATGTTAATCTACGCCCGTTGCTGCAAAGTGTCATCGCTCAATTTGACCAAGAAACGGAATCACTGGCTAACGGCGTATCGTCAATAGCAAGTGCTTATCTTGAAAGGCGTCTTGCGACTACAGAAGCAGATATTCCAGACGCTTTCAAAGGGATCGCACGTTCTTGGCTGGGCGATAAGGGGTATGATTTCTATTCGTCATATGCCGACAATGAAGCTGGGATGTATGCGGAAATTTCTAGGATAATTGATATTATCTCGAAAATCCCTAAAGACTCCCCCATCCTCGCGGCTTTTGATATTTCAACAAAATTCAACGGCCAGGAATGCGCGGTTGAGGACTATCTCGCCGCAATGTCTGATGCGCGCGCCGCTTTCGAGCAACTCGATCCAGACACACAGGCGATTCTCGAACCACAGCTAGACCTTGACACATCAAAGCTCGAACAGCAATACGAGAATATGGTCAATCGCCTCACCAATGCTTTTGGCGGCGACAAGAGGGGGCTTATCGAAGAGCTGCTCGGTTCGTTGACCGGCGAAGAGTTCGCAAACCTGTACTCCTTCGACGGTGAGTTCCTTGACATGTCTTGGGATGAATTGCAGAATATCCTTACCGGAGTTCAGCAGCTTGCAGAAGCGACGCAGGAATTTACCTTCAAACTTGAAGACGAGAGTGAGTCGCTGAACAAGGTTACTGAAGCACTGGGCGCTTCGTCAACAGCGACGGGTCTAAGCGCCGATCAGATTTCAGCCTTGACCGCGCGCTACAAGGATTTAGACGGTTACGACCCGGCCAAACTCTTTGAGCGCACGGAGCACGGAATCCACCTGAACGTTGACGCGCTTGAAGACCTTGAAGCTCAGTATAAGAAACTCAAACTCGATCAGCTTGGCAAACAGCTTGACGATCAAATCGCGGAATATAACCGGCTGTCGAAGGAAATCAATAATTGCAACGACGCCTTTGAGCTTGACAATCTGAGAAAAGAGCAGTCGGCTATCCTAGCGCAGATCAATAGTACGGCTGATTTGATTTCGCAGTACAAGGGATTGACCTCCGCGTATAACACTTGGCAAAACGCGCTAAGTACCGCAAACGCGGGCGATGCCTATGATAAGATTACTTCTGGTTTTGATTCAACACTAGAGCTTCGCAAGAAGGGTCTCATCGGCACAGATGATTTTAAGACGTTTGCGCAGTTGTTCTCATATAGCGATCTGTCGCTCTCTGATGATCGAAACGCATATGCGAATGTATTTGATGCCCGTTACCAAGAGATGAAGAAATATTTCACGGAAGGCTACGAAGGCTGCGAAGCATTCCTGAAAAAAGTCCATGAGCTAAATGCTGAATGGGCCTCTGTTGATTCAAATGGTAACTGGACTGCGAATTTCGATGTCGATCAGTTGGCGCACGATCTGGATATTAGTGTCGAAGCCGTTGAAACAATCGTCGGGAAATTAGAAGATTTTAATTTCGAGGTCAATATCACAGGCGCTTCGACCGAAGAAATTGAATCGCAACTTGAACCCGTCAAAGATGCAATAGACAGCGTAGATAGTGAACCAACCATCACTTGGAGCAATGACACCTCTGCGGTTGACACATTTAAGAGACAGAAACATACTGCTACTGGCGAAATACTCTGGAAGAATATTACCACAAACGTCACAACCGGAGGAAAAATAACAATCGCTGGTCAAACTATCAGCAGTAGTTCTGGCGGCTCGTCAGGAGGTTCTTCTGGAGGTTCCAGTGGTGGATTGGGTGGACTAATATCTGGTGCGGCAACTGCGATTGGCAACTTCTTCTCTAAAGTCACAGGTAACGGTGCAACTGGAACTGCATTTGCGAGCGGCAACTGGGGTACAAAGAGTTCCGGCAGAGCCTTGGGTGGGGAGCTTGGCACAGAATTAGTTGTCAGAAATGGCCACTTCTTTACCGTAGGCGATCATGGCGCAGAGCTTTTCAACTACAAGCGTGGGGATATTATCTTTAACGCCGCCCAAACTAAAGAAATCTTTGAAAAGGGTAGAGCTATTTCCAATGACGGCAGAGGCAAAGCTCTTGTAACTGGCACGGCATTTGGCGACGGCGTTACCGCGTTTGGCGGTTTCAATGTATTTGATCCCAGCACCGGCACATCAACTGCCACGACAAGCTCAAAGACGACTACTTCAAGTAGCTCTTCCTCATCGTCATCATCTTCTTCGTCATCGTCTTCGTCTAGCTCCGATACTTCCCTATTCGACTGGATCGAAGTTGCGATTGAGCGAATCGAACTGCTCATAAGCAGTCTTGGCCGCAAAGCCGAAAGCACATTCAGGAATATCGTCAAGCGCATGTCCGCCTCCTACGATGAAATCTCCAAAGTCGGCGGCGAAATCCAGATTCAGCAGCAGGCGTATTATCGCTACATGCAACAGGCCGAATCTATCGCGCTGGACGAAAATCTGAAACGCGCCGTCCGCAACGGCATGATCGACATACGCGATTATGATGAGGCGACGCAGGAGCTTATTGACAATTACAAGGAGTGGGTCGATAAAGCGAATGCGGCGGCTGATGCGGTTGACGAGCTTAATGAGCGCATTGCAGAGCTTTACCAGTCCCGCTTCGACACCATCCAGTCTGACTTCGATAATCAGCTTGCGCTTATCGAACATCTGACCAATACATATAATAACGGCCTCGACATGATTGAGGAACGCGGCTATATGGGCGGCATGAGATTCTACCGCGAAATGGAAAAAGTCGAGCAGGAGAATATCGACTCTCGCCGCATGGAGCTTGAAGAACTGACGCAAGCCATGTCCGACGCTCTCAATTCCGGCGCGATTGACTATTTCTCCGAATCGCATATGGTCATGATGCAGCAGATCAACGCCGTCAAGGAATCCATTCAGGAATCCGAAATTGCGCTGGTCAAATATGGTAACGCGATTCGTCAGATTGAATGGGACGTGTTCGATTACGCGGAAGAGCGCATAGGCAATGTGACCGCTGAAGCCGAGTTCCTGATTAAACTCTTGGAGAACTCCGACCTCTTTGAGGATAACGGCCAGCTTACCGGCAACGGTCGCGCCCAGATGGGTTTGCACGCCGTCAGCTACAATGTGTACATGGCCCAGGCCGATCAATACGCGGCGGAGATGAAGAAGGTCAATGCCCTACTTGCCAATGATCCGTCGAATAAGACGTTGATCGCCCGCAGGCAAGAGCTTTTGAAACTGCAACAGGATTCAATCCTTGCGGCGGAAAGCGAAAAGCAGGCCGTGGCCGACCTTGTTGAAAACGGAATTAAGCTCGAACTGGACGCGCTGAAAGAACTGATTGACGCCTATGAAGACCAACTTGACGGCCAGAAGTCATTATACGACTATCAGAAAAAAGTTTCTAAGCAGACCGCAGAAATCGCTTCCATCCAGAAGCAGCTCGCGGCCTATGCGGGCGACACCTCCGAAGAAAACCGCGCGAGGATTCAAAAGCTGAATGTCAGCTTGGCCGAAGCGACGGAGAACCTTAATGAGACACAATACGACCAGTATATCTCCGATCAGAAAAAACTTTTAAGTTCGCTTTACGAAGATTATGAAAGCCTGCTGAATGAGCGCCTTGACGATATTGACAAGCTGATGATCGACATGATCGACGCGACGAATGCCAATGCTGATATTATCAGCGCGGCGATTAACGCTCAGGCTTCCACTGTCGGCTACGCACTTTCCGATGAGATGAAGTCCATCTGGAACGGCGAGTTCGGCGCGGTTGTTACGCAATATGGCGATTCATTCATCGGCCAGCTAACAACAGTCAATACGACCTTGACAGGGATTCAGTCAAGTGTGGCGGCAATGGTTCAGGCCGGAAACGCCATAGCGGATAATATTTCCAGCAGCGCGTCGGCAATTACGGCGGCGGTTGTTTCGACAAACCTGCCTACACCGTCTAACTCCGCGCTGTCCGCAAATGACTTCGAGCATTCTTCCGGCGCTGGCAGTTCGAGCAGTAGCTCGCCCGGTTCATCTGGTTCCGGCTCAGGCTCCGGCAAGAAGGTTAAAGTCGGAGCGGGTACTTGGTGGGTGCGATCTTCGCCCAGTATGTCCGGCTCGCAGATTGGAGTAGCCAAAGAGGGCGATAAGTTTACCTACACGGGCGAAACGAAGAACGGCTTCAACGGAATTGTTTACAAGGGCCAGAACGCATGGATCAGCGCCTCGGGCAGTAGCATTACCGGCTACAAGGCTGGTGGCGTCATTGGCGATCTTCAGAAGATTGCGTTCCGCAATGGCGACGACATGATTACTGTGAACACGCTGAAGAAGGGCGAAGGAATCCTTACGCCCGATCAGACGGTTATGTTCCAAAAGATGGTCGAGCACCTGCCCGCGCTGCAAGGAATTGTTGACGCAAGTAGTTACCTGCGCAGCATCCAGGGCGACGCAAATAGCTCCAACAGCAACACACACGTCGATGTTGGTGGCGTAACTTTCAATATTGAACACATTGAAGACTATGATGATTTCATGCAGAAAATCCAGAACGATGATACTTTCGAGCGAATGGTTCAGGATATGACTATCAACCGCTTAAATGGCGGAAGCCAACTGGCAAAGAAAAATCATAGATGGAATTGACCTTATGGGGCGCGGCAAGTCTGCGCCCCGCTTATTGTATTTGGAGGAAGATGGATGAATTATGAGAAACAATACAACTCCATAAGACGACTATATGAGGCAAAGAAACGAGAGTGCGAGACGCTCAAATCCGAAAACGAACAGTTGAAAAGAAAAACAAAGGATGAGGCCGCGCGGCTATCCAAGATTGAAAAATATGAAAGCGATCTGAAAAGCCGCATTGAATCCGCCAAAGAATTAAACAAGGATTACATAAGGCAGATTGAAGAGCTTCGGTCTTTGAAGTCTGAATACAAGCGTCGTATGGAAAGTCTTTTGAAACAGATGAAAAAGTAAGGGGCTGAAATATATGTATGCGCTGGATTTTCAGTACGCCGAAAGATATTTGAGCGACTACGGCTTTATGATATGTGACTTCAACGGTCAGAACGGCGCGAATTATGTAAGCGCCGGTTCACAGATAACCTTTGAAAAAGTCAAGCGAAATAACGGAAGTAAGTACAGTCTGGTAAGCGCTCAGTACAACGAGTGCATATCAGCGGAATTTGACATATGTAAAAACCCAGAATCCTATGATAACCTTGAAATTACCAATGACGAATACCGCGACATTATGCGCTGGCTGAACCGAAAAGAATATTTAAAATTCCACGTTGTGGCCGACAATGGCTTTGAGCATGAAACCTGCTACTACATGGCGAGCTTCACCGTGAGGAAAATATATATTCGTGAAAAGCTATATGGTATTCGGCTTTCTATGGAAACAAATAGTCCGTTTGGATTTGGGACAGAAAGGCGCTACTGCTGGGATGTGGTAGACACTTCGCGGGAATACAGAATCGACGATTTCTCGGATGAGGTCGGCGACACGTACTTGACAATCAAAGTTACGTGCAATGACGATGGTGATTTAACTATTACAAATTCTACGAATGGAACTATTACAACTATCGCAAACTGCATTGTTGGCGAAACCGTCACAATAGACGGCGAGGCCAAATTGGTTTCAACAGACAGATCGCATAATGTGATGAATGATTTCAATTATCAATTCTTCAAAATTACAAACACGCTTTCAAACAAAAAGAACATTATCACGTTTTCTATTCCATGCTACGTGATTATTACATATACTCCGATTATAAAAGATACGCCACATTAGAGAAAGGACGGTGGGATAATTGGCGGTACAAATTAAATTTGATAGCGTAAACAATCCGATAAAGCCCACTCTTGTTTTAGCCACGAGAAATGGCAACAAGCTCGGCGTCCTTCCTGCTGTCGGCATTGATATTTCTGACAACCTGCAATACCCGGAACTAAGATTCACCGTAAGTAAATATGACAACGGAAAAGAATATCAGTATTGGGACGAGATCAAGGACTTGCGGCTGGCGTGGTGTGTCGAATGGGATGTTTGGTTTGAGCTAAATGTGGAAGTAGTCGAAAGCAGCTCGACCGTCAAAAACATTACGGCAAAGGCCGTTGGCGTCGCCGAACTATCGCAAATCAACATCTACGATACACACATCAATACGGAAGAGGATATTTCGCGTGACGATTATGTGCCGACCGTGCTGTTTGACGAGAACAACGCGAACGCTTCCATGCTCAACCGCATCATGGAAAAAGCGCCGCATTACACTATCGCCCATGTCGATACTTCAATCAAGAATATTCAGCGCGTCTTTGAGTTTGACAATAAATCAATTTACGATGCGTTTCAGGATATAGCGAAGGAAGTCAACTGTATTTTCGTCATCAACTCTGGCACAAATGAGGATGGCATAATCGCCAGGGAGATTAGCGTTTACGACCTGGAATCCACCTGCAACACGTGTGGTCATCGCGGGACGTTCACAGGTACTTGCCCGGAGTGTGGAAGCACCAATATAAATGAAGGTTTTGGCGACGACACGACCATTTTCGTTTCAGTTGACAATCTTGCGAACAGCATTACATACTCAACGAACGTTGACGCGGTGAAGAATTGCTTCAAGGTCGAGGGCGGCGACGATCTTATGACGGCCACCTTCAGGAATTGCAATCCGAACGGCAACGGTTACATCTGGTATTTGACTGACGAACTAAAGGCCGACATGTCCGCCGCGCTGAGGGCAAAGATAGCCGCCTATGATGCACTCTATGCTCAGTATCAAACGGACACGATCACGATTGGTAATGTCGCTACCTATAATGCGCTGGTTGATAAATACGATAATTATAACCCAGACCTTGAACAGATTGGTACGATTATCGGCTACCCCGGTTTGATGCAGGCTTACTACAACACGGTTGACTTCGGCCTGTATTTGAAAAGCGGATTGATGCCCGCGCCGAATATGAATGGGACGACGGCAGACGATGAAGCGGGCAAAATTGAAGATGGCTTAACAACTAATGTTGGCTATGTGTCTATTGCCGTCATAAATCTTACGTCTTGTTCGGAATCAACGGCAACAAGCGCGGTGCTGGCAATGGCGAAAACGCTTGTCTTGGGCGAGTATCAGGTGAAGGTGGCGAGTAGCTCCTACAATTCTACAACACATTATTGGACTGGTACATTTACCATAACAAACTATTCCAATGAGGACGACCACGCAACAACCGAAAGTATCACCGTCCAAATTACCGACAACCAGCAGGTATACTATCAGCAACGCATTGAGAAAATTCTAAAAAATAAGACAGATGATAGCTATGATATTATCTCATTGTTTGAAAAAGCTATCGATCCAGAAAGCGCTACTGATCCATTTAGAACCGAAATAAAAAAGTATTGCCTCGATAGTCTAAATTCCTTCCATGAAGCGTGTCAGGCGTGCGTCGATATTCTCATTGAGCAGGGCGTCGGCAACAATGTGACCTGGGCAGGCGCAGAGCAGAACTTGTACACGAACCTTTATCTTCCTTATTATAATAAGCTCCTGGCGTTGGAAGATGAGATCGCCCTCCGCGAAAATGAAATTGCAATCATAGATGCCAAATATGACGAGAACGGCGGCGTCTTGGTTGACGGCGTTCGTTCGCTGATCGTCGCAAAAGTGAACGAAATTCAAGAGGCTTTGAATTTTGAGAACTATGTCAAGTCGGAAAACGGGGATGATCTCTGGAAAGAATTTGCGTCTTACCGGCGCGAAGACCTTTACAAGAATGAGAACTATATCTCTGACGGCTTAGACAATGCAGAGCTTTTCGACCGGGCGCTTGAATTATACGAGGTTGCCAGCGAGGAAATCTATAAGTCCGCGAACCTTCAGCACCAGATTTCCGCAAGCCTTAAAAACCTGCTGACAATGAAGGAGTTCGCGCCGCTAGTTCAGAGCTTTGCGGTCGGGAACTGGCTGCGTTTGCAGGTTGACAAAAAGGTCTACAAGCTGAGGCTGATCTCGTATAAGGTGAACTTCGACAACCTCTCTCCCCTATCTGTCGAGTTTTCAGATATAACAGAAACCAAGGATGGAATTTCTGACATCCAAAGCGTACTTAGCAAGGCGTCGGCTATGGCGACTTCTTATGACGCCGTAGTGCGGCAGGCAAGCAAAGGCAAGGAGGGCAAAGATCGGATTGACGATTGGGTCGGGCAAGGAATGGCGTTGACGATGGTCAAGATAGTCAACGACGCCCAGAACCAGGATTTTGTTATTACAGACCACGGCGTTCTGTGTCGAGAGTACCTCCCAATAACAGATACATACGACGATCAACAACTAAAGATCATCAACAAAGGCATTTACCTTACTGATGATAATTGGTTGACCTCGCGGGCGGGCATTGGCAAGTTCATATATTACGATCCAGAGGATGGACTGAATAAGGAATCTTATGGCGTGATTGCTGATACATTGGTTGGCAATCTCATTTTGACGCGCAAGGTCGGAGTTTATAATGAGAGCGGTACAGTCAAAATCGACGATAAGGGATTTGTGCTCATTTCCGATGCGACCGGCCAGAATACAGTAAAAGATGTTTTTAAGATTCAGAAGAAGTATCTTGATGGCAACGATGAAGTGATTGAAAATGTCATATACTTCGATGATGCTGGCAACGCACATTTCGTCGGCAACATCACCGCTACAAGCCTGACGATTGAGGGTAGTAGCGCGGCAGACTATATTGATGACCGTGTAGCCCTCATTACGGACGACATGCAAGAAGCAATAGATGAATTAACTGATGCCGTCGATGGCGTTACAACGACATACTATTCATCTACTACCCCCACGGATGCAGACATTGGCGATATATGGTATGATACCACAACTCATAAGATCAAACGGTACGATGGCTCATCATGGAGCGATATAACATCTGAGGCATTATATGAGGCGTTATCTGCGGCCAACGATGCACAATCGACGGCAGACGGAAAGATTGTTACATTCGCTCAGCCAAGCGCCCCATCAACTGCGACGATTGGCGATCTATGGATTGATACGGATGATGAGAATAAACTCTATAGATGGAGCGGTTTGGAGTGGCAACCGTTCCGTGACGGAACTATTGCAACGGCTCAAAGCACAGCAAATGATGCTCTCGGAATTTCTACTGGCGAAACGGGTATAAACTTCAAGATAAACCAAAGTCAAGTCGCCACAGTTCAGATTGACAAGAACGTCGGCTTAAAATTGACGGGGGCTTCCGGCAATTACTTCCAAGTTACCGATTCGCAAATGGGTTTCTTCAAGAGTAATGGTAATGCTCAACTTGCGTTTAATAATGGGGATTTGGCAATTACTGGAACTCTGACAGCCCTGACTGGTTCAAATATTGCCGGGTGGACAACGACGAGTAACGCTATATATCGAGGTTCTAGCAGCTTTGGAGCTTCAAACGGGTTATATTTTGGAACAGATGGATTAAGTCTTGGCAATGCTTTCAAGGTGAGCGTGTCAAACAATGTATTCTCCGAGTTCACACTGGGTTCTCAATCAAACGGCGTATATCCTCTTTCATATAAGTACGATGCAGATGAAGGTAAGTATATTCTATCATTAAACAATGTTGAATTTGATGACAGTTTTATAAGTACAGTATCTTCAATATCAGCATCGACTGTAAATGCGTATAACACAATATATCGCACAACAATTATTGATGGAACAACACCGATATTCCCTAGCGGAGCATCCGATGGAGATATTGGTGTACTATATGATGTTACTTCTTCGTCATCGTCTAACAATTTTAGTTTTACTGCACAGAGCATCAGCGTATATGGAAGCAATCAGCAATCATCATTATTTGGGTTATATGATAGTGTCGGAGGGCTGAATATTCTTGTTAATTCGCAATATGCGACCGATGGTTCTAACATCAACACATCTAGTTTCGGAAACTACTGTCGTGCAGGTAGATCACAAGGCACAACAGGAAACCATATGCCTGGCCTCGCATATAGGAACTTCACCATCAGCGGTGCAGCCAATTCTGGAAGCCAAGTGAAAATCAGTTTTACCTATTCGACATGGGTTTATACTGGAAGCTCTGGAAACTATGAAATGGAAGCCGGAAAGAGCAGGTCTACACTACCTATTTATCTGTATGATGTAACGGCGGGGCGTCAAGTAGGCGTTTGTAATTTGTTTGCGGGACACTCCGGCAATACCACTGAAAAATGTACTGAATCGTACACCATCAGCTTGACGAACTCGATAGCGAGCGGGAATACAGTCGCCGTTGTATTCTATTCTGATACAACAAAAACACTTGTTCATATCGACTTATCCTCGATTACGCTTGTCAATACCGCTTCAAATTCAACCTCATCGACAACGACACGCGCAATTTATATTAGAGATAATGGCGCATGGGTGCTTATGGCAGATGGGACTACTGGCGGCGGTGGTAGCTCCAGCTATACCCTGCCGATTGCAACGGCGGAGAATCTTGGTGGCATACGTATAGGCACTGGTTTAGCAATCGATCCAACAACGGGTATTGTGTCGGTATCAAGCGGTGGTTCATCGTATACATTACCTGCAGCAACCACTTCTACCCTCGGCGGTGTAAAAATAAGTACGACTGGCCCAATCTATTCAGACGCCAATGACAGATTGTCGTTGTATATAAATGATTATATGTTTAGTGTTGATGAAGGATATTTATATATTAAACTAAAGAGCGGCGGCGGACTTGCTTGTGATTCAGACGGGTTGTATGTGACTGGGGGGGCATCTAATCAATCTTACACATTACCGAACTCTGGCATAATGCAGTTCTTCTTAAATGCTACAACACAAGGCTATGTTAGTGGAAGTCTTGTCCAGACCGCAAACACATCTATGCAATCTCAAATTAAGGTTGTGTACGGTACGGCTATGATTCCTGCGACAGGTGCAGATTGCTATTTCCGTACACCAGGAGATAGTGCGGGCGACATCTTTACATCTCCGCCATTTGTATTTTGTCAAATTTATGCTGGGACAGATACAACAGCGCAAAATGCAGAAGATTATGTGGTGCAAGTTCGCAGTGTTACAACAAATAAATTCTGTGCATCCATCCCTGGCGCGTCATCATATACGATATACAGTGGAATCCAAATATGCTGGATGGCAATAGGTTACTAACAATAGAAATGGAGAAAAGATAGAAAATGATTCAAACGAAAATCAATAATACTTATCAGTATCTTCAGGAGATTAAGCAAATTAGAATTAACGGAAATTCTGCGCGACAAATCTACTTCTTGAAAAAGGCGTTGGAACCGCACTTCCAGTTCTATCTCGAAGAGACGCGCAAGCTCATTGAGGAGTGTGGTGGTACTATCGGCGAGGGTGGGCGCATCAATTTTGCCGATGTGGAGAAAGCCAGGGAATACATGAAACTCCAAACTGAATTAGACAATGCGGAGGTTGATGTTAATGTCGAAGTTGTCACGATTTCGCTCTCGCAGAATCCAAATTTGACACTTTCTGCGGAAGATATTGAAAATGTAGAGGGCTTTATCGAGTTTATCGACTAAATAAAAGTGAGGTTTTAACGATGAATATTCTGACCGGGTTGAACACCTTTTTGGCGTTCATCAACAATAATTGGACTACTATTGCCGTAACAATCGGTCTGCTCATTGGCGTCATCACAAAGATTCGTAATTACTTTGCTAAAGACACCGATGAAAAGGTTGCCATTGCAAAGACCGCAATCAAAGAGTGTATGCTGAAGCTCGTCAGCGACGCCGAGGAAGATTATGAGGATTGGAAGCACGCGGGCAGCATCAAGCGGGCGCAGGTTATCGACCGAATCTATTCTGACTATCCCATCCTCAATAAGGTAGCGGATCAGGCGCAGTTGATCGAATGGATTGATCAGATGATTGATGAAGCTCTTGTGACACTGAGGGCGATTATTGCGACAAATCACTAAGGCATAGATGGAGGTGAACTTATGATTTTCAACGAGAGTATCACCGCCCCGCATTTACCTGAGATAACCGTTTACGCTGGCGACACAACCCCTTGGGTTATCAGGCTAATTAAGGAGGATGGTGCTCCCCTATTCTCGGACGAGGATGTGGAGAACGCCACTTGCACCTTAACCATTTTTCCTTCCGCCGTTGCCAATATTTCTCAGGATAGCGGCGAAGAGGCGGTGCTTGAAAAGGAGGATATTCAAGTCACCCTCGATCTTCAAGGAAACAGTTTCGTCACTTTCAATTTTGATGTAGCTGATACGGCAGAACTCTACGGAAAATATCTTTATCAAATAGACGTGGATAATGGCGTAGATAAGCGGGTTTCTCAGGGGTTTGTAACCTTTAAGCAAAACAAGAGGACTTACAGCGAGTGATGTAGATGAATACAAATTACTGGAGCAATCTCATAATGAGCACGATGTACTCTGGCAATACATCGACAAGTTTTTATATTGGATTGTCGAGTACAGCGCCAGCGGCAGACGGGAGCGGAATAACAGAGCCAACAGGTGGCAGTTATGGTCGCGCGCTGATTGACGGATTCACCGCCCCCGTCAATGGTGTAGTCAGAAACAGAGTGCTCATCAAATTCCCGGAAAGTACAGCAGACTGGTTTACTTCGGAGAATCCTGCAAGGTATTACATCATATTTGATGGAAGCGGGGTAAATGCGCATGTGTTGGCTGCGGGCAACTTGGTTCCGCAGATGGAAATTCCGATTGATTCAGAGCCAACGATAGCTCCGGGTGTATTGCGTATATCCTTGCTGGGCGACACCGCCTAAAGCGAGGCGATAAGTATGCACGGATATGACATAACGCCCTATATGCAGCAGCAGACACTGTATGACGCGCAGAACCGGGATGTGCTCTATGACTACCGGGCGACCCTTTCAGGCTATGTGCTCAGGGAGTTCTACGGACCCTTCGCCGAGAATGCGCGCCGCGAGGGATGCTTTTCCCGGGCGCAGTGCGGCGGTGCGCCGACCGACCTGCTGACGGCGTTTACCCTGGTTGACATCCCCGAAACCGAGGCCATCCTTTACGAGCCGTCCTTCAGCAAGATAGCCGCATCTGCGGCAACCCTCGCCGGCAAGCAGGCCGTCTCTTCCGAAACCTTTACCAATGAACTGATCGAAGCACTCAGGAATTCCAACAATATTTCCCTGATCAATTCTTTCCGTCATCGTTACCGCAACATCAAGGTTCTTCTGATCGATGACATACAGTTTATAATAGGAAAGGAAAGCACTCAGGAGGAGTTTTTCCACACTTTCAACACCCTCCATGCGGCGGGCAAGCAGATCGTGCTGACCTCCGACAAGCCCCCTAAGGAAATGACCACCTTGGAGATCG
>ERZ842401.517-NODE-517-length-56679-cov-7.466110_pt1 | contig 56679 bp, 47 predicted proteins | sample MGYA00521270_ERZ842401 | MGnify/ENA primary metagenome ERZ842401 (study PRJEB31892, sample SAMEA3878208) | bioreactor metagenome | biome: Moose rumen | place: Sweden | collected 2011-10 | study: EMG produced TPA metagenomics assembly of the PRJEB12797 data set...
ATAGTTCAAAAATATTTTTTCAGACTATAAAAAACACAAAAATACAGTAATCTAGTTAATTATTTTATAATAATTAATTAAAACACCTTAAAAACAATAAAAAAAACATGGGAACTAATAAAAAGTTGTTGACACTGTTAAGAGGTGCCTGTGGGTGCCACTTTTCCAAATTCTGCAACTTTGCTATACTGCACTCCATGAAAAAAATGTGTCTGTTTTTTTATGCGACGTCTATAGCTCTGCTTCTGTTTGCCAGCTGTTCCTCCACGGAAGATAAGTCCAAAGAAAAAAATGATTCCTCCGTTCAAACGCCTGCTACGGAACCAGAGGGTCTTGCTATTTTTAGAAAGGCCTACCCAGACATTACATTTGTAAGCCGATACGACGAAGCCAACGAAGACTGGCGCATTCAGGTAACTGTTCCCTCAAAGCCTCAGGTAAGCGACACATATTCCCATGACGCATACGAAGACGGAAGCACATACATTTTTTACTGGGCAGACGGAGCCCTTATTCCCGAAGAAGAATTAAAAAACCGTGACCAGTACTGGACTTTGCTTTACCGTTACGAAAAAGAACTTGCAGACCCAGCCTTATTTACCCCTGAGCAGACGGAACAGATTGCAAACTTTGGCTCTACAGAAAACAGAACCAGCGGAGCCGGAACTCCTATGTTTTTCTTTGATGCCCTGTACGACTCTTCAAGCCGGGCAAGTCTGGAAGCCCACATAACAAGGGTAAGTTTTTTGGGCAGGAGCATGAATGTTCACGAGCGGATTGTTACTCCACTTAAGAAAGTTGAAAACCGAATCAACGAAGAAGCAAAGACAGATTCCGAAGTGCAATACTTTAAAACCCACATTTCTTCTTTGGGTGCATATTCTTGGCGAATTATTTCGGGAACAAACAGAAAATCCTTTCACAGTCTGGGTATTGCAATAGACATTCAGCCTACAAGTCTTGGCGGAAAAGCAATCTACTGGGAATGGGAAAAAGAAAGAAACCCAAACGGATGGATGCTCATTCCCCTAAGCAAACGCTGGATGCCTCCGCAAAAAGTAATAGACATCTTTGAAGAAGAAGGATTTATTTGGGGCGGAAAGTGGATTATCTTTGACAACATGCACTTTGAATATCATCCCGAACTAATTCTGTTTTCTGGCATAGGAGGTGCAGAATGAATCACTACGAAATAAGAAACGGCCGCATAACATTTTACTGCCCTCAGGATTTTTTTTCAAAAGCTCCCAAAACAGTGGGAATCCGCGGAACATTTACTGCATGGAGGGCAGATAGTAATTTTCTTCTTACTCAAATAGACAAAACCTGGACGCTAACAAAAGCTCTTGAGCAAGTGCTTGTACCTGGAAACTCTGGCTTACCAGAATTTATCTTTTATGCAGAATTTGACGATGGAACAAAAGAAACATCCTTACCCGACCCCCGTAAGGGTTTTCATTTTTTGGGCAACACAGTCATCATGTACGACAAGACTGTTTCGCCAAATAGTGTTTCTAAAAATGAAGAGACTGCTTTAGAAGTAAGGGCACTTTCTTCATTCAATCTGCAGGACGAAAAAGACAGACACATTCTTGCAAACATGCGACCTGTTCCCGGAACTACAAAACTCTGGAGGGGCTACCACCCCTACAAAAAATCAAGGCCCCAGTTTGATTCCGAAGACGAGCGCCTTAACATGGTGAACACACTGCTGGAAGAACACGGCATAAAGTCAGTCATAACCCTTAGTGGCGACGAAGAATGTGACCCCTCTCTTGGAGAAAAAATTAGCCCCTACATGCAGAACATACGCTCTTCCTGGAACCAAATGATAACCGATACCACTTACGAAACAGTTTATTTTAATTCTGGCAGCAAAGAATTTGCACAACTGATTGCTTCGATAGTCAAATTTATAAACAGTCACCCCTGTCCCTACTACATTCACTGCCGCCTTGGTTCTGACAGGACTGGAACGACAAGCGCAACCCTTGCTTCACTTTGCGGTGCCTCTTGGACAGATATTGCTCGGGATTACGAAAAGACAAGCCTTATGGGTATTCAGGAATTTAGGGACTCCCGGCTTTTGGCCTACTGCTTTAACAACATGCTCAATCAGGAAAAAAAGAGTAACCTAAAATCCGCCGTAAGCGCTCATCTGGTAAATTCTGGCTGCCTTACTCAGGATGAAATTAACGAGGTTGTAAAGAGGCTTCAGTCTTAACTTGCAAACAAAGCAGTATTTCATTATACTGTGAGCATGGCTAGTTCAGATAAAGTTCAGGTTGATATAGCGAAAATCCGCACTGCAATCCAATCCGGAATACCGCTTACTATTTCTACCTACACACTGCCTCACGAAATGGAACTGTACATTGATGATGTTCTTAAAGTTTTTCTTGAAGAACTTAATCAGTCCAAGATGTACGACTATCTTTCCTACTGCCTTAAGGAACTAATTAACAATGCTAAAAAGGCAAACACAAAGCGCGTTTACTTTGAAGAAAAAAATCTGAACATAAACGACCCTGCCGACTACGAGGAAGGACTTAAGACATTCAAGCACGATACTCTTGAAAACATAAAGCATTACCTTCAGATGCAGAAGGACGAAGGGCTTTACATAAAATTGATTCTTCAGACACGAAATAATAAAATCAAAGTGGAAATAAGAAACAGGGCAGCCCTTACCCCTTTTGAGTACAAGCGAATCCACGACAAGCTTACTCGCGCCCAAATGTACAACTCCATACAGGACTGCATGAATCAACTTTTGGACGACAGCGAAGGTGCTGGTCTTGGTCTGGTAATACTCATCATCATGCTAAGAAAAGAGTTGGGACTTACCGAAGAAAATTTCCAAACTCTAAGCGAAAACGGCGAAACAATTACACGGCTCATCATTCCGTTTAGCAAAGAATCTCAGGAAAAGTTTTCTGAAATATCTGCAAAATTTGTGGAACTTATAGACGGACTTCCTGAATTCCCAGAAAAAATTGACAGAATCAACCGCATGCTCAACGACCCCGAAAGCAAGATGAGCGAAATTGCACAACATATTTCCAGCGATGTTTCCCTTACTGCGGAACTTTTAAAAATGGTAAACAGTGCGGCATTTTCACTTTCCAAACCAGTTGAATCAATTGCAGAGGCGGTTAAGTTTGCAGGTCTTCGTGGCATAAGCAATCTTCTTGTTTCAATAGGAACAATGAACAACCTTATGTCTGATTCCGACGAAGAAAAAAAGAAGGTGTGGGATCATTCCTATAGGGTTGCATTCTGTTCATACAACTTGGCAAGAAATTTCTGCAGCAAGGAACGAAAGATAATCGATGACAGTTATGTGTGCGGACTTTTGCACGACATGGGTAAGGTTATTTTTTCCACCGCCCACCCGGAACTGCTTAGCAAGATAAGTGCTCTGTGCAACGAACTGGGAATTTCTCCAGACATGTTTGAACGAATGATTGCTGGCGTTAACCACGGAGAAATTGGCGCCCTTATCGCCGAAAAGTGGAACTTCCCCAAGGTGATTGTAAATGTAATCCGCTACCACCACGAACCAGAACTTGCTCCAGAAGACATGCAGAGAATTACCAGACTTGTAAACCTTGCCGACATGATAGTCCACTATCAGGATGGAGATGTTTCATACGAACAGTTTGACAACTCTGTACTGGAAGAATTTGGCATTCAAACGGAAGAACAGCTGGAAACAATTTCTGACCGTTTGGAACAAAGTTTTAAAAAGTAGGAAATTTTTTGTGGGCAATAAGATAGTCAGTCCACGCTTGAACCAAAATTCCAAACGCAACTCCCACATTAAGAGAAGCCTTTAAGCCCGTCATGGGTATGCTTACGGTTTTACCCTTTGCTTTGTGAAGTGCCTCTGGGCTTACCCCAAGTTCTTCCGACCCAATTATGACAGTTCCTTCAAGGGGAAACTCAAATTCGTTTATAGGGGTGCCGCCTGTTTCCAAAACAAAGATTTCCCTGTCTTCGGGAAGCAATTCTAAAGAAGTGCGGCTGTAGCCAAGAGTGTCTATGCATCCCATGCTGCTTCTTTTTGCCTTTGCCTGTTCAGGCGAGGTGCATCCTTCCGAGATGTAGACTTTTTCCAAACCCATTGCTTCGGCTGTCCTAAAAATTGAACCCATGTTAAAGGGTGAACGGATATCTTCCGCATAAACCGCCGTTCCAGCAAAAAATTTTCTTGCCTGAGTAGTGCCTTCCGTATTTGCATGAGGGGCAATGACCAGATCCCATTCAGCAGGAAAAGTGCCAAGAATTTCAAGCAAAGCATTCCGTGCCGTGTTACATACCCTTCGCTCGTCAAAGTTTGCGTCTTCAAGAAGGGAGGCTAGCTGTCTTTTTGCGTGTTCCGACAGTTTTTCGTCCTCAAGAACTATAGAGGCAACCTGTCTAGTGTAGTCTGAGCGAGAAAGAGATGGAAAATTGTATTCCAGACCGTGTTCCGCTATGCCGGCAATATCCCTTTCCAGTTCGCCAAATGTGAGTGCCAATTTGCGTCTTTTTTGTCCGGGAGAAAGCTGATGTAGTTTTTCTGGAGGAATCATTAGTATGCCGTTTTTATAAGGTCAAACAGGGCGTCCGTGTTCATGCTGCGAGGAAGGGTGTTTATAAGGTCCAGCGAACCTGCATCTTCTGCAGCAAGGGCAAGTTGGTCTATGCTTACGCCCAAATCCTTAAGTCGTGCTGGTAAGTTTGCGCTTGCAATGTGCTGTCTTACATATTTTGCCAGTGCGTCAACTGCCTCTTCGTCGGAAGAGTCTTTTGGAGCAGCCCTTAACAACCTTGACGCTTTTGCCAGACGGTCAGCCTTAAATTTTGCAGCATCCTCAATTATGTAAGGAAGAAGAATTGATGTTGTCAGCGAACGGGAAATTGAATACCTTGCGTTTATGCACAGCGAAAGAAGACTAGCCGCACCCAAAGAACTTGAAGCGGCACCCAAAGAGGCCATGCATCCACCCTGACTGAGCATTACTTCCTTTGGAGTCGTTATGGTAAGACTGTCGGTTCCGTCCATGGCATAACTTAGCAGCTCAAGAGATTTTTCTGTTACCATGTCGCTAAAGAATGTGGCCTTTTGGCTCAGGTATGCCTCTATTGCAAAACACAGGGTCTCTATGGAAATTGATGCAGTCTGATTGTCCGTAAGGGTAACACACAGATTTGGATCTATTAGGGCAAGACGGCACACACCCTGCTGGGAAGAAAGAAGCCTTACCCTAGAAGAACGGGAGTCTACCAAAGGCGTCTGATTTGTAAACATGAATGCATCGCGTATTGTCGTTGGCATACAAATGAGGGGGATTGCGGCCGTGTCTGGAACAGCACCGTCTACAAAGTCGTAAAGGTCGTGAGATTCGTTTATAAGGGAGGCAACCGCCCTGCCAGCATTAAGAGCCTTAGAACCTCCAATGGCAATAACTCCGTGAATGTGGGCTTCCCTCGCAAGCTTAAGTGCATCGTTAATGGCTTCTGTAGTCGCACCAGTTGGAATGGAATCAAAGACAAAGTAGTCTATTTTCCGCTCCATAAGAGAGGTAACTATTTTGTCCGTCGCCCCCACTTCTTTAAGGATTGGATCTACAATCAGCATAAACTTGCTACCGTAGTCCCGTGCAAACTGCCCTAGACGGGTTGTGGTGTATGAGCCTAAAACAATGTTTGGAGAAATTCTAAAGATAAAGTCTGCCATAAAAAAATCCTTTAAAAAAAAGGCGGAACTTACTGTCCCGCCCTCCGTACATTAAGCGCATCTCAAATCCCTAAGAATTTTGAAACTCGCTCAACAGATTGTGCCGAATTTAGAATCCGTATGCCGCAAGAATACGATCCGCAGTTGCCTCAATAGTTGCGCTGCTAAGGTAATTGGGATCCTTAATCTTTTCTTTAATCTGCTCGACTAATTCAGAGCGGACACTGGGAGTCTCTTTCGCCACCTGATTAAGATAGTAGGCATCAGACAGTTTTTTTGCTTCGTCTGACACGCTGATAGAGTCTGAGCCTGCCTTTACGCTAGATGTTGCGTTTGTGCGCTTTGTGCTCTGCACATTGTTAACGGGATTTACCCCTAAAATCTTGTCTATCATCATAACCTGCCTCTCTTTAATTATCGGAACTTTCCGGCGAAAGTTTAGCATTTTTATTACCGGAAATAAAAATTGCAAATTCACCCAAGATTTTGGTCCTGGAAGCGTAATCCTCAAGAACTTCCCTCGAAGTTCCGTCGGTTATTTCTTCATGCAGCTTGGTCAGTTCCCTGCCCACAACCACACGCCGGTTACTATCTATATCGGCTATATCCGCAAGAAGTTTAGTAATTCTGTACGGACTTTCGTACAAAATTATAGCCGCATCCATAGCCATAAGTTCCCTTAGCCTTGAACGCCTTCTACCTGGTTTTGGCGATAGAAACCCCTCAAAAACAAGGGTTTTTCCGCCTGCACCGGCAACGCTTGCAAGGGTTGCAAAGGCACTTGGTCCGGGAATGGGTACAACCTTATGCCCAGCCTTACGAACCAGTCCTGCCAGAACCGCTCCAGGGTCACTTATGCCGGGTTCACCAGCATCGCTCGCATACGCAACAGACTTACCCTCGTCAAGCAACGAGATAATTTTTTGCGCCGCAAACTCCTCATTCTGCGCCCTACAACTTATCAACGGCTTACGGATTTCAAAATGCGTCAAAAGTTCCAAAGTGTGCCTTGTGTCCTCAGCAGCAATCACATCAACCGCCTTAAATGTCTCCAAAGCCCTAAATGTAATGTCGCCAAGATTCCCTATAGGAGTCCCCACAATGTACAGTTCTGACACAATACTGATAGTATATAGTAAAAAGCAGCTGTTGGCAAGTAGAAAAAGCCCTAACCTTGAGGCATAAAAAATCCGATAACAAAAACAAGGGAATTTTACATGAAAAACGAAAAGACTATTGCGCGCACGGTGGGAATTGCGCTCTATATTATTGCGGCATTATTTTGCATAAGCATTCTGGCAGGATTTTTTGACACAGGCATGGGAGTTGAACCAGAGTCTCCTTTAAGCAAATTTGGCGTCATGCTGTTTTCTGCCTACGGACTAAGCACCATCCTCATTCCGATTTTTTTACTGATTGCAGGAACATTCTGCTTTTCAGCAAAGTGGACATATCAGAAGGCCACAGGTCTTTTGGTAAGCGTCATTCCTTTCTTTACGATTGTAATGGCAGAAAAATGGTCACGCAACATAGCCGCCACTGACTACAGCCCCATTGCTTTGGTAAAGATAATTTCTCTACTGGCAATAGCGCTTCTTCTTGTCATTGCCGAATACCTGATTGCACTTGTCATTGCGGGGAAAATCCACGACTCAAAATCCGAAGATTCTGAAGTTAAAAAGCCTAAGGAAAAGAAAGAAAAAAAGGAAAAAATCAGACTTCCTAAATTTTCAATTCTAAAAAAGAAGGAAGACTCTGATTCCGATGAAGTCTACACTAATCAATCTGATGTTACGGAAGAAGAAGACCTTGATGCAAAAATAAACGCCTCTGTGGATGCCGAAATAGAAAAAGCAACAGCTCAGGCTGCCTCATGGTCACTTACCGAACTGATGAACGAAAACAAGAGGATTTTGGACACTGTTAAGGAAGAAAATTCTTCCCCTCGCAAATTTGAAATTCTTTCCTCTGAGGATTCCGATGATGACTTTGACGGAATTCAGATTGAAGATAAAGTTGAACCCGAGCCAGAATTTACCCTGCAGGATGATCAGGTTACGGTCAGCAAAGAAACTGCGCCTCAGCAGACTGTGGCCCCTGTCGCAAAAGAAACTGCTCCTCAGCAGACTGTGACCCCTGTTGTAAAAGAAACTGCGCCTCAGCAGACTGTGGCCCCTGTTGCAAAAGAAACTGCGCCTCAGCAGACTGCCGCCCCTGTCGCAAAAGAAACTGCGCCTCAGCAGACTGTGGCTCCGGTTGTAAAAGAGACTGCGCCTCAGCAGACTGTGGTCCCTGTCGCAAAAGAAACTGCGCCTCAGCAGACACTACCGCCACAAGCCCAAGAGCCTGAACCTGAGCAGGAGCAAGACTGGGACTCCTTTGAGATGGAAGACGACGAGGACGACATCATTGCAGATTTTGAAAGGGCCAACATGGAAGCCCAAGAAGAAAAACTAACGCTCATAGATGATGACGACGAAGAGGAATACGACATACCCTTTGATGACGAAGACCACAAGGAGCCGCTCCCTTTTAATAAGGGTTCAGGAGTTGAGGAAGAGCCCAAAAACTCCATGTTTTCCGCATTAGATTCCGTCTTTGCAAAGATGGATGCCGATGCAAAATCCGAAGTGGAACAGTCTGTTCCTTCCGCAAAAGAAACAGAGGCCGTCATAAAAAAGACAAACGCTCAGGGCGAAGAAGTCATAATCCGTCCTGATGTTCCCAAGAAACCTCGTCGCGGTGCATACAAAATTTCTACAGAACTCCTTACAGCCTACGAAGATAATCCCTATTGGGTAATCGACAAGGAAACAGAACAGGCAGCCCAAAGTTTAAAGGCAACCCTAAGCGAATTTAAAATCGAAGCAGAAATAACAGGAATCGTAAAGGGTCCTGTTGTAACCATGTTCGAACTCCTTCCTGCATCTGGCGTCAAGTTAAGTAAAATTGTCGCACTGCAGGACAACATAGCCTTACGCCTTGCCGCAAGTTCAGTCCGCATTGTCGCACCAATCCCCGGAAAGCGTGCTGTGGGTATAGAAGTTCCTAACGCAAAAAGGGCAATCGTTTCTTTCCGCGAATGTATTGAGCAGAACATACCAGAATGGAAGAAGATGGGAGTGCCTGTCGTTCTAGGTAAAGATATTGAAGGTCGCATTCAGGTAATGGATTTGGTAAAGACGCCTCACCTTCTTATTGCAGGTTCAACTGGTGCAGGAAAATCCGTCTGTATCAACAACATGATTTTAAGTATTCTTTACAAGCGTAATCCCAACGATGTAAAGATGATTCTTATTGACCCGAAGATTGTAGAACTTAAACTTTACAACGACATTCCTCATCTGCTTACTCCCGTCATTACTGAACCAAAGAGAGCAATGCAGTCGCTGCAGTACGCACTTTGCGAAATGGAAAGACGCTATGCACTTTTGGACAGTCTAGGCGTTCGCGACATTTCAAGTTACAACAAGCGCATTGAAGAAAGAAAAATTGCAACAGAAAAACTTCCTTACCTTGTAATCGTAATTGATGAATTTGCCGACCTTATGGCAACAACAGGCAAACAGCTAGAAGGAGTTCTTGCTCGTCTTGCCGCAATGAGCCGCGCAGTTGGAATACATCTTGTTCTTGCAACACAGCGACCTTCAATAGATGTCATTACAGGATTAATAAAGGCAAACATTCCAAGCCGCATTGCATTCATGGTTGCAAGCAAAACAGATAGCCGCATTATCATAGACCAAGTGGGTGCAGAAAAACTTTTGGGCAAGGGAGATATGCTTTACGCAAGCGCTACAGATCCCTTCCCCGTCCGCATTCAGGGTGCATTTGTTACAGATCAGGAAGTAGAATCCGTTGTAGCAGCAGTAAAGGAATGGGGCGAACCAGAATACATCGATGACGAAATTTTTGTTGATGATGAAGATGACGAAGGCTCAGACCAGATGTCCCTCTTTACAGAAGGCGGAGAAGACCCTCTTTATGAAAAAGCTTTGGACATTGTAGTTCAGGCAGGAAAGGCAAGTGCAAGCTACATTCAGCGCAGACTAAAAATCGGATACAACAGAGCCGCCCGTCTTGTAGAAGAAATGGAAGAGCGCGGAATTGTTGGACCGGCAAACGGAAGCAAACCTCGCGACATAATCCAAATGCCGTAAAGGAGTTTATATGAATGTAAAAAAGATTTCTGTTGTATCAGCAGTTTTTATTCTGTGCCTTATGATTGCAGGCATTGTCTGTGCATCAGGTGAAAAAAAAATTCGTGCGGCAGACCAGGAAGAAGAGTCTGAGTTTATAATAGAATCGGTAAGCGAAACAATTAATCCAGTAGTACCAGCACCCCAAGCAGCCCTTACCACAACTGGCAGTTCCAATGCAGCATACATCCACGAGCTTCCCGTTGGAGACACTGCATCTTTTCATGAAGTATGGGGTTATGTTATGGCAGGACGAGAAGGCGAATTTGATTCCTCCATGCCCATTACAGACCTGTGCCTCTTTAGCGCAGATGTAAATACATATGGCGAACTTTCTACAATTCCTGATCCAAGCAAGATAAAAAATTACAAGGGAAGAATTCATCTTGTCATAACTTGCGAGGGTCGCTCCCTTACACACTTTGCACTTGACCCCCAGTATCCCGTAAGAAAAAAACTTATTGCCGACATTGTAAAGGCATCTAAAAAATTCGACGGAATACAGATTGACTTTGAAACAATTCCTGCCAGAGACGCTGCAAACTTCCGCTCTTTTTTAGGAGATGTGCGTAACGGAATTGGAAGAGACAAATGGTTTTCTGTTGCAGTTCCAGCACGCATCAGAGAAATAAGCGATGACATATTCAACTACAGGCTTATCACTCCTCTTGCCGACAGGCTTATAATAATGGCTTACGATGAGCATTGGTCAGGCAGTTCTCCCGGTTCAATAGCAAGCATTGACTGGTGCGAAAAAGTTGCCCAATATGCGTCTTCTGTAATACCCCAGAAAAAACTTGTAATGGGCCTTCCCTTCTACGGGCGCACATGGCAAAGTCCGTCCAACGCTTCTGCATGGTACTACAGCGGCATAAACAGAATCATGAACGAAAACAATGTTCACTCCATACAAAGAGACAATACAGTTCCTTATTTTTCATTCGAGACAACTGTTACTGTAACGGGATATTTTGAAGACACGATTTCTCTTGTTACCCGATGCAGAATGTATCAATCCATGGATGTGAGGAAAATTGCATTCTGGAGAATTGGACAGGAAGACCACTCTTTCTGGAACTATCTTACGCTTGACTGACCAACCTGTTCTTCGGGCTTAAAGCTTTCTGGCAAAAGTTCTTCCAGAGTTTTAATTTTAAAGTCATCCGCAGTTTTTGCCATTATGACAAGAAAATCTCTTGAGCAGAATTCAACCATCACCTGACGGCACACACCGCAAGGCGTACAGTAGTCCACAGGCTTTCCATTTGGACCACCGGCAATGGCTATGGCTTTAAAGTTTCTTCTACCCTCGCTAACGGCTTTAAAAAATGCAGTGCGCTCGGCACAGTTTGAAGGACCAAAGGCAACATTTTCTATATTGCATCCTGTAAAAATCTTTCCGTCATCAGCAAGAAGGGCCGCTCCAACAGTGTAGTTTGAATAGGGCGAATAAGAATAAGAAAGCATGTCCAGAGCTTTTTGCGCCAGCTCACGAAGAGGAATAGAATCTGTCTGGGAAGTTACAACTCTTCCGTCTGCAATCAGTTTTCTTATGTGGGCGGTAAATTCTTTTGCACACCGCATTTGAGTTGCTTCAGAGGGATGACTGTCTGCACCAAAACCTTCCTGGGCTGTCTGTGCTGCAAAGGCGTAAGTGCTTATATTTTTGTCGCCAGTCTGCACAGAGTATGACTGGGCCGCCTTATGCATAAAAGGAACAAGCCTCTGTCCTCCCGTCATAATTCCTAACGCAAGAAGAATGTGGCTCTCAGGATTATGGGAACGAACCTGCTTAATGAAGTCAACATAATGCGAAACATATTCTTCCTGCTTTGAAGAATCGTCTCTGGTATAACTGTCATCATTTGTGCCAAGATTAGTTACCACAAGCTGAGGTCTGAACAAAGAAAAATTCCAGAGTCTTTCTTTAAACATGTCTGTGTTCCATGAAAAGCAGAATTTTTCGTAATAATCTGGAACCAACTGCACTGGATTATGGTCGCCTGTATCTGTCCAGCCGGAGACAACTCCAAATCCACTAAAGCCAACAATGCTCCAGTCAGCATCGAGGGCTTTTGCAGTAAGGTATGCATAGGCTTTTGTCGCATCTTCTGTCTGAGTTGTAAAAAGTTCAGAGGCGCTTTTTCCTTCTACACCGTAACCGCATGTAATGCTGTCGCCAATAAATTCAATTTTAAACGGCTTTTCTTTTGTGGGAACAAGAACTGCGTCATCACTTGCATTTACTGTTTTTATTGCCATGTAAGACTGGGAAGATTCCGTAAGCTTTATAAATGTTATTACAGCATTTTTTTTCTGGCTTCCGCTAAAGACAGTTACAGTTTTTTCTTCTTCATCCATAGAGCCTGTAATTGTTCGCTTACCGTCAACATAAATTGCATAGCGAGCAAGGTTCATGTTAAGGCTGCCGTCTTGTCCCCTTGAAGTACGAGATGTACAGTCACCTAGAAGCGTAAAGGAAAGTTCACTAGTGCTTACGCTAAATTCTATTCCGCTTGCAGAATGAATAAGCCAAAGGCAGTCCTTTTCCTGCAGGGTGCGGCCAAAAATCTTAACATGTTCTTTTGTTGCAAAAATGCTTTTCATATTTTAAATGATACAGAGTTACCGTTTTTTGTGCAATTACCAAAACTCATTCTTCTGCTTTTACAACGCTGTACCAAGGAATATAAAAAAGTCCCTGATGAAGTTTTATTATTACAGCGTTTCCTGTAGAAAGATTTTCATACAGCGATTTTCCTACAGATATTTCCTTATGCTCAGCGGAATCGTCAATCCAAGGAAAAACATCAATGTAGTAATCCGTGTGTTTTCCTTCTACAATGTGCATATCCGAAACAGTCGCCTCGTAAACTTCTGATTTTGAAAAGTCAAACATGATGTCGGCATCAATAGTAAGTCCAAATCCGTAAAAATATAAAATTACAAAAAGGCTAAGGATTGTAAGCAGTTTTGTAGAAAGCTTACTCATAGAAGGTTCGTTTTTTTCTGCATCACAGGAACACAGCCAGTAAAGTCCCATAACTAGAAGCGTCACCAAAGCGGATGTAAAAATCATTCTTGGAATGCTGTATATTTGGTCAAGCAGAGAAATGCCTATTAAAGCCAGACTTATACTACACCACATAAAGGCTGAATAGAGGCTTGGATTTACATCTGTTTCCTTTACATTAAGCCTGAATGCTCCTTTTGAAAACTTCATTACAAGAAGCATAACAAGGGGATAAGCGGCACACACAATCAGGGCTGCACGCATGTAAGTTTTTCCTGCAAAAGTGCTTGCAAAAAGCATTACTGCAATGGCAATGCCCGTCCAGTTTAAAATTTTTGCAACAAGATGAATTCTTTTGAACAGTGCTTCTTTTTTTTCGTCAGACAGTTCGCTGTGGGCTTCGGAAAATTCTCTGACGGAACCTGTTACTTCCTTTGCATACTGATTTTCTGCATGCAGATCAAGCCATTCGTTCAACAGCTGCAAATGTTCAAATTCTATCGGCACCTTTATTTTCTTTGTGCAATCCATTCCACCCTTCTGCGTTTTGTAGGAAATGTTAATGCCGTCCGTGTAGGTATAAAATGACTCTAATGCAAAGAGTGAAACTTTTATGGGCCTTGCAAATCCGTAGGAAAATTCAATTCCAGTTTCATCGTCAAAAGAGCAGTAACCAAAAAAAGCTTGCAAAATCGACAGAACAGAAATGACTGCAAATGCTATAAAAAGTGGTAGCATAATTACCCATGTTACCGAAGACGAGGGACACTTTAGCAGAAAGTAAATGAATCCAGCTGCAAAACCGCCTGTAAGCACAAGGGCAAACACAATCGTCATGATTTTTCGCGATTTGGAAAAAGTCAGTTTTGTCATGCTTAGATTTTATGATATTGCGATATTTTACGCAATCGGATAGAATAAAGCCATGATTTTTTCACCGGTAGAAATTCAGGAAACAGTTAACATGTTCATGCGCCACAAACTTGATGTGCGCGCAATTACAATGGGTATCTCTCTTAGGGATTGTGCCTGCGAAGACGGCAAAAAAAGTCGCCAGAAGATGTACGACAAAATAATGAAGCGTGCAGGAAATCTTGTAAAAGTCGGTCAGGATATAGAAAAGGAATTTGGAGTTCCCATCATCAACAAGAGAATTTCTGTTACGCCTATAAGCATGGTTGCAGAACCCAGTGGCGAAGATTCCTATGTGGAATGGGCCGTTACTCTGGATAAAATTGCAAAAGAACTTGGCATAGATTTTGTAGGCGGATTCTCTGCTCTTGTTCAGAAGGGAATTACCCCAGGCGACCTAACGCTTATCAAATCCATACCTGAAGCCCTCCGCGTAACAGAGCGCGTTTGTTCTTCAGTTAATGTTGGAACTACAAAAAGCGGAATCAACATGAATGCCGTAAAGCTAATGGGTGAGATTATAAAGGAAACTGCGGAAGTTTCAAAAGACTGTCCCATCAACGGATGCGCAAAGTTGGTCGTGTTTACAAACGCCCCAGAAGACAATCCCTTTATGGCTGGTGCATTTCACGGTCCCGGAGAAGGAGACGCCGTAATTAATGTAGGTGTTTCTGGTCCGGGCGTAATTCTTGCAGCTGCAAAGGAATTTAAAGGCAGACCAATAAACGAACTTGCAGACGGAATAAAGAAAATTGCATTTAAGATAACCCGCATGGGTCAGCTTGTAGGCGTGGAAGCCGCAAACCGTTTGGGCGTGGACTTTGGCATACTGGATCTTTCACTGGCACCAACTCCGGCAGTGGGCGATTCCGTTGCACGCATTCTTGAAGAAATTGGTCTTGAAGGTGCAGGCGCTCCTGGAACAACAGCAGCACTAGCCATGCTTACCGACATGGTAAAGAAAGGCGGCGTAATGGCAAGTACAAATGTTGGCGGACTAAGCGGTGCATTCATTCCCGTAAGCGAAGACGAAGGCATGATTAACGCGGTAAAGCAGCATTCCATCACTCTTGAAAAACTTGAGGCAATGACATGCGTCTGTTCCGTAGGTTTGGACATGATTGCAATTCCTGGCGACACTCCTGCCACAACCATAAGCGGAATCATGGCGGACGAAATGGCAATAGGCATGGTAAACAACAAGACCACTGCTGTAAGGCTTATCCCGGCTCCAGGCAAAAAGGCAGGAGAATGGGTTGAGTTTGGCGGACTTTTAGGCGGTGCTCCAGTAATGGATGTAAACACATTCAGTTGTGCAGACTTTATAAACCGCGGCGGAAAAATTCCTGCACCAATTCATTCGTTCAGAAACTAAGTGTACCAGCTTGCTGTTGTAAACGCAAAAGACAACCCCCTGCTGTTTGAAACGGCATACAACTTTCTCTTACCCAAAGAGGAATTTTTCTGTTCACTCATGCACAAGGTGGTTCAGCATGACAGAAACCTTTATGTCGTGCTAAACGGTTCTCTTGTGGTGAGCGTATTTTTTTACAACGGCTCAACTGTCTTACCCTGCATTGTTTCCTGTCCTCAACTGGAAGACATAATAAGTTGTCTGTCCCTCTTCTTTAAAGACGCAGACATTTTTTGTGTTTCGGGAGAAGAGTCTTCCGTAGAGTTTTTTAAGAAGGCAGTAAAAAAAAGCCAGCACATCCTTCCTGACGAAGAAAGAAATTATATTCTAATGAAAAGCGAGTCCTGCCCCACCCAAGCAGTTACTGCGCGATTTGCACAAAAATCTGATGAAGAAAAAATTTTTGAAATGCATGTAAATTTTTTATGCGAAGAAGTTCTTCCCCAGTGGAAAAAAGAATCAGTTAAAGACATTATTCCCAGCGAACGGGTTTCGGTAAGCCGTGCAATAGAAGATTCAAAGATAATGGTTCTTGAAAACGATGGACACATTGTTTCAAAGGCCCAGATTACGGCTTCTACAAATAACTTTATTCTTTTAGGCGGAGTGTATACAGATCTGTCGGAACGAAACAAAGGCTTTGCAAAAAAGATAATTCTTTATGGAATAAATCATGCTTTTGAGCAAAATAAAAAGGCAGTCCTCTTTGTAGAAAATACAAACAGGATTGCCTTTAAATGCTACAGCAGTGCAGGCTTTGTTCCCTTTGGAAAGCACAGCATTTTATACTACCGTAAATAGAGTACCCTTCTGACTTCCTGCAGCAAGCGAAGAAAGGGCTGTTCCCTTTGAACAGTTTGCAAGAATAAGCGGAATGCCGTTTGCAGTTGCCTTTTCTGCCGCCTGAATTTTGGTTTCAATTCCACCTGTACCAAAATTGTTTGTAGAGCCAATAGTAATGCTCTTGCGGAGCGAAGCAATGTCGGTAACGGTTTCTACAAGCTGTGCATTTTTGTTTGTCTTGGGATTGTCTGTATAAACTCCGTCAATGTCGCTGAACAGAATGAGCAGGTCTGCACTCCACAGAATTGCTGTAAGGGCAGAAAGATTATCATTGTCTCCAATGCTAAATTCTTCCGTCGTAACTGAATCGTTTTCATTGATAATAGGAACAACACCTTCGTCAACAAGGGTAAACAAAGTGTTCCTCATGTTAAGGGTGTGGTGGTAGTCTTCAAAGTCTTCCTTGGTAAGCAAAAGCTGAGCCACATGTATGTCTTGATTTTTAAAGGCCTTGCGCCAGTTGTCCATAAGTTCAACCTGCCCGATTGCACACAAGGCCTGACGATAATGCATGTCTTTTTTATGCGCCCAACCGTTAATGCTAGAAACTCCTGCAACCTGCGCACCAGAAGAAACAAGGATAAGTTGTTTGCCAGATGCAAGCAGGACAGCACAGTCCTTTGCAATGGCATTCATAAACTCAAGGTTGATTGTACCGTCCGCCTTTGCAAGAGAATTGCTTCCAAACTTTAAAACTATTTTCTTTGCATCATTAATTGTCTGCTGAATTGTCTGAGCGCTCATCTTATGTGTCCGTCTCCGTCAATTAAAAACTTTGTTGTGGTAAGGGCCTTTATTCCCATCGGTCCCCGTGCATGAAGTTTCTGAGTACTTATGCCCAGTTCCGCACCAAAACCAAATTCCCCACCATCAGTAAATCTTGTACTTGCGTTTACATACACACAGGCCGCATCAACTTGTGCCTGAAATTTTTTTGCATTATCCAGACTTTTTGTTACGATTGATTCGCTGTGCTTTGTGTTGTGGCTGTTAATAAAGGCAATGGCTTCGTCCACAGAGGCTACCGTTTTTACCGCAACAGTAAAGTCAAGAAATTCATAGCCAAAGTCTTCCTCTGCCGCCTTCTGTATATTTTTTGCGGAAGCATCAGAAAGAATTTTATAACATGTTTCATCAGCACGGACATTTACTTTTCCGTCAAAGGCTTCTGCCATAAGCGGTAAGAATTTTTTTGCAATGTTTTCATTCACAAGAATTGTCTCTATAGCGTTGCAGGCTCCCGGTCTCTGCATCTTTGCATTTCTTGCAATGGAAGCAGCCATGGAAGCATCAGCAGAATCGTCCACATACAGGTGGCATATTCCTGCGCCAGTCTGTATTACGGGAACTCTGGCTTCCTGAACCACTGTGTTTATAAGCCTTGAAGAGCCGCGAGGAAGAACCACATCAACCTTACCAACCGCATTAAGAATGTCATGCACATCAGAATGGTCGGTGCATTCGCTTAAGGCTATGCTGTCCTTAACACCGTCTTTTCCTGCAGCCTCAAGGCCTTCCTCTATTGCCTTTACTAGAGCCTTGTTTGAAGCAAGTGCAGAAGAAGATCCCCTTAACAGGATTGCATTGCCACTCTTGTATGCAAGTGAAAACGCATCAACAGTAACATTGGGGCGGGACTCGTAAATGATTGCAACAATTCCAAGGGGAACCCTAACTTGTCTTATCTGCATTCCCTGAGGAGTCTTCCAACCGGCAATCTGTTCGCCTATGGGATCCTGCTGCTGAACGATGACACCCATACTTTCTATGATTGAACTGAATTTTTTTTCGTCAAGTGCAAGCCGCTCAACAAGAGCCTCACTGGTGCCCTTCTGTCTGGCAGCGTCCACATCCTTTGCATTTTCGGCAAGGATGACAGTCTTATTTTTTTGCAGAGAATCTATTACGCATAAAAGCGCCTTATTTTTCTGCGCCTCTGTATGCAGTGCAAGAGAATTTGCACCGGAACGAAGTCTTGCGCAAAGAGAATCAATATCCATGAAAACCCCCGAATGCGGCAATTAATAGTTTGCCAAAAAGTACATACCTAGAAGAACTGCTATTCTGCTTTTGTTTTCTGACCATACCGCATTACGCGGAAGACTCTGCATGTACCACCAAAAGATGCCAAACTCAGGATCAATGCGAAGTGCATACTCCGAAAATTCCTTTGCCTTTGCCTGTGAACCGAACATAAGGTAAACCACATTGTCAACAATTGTAAAGAAAAGGTCGTATGCTTTTTTATAGGAATGGGATTCGAGATATCTACAGAATTCATCAAGCTGATACAGAACCTGCGCCTTTAAATCCTCATCAGATTTTTCTACCCATGTCTTTTGAATAAGAAGTTGCAAATTGCGATGGAAGCTCTTGGTCAGTTTTTCTCCGTCTCCAGTAGAAATGTCTGCAATGGCCTTAAATGGTTCCGCTGCTCCAAATGCCTCCGAAACCTGTACTGCTTGAGTGACAGCCTCGCCGTCATCCGCCGTTTCTACCAATAAACTCATTGCGTCAAGAGAGTGCTTGTCAACAAACTGTTCAATCAGATTTTCTTCCATGCGGTTATTTTAATTTGTTCCACTGTTTTATTCAAGAGGTATGAAAAATGTTAGGAAAAGTAATGCAAAAATTGCAGTGGCTAAATGACCTTGCTTGTGGTATTGTCTGCATGAGGTAATTTTATGGAATGCATTAATCCAATCATCCGCGGATTTTATCCTGACCCCAGCGCATGTTTTGCCGAAGGAAAATTTTATCTTGTATGCTCAACCTTTGAATACTTTCCTGGCATTCCGGTTTTTGAAAGTGAGGACCTTCTTCACTGGAAGCAGATAGGACACTGCCTTACCAGACAGAGCCAGCTTGATGTAAGGGGCGTTGAAGCATCAGGCGGAATTTTTGCACCCACAATCAGATACGACGAAAGTCAAAAAAGATTTTATGTAGTCGTTACAAATGTAAGCGGCGGATTCGGAAACTTTTATGTCTACACAGATGACATTTATTCTAACTCTTGGTCTGAACCTGTTAAAGTTGAACGAGGAGGAATAGACCCATCACTTTTGTTTGACAGCGGAAAGACATATTTTATAAGCAACGGCACAGACGATTTTGGAGAAGAAGGAGTTTCCCTATGCGAAATAGACATTGCAACTGGTAAAGCGCTTACAAAAGCAAAGAGTATTTCTAAAGGCTGCGGAGGTCGCTATCTTGAAGCGCCACATCTTTATCACATTGGTTCATGGTATTACCTTATGGTTGCAGAAGGCGGAACAGAATACGGACACATGGAATGCATTCTTCGCAGCAAAAACATTTGGGGTCCTTACGAACAGTGCCCACACAATCCCATCCTTACAAACAGAAACTTAGGCGGATACATTCATCAGGCGGCAGGTCACGCTGATTTAGTGCAGGACTCCAGCGGTCAGTGGTTTATGGTTCACTTGGGATTTAGGCAGATAGACAGGTGGCTTCCTTTTCACAATCTGGGAAGAGAAACATATCTTGAGCCGGTGTTCTGGACTAACGATGGCTGGCCCACTGTAGGAAGCGACGGAACAAGCCGCACCCACTGGAAACTGGAAAACGGAAGATGCACTGTCCTTCCAGAATGCACTTACCCTGAATACACTTGGAAACTGGAAAAAGAAAGTGCCTGCTACTTAAGACTTCCTGATTTTTCTGCATACAAATATGACGGTTCAACTGTAAGCCTTAGGGCTGATGAAAGGCTGGGCTCTTTGCAAACAGTTTCTTTTGTAGGCATGCGGCAAACGGAACATGCAGGCAGCATGACAGTTACCCTAGACGCATCAGAGTTAAAGGAAAACGAAGAGGCAGGCATCACGGCATATCTTACTGAGCGGGACTATTATGCAATTTCTGTAAGCAGGAAAGACAATATGCTTACGGTAGGTTCTCGCATTTTGATTGACGGAATGGAACTTAAAGGCTCCTCTTTTGCATTAGATAAAAAGACTGCAACGCTACGCATAGAAAGCGACCCCCTTGAATACAGACTGCTTGCAAAAGACGATGGAGGAAAATTTGTCTGCTTGCAAAAGGCTCATTCCAAATTTCTTTCTAGCGAAGTGGCATGCGGTTTTACGGGAACGATTCTTGCACTCTTCTGCGGAAGCACAAAAGAAAATCCTAAAGAAGAGCGAGGCTGGGCGAGTTTTTCCTAATGGAAGTGGGAAGGGCTAACTGCCCCTATACCAGAAAAAGTTTTTTTGTCGGTGCGTAAGGTTGCCATCATTACAGTGGTAAGATTTTGGTCGTGGTATGCATAGGCTACAGGTTTCTGAGTAAGTTCCATGTTTTCAAAATCTTTTTGACTTTCTCCTTCAGGGCCTCGTGACGGAACGGAAATACTGTTAAAGATTTCAAAGTTAAATGCTGGAGTAAATTCTTCTTCGTGAGCTAAAAAAAAATCTTCATCGGCAACAGAAAGGTCGTAAGCTTGGGTAAAAGTATCGCTCAATAACTTTAGGGTCTCGTCACTTATTCCGTTTTTAAACAAAAGCATTGCCCCTGCAAATCTGTCTCTTGAAAAAAATGCCACCAGATAGTTTGTGCGTTCACCTTCATACTTTGCATGGAAGGAATGAAAGAGCATTATCTGGGCATCGTTTTCCCTGTCGCGGATTGTAAAAAATTTTACCCAACCAGCTTTTCTTATAAGCGAACGGGATTCCTTAACACTTGTGCCAAAAGGTATTCCGTAGAAACTTTCCATTCGCCTGGAACTTTGTACTTCCGTGCAGAAGGCCGTAAGAAAAACAGCAAGGGTCAGGACAAATGCGGAAAGTATTCGCTTCTTCACCTGTTACCCCTCATTTCGCCTAGCCTTAGAATGCGCTGATTGCTGGAACCTCTAAAGGCCAAGGACAAATCTTTCTTTTCCAGAACAAAAGGTCCGTCCACAAGAACATCTATCAGCGAAAGAAGTTCTTCCGTAACTTCGCAGTGCCGCTTTCCGTCTGGTGGTAGCAGGTCTTCTTCGTAAATGTAGCCAGAATAAAACCAGATGTTCTTTTTTGGAAAGGCTTCTCTAACTTTTTTTACAAAGGGCAAGAGGGAACGCTGGTTTTCAAGTTCAAAAGGCTCTCCGCCCAAAACAGTAAGTCCGCTTATAAAGTCAGGCTCCAAAGCCTTTAGTATTTCTTTTTGAGTTTCTTCTGTAAAGGGTTTTCCGTAACAAAAATCCCATGTGTCGGCATTAAAGCAACCCTTGCAGTGAATGTTGCAGCCAGAAACAAAGAGGGAAACGCGAACACCCTCTCCGTCGGCTATATCCATTTTTTTTATGTTACCGTAATACATGGCGCACTACAGATGCAGAACACGCTCTTTTATTTCCTGAGTGCGTCCCTGATTCCAGAACTGGGTTCCAATGTAACCGCAGGTCCTTCGCGCAACATTAAGCTTGGTCTGGTCGCTGTTACCGCACTGGGGGCACTGCCATACAAGCTTTCCGTCCTCGTTTTTGTGGATTTTAATTTCACCTGTAAATCCGCAGCACTGGCAGTAGTCGCTCTTTGTGTTAAGTTCGGCATACATGATGTTGTTATAAATATGCTTTAGAAGAGCCATAACGGCAGGAATGTTGTTTTCCATGTTGGGCACTTCCACATAACTTACGGCTCCACCGGGAGACAGTTCCTGGAACTGAGACTCGAATGTAAGTTTGGAAAAGGCGTCAATCTGTTCCGTAACATGAACATGATAACTGTTTGTAATGTAGTTGCGGTCAGTTACACCAGGAATTACTCCAAAGCGTTTCTTGAGGCACTTTGCAAACTTGTATGTGGTACTTTCAAGAGGTGTTCCGTAGATTGAGTAGTCAATGTTTTCAGCAGCCTTCCATTTTGCACAGGCTTCGTTCAACTTTTTCATGACAGCTATTGCAAAGGGAGTTGCCTCGGGGTCGGTGTGGCTCTTTCCGGTCATGTATTTTGTACATTCGCAAAGACCAGCATAACCAAGGCTAATTGTAGAGTATCCGCCGTAAAGAAGTTTGTCTATTACTTCTCCCTTCTGCAGCCTTGCAAGTGCACCGTTCTGCCAGAGGATTGGCGCAGCGTCACTTTTTGTTTCCAGAAGACGCTCGTGGCGGATGCGGAGTGCCTTGTGGCAAAGTTCAAGCCTTTCGTCCAAAATCTGCCAGAAGCGGTCCGTGTCTCGATAAGAAGAACATGCAACATCAACAAGGTTGATTGTAACCACCCCCTGATTAAAGCGTCCGTAGTACTGAGCCTTTCCTTCTTGATTGACATAGGGGGTAAGGAATGAGCGGCATCCCATGCAGGGGTAACAGTTTCCGTTTCCGTTTTTGTCAACCTTAAGTTCGAGCATTTTCTTTTCGCTTATGTAATCGGGAACCATGCGGCGAGAGGTACACTTTGCGGCTAGCTCTGTAAGGTTGTAGTACTTGGAACCAGCGTCCACATTGTCTTCCTCAAGGACATAAATGAGTTTTGGGAATGCGGGAGTAATCCATGCACCCTTTTCGTTCTTTACGCCCTGATAGCGCTGCTTAAGGACTTCTTCTATAATGAGGGCAAGGTCGGCTTTTTCCTGCTCGTTCTTTGCCTCGTTAAGATACATGAAAACAGTTACAAAAGGAGCCTGACCGTTTGTAGTCATAAGAGTAATAACCTGATACTGAATGGTCTGAACGCCTCTGGTAATTTCGTTGTGCAACTGGGTGTTCACCATGTATTCAAACTGTTCTTCGTTTACAGTCAGTTTTGTAGCTTCAATTGTTTCCCTAAGTTCCCTGCGGATTTTCTGGCGACTTACATCAACAAAAGGAGCAAGGTGGGCAAGAGAAATGCTCTGTCCGCCGTACTGGCACGAGGCAACCTGTGCAATAATCTGAGTGGCAATGTTACATGCTGTAGAAAAAGAATGGGGACGGTCAATTTTTGTTCCGCTGATTACGGTACCGTTCTGCAACATGTCCTCAAGGTTTACAAGGTCGCAGTTGTGCATGTGCTGAGCAAAATAGTCGGCATCGTGGAAGTGGATTATACCCTCGTCATGGGCTTCTGCAATCTCTGGGTCAAGAAGGAAGCGCTTTGTAATATCCTTGCTTACTTCTCCAGCCATATAGTCGCGCTGAACGGAAACAACAGTGGGGTTCTTGTTTGAATTTTCCTGCTTAACTTCCTCGTTGTTTTCTTCAATGAGGCTAAGAATCTGTGCGTCTGTGGTGTTCTTCTTTCGCTTAAGTTCATGCTCGTAGCGGTATGTAATGTAGAGTTTTGCAACCTGATACGCACCGTGCTCCATAATGCCGGTTTCTACCAAGTCCTGAATTTCTTCTACATTAAGGGCGTGATCTTCCTGATGACACTGAATTTCTATGTCGTCTACAATGGAATTGATTTTTGCTTCCGAGAGCTTGAGTTTGTCTTCAACTCTTGCATTCGCTTTTGAAATAGCGACATAAATTTTGTTCCTGTCAAAAGTAACTTCTTCGCCGCTACGCTTAATGATTCTCATACTGCCCCCATCCCCATACCACTCATTTTTTAATTTATGAAAAGATATGTCCTGTATGCTTTTATTATCGGTGAAAACGACACCATATATAGCGTTATTTTCGGGAACAGTCTACTATGGCTAGAGTTTTAAGTCAATAGAAAAAACTTGTGGGCAGCCTGTGGAAAACTCTGTGGAAATGCCGATTTTATGGGGGTTTCCACGGATTTTAGGTGCCAAAAAAAGTTAAAAAAATTTACCCCTTATGCAATAAGCCTCTAAGCAGAATTTATGGGTACAGATTGTCTTTTACACCAAGATTTGTTCTAGGAAGCGCTTTCCAGTCAAAAAATTTCACCGCATCTAATGCAGAAAGAGGCTCAAATTCAGGAATAAAGCCTGCATAATGCATTATTTTTCCTATTATCTCTTCTGGTGTAAAGTTTGCCCTAAGCACATCCATGGCGCAGTCAGAATCTCTCTTGCAAAGGCGCTTCCCTTCACCGTTTACCATAAGCGGAATGTGAAAAAACTCAGGACAAGAATACCCCAGTTTGCCGTATAAAAAAATCTGCTGTGGAGTGGAAGAAATCAAGTCCATGCCCCGAACAACTTCCGTAACCTCCATAAGTGCATCGTCAACAACAACCGCAAGTTGGTAAGAAAAATTACCGTCGGCCCGCCGCAAGACAAAATCTCCGCAGTCAGTCTTCAGATTCATTACCTGAAGCCCGTAGTGACCATCGCAAAAAGAAATGTCTTCCTCAGGAACTTTTATGCGCCAGGCAGGAGAACGGGTAAGCATAAGTTCTTTTTTCTGAGCATCAGTAAGCAGGCGGCATTTTCCTGAATAAACCGCCCTCTCGCCTTCGTGAGGCGCAGAAGATGCCAGCAAGTCTCCCCTACGGCAAAAACATTCGTATAAAAGATTTTTTTCTTTAAGCTTCTGAAAGGCATTCAAATAAATCGCATCCCTCTCAGACTGAAAGAAAGGTCCCTCGTCCCAGTCCAGTCCAAGCCAGTGAAGATCGTCCATAATCAGCTCGGCATACTGTTTTTTACATCTCTGCCTATCCAGATCTTCTATGCGCAAAAGCCAGATTCCGTTTTTCTTTCGCACAGAAAGCCACGAAACAAGGGCTGCATATATGTTTCCCAAATGCATGCGTCCGCTAGGAGAAGGTGCAAAGCGTCCCCTTACAAGCATCAGTATTTTACCTCAAAAGAAAGTTCATGTTCTTCCAGTGCAAGTTCCTGTTTTTCAATTCCTTCTATCTGAATGAACCTGTCGTTGTTTTCCAGACGCTCCACCATCTGCATAAGGTTTTCTTCCTCGCCCTGAGCCTGCATTACTACAGAACCGTCCCAGTCGTTGTATACCCATCCGGTAAGTCCAAGTAGAGAAGCAAGATGACAAGCCGTATACCTAAAGCCCACACCCTGAACTCTGCCGCTAAACCTAAATTCAATCCGCTTTTTCATGACGCCTGTAATACTGCTCTTTATCCTGATACATTGTTTCGTCCGCAAGGTGCATGGACTTTCGCAAGTCTTTTCCGTCTTGATTCCAGTGAGCACCAATGGCAAAACTTACGCAGCCTTCGTCAGAGGCAATTTTCTTAAGTTCCGCCACCTTTCGCTCAAAGAATTCCTTCTGAACTTCTGGAGCAATGACTACAAATTCATCTCCGCCTGCACGGTAAATTTCGTAGTCTCCAAACACCTTCTTTAAAGTCTTTGCCGCATCCTTAAGAAGAAGGTCTCCAGCCTCATGCCCCAAACTGTCGTTACGCTGCTTTAGTCCGTTCAAATCTGCAAAAAGAACACCAAAGGGAGCCTTTACGGTTTTTGTTCCGCTTACAAAAAAGTCCACCCTCTCGTTCATAGCATTTCTGTTCTTTACGCCGGTAAGATAGTCCGTGTTGCTCATATGCTCCAGCTTTTCAAACAAGTTGTTGTTGGAAACTTCTACAGAAAGGAAATATGCAGAAAGCTCAATATACTCCTTAAGTTCCACAAAGCGTTCGGTGTCAAAGTTTGTAATAAAAAGATAGCCCATGGTTATCTGATTGTGTATAAGGGGAACCAGAATCAGGCTTTTTACATTTGCAGAACAAAGGCTTTCTACCCACCGAGGATTTTTCTTTCTTAGTTCCTCCATGTCATATTCGTCTTTTACGATTACGGAACTGTTCCTTATGGTTTCGTCCCAAGTTGCCACAAGTTCGTAGGGAAGATAATGGTCATAGTCTTCTATGCGGGCACAGTCGTTGCGAAATTTTGAACACAGTACCTTCTTTTCCTTTTTCTGCCTGTCTATAAGGATTATGCAACTGCAGAATGAATCAGTAATGTCCTGAATATCCGCTATTACAGTCTTCATGCTGCTGTAATAATTTTCTGACCCCTTAAGCTTCAAGCAAGTTTGGATTACAAGAGGCGCTGTTTGTGCGGAAACATCTGACATGCGGCTAGTCTCGGCATTTTTTGTAAACTCAAAGAAGAAGAGCAGATATCCAACATTGTCTCTGTCGCTTTCAAGAGGAATGTATGTAGCATCAGTCCAAAGTCCCATAGACCTTGTGTCTACATAATTGTGAAGATGCTGTTTTTTTATTGCGCAACGAAAGCAGAAATCCTCAAACAAAACTTCCTGAGGAATTAGCTCGTAATAGAGCATGCCGTCATAATAAGCCGGCCCCATAATTTTCTTGTAAAGGGAATTTGCTTTCTCTATCCGAATGTCACCCCAGTGGTCGGTTTCTTTTTTTTCGACGGAAATAACAGCACAGGCCATTCCAACGCTGTCTACCAATGTCTGAAAGTCCATGTCCCTATTCTAAAACATATGCGGATTTTTATCAATTTGATTTTTCGCCGCAGGGAATTCCCAGAAGATGCATGGTTCCGTAACGGGTAAATCTGGTTATGTTGTCTATATAAGAAAGCGCCTCTTTCTTGCTCATTCTGTGAATGATTATGTCTGCAAAAGAGTTGATTATCGTAGAGGCAATAAAGTGAACAGTCATGGAATCTATTTTACGCTTTGCAAATTTCTGACGGTACATCCAGTTAAATGTCTTGGAACAATTTTTTGTATAAAGTTCGCAGATTTCTTCCTGAAAGTGTTCGTGGGTACTACCAGCAGATTTTTCTAGCAACAGAGTAAAGGCGTCAAAGTTTTTATACATGTAGTTAAGCAAATCTACTACAGACTGTTCCTCAAATTCGTAATGCTCTTTGGAAAGCACATCATCCACCATGGCATGAGTTTTTGAGTCTGCTAGCATAACGGTATTTGTGGTAACTTCTATTGCATCGTCCACAAGAGCACAAAAAAAAGCGTCCTTGTCTTTAAAGTGACGGTACATTGCTCCGGTTGTTACACCCGCATTTGAGGCGATTGTCCTAAGTGAAGCACCCATAAATCCCTTTTCAAGAAATTCTTTTTTTGCACTTTGTAAAAGGCGGTTTTTTGTTTCTTCTGATGATTCTCCCATACTTTTCCTGCTGAACATATTTTACAGGCAAAGAAATAAAAATGTCAATAAAAATCGATAACAATGTTATCAAAAAGTATTGACACGATAACAGTGTTATCATTATTATAGCAAATAGTTAACAAGTGCTAACATAATACAGGAGCTTTTTATGCAAGTAAAAAAAATTAACGAATGGTTTGAAAAGTTCGGTCGGTTTGAAGTAAAGAACCGCTGGGCATTCATATTTGGACTGCTGATTATTACCGTAATCGGATGCCTAGGTCTTACTCGCCTTAAGCTTGACAACGGTGAGGAAGACTGGTTTGACGACTGGGAAACTACAAAGGTAAATCAGGACCACTTTGAAAGCATCTTTGGTTCAACAGACACTCTTATGGCCCACATTAAGGCAGATGATGTTTTTGACCCCGAAGTACTTAGCATGATTGATCAGCTGGGAGACGAGCTTTTAAATTCTGTTCCTTATGCAGACAGCGTTACTTCTCTCATGGAACTTTCGATACCCATTGGAACTGAAGACGGTTTTGAAATAACAAGTCCCTTTGAAGACGGAGTTCCCTCTGACCCAGAAGAACTGGCAGAAAAAAAGGCCTTTATCCTTAGCAGGGAATCTCTTGTAAACACTTTGGTAAGCGCAGACTCTACCGAAACATGGCTCATAGTAAACCTTGAGCAGTATTCAGAAAGCCTTACGGAAGCAATGAACAAAATAGCACCTCCCGCTATGGAAATTTTTAACGACCCCAAATATAAGTCTGACAAATGGGAAATCCGTCCTGCAGGTCTTTCCTACACCGAATATGAGGAAGAGGCTGTTACAATAGAACAGTGCATCAGCCGCATTGCAATAGGTTTTGTTGTCATGATTATCTTCCTGATTATTTTTATCCGCTCTTTAAGGGGTGTCGTGGTTCCTGCAATAGCAACAGTAGGCGCTTTGGGAACAACACTGGGATTTTCCGGCTGGATGAACATTAAGGGCAACAACACCATGATTCTGGTAACGGTTCTTCTTTCCATGGCACTTGCCGTTGGCTATGCAGTTCACTACATCAACAGCTTTAAAATGTACTTTAGAAAAACAGGCAAGCGAAAGGAGTCAATCGTTCTTGGAGTTCGTGATTCAGGATGGGCGCTCTTCTTTACTGTCATTACAACTATGGGTGGCATGCTTTCATTCCTTGCGGCAGACATTCGTCCAATGCGCTGGGTTGGAGGCATTACCGCTGCAACAGTTTTTGCCGTTTTCGTCTACATAATCATCCTGCTGCCCTGCCTTTACAGTTTTGGAAAAGACAAGGAACCAGACCCCACATTTGTTGACACAGCTGGCTCTACAAAATCAGACCTCCGCGTAGAGGCTATGGGAAAAGCCATCCTTAACAAAAAGTGGATTACGGTAATTGCAACAGTGCTGGTAGTTGCGGCATGCATTCCCGGACTATTCAAGATAAAAGTAAATATGAACTATTCCGACATGATGGGTGAGCGCACTCCCTACATAAAGCGACTTATGGAAATTACTAGAAGCCAGCTTGGAAGCCAGTACAGTTACGAAGTTCTTATTGAATACGATGATGAGGACTCACTTAAGAATCCCGAAGTGCTCAAGAACATGGACATTCTTGCAGAACGAATAGGAACACTTAGCCAGACAAAAGTTTCTAACGGCAAGCCCCGAGTTTCTTCCGTTACAAAAGTCGTAAAGGAAATGAACAGAACCCTTAACGGCGATGATCCTGCATACTATGTAATTCCAGACGATCAGGACTTGGTAAGTCAGATTATGTTCCTCTACGAAATTTCTGGCGGAAGTGATTTGTACGACTATGTAAGCGAAGACTTTAAGGCAGGCTATCTGCACATTGAACTTGCTGGTTACGACGGAGAAGAAATCGTTCAGAACATGGACGCCGTAAAACAGTGGGTTGCGGAACTCTTCCCCGACGCAAGTAATGCAGGTGTTGTAGGCGAGGTAGTTCAGTATGCGCAAATGAACGGAAAACTTGTTCGCGGTTCAATAAAGTCTATTGGAACATCGCTTTTAATAATCCTCATACTGCTGATTATTGCATTCACTTCATTCCGCACAGGACTAATTGCAATGATTCCAAATGTGGTGCCAATTCTTTTAATAGGCGGCATTATGGGTTATGCTGGAGTAAACCTTGACATGATTACTGCAATGCTTATGCCTATGATTTTGGGTATAGCGGTTGACGACACAATTCACTTTACTAACCACATAAAGTACCACTTTGAACTAACAGGAAACTACAGGACGGCCATAGAAAATTCCTATCGCGAAATAGGTAAGACAATGATTATGACCACAGTAATTTTGTGCGCCATGTTCTTTATCTTCCTCTTCAGCACCATGACCGTACTTGTAAACATAGGCTGGCTTTCTATAGTAGGTTTAGGAAGCGCACTGATTGCAGACTATACTATAACTCCAGTTCTGCTTTACATTACAAAACCCTTTGGTAAAGAAAAATAAATCTTCCTCCTAGATTTTATTTGGCGCATCCGTAAGATTTTTTGCGGATGCGCTTTTTTTTACTAAGCATTTTTTGCGTTTATCCGTTCAATCCATCCGCAGATTTCATCAAGAACGATTTTGCCGTTTCCCACATTGCAGTGATTCCGTGCGTCTTCTTTATCTGTAAACAGACGGAAGGTTAGGCTCTTCACATTCTTTAGCATGTTGATTTCCCTACCAACAAGAGTGTAGTCTATGAAGTGGTCCTGATTTGCACCTACAATCAGCATGTCCTGAGTAATTTTATCGGCAACAGGTTCAAGGTCGTAAAGCTTTAGCTTGCGTGCATAGTCGTATGCATCTTTTGCCTCGTAAGCGTAACAACCATGCTTAAGTCCCCAGTCTATGACAGGTTCCTTTTTTGCCTTCTTTCCAAATACAAAATTAATTAGTGGACGAGCGTGCAACTTCATAAACAGATGGAACATCTTCTGCACAGCAGGCTTCTGCATTCCGACAATAACATCCTGAAAGCACGGAAACACTGACCAAGCCACAACTTTTGTAATGCGCTTGTCAAACGCGGCCGCTCTAGGTGCAAGATATCCGCCAAGAGAAATGCCTATGATTGTCACATCAGTAAGATTAAAAAAGTCTAGCACAGCCTTTACAGGTTTTTCCCATTCGTGGGTAAAGTGCATTCCCTGAAGACGCATCACTCCGCCCTGACCAGGACCTTCAAACATGTAAACCTCAAAACCCTGCTCCTGCAAATATAGGACAGTAAAAAGGAACTCCTCAAAATAACTGTCATTGCCTCCATGAAGAAGGATTGTTCCCCTACTCTTTCCGTTTGGAACAACATGCATCACGGGTAATTTTACATTTTCATAGGGAACGCTAAGTTTTTTAATGCGAGGATTTTCACCCTCAAAGTAGTCAGCATAATACTCATAAAAAAGTTTGGTTGCTTTTTCATAATACGCCTTTTTATCAGGGTCTCCATCGTACATGAAAAATTCGCTCATGCGGTAGTAAGCTATAGCATTCTGCACTCGGTTTTCGCTTATGGCTACATCTCCAAGGGCTATTAGCTCACGCTTCCAGTCTGCACTTGTCTTGATTTTTGCCGCAACAGGCTGAACATCTTCTATGCGGCCACCGTCCCAGTTAATTACGCGGTTTAACTGGTAGTCAAAATTTCTTTCGTCGTTCAACTTATATATGCCTTTCTTAAGCTGAACGGGCTGTGTAACATCGTACTTTTCCATAAGAATTTTCTCCTTTTGTGTTTTTCACAATACTAAGGATAACTCTTTTTAGAATGTAAAACTTTTAAATAGATGCTAACTTTTAGTGTAATCAGAAAAAGACAGTCCGAACATCCGCCTACATGTAGCCGCAAAATGAGAAGGAGAATCAAAGCCTGCTCTTATTGCAGCCTCGGTTATGTTTCCGTACTTCTGAAAATGAATGTACCCCTTCCGCATTTTTTCCCAGGCAAGATAGCTTGAAAGGGATATTCCAAGATTTTCCTTAAACAGATGTGACAGTCTGCTCTTGGACAAAAAGACTTTTTTGCACAAAAAATCCACCGCATCTTCGGGAACCTCTTCCTCATTTTTTAAAACCGCAAGAGCCTGAGTAACCCGGTCATCAAGTTTTCTTCCATCATTTTTTAAAAGACCAAGCTTTTCAAGAATGGCCCTGTCAGCATTTGCCAGAGAGCCTTGGTTTTCCTTCCAAAGATTTCTTAGGACTTCCACCTGTTCACCGATAAGACAAAAATAATTTTTTCCCTGTAAAAAGAGGCGGTCTATTTCGTCTGCATAGCGGCTGGCTAGGTCAAAAAGAAAGACAAGCATTTCTCCAGAATCAGAATAAACGGTATGAGGTACATCAGAAGCTATAAAAACAGCATCAGCATCAAAACTTTCACCGTCAACCTTGCAATGCAGTCTCGTATCGTGCCCCACAATCAGATGAAGTGCAAGATGAGCATGAATGTCTGGAGTTCTGTACTTGGAACGCATAAGAATATGGTCGTATTCAAACAAGGTGTCGGTCATGTCTTTATGATAACAGCAATTTTCACATGGCGCAAGAATTTTCCTAAAACATATTGACAAGATAACAGTGTTATCATTATTATAAGACATAGTTAGTTAATGCTAATCATAAGGAGTTCACAAATGAATAAATCAATTTTTAAACTTAGCACATTATTGATAGCGGCACTGCTTCTTTGCCAGGCGGCCACCGCACAGTCACTTAGCGGTTACGATGTTATGAAAAAGGCTGATGAAGTACCAAGCCCAAAAACTTCTTCTTCTACGGCTACACTTACTATCCATTCAAAGAAGGGTTCTGACCGTATTCGCGAAGTAATCATGAAGAGCAAGGACTACGGCGATGTAAGCAAAGAAGTAATTGTATTCACAACGCCAAAAGATGTTGCTGGAACAGGTTACCTTATGTTTGAGTATGCAGAGGATGCAAGCGGAAACAAGAAGGATTCAGACAACTGGCTTTACATGCCTGCAATGAACAAGACAAGACGAATTGCTTCAAGCGGTTCAGAAAGCGAAGGCAGTTTTATGGGAACTGACTTTACCTATCAGGACATGGGAGACAGAAGCCTTAACAAGTACACCTACACCCTATTGGGAGAAGAAACTGTTGACGGAGTTGCCTGCTACAAAGTTGAATGTGTAAGCAAGGCTCATACCGAAAAAGACCCCCGTTACATTACATACATTTCTAAGAGTGACTTTATAATGCGCCGCTGCGAATTTTACGACAGACAGGATCAACTGCACCGTGTACTTACATGCAGCGACTTTGTAACCATAAATGGATACACTACCGCAACAAAAATGAAAATGGAAAATGTTCAGTCAGGTACATGGTCACTCATAGAAACAAAAGACATTACATACGATACCGAAGACATTGACGATTCACTCTTTACAGTAGCGGCCCTTGAAAAAGGAAGAATACGCTAAGCGAGGAGCCATGAACTGTTTGAAGAATTCCAAAAAGAAATTCAGTCTGATTGCATGTGCGCTTCTTGCAGCATTTGGCGCATGTGTAGGCGCTCAGGAAATTGATTTTTCTGGTACGGTGGGCACTTCTTGGGCAATGGCTGCTCCCTGGACTGACAATGCAGGAGACTTTACTTTTGGAAGGGTTTACTTTGACGGCAAACTTGACGCATGGTACAACGAATCTTCCGCACTTGTAGACGCCTCTGTAGGATACGACAACACTACACGCAACCTGTTCTTTTCGCTAAACGAGGCATGGGCTGACTATTCCAGTTCAAACTGGGGCATTCGTGTTGGACGGCAAAAAACCTCATGGGGAAAAGCTGACGGCATTACTGTTACAAACATCATATGCCCGGAAGACATGAGTTCCCTCTTTGCAGACGACACTACAATGGGAATTGATTCAGTGCGGCTTTCAGTTACTGGATCTGCATTTACAGTTGACGCATGGTGGATTCCATTTTTCCGTGGCTCAAAACTTCCGCTTGAAGAAAACAATCCCCTTAGAAAACTAATTGTTCCCCAGAGTGTAGATCTGTCCGCAATGATGCCAGGTCTTGTCGTTCCTGTAAGCATAGGAACAATCGCATCGCCTGAGTTAAACATTCAGAACGGAGAATATGCCTTAAAGGCTTCGGGCTACTTTCCCTTGTGCGATGTAAGTGCATATTTTTTCTACGGATGGGAAAACATTCCCCTGTTAAAATACACACTTACCTATGCAAGCGGCACAACACCTCCTCCAAACGGAGTTTTAATCAGCGGAGAATACAAACGGGTGCTCATGTTTGGTCTTGATGCGGCTGTTCCAATCAACTCCATTGTACTTCGTGCGGAAGGAGCATTCTTTCTTAACAGAGAAATGCAGACTTCGGCAAAGGAAATACTTTCTGGCGGCGACATAAACGAAAAGCACAACAACTTAAGCGGACTTTTGGGCATAGACTGGATGCCCTCGGGATGGACTATTACAGCCCAGTACCATGCTGATTTTGTGTTCGGCGACATGGACAAACTGGAAAGAGAAGATGCCTTTAGTCACGGAGCAACTGTAAGCGTTTCAAAAACTCTTTTAGACGAGACACTGGAACTTTCCTTTGCAGGACTTGTGGGATTCAATGCATTTGACAGCGCACTTACATTTACAGCGGAATACAGCGTTTCCGACCAGATTTCTGTAAGAGCCGGAGCATATGTCTTCCTTGCAGGACCTAAAAAAGACGGAACATATGGACAGTATAAAGACCTAAGTTCCTTCTTCCTTAACGCAAAGTTTTCGTTCTAATTAAAAAAAATCAAACTGCACGACGGCCGGCTACAACTTCCTTGTAGTCGGCATAATTTTCTGCAAGCAGATTTGGCGTATCTAGTCCGTAGGGACAGTGGGAAGCACACTTATTGCAGTGAGTGCATTTTTCTATGAGCTTCATTTTTTTCTGCCAGGCTTCGCTAAGCCATGAGGCACTGGGAGCCCGTCTGAGCATTAAAGACATGCGGGCGCAGTTGTTTATTTCTATTCCCTGAGGACAGGGCATGCAGTAACCGCAACCACGGCAGAAGCTTCCGCTAAGTTCCTTTCTGTCCTTCTGCACAAGAGCCTCTATGTCACCACTCATTGCTGGAGGATTTTTCTGAAAGCCAATAAATTCTTCCAGTTCAGACATGCGCTGGATTCCCCATATGGGAAGAACATTATCGTACTGATTAAGAAAGGCATATGCAGCAGCGGCATTTGTAATCAGTCCGCCAGAAAGAGCCTTCATTGCAATAAAGCCCATGTTTTTCTTTTTGCACATGTCAACGAGTTCCAAATCTTTTTCTGTTGCAAGATAGCAGAAGGGAAACTGAAGAGTTTCGTAAAGTCCGCTTTCTATTGCCTCTCGGGCAACATTAAGACGATGGTTTGTTATGCCTATGTGCCTAATCTTTCCCTGAGCCTTTGCCTCAAGCATGGCCTCGTACAGACCAGAACCATCGCCGGGCTTTGGACAAAATGCAGGATTGTGAAACTGATATATGTCGATGTAGTCCGTCTGAAGTTTTTCAAGACTTGTCTGCAAATCCTTCCAGAAACCTTCTACAGTTGTGCTCATAGTTTTTGTGGCGATTGTAACATTCTTGCGCAGAGCATGAAGGGCTTCGCCAACTTTTTCCTCACTGTCTGAATAAACTCTGGCGGTATCATAAAAAGTAAAGCCTGCATCGTAGGCACGCCTTATGAGGGCAACTGCATCTTCCTTTGAGTCACGCTGTAGGGGAAGGCAACCCAATGCATTTTTTGGAGAAGTAATTCCTGTTGTTCCTAAAGTTACGGTCTTCATAACTCCAGTATACAAAAGATTTTTTCTTATGCCTAGAAGCGGTTGTCGGTAATGCGCTTTGTCTTTTTTTCGCTGCGGGGAAGCTCACCTATGCCAACAACTTTTACAATCGGCGTCATCTTAAGTTGCTCCTTGCAGTGATATGCAATATCTATTGCCGCCTCGGCACGGTCTACTCCGCCTTCAACTTCTACATAAAGAGTCATCTGGTCGCGTCCGTCCACATGATCAATTTCTGCACGGTATTCACTTGAGGCACCCTGTACTTTCTTTATGACTTCTTCTATCGAAGACGGGAATATGATGCAGCCCTTAACCTTTACCATGTCGTCACTGCGTCCCATGATTGGAGTTATGCGAGGATGTTTGCATCCGCAGGGACATTCTCCGGGAATAAAAGCCGCAAGATCATGAGTTCTAAATCTGATGAGGGGAGCGCCTTCCTTTACTAAAGTTGTAAGTGTAATTTCGCCAACTTCACCTTCTGGCACAGGAAGTCCAGTAACAGGGTCAAGAATTTCAAAGTAAACAAAATCATCCCAAACATGAATGCCACTTCCCTTGGAACAATTTATTCCAATTCCTGGACCATAGCATTCCGTAAGACCGTAAATGTCGTAGAGTTCAATTCCCAACTGTTCCTTTATGCGGCTACGCATTTTTTCTCCCCAGCGTTCTGAACCAATAATTCCCTTGCGGAGGTAAATTTTATCCTTTATGCCCCGCTTCTGAATTTCTTCGCCAAGAAGAAGTGCATAGGAAGATGTTGCAGCAATAACCGTAGCCTTCAAATCCTGCATCATCTGCAGCTGTTTGTCTGTGTTGCCCGGTCCCATGGGGATTGTCATTGCACCCATCCGCTCAGCACCAAGCTGGAATCCAATGCCGGCAGTCCACAGTCCGTAACCGGGAGTAATCTGAATGCGGTCGCGGTTTGTCATTCCGGCCATGCGGTAACAGCGAGCAAACATTTCGGCCCAGTCTTCAACATCTTTTTGAGTGTATGGAATGATGACTGGAGTTCCCGTTGTACCAGAGGAAGAATGAATGCGGACAATCTCTTCTTCAGGAACCGCAGCAAGTCCAAGGGGATATGCCTCACGAAGTTCCTGCTTTGAACTAAAGGGAAGCTTTTCAAAATCAGCCTGAGTCTTAATATCTTCGGGATTTATTCCTTCAAGTTTTTTTGCGTAAAATCCGCCCTCAACTTTTTTAAGCCGGGCCACCTGAGTTCTAATTTGTTCCAACTGTTTTTCTGTTAACTGCATGATACTGTAAAGAGTAGCACATCTTTTGCATGCAGTCAACTTGTAAAACAGACAGTCAGACTACTTACCCACTCCCACAGACCTAAGGGGAATTTCGTAAGAATAGGAAAGCGGCAGATTTGAAGCGTAAGAAAGTTCAGGAAAGGAAAGGGCACTTGAAAGCTGGAATGTAGGATTTCCTCCCTTCTTTGTTATAAGCTGAACAATAAAAGCCGCAGCCTGCACTGTGTTAAGAGAAACCGTCATCGGAATTGTTCCACTGGAAGATGTAATTGCTTTACTTGTTCCAGGCGTTACAGAAATAAGCGAGCCAGTATTTGTCTTTAGAGAACAGTCATCAACTGCAAACTTCCAAGGAGCACTGCCCTGATTTGCCACATTCAGATCAAAAGTAAAGTCAATGTCTATATCAATTCCCTTAAGCATTTCTTCGGTAAGGTTCTGCCCCGTAACAAGTGCCGAAGCGATTGCCGCAGCACGAAGCACATTTACTCCGCTTGAAACAAACTTTCTTGTAAGCTCGTCAGCAGAGGGAAGCACCACATTGGCATTTGCCACAGAAAAACTTGGCTTTACCACTGGAACGGAAAAACTTTTTGTAAAAGGAATGGAAAAACTGTCACCCTCAAAAAGTTCTACGCCAGACATGTCCAAAGCAAGTGAACCATCAAGAGTAAAAGGCAGGGATGATTTTCCGTTTGTATTTTTTGCAAAGTTCAGAATTGAATCATAGGGGATTTTTACCGTAAGAGAATTTCTTTTGGTGGAGCGAGAAGCAACCGACACTCCGTTATCAGAACTGAGTTTTGTAAAAGTTCCGCCTTCGTAATTTACATCAGCCGCAAGTTGTTTAATGGAAAAAGCAACAGGATAAGGATTTGTTATGGAATAGTCGCAGGCAAAAGTAATGCCCTCAAGATCAAGCCCTTTTATAGAAACCGAATTCATGGAAAGTGACGGCACACTAAGAGAACCAAGCAGTTCCCCCAAAGACTCGCAGGAAACAGTAAAGAAAGACATTGCACAAAGGCAAGCCACCGCAACAAAATGTGAAATCCCAATGCGTAAATTTTTCATAACGCATTCAGTATGATACAGATTGTGGAATAAATCAAGAATGCTTTTTTAGTGCTTCCAGTTTCTGTCTAAGGCACTTTGTAGTACAGTGAACAGAGGCAGAAGAACATAAACACGGCAAAAACAGAAACAGTTCTGACGCTTTCCAAAGTTCTTTCCGTCCCAGTTGAATCCCTGCTGGAAATTTAGGTATCATAACAGTTCAGCATGAACATTGTATTTTTTAGCACGAATTCCAACACTTTTCCTCACGAGACTTTTCGCATTACCAGGGCGCCGTTGCACAGGAACGAGTGGGAGGCGGTGGCTAAGGAATTTCTGGAGCACAGGTTTACAATTGTAACTCAGATGCCATGCATGTTTCTTGCCGACATAATGACGGACGGGAGCATTTTAAAGGCAAAGGGAATCAACTACATCATCTGCAAAGAAAATTCCGTAGAAGAAATGTGCAATGTCATTTTGGAGCAGAAGCCCGACATTGCTCTTGCGGTAAGTTTTTGGCAGCCGCCTTATGACTGGAACTGCCTTAAAGACGCCATGATTGCAGAAGCGCTAGAATCTTACGGAATAAAAACCTTGTGTCATTCTTCGCAAACAATGAACATCTGCTTTAATAAAATTCAGACTGAAGAATTTTTAAAGTCTAATGGTTTTAGGGTTCCACGCTCGGTGCATGTAAGCCATGAACTTTTTTGGACTGAACGAAGCCATGGAGAAATTAAGTCTAATGTCTACAAAGAATATGTCCTTTCGCAAATACAGGCTCTTACTTTTCCAGTTATAATAAAAGACACTGTGGGATTAAGTTCTTACGGAATGGAAGTTGCCAGAACCTACAAAGAGGCGGTGCACTATTTGCGCTCGGGAAAAACTCACTCAGACAGAATCGTGCAGGAATACATTGAAGGCGTTCAGTTTGGTACAGAAATTTACGGCAGTCCAGGTTCATATACAATTCTTCCGCCCTTTGCATTTTCGGTAAACCGTTTTGGCATAACAAGTCCCAAGCAAGGCATAAAGGTGGGGCCTGCAAAAGAAGATGCAGAAAATCTTCGCCTAAAAGAACTGTACGAAATGCTGAATACTCTTGCACAAAACTTAAACCTAAAGGGAATTGCCCAAGTTGATTTAATTCTTTCCCGTGACGGCTGGTACATTCTGGAAGTTAATCCCAGACTTTCTGGCATGACAGAAACTTACGCAGCCTGCTACAGGACAACCGTAAGCCGAATGCTTGTAAATCTTGCCCTTGGAAAAAATCCCTTTACGAATGAACCGATTTCCGTATGCAATTTTAAACTGCCCCTCATCAGCGAGGAAGAACAGAAAAAAATTCTTTCCAGACCTGATGTACATTTTCTGCGGCAGACGCAAAACACTTTGGCAAGGCAGGAAAGAGAAAAGGGCTACTGCGAAATAGTGTTTGGGAGGGGAAAAGAACTTTCTTCCCTTAAGGAGGAACTTTTCCTGCTGCAAAAGGAATGCCCCCATCTTGTAGACGAAGGATTTTTACGGCAGGCAACTGGCATGATTGGCCTTTTAGACGGCACTTCTAAAAATTAAAATGATAACCATTTTCACATTGACATTATTTTGATTTTCCTGTAATTTTGATAAGGGTTTTCAAAATCAGGAGGATACAATATGAAAAAATTTGGATTAACTTTTCTTGCCTTGGGAGTTATGTTGCTTGCTTCCTGTGGAGTGCCAAAAAAATCTGAGCAGAAAATTCAGGTGGTTACGACAATTTTCCCAGAATACGACTGGGTAAGGGAAATTGCAGGAAGTGACCTCGACGGACTGGAACTTACCCTCCTTACTGAAAACGGAACAGACCTTCACAGCTACCAGCCTTCGGTTCAGGACATGGCAAAAATTGCTTCGGCAGACATTTTTATTTATGTTGGCGGAGAAAGCGATGCATGGGTAACAAAGGCACTTCTTAACGCTACAAACAAAGACATGACGGTTATCAACCTGCTGGAAACTTTAGGCGACAATGTAAAGGAAGAAGAAATAAAGGAAGGCATGCAGGCAGAAGATGAGCATGACCACGAGGGCGAAGAGCATCACGAAGAAGAGGAAGAATATGATGAGCATGTGTGGCTTTCCCTTAGAAACGCGGCCACAATCTGCGAAGAAATTTGTTCTGCCTTATGCAAAAAGATTCCCGCAAAAGAAGAAGCATTTAAGGCAAACGCAGCATCTTATGTTGGCAAGCTGAATGCTCTGGATGCAAAGTACCAATCCATGGTAAAAAATGCAGATCTAAAAACAGTTCTCTTTGCAGACAGGTTCCCCTTTCGCTACCTTGTAGACGACTACGGTTTGGACTACTATGCTGCCTTTGTGGGATGTTCTGCAGAAACGGAAGCGTCCTTTAAAACAGTTATTTTTCTTGCACAAAAAGTTGACGACCTTAATCTGCCTTTCATCTTTATAATAGAAACAGGCGACCAGAAAATTGCAAAGACTGTTATCGACTCAAGCCAGAACAAGTCTGTCGGAATACTCAAGCTTAACTCTATGCAGGGGGTAACTCTTAGTCAGGCTGAGGGAGGAACCACATATCTTGGGATTATGGAAGAAAACTGCACAACTCTGGAGCAGGCGCTTCGTCTTGGCAAATAGGTCCATAGGCTAGGCAAGTCTCCTTCTTAAAAAGAAAAAGCAGGCTGACTCATGTCAACCTGCCCTAATAAGGAGGAGAACTTGCACTCTACGCAACAAACGCAGAATACAGAATTATGAATGAGATGCTATGCAAGCACAAAATTCGTCTTCGCTTGCAGAACAACCGTTTGACGAAAGAAATGCTCCTAACGAACCGCTGTCTGTAGCATTCTCTAGAGCCTGCTGTAATTCAGGGCTCGCCATTATCTTTTTGTAAAATTCTTCCGCTGTCATAATATCTCCATTTTATCACTTTTTACTAAATTTGCAAGCCCAAAAGCCTACAAATTCACAAAAATTTGCTATCGCTCTAGGCTTGGAGTCCAGTATTCCTGGTTGTAGATGTCGGTAAACCTATACGCAAGTTTTAGTTTTCCGCTTCCCACATCCACATTGCTGATTACGGGTTTTCCCTTTATGGTCATGGTTTCGCCCAAATAGTAGCTGTCCTGATAGGCTCCGCTGTACGAGTAATAGTCGCAAAGGAAGTCAATCTTGTCTCCGTCAGAAAGTTCTATAAGATTCTTTGCAACCGTAAGCGTTGACTTTTCTTCATAGTCTGCCTGAGCGCCTGCAATGTATCCTCTTGGATTTTCGCTGTCAAACACAAGCCACAGGTTTACCCTTGTACCGTTAAGAAGTGCTGGAACCCTGCCTGTTATGGTGTAGTGATCCCCTACTTCGGTAGTGTCAACATGGTAGTAGGCAACCGGCTGACCGTTAATTCCTATCCAAGTTCTGTCGGTTTCTGCAATTAGGTCGCCATCCGGGGTAAAGTCGTACAGGTTGTCCAGACCTAAATCAATGTAGCCTTCTCCGTCATCATAGAACATGTTTAGGTCAAGAGAATGAACCAAAGCCCACTGTTCTTCGGGAAGAGTCATTGTTGCGGAACCGTCAGAATACTCCTTCCATGCAAGATAGCTTGTGTCAAAGTGATTAAGGGCAATAAAGTCTGCCGTGTCGTTAAGAGAAAGCGCCCTGTCAGACATAAATGAAGCATTCCGTCCAGAAAGCCCCGAAATAAGACCACTGCCCGCATTGCTAAGGAATGAGCCCAAAAGTCCGCTTATAACATCTGAACTGGAAGAAGTAGCACTTGAACCTCCCAGCATTCCAAGAAGAGAGCCCACTGGAGAAGAAGAACCACCTGCTGCAACCTGACCGCTTACTTCAAGGCTTGCAAACTGTCTTATGGCAGTAGCGTAGTCATCATCCATTCCAATGTCGTCATAAGTGTCGCATATTTCGTCAACATAAGACGCCCTCTGATAAGGGAAGTAAATTGAAACTCCGTAAGCGTCTGTCATGTTTGTAGAAGTCTTGTTGTACTTAACCGCACCCTGAAGAGCCTTTGCCAAAGACTGAGCCTCGCTTGTATTTACATTTTTGCAAAGGTCAACCAAGTCAACCTGATCAATGCGTGAACTTGAGGCAAATTCCCTTGTAGTGTAACGGGCATCAGAAACTGTCTGATATTCCTTGTGGGAAATAAGATTTGAAAGAGACTTAGAGAATGAAGACAGTTCGCTAGGAACAGTGTTTGCAAATTCCGCCAAATCTATTAGAGAAAGCGTTGTCTGCTGTCCGCGACACTGCTGGGCGCACATGGCAACAAAGTCGTCAACAATGTTTTTTCCAATATCTAGAGTAGACATGGAAGTGTTTGCGCCAAATTTTGTAAGCCAGTTGGTATAGTACCAGCCAATTCCCGGCTCTGTTTCTTCGGATGCAATCATGTAGTCGGCATAGTCGTTAAGCATGAGTGCTGTTTCTGCAGTGGCCATAAGACATGCGTCAAAACCTATAAAGTCAAATTTTACTCCGCCAGCCTTAAGGGCCTTGTTAATTCCTGCAAGATTCATTGAACCGTTGCGCTGGAATTTTTCATCGTAGCCGTAGCCGCTTACAGAACCTCCACCGTGATCCCAGAAAATCAGCTCGTTGCGGTTTGCAGGATAATTTTTTGAAGCCCACTTGATGAATGAAGAAAGTGTATTGGGGTCAGTCATTGCCTTTGCGCCGTCGCTTTTTACAAGACATTCCAGTCCACCCTTTGTAACTCGGTAAATCTGATTGGTACTGTTGCTTATTGCGCTGTTCTGCCACTGGCTGCATCCGCCTGTATAGACTATGATGTTTATGTTGCCCAGATCAGCAGAAGCCATTTCCTTAAGGTCGTTTGTCGCCATGCCATACTTTGATTCCAAATCAGTTCCACACATGTAGACCATAATGGTAACGGTGTCTTTTCCGTTGCCCACAATGTTCGTCCTCTTTGCCCTTGAGCCTGATGCAACCGAAGTGTCCACCCTTGAGTAGGAAGTTGACGCTCCACCACCAGAAGATGCGGAACTAAGCATTGACTCTCCGCCTCCTGTAAGTCCGCCTAAAAGTCCGCTAATCAAAGAACCGCTTGCGCTCTGGCTTGTAGCAGAAGACGCTGAAGAAGAACCTGCATCAGAAGAAGCCCCACCCCTTCCGAAGATAAAGTAAAGGACAAGAATAATAAGAATTACAGGCAGACTGATTCCGCCGCCACGGGTAACTGCACGGCCTATTCCGCCACTAGAAGAAGAACTTCCTCCAGACTGACCACCGCTCTGTCCCGTGCGTCCCGAATATCCGTTTGAAGAACCTACCGGCCCTGTTCCAAGACCGTCACCTCTTTTGTGTACGCCAGTACTGCTGTCTGTTGTGTATTTCTCTCTACCTCGAGGTCGCTTTTGATCCATAAATGACTCCTTAGTTTTGCAACACATCATTTTATCACATTGTAAAAAAGTATTGCAAGCGTACTATTAGACATTATCCATTAAAAGTGGTATGTTATGTAGAAGGTCCTAGAATATGGAGTTTTTACGGCAGCACCAACTCAACTTCATGCTGGTTTTTATCGGCATTTGCGGCATATTAATTTTATTTACGCTCATTACAAAAATCATTTCGCCAAAAAGAAAGTTCTGTATGGTTCTTATGGAGGCCGCCGCCATGCTTCTTCTGACTGCAGACCGATTCGCTTACATATACCGAGGAGACATAAGCACCCTAGGCTTTTATATGGTAAGGATTTCAAACTTTCTTGTCTTTTCCATGTCCATTCTGTGCATTCATGCCTTCAACCTCTACCTTGGAGACCTTTTAACCCACGAAGGCAAAATGAAAAAAGTTCCAAAGGCGCTCTACATTCCTGAAATATTTTTTATGCTGGGAGAAATTCTTGTCATAGTTTCCCAGTTCAACAACATGTACTATTACTTTGACGAAATGAACCGCTACCACAGGGGGCCCTACATCATGCTAAGTTATGTTGCCCCTATGGGAAGCCTTTTCATACAGCTTTGCGTAATTATAAAAAACTTCAAGCGACTTAGCAAACTGGTAAGCATTCCCATCATCCTGTTTACTCTGCTACCGGTTGTGGCGACGGTCATACAGATTTTTTCCTACGGAATCTCGCTTACAAACCTTACCATAACAGGTCAGACCATTGTCATTTACATCTTCACGCTCGTCACCATGAACAACACCGTGGAAAAGGCAAACAAGCGCGAAATGGAAGTCTTAAAGGACGAGCAGAAAAATATCCAGCTCATGTTTGAACAGACAGCCATGGCTCTTGCAAGTGCAATAGATGCCAAAGACAAATACACTCACGGTCACTCAAGACGAGTTGCCGAATACTCAAGAAAAATTGCCGAACTTGCCGGAAAAACTCCCAAGGAATGCGAGGATGTCTACTTTGCAGGACTTTTGCACGATGTAGGAAAAATCGGAATCCCCGACCCCATAATCAACAAAGAAGGAAAACTTACTACGGAAGAATTTGCCGCTATAAAGCAGCATCCCGTTATAGGAAACCAAATTCTTTCACAGATTGCAAAGTCTCCCTACCTTAGCATTGGCGCCCACTACCACCACGAAAGATTTGATGGAAAGGGTTACCCAGAAGGGCTTAAAGGCGACGACATTCCCGAAATAGCACGCATCATTGCAGTTGCAGACAGTTACGATGCCATGACTTCAAAGCGAAGTTACCGAGAGCCAATTCCCCAGCAGAAAGTACGCGAAGAAATTGTAAAGGGCATAGAAACTCAGTTTGATCCTCAGTTTGCAAAAATAATGATTCACCTTATAGACCTAGATATAGAATACAAGATGAAGGAACAGGGCGAAATAAAGGAACTTTCTGGAAAGAACGAACTCTATTGCTCAGACTACCGCTCACAAACTTCAGAAGGAATTTTTATAAACGACACTCCCACAAGGATTACCCTTCGCTTTACCACTAACATGGAAAATGCAAGCGTAAAGCACATTCCATCCTTCATACTGTTTGATGCCTTGGACGAACGGGTACACGATGACGAAATAAAGAAAAAGGAAATGAGCTACTTTGAATACGGAGAAGTTCATTTTGACGGAAACATAAACTGCGAGGGAGCAAGAAAAATAATAACACAAACTCTGGACGAGCGTTCAAGCGATGCAGACCTCCTTAAGGAATACACTTTTGGTCTAGACTACGACATAGAAGCAGTAAGAGTTTTTGACCACGCCCTCCTTACCATAAAGAACAAATTCAAGACCATGGTTGTTACCGTTGCTCTTCCAGACAGCATCCGTTTCCTTTATCTGGCTCTTACCGGAGAACAGTGCCACATAGACAATGTTACAATCACCAAGTCTGAAAAACCAGTAGAAGAAAGTTACATTCCCCGCATTGCAGAAAGGGTAAGTTACATAAAAGACGCCCCAACAGGAGACATTCCAAATGTGCAGGTTGACGGATGGTGCGCAAGTTCCACACCTGGTATTCTTATTGATGACGAACTGGAAATCTCATTCCATGCAATGACTCTTCCAACAGCTCGTCTTGTCTGGCACTGCCCCTATGTAAGCCTCTTCCATTCAGACGACGGAATCCGTGGCGGAAAGAACTTTAAGGAATTTTCACTTCTGCGCTTTGACGGCGAAAGTTGGGAAACTGATGACAAAACAAAGACTCACATTTACGCAACCAAAAACGATCAGTTTGTAAACTGGGACACCTGGAAGGCAAAAAACAAAATAGGCATGGACTGCGTTGTATTCATCAAGCGTGACGGAAATAAAATTACAATGTATACGGAAAACAATGGAATAGAAATGCGAAGTGTTACCACAATAAAGGAACTGGAAGAAAATGGCACAGCAGTCTATGTGGCACTTACTGGCGACCAGTGCGCCCTAACAAACATAAAAGTGCATAAAAAAAACGGAAGACCTAGGACCAACAGTTTCTGACAAAACTATTTCTGCTTAGGCCTGCCGTTTACTTACTGTTTTAGTAACAGTCGGATTATTTTCCCCATGTAAGGATTAAATCGTAATTGTCTTCCCTTACTTCAAAGTACTGATTGTATTCTCCGCAAGTGGGACAGTATTCGGGAGCGACAGGACCTACAACAATGTGTCCGCAAACAAGGCATTCCCAAACTTTAACGGAACCGTTCTTAAGCTGAGCCTTTGAGTCTTCATCCTTAAGCAGTGAGCGGTAGCGTTCCTCGTGTCTTTTTTCAATTTCTGCTACAGCGCGGAATTTTTTTGCAAGGTCTGCAAATCCTTCTTCCTCAGCAGTTTTTGCAAATCCAACATACATGTCCGTCCATTCATAGTTTTCACCGTCAGCGGCATTCTTCAGGTTGGTTGCAGTGTCTGCTATTCCTTCCAATTCCTTAAGCCAGATTTTTGCATGATTCTCTTCGTTAAGGGCTGTCTTTTCAAAAATCTTTGCAATCTTTTCGTTGCCTTCTTTTTGGGCAACCTGTGCAAAATAAGTGTATTTGTTGCGAGCCTGAGATTCACCTGCAAATGCAGCCAAGAGATTCTTTTCCGTCTTTGTTCCTGAATACTTACTCATCGTAGTCTCCTAGTTATATGTTGTTGGTTAAACTATACCCTAACATTACTTTGTTGTAAATGCTATTGCGCCGTCCCATGAAACTGGAGGATTCTTAATGAACTCTTCGCAACGAGAAAGCATGAGTTTTGCAGCCTTGTCTCCCGGAGCCTCTGCAAGTGCCTGCTCAAAGTATTCCTTTGCAAGATTGAAAGTTCCCTGCTTGTACAGCTTAAAGCCTTTGCGGTAACAGTCACGATATGCTTCAGAAAATTCTTCCAGATTTCTGTCAACGGAATAAATTGGAACGGCTTTTGCCTTACCCTTTACCTTTACATCATCAAGCGGCCTAAAAATAAATTCATCTGCGTTAATGTCGTCCTTAACAGCCTGACTTACAAGAATCTTTGCGCCGTAGGTTTTTGTCAGTCCCTCAAGTCGCGAAGCAAGGTTTACATTGTCACCAATAACAGAATAGTCAGTCTTATCATCTGAACCGATTGAACCAACAATTACATCTCCGTAGTGAATTCCAATTCCTATGTCGAACTTCATTCCCTCAGGAAGAATCAAATCTTCAAGGGGAACAGAAGCAAGCGCCTCGCGCATTTCGTAAGCAGCGGCAACTGCACGACGGGCATTGTCTTCATAACTGACGGGAGCGCCAAACAGAGCCATAATTGCGTCACCAATAAATTTATCAATCGTACCGCCATGCTTTTTTATGATTGTACACATGATTGTAAAGTAGCGGTTAAGGAATGCAACGATTGTTTCAGGCTTGTTGCGTTCACTTATGTTTGTAAACGATCGTATGTCGCTAAAGAGAATTGCAACATCACGCTTTTCACCTACACCCACTTTTGTTTCCCGTTCAGCACCCTGAACAAGTTCGTCAATAATCTGCTCAGGAACAAATCGGCTAAATGCTTTTCGAATGTTGCGCTCAAACTTAAGTTTTTCCTTAAGCATGATTGCATTCTTTACAATTGCGCTGAATGTCTGTGCCGCAAAACTAAGCAGTTCAAGTTTTGCAGAAGTAAATGTTCCCGTCTTTACAACATGCAGGGTTCCCAACTGTTCACCGTCATAACTTTGGAGCAGAACACACTGATATGCCGACAGAGGAATTCCTGCAGGATGATATTCATCAAGGGTAAAGTCGCCCAAAAAACTTTCTGGCGTAACATTTATAATGTTTGAGTCTGTAAATGTCTTTTCAAAATCCGTAGCGCAAACTTTTAAAAAGTCAGATGACTCTTCCGCTGTAAAACTTGGGGAATACACCTGCCAGGCCTCAACTCCGTCTATGGTGTTTACATAAATTGCGGCAGAAGGCACTTCCAAAGTTTTTGAAACAATAGCAAGAAAATCCTTTACAACATCTTCAAGAGAATTTAAATTCTGTACCGTAGAAAAGACTTCAGAAAACAGTCCTGTGCGCACAACATCATCTTCAATGGGAACAGCAAGTTTCTTTCCCTTAAGGGCCACAAGTTTTTCTATATCCTTGTCAAACTCAGGGTTCTCTATGTGAATAAAAAGATCGGCACCACAGTTTTTTAGTGCAGTGTTTTCAAAGTCAGTCTTGCCGGTAGAAAGAAGTGCAACCGGAATCATTCTAAACTTGTTTACATTTTTTATAAGCCTTATAAGGTCAAGGGCATTTGGATTCTGAGATGCGGAATCAACAATGATTGCGTCGGGAGGAGTGTTGTAGGCGTTTACAAGAAATTTCATTCCCTTGGTTTCAAATTCTAATTCCACCTCAAGTTCAGCCTTTCTTACGCTATTTTTTATAAGAGTCTGTGTCGTCTGTGAAGATTCCAAAATTAAAATTTTATTCATGGAGCACCTCTTGTATTTTGTGGATTAGTTTTTCACGGCTAAAGTCTGACTTTCCTACGAAGCCGTTGGTCTGCTCTATAGGAGATTCTGACAGGGCGATTATGGGAACCTTTGTATAGTTTTCCATACGGCGGACATTGTCTACAAAAATCTCACCGTTCATACGGGGCATTACATCATCGCATACAATCAGGTCAAACTGCTTTCTGCGGATTTTTTCCATTGCATCTATTCCGTCTGTTGCAAGGTCAACAAGATATCCGCTTCCCGTAAGAATTGTTTCCTGAATCTGACGCGTCGTCTTTGAATCGTCAACAACAAGAATTTTGTTAACATGCTTCTTAGAGTAGGCTTCAAATTTCTTTACATCGTAACCCCTCAGCGAGCGGAACTTCTTCATTATCTCCGGCAGATAGAGGATTGGAACCATGTCGTACTTTTCGTCAAAGGCAACACCCTGCAGTGCAAGAAAATTTTCAAATGCTTCGGGCATAGGCTTTTTGATTATGGAAACAAATTTCTGCATTGACTCAACAATGATTCCTATATGCTGCTCCTGATAGTCCGCAAGAAGAATTGTGTCAAGAACATTTCCTTCTGCAACAGGCTGTCCCGGCAAAAGAGAAGACAGGGCGTAAACCGGTATTTCTTCCTTTTCTTCCTGAGTTCCTGTTTCATCTTCGCGAACATAAACCACATACTTCTGGTTCTGACGCATTACATAATCCAGAGGACTTGCACAAATAACATCAAAAATAAACTGCGACGGAACAAGATATTTTTCACCGTTTGCATAAACAAAAAACCCCTGAAGTTCCTGATGGCTTTTTAAGAAGCTGTCGTCATGCATGAGTGAAATAAACTGATCGTGAGAAAGCAGAATTGAATTCTGAAGAGTCTGCGAGTCACCCTGCAACAGTTTGTATGTATCCTTAAGGGAATGAGTGTCTCCGTCTGCAATTGCATTCTTTAAAAGCTCAATCTGATTGCTGATGATATATGTACGGGCAATCATTTCTTCCTGAGCGTTAATAATCTGTGCCATATCGGAACTTTTTATTTTAATTATCTCGTCAGTTTTCTGTTCCGCTTCCTGCTGTTTGTGGCTTAAGAAATCCCGCTTTGCCTTTTTAAGAGAGGCCTGTCTGTTAAAATCTTCCGCACTGAACATTTCTCCAGTTACGGCCTTGTCGCAGTACAGAAGATAAAGATGAATGTCTATGTCCGAAAGTTTTTCTTCTGGCTCATCGGGGTTGGGCTTTTTAAATGCGTGAGTTTCTATAAATGTACAGCACTCTTCAATTTTTACCGCAACCAGTTTTACCAAATCTGCAATGTTTTCTGTAAAGGTAATTTTTCCGTCATCACAAATTTCGTAAATGGAATAAAGCGCGCCACACAAACTTGCAACAGGAGTAAATTCTAGCAGAGCCGAATTGTTCTTGCACTTTAAAAGAGTCGCACTCACACCGCTTCTGGGCATGGGATCTTTCTTAAGGGCAAGGCAAATGTTTCTTGTTTCGTGGAGATATGTCTGTAAAATTTCCTGCGTAAGCTCTATGCCGCTTTCCATAATTTACACCCTACTCTTTTTCCTAAAGTAAAATACTTTTCCGTCAGAAATTTTTTCAAGGTTCTTTGGAAGAATTGAAAAATCTACGGAAGCCACTTCGTTCATGGACACAAAAATATAGCCACCATCGCAAAGACATTCATCAGAAATTTTCTGAAGGATTTTATGTCTCATTTCCAAATCAAAATAGATGAACACATTGCGCAGGAAAATTATATGCTGCCCAGTTGGAAAATCCTCAAGCTTAGAAAGGTTTATCCGCCTGCATGTAATCTTTTCCTTTACTCTGTCAGTAAATTCTATGGAGCCGTTTTCCTTTTTGTACGGAGCAAGAAGATTCTGAAACAAGGCACCGTCAACACTCTTAAGGGACTTCTTTGTGTACTTGCCGCTTTCGCACTGCTTTAAAACCGCAGAATTAATGTCGCTTGCAATGCATTCTGTTTTTATGCCCATTGAAGAGGCAAGAAGAAGCAGTGAATAAATTTCTTCGCCTGAAGAAGAAGCCGCACTCCATATTTTTACGGGACTGACTCCTGTACGCATGATTTCAGGAAGAACTTTTTCTTTAAGCAGAACAAACTGAAGTTCCTCGCGGAAGAAGTATGTTTCGTTTACAGTCGTGCTGTTTATAAGAAGTTCCCTTTCCAAAACATCAGAAAGTAGGAGGTTGTAATATGCGGAACTGTTTATGCCAAGTTCTTCAATTCTCTTTTCAAGAAAATTCTTTATGCCGGACTTATGGCTGTCACGAGGAATTATTCCGGAAGAGTCTTTTATAAACTGGATTATCCTGTCAAATTCAAAATCGTCCATTCGCACACTCCGTCACTTAACCATTCACAAGCATAAGAATATGTTCGGGAATTTTATTGCGCGGCAAAACTGACTTTGCAGCATCCAGCTCTATTGCTGCGGCAGGCATACCAAACACGGCACATGTCGTTCTGTCTTCGACAATGGTGTAGCCTCCGTTATCAACTATTTCCTTGCAGCCTTCCGCACCGTCACGGCCCATTCCTGTAAGCAAAACGGCAAGGCACTGCTCTCTGTAATGATGTGCAGCAGAACGGAATGTCTTATTTACAGCAGGACGCAAAAATCTTTCTGGCGGTTCGTCAGAAATTTTAAGCATGGGACGACCGTCACTCTTTACAAAATCAATCAGCAGATGTTTTTCTGCTGGGGCCATATACACATGTCCTGGCTTGGGAATGTCTCCATCTGTAGCAAGATGCATGGGCGTATTGGGACAGACTGAATTAAACCAGTCCACCATTTTTTTGTCCGCACCAACATCTATATGCTGAACATACAGTATGGGAAGGGGGAAATTTCTTCCAAGCCCCGTAAGGACATCTTCTACAGCCTTTGGTCCTCCAGTAGAGGCTCCTATGCACAGAACCTTAAAGTCAAACCTGTGCTTTTCTCCTAAAGAAGAATCTTCTCCATCAGGATTTGAAGAGGCGTGCTTGGGATGAATGTCGTTCTTTTCAAGTGCATTCTTCAAATCCGTTACAAAAAAAGAAAAAGAGTTTGAACTGTAGGAGGCAAACTGTGGCTTTTTTTCAAAAAGAATTGCACCTGCTTCTATTGCGGCAGTTCTACATGAACAGTCCTCATAATAAATTGCAACAGGGATTCCCATTTCTCCCGAAAGGATTTTTGTAGCCTCCACTCCGTTAAGTTCAGGCATGTCGTAATCAGAAACAACTACATCTACGACATTTTCCTTGCAGAAGTCAACGGCTTTTCTTCCGTTTGAAACTGATGCGACAACATCAAAAAATTCAGAACCAGAAAAAACTTTTTCCAGTATGCCGCGAGAAATTGCAGAGTCATCAACAATAAGCAGTCTGTATTTGGGCGCCGAAATCATTTAGCTACCCCCGAAAGGTCTTTACGCATTTTTTCTTCTATCCTGTCTGCGTCAAAGAAATAGATAAACTCCTGCCTGTATTTTACCCGGTCTTCAAAAATGTCTTCCTTTTCAGGCTCAAAGAAAAGCTCAATGTTTGACACATGGATGCAAAACTGGTCGTCATCCCTCTTAAGGACAATGAATGTAAGTCCGTCTATTTCGGGAAACAGTTCTTCATCCATGACGAGTACATTTACCGCCGTGTAGGGATTACCGTGAACATTTAAAATGCCCTCAATATAATCAGGAACAAACGGCAGTTTGCGAACCTTTTGTGCGTGAACAATCTGCTTTATGAGCGAGCCCCTTAACGCATAACGGTAATTGTTTATGCTAAAGATAAGGAAAGACTCTTCTGTAAGGACGGTGGCTTCTTCCATCAGTTATTTTCCCTTCTTTGCCTTTGCCTTTGCCTTCTCTTCATTCATTTCTTCCTCTGAAGATTTTACGGTATTGTTCAACTCCTCAGACATCTTTCTGATGTGTTCGGAAGAAGAAGAAATGTTGTCTGTTGCAACTGCAAAGTTTTCTACACCGGCAGAAATCTGCTTTAAGGCAATAAGAATCTGCTCGGAAGAATTTGACTGCTGCTGAATTATGTCGGTAATGTCGCCAGCACTGCTTGCTGTAATTTCGGCAGAGTCCTTTATACTTGCAAAGCGCTCTCCAAGCGATTTTGCATTTTCGTAACCAGCATTGATTTTTTCTGTTCCGCTTTCGGAAGCAAGAATAAGGCTGTCTGAAGAATGCTGAATTTCTGTAATCTTTTCCTTGATTTCCTTTGTACCGTCAATAATGCCGTCACTAAGGCGTCGGATTTCGTTTGCAACAATCCTAAAGCTCTTTCCTGCTTCACCAGCACTACTTGCTTCAAGTTCCGCGTTAAATGCTATGATTTTTGCCTGGTCTGCAACATTGTTAATAAGGGTAACGATGTCCCAGATGCTTTCAATTTTGTCACTCAGAACCTTCATGCCGTCAATGGTCTGCTGGTTGGCGTCAAAAATTGCATGCAGTTGGTTTACATTCTCTTCGATTGATGCAACACCGTCCGCAACATCGGAGCTTGTTTTTTCGGCAACATGAGAAACATCCCGTATCTTTGAAGCAATGCTTTCTGAAAGTGCGTTGGAGTCTTCCATTGTGGCAACAATCTCTTTAACAGCCGCACTCTGGTCTTGGCTAGTGGCGGCATTTTCTTTTGCAGCAACAACAAGAGTCTGCGTTTCTTCAAAGAGTTTGGCACCAAGTTCCTGCTCACCCTTTCGCATTTTCTGAATGGTACGAATATTCATTACTGAACAGAAGATGCTGAATATGACGAGGGCAATTTCAAATATGATAATTATGTTTGCAAGAGTGCCCTTAAAATCCTGTACTGAACCTTCGGCAACAATAAACCATGGAGCAGGTCCAACTTTTGTAATGGCATAGTATTTTTTGGAGTTAACAAGAGTTCTTGTGGTACCGTCAAGCCACTCAGCCTTAGAGCCAGGAAAATCGGATACTGTAAAATAATTTACATTCATGATTTTAGACTGGTCTTCGCTGGTCATGTACAGTCCGTTGTCCGTTATTACTTCCATTGTGGCAGTTTTTGAGATTTTTATTTCCCTTAGGAGAGCAACCAAATCATCAAGAATCATGTCGCATCCGACTACGCCCTTTATTTTTCCGTTTGTATCTGTTACCGCCTGAGAAATGGTTACTGCAATTTTATTTGTCTGAACATCTACATAAGGTGAAGAAAATTGAACTTCGCCTTTATTGGCAACGGCATTTTTATACCATTCTCGGGTAGCGGGGTCAAATCCGCTTGAAGGCATCCAGCCACTGCTTTCTATAAAGTATCCATTGCCTCTTTCCCAATTTTCTACTGTAGTATAATAAATTGATGAAGCTGTTCCCAAGTTTTCCGCAAATTTTTCCACGAGAAACTGAATTACTTCTTTGTCATCGGTTATGGAAACAATGTTCGTAAAGTTTTCAACATTTATCATAACCGGAGACATTTTTTCCAGCATGTTTGCACTTACACGCTCTACAGACTTTGTAAGTTCCGCATCCATGTAGTACTTAAGGATTTTATCAGACACATTATAGAAGAAAGTACAGGCAACAATTGTTACCGTTAAAAGTGGTGCAAGACTTCCCCAGAAAAGTCTGCTGGCTTTCTTTCTCGTTGACATGTTTTTCATCTTGTCTTTTGCCATTTGACGCTCCACATCTTTAAAAAGATTTCATCGGTAGATTATCGGCACTTCTGCCGAATTTTTATACTATTTATTTTTTAAGTTGTTTAAATAATCTTGTATTTGAGCATGAAATTCAGTATCATAGGGCATTAGTAAAAAGGGGGCATCTTATGATGACTGGCAGGCATATTATTGAGCCGGGGGATTTGTCGGTTGCAGAAATTGACGAGATTTGTCATGTTGCAGAGCAGATTATTGTAGACCCTGTTTCTTTTCAGGATGTGTGTCGCGGGAAAATTCTTGCGACACTTTTTTTTGAGCCGAGCACGCGCACAAGGTTAAGTTTTGAGGCCGCCATGCTACATTTGGGCGGTACTGTAGAAGGCTTTGCAGATGCAAGCTACACTTCTAGCACAAAGGGCGAAACTCTAGCAGACACAATCCGCGTAGTAAGTTCATATGTAGACATTATTGCAATGCGCTCTCCAAAAGAAGGTGCGGCACTTCTTGCGTCAAAATACAGCGCCTGTCCTGTTATAAACGCTGGTGACGGAGGTCATTACCATCCCACGCAAACACTTACAGACCTTCTTACCATACGGGCCTTACAGGGTGGATTTGAAGGACACACAGTTGGCTTCTGCGGAGACCTTAAGTTTGGAAGAACCGTTCACTCCCTTGCAAAGGCAATGAGCCGCTATCCAAACAACAAATTCGTCTTCATTAGCCCGGAAGAACTTCGCGTTCCCGAATACATTACCAAGGATATTCTGGACCCAGCAGGAATTCAGTACACTACAGCCGAACGCCTTGAAGAAGTTATAGGCGACCTAGACATTCTGTACATGACCCGCGTTCAAAAGGAAAGGTTCTTTAACGAACAGGATTACATCCGCCTTAAGGACAGCTACATTCTTGACAGCGAAAAGATGAAGCTTGCACGCAAAGAAATGATTGTACTGCATCCTCTGCCCCGCGTAAACGAAATTGCACCAGAAGTAGACAACGACCCTCGCGCCGCCTACTTTAAGCAGGTTAAGTATGGAATGTATGCCCGAATGGCACTGATTGCAAAACTTACCGGATGCCTTTAATGGACGACCTTAAAACTGGAGGAAAAAATGCTTAATGTAGAAGAAATAAAAAACGGTTTGGTAATAGACCACATACGGGCAGGAAGCGGATGGAAGGTTTTCCAGTGGCTTGGACTTCATACGGGAAAATACAGTTGCGCCCTTATTGTAAACGCTGCATCAAATAAAAGCGGAAAAAAGGACATTATCAAAATAGACAACATCATAAACATTGACTACAGCGTACTTGGCTTTATAGACCCGAACATTACCGTCAATGTAATTCAGAATTCAAAAATCGTAAGAAAGATAAACATGTCCCTGCCCGAAAAAATTGAAGGAGTAATCCGTTGCAAGAACCCCCGTTGCATTACGATTACGGAGCGCTATGTAAAACAAGAGTTCCGCCTTGTAGACAGGGCAAAGGCAGAATACCAGTGCATGTACTGCGATGCAAAATACACTGGCGGTGCCGATGCATTTGAACTTGAAACAACAGAATCTTAGGAAGGATAAAATGAAAGACCTGCTTTTAATTTATAACGCCCGTCTTGTGGATAAAAACATTGATGTAAAAAACGGAGCCGTCCTTATTAAAGGAAAAGAAATTGCCGGATTCCCAGAAAAGGAAACTGTCAGAAGAATGCTAGAAGACAGGGACATTGCCAGCTTCGATGCAGGGGGACTTACTCTCATGCCCTCCTTCATAGACATGCACGCCCACTTTAGGGATCCTGGTCAGACTCAAAAGGAAGACATTGAAAGCGGAGTTCACGCTGCGGCCGCTGGAGGATTCGGAACATGCGTCCTTATGCCAAACACAATGCCAGTGGTATCTTCTGCAAAAGACGCTTTGGGCAACAATAAAAAGGCAGAAAAACTTTCACTTGCACAGGTAATACAGAGCGTAAGCATTACAAAAAATTTTGACGGTCAGACATTAAGTCATCTTGCAAACATAAACAGAAAGGATATCCCCCTCATTACCGAAGATGGAAAAGAAGTTGCAGACTCTTCCGTTATGCTTAACGCAATGAAAATTGCCGCAAAGAAAAACATAATCGTAAGCTGCCACTGCGAAGATCCTGCCCTCGCAATAGAAGCCAGACCACTTAGAAAAAAAGCTCTCCAACTTCTGCGTTCAAACAAGGGACATCCCCTTGCGGCACAAAAAAAAGAAGCCTCAGACTTGCTTGCTCAGGCTAACGCACTGCTTGCCACTGCGGAAGATGTCGCCACATTCCGCAACATACGCCTTGCACAGGATGCAAAGTGCCACCTTCACCTTTGCCATGTAAGTACGGCCGCCTGCATAGACGCACTGCGAAAGGCTAAGGAAAAAGGAATAAATGTTACAGCAGAAGTTACGCCCCACCACATTACTCTTACAGGAGACAGAGGAGACAACCGCTTTCAGATTGTGAACCCTCCGTTAAGAAACGAAAACGACAGACAGGCTCTAATAAAAGCCCTTAAGGACGGAACTGTTTCTTGTATTGCAACAGACCACGCTCCCCACACTGCCGCCGACAAGGCATCAGGTTCTCCGGGATTCAGCGGACTGGAAACGGCATTTGCTTCATGCTACACCACGCTCTGCATGCAGAACGGATTTTCGCTTAGGGAACTTTCTGCCCTTATGTCTGCAAACCCGGCGGAACTTCTGGGACTTACAAAACAGGGACTTCTTGCCGACGGTTACGAAGCCAATCTTGTTCTTGTTAATACAGAAAAGACATGGACTGTACGGGGCGATGAATTTGCAAGCCGGGGAAAATACACTCCCTTGGAAGGAAAAAAACTTACTGGATTTGTTGAGGCAACTGTCTTTAGGGGCAAGGTTGTGTTTCAGGCTATATAGGCTGACTGGGGGCAAGGCAATTCATGCTGCTGCTTCTGGTTTTTCCCATAATGTCGTAGCACAAAAAGTCGCCGTTTTCAGTCTGAACCGAACAGAACTCTTTTTCCAAATAGCCTCGCTTTAAATAGATGTGCTTGGCTGGGAAAGAAGCGTCCAGAATAACATCTTCGTATGATTCAAAAATTTTTTGTTCGGCAAAGTCCAAGAGAAATTTTCCCAAGCCCTTGTGCTGGCATTCAGGCAGAACAAAAAGGCGTAGAATGTGATTTTCTTTTACAGTTACAGTTGCCACAGGTTTAAAAGCCTAATAAAATATAGAGAATTGTCGAAGAAAAGACGGGATTTTTCGG
>ERZ842401.518-NODE-518-length-56569-cov-8.692519_pt1 | contig 56569 bp, 53 predicted proteins | sample MGYA00521270_ERZ842401 | MGnify/ENA primary metagenome ERZ842401 (study PRJEB31892, sample SAMEA3878208) | bioreactor metagenome | biome: Moose rumen | place: Sweden | collected 2011-10 | study: EMG produced TPA metagenomics assembly of the PRJEB12797 data set...
ATGGGCGTAATCGTTACCAGAGCAGCAGCAAGTTCCGAGCTTGGCCCGGACCTCATCAACTCATTCACACGTTATCCTAGACCGCTGTATATCGCTGCAGGAATGCTCTTATCGCTGGGACTCATTCCCGGACTTCCGACAGCTCCATTTGTTGGGCTGGCATTGCTGACTGGATTCTTGGGATATTCCGTGAGCCGCGAGGCAGAACTCCATTCAATCACCGCTGAGGAAAAAGCCGCTATGTCTCCTTCAGGCCAAGCCATGCCGTCAGGACAAGCAGCACCCTCCGGCCAAGCAGGTGCACCCGGAGCTCAGGCAGAACCCCCCAAAGCTGAGCCGGTATCTCCTGAGGACGTTATGAAGCTCCTGACCGTTGAGCCTATGGAGGCAGAAATCGGCTACGCAATTATCCCGCTGATTGACCCCGGACAGGGCGGCGATATGCTGGAACGTATAGGCACAATCCGCAAGCAAATGGCGTTAGAGATGGGTATAGTCGTCCCTCCGATTCGAATCCGCGATAACATCCAGATTAAGCCCACAGAATACATTTTGCGCGTCAAAGGTGCTGAAGCAGGAAGAGGTGAGCTTTTGCCCGATCACTACTTAGCTATGAACACCGGAGCAGTTGCTGAGGACTTGATAGGCGTTCCTACAAAAGAGCCAGCGTTTGGGCTTCCGGCATTATGGATTTCTCCGGACTTGCGCGACAAAGCCGAAGCTATGGGCTATACCGTCGTTGATGCTCCTTCTGTCTTAGCAACTCACTTATCCGAAGTCATCAAGAAGAACGGTGCGGAATTATTAACTCGTCAGGAAGTCCAGAAACTTACGGACATGGTGAAAGAAACTGCTCCGGCCGTCGTAAATGAATTATTAGCGTCGCTCTCACTCGGAGAAATTCAGAAGGTCTTGCAGAATTTAATCCGTGAACAAATTCCAATTAGGGACTTGGTTACGATATTTGAGGCTCTCGCGGATTACGGCAAAATGTCCCGAAGCGTCGATTTCTTAACCGAACGAGCAAGAGAAGCATTATCACGGTTAATCTCGATAAAAATTCAGGGCCCCGACGGAATAATCACAGCCGCAACACTTTCGCCGAATTGGGAACAAAAAATTATGGCCGGTGTCGATGGCGATTTAACAAGAGGTTGGCAGTTGAACTTGGACCCCAGAGAAGTACAGAAAATGATTGGGGCGATTTCACGTGCTATGGAAAATATGATCGTAAAAAATTTGCCTCCTGTTTTGCTCGTTCATCCTGATGTAAGATTAATCGTGCGAAAATTAATCGAAGGCTCAATACAAAATATATTCGTCGTGTCATATAATGAAATTGTTCGCGGCGTTCAGATAAAAACAGTCGGAATGGTGGAGTAATTTATGCGTGTAACTAACTATAATTATGATGATTTAGTCCTCAGATATTCCCAAACAGCTAGAGCCCTCAACTCAGGGAAATTTGATAACTCACTCGCTGTCGCTGAAAATTCACGGATGGTTGACGTTTTACCTGATGAGATTTCAGGTGCTGTCAACTTCGATAAAGTTCTCGCTTCCGTTGAAAGTTCTAGAGAGATCGACAGTGTCATTGCTGAAGCCGCAAAGTTTTACGCTCAACGGGGAAATTCAGGCAAGGACGAGATTTTAACGTTTGTCGCAAAAAAAACCGACGGGCCTGATACTTTACTCATTGAAGCCGCTAATGCTTACTCCCAAGCTCAGAACGTGTACGGACGTTTTGACAGCGTCCTTCGCGGTGATGCCTGATAATGCGCGTAACTAACCAAATCACTTTCACAGCTAAAGATGACGCGGAAGCCCTCAGACTTGCCGCTGAACGTTTAGGACGTGATGCCGTAATTCTCTCAACTCAGATGGTCAAAGAAGGCGGCGTGTTAGGTCTCTTTCAACGTTCTGTGCTCAAAGTTACTGCCGGAATTCTCGAGGACGATAACCCGAAACCTGCTCCCAAACCTAAGCAGGCTACTTTATCGTCGTCGGCTTCGACAATGGATGAGGACACCAGACGCGAAAACTTAATTGCCTTCCAAAAGTTAATGGAGTTCAAAGAACGTGCCACAGCTCCCAATCCTCCGGCTCCTGCTCAGGAACTCGGCGATGAAGGTTACAGGACAGATAACCTGAAAATTTCTCAAGAAGGCTTAAGAAACGCTTACGGTCTCACAACTAGGCCTGCTCCCGTACAAATTCCGCCGGCTCCGGTAATTACTCAACCTCAGCCGCAAACACAGCCTGCTCCTCAACCTCCTCAAGCTCAAGCTATGACCAACGATGACGCAAAAGTTTTACGTGAACAAGTCGGGGCTTTAGCTGACAGGTTAGATTTGCTGTTACAGAGAATTTCGGCCGTCGAAAATGGAGTGTCGAACGCTATGCAGAGAAACTCTAATTTTCAACCGGCTCAAACTTTCACGCCAACTCCTGACTCTGACAGCATAGAAGCTAGATTGAAATCATCCGAAGTCGACGAGAAATATATTCGTAAATTATTGGCTGATTACTCAATTTCCGTGCGTAAAGACAAGAACAAGAAATTACAGTTCAATAAATGGTTAGCCGCTCAAATTTCGTGCTCTGCTGAGGGAGGAAATGACCCAATCGGAGGACGAAAGGTTATGCTGTTAGGCCCGACCGGAGTGGGAAAAACTACGACAATTGCGAAACTCGCGGCGATTAAAGCTCTCTGGGAACATAAGAAAGTTTTATTGCTTACGAGTGATACATACAGGATTGCGGCAGTTGAACAGTTAAAGACTTATGCGAAAATTTTAGGCGTGCCCATTGAGATAATTTTTGACTTAAACACAATCTCTCAGGTCGTCGATGAACATGATAACGCCGATATTATCCTGCTCGACACAGCCGGACGTTCTCAACGCGATAAAAAAAATATGGACATGTTCGAGAATTTATACAACGCTTATTTACCCGATGCCGTGCATTTAGTTCTTGCCGCCAACATGAAATATAATGACATGCTCGACGTTGTTGAACATATTCCGAATATTCCGGTTTCACATTTATTATTTACGAAACTTGATGAAACTGTGAGTTACGGCTCAATTTTTAATATTCAACAGGTAATGGGATGCCCCGTTTCATTTTTAACAGTTGGGCAGAATGTCCCTAAAGATATAGAAACAGCTACCGGCTCTAGAATTGCTGACTTCCTATTGAAATCTGAACAGGAACGTAAACGATGATGTACACGGGTTATTATAAATCTGAGGACTTGAGAATACATGAAAACTTGAAAATCTCACATGTCCGCATGAATGATAAATTTGAGGGTTTGAGACAGAAATTTTCAGGCTCCCAATTTTCTAAACAGGAACGTTAACGCTAATCATGAGCGAATATTATTACAAAACTGACCAAGCTGGAGAATTAAGGCGAATGGTACTCAACGACAAAAAGACATTTGGAAATTCCGGATTTCACGCGGTATCAATATTAAGCGGCAAAGGAGGTGTCGGAAAAAGCAACATAGCGGCGGGATTGTCATTTGCACTGGCAGATTTCGGGAAAAGAGTAACGCTTATAGATGCAGATTTAGGGATGGCCAACCTTGATATAATCTGCGGAGTATCGAAGGCGAAATACACGATAGAAAATTTATTAGACGGCTCGCGAACACTAGAAGAAATACTTGTACATTTTCGAACGTCTCAAAGGGCTGTGGACATGAACGGTTCAGTAGCGCTTCTGCCCGGAGGTTTCGGGATAAAAGAAATTGCGGATTTATCAGAATATGAAATGGAAAGATTATTTACGTCGTTATCGGAACTTGAAAATATCTCGGATTATATAATTATGGATGCCGGAGCTGGTATACATAAAGGTGTGCTTTCGTTTGCGTATGCATCAGAAATAACGATATTGGTAACGACACCTGAACCGACAAGCATAAGAGACGCGTACGGAGTGATAAAATCTCTGGGCTCAGCGGCATGGGGGCCCGACGCATCTTCTAATGGGATAATGTTAGTGATAAATAACGTGAACTCAAGTTTAGAAGCCTCCGAAGTTTCAGAACGTATTAGGAGAATATGCATGCAATATTTGGGAAATGCGCCGATGTATCTTGGATACGTGCTGAAAGATGAAGCAGTCGAACGAGGAGTGAAAAACTGCAAGATATTTTACAATGCCGAGCCTGAAACCAAAGCGAGTATTTGTGTTAGAAATTTAGCAGGTGAATTGTTGCGGCATGTTGAGGGAGCAAATATAGAGAAAATCAAAGTTCCCAGTCATATTAATTCTGAAAAACAAAAGAAGGGGGGAGCAGGATTATTTTTCCGTAAACTCTTTAAGACGATATTAAACCAGAAATGAAATATAAAGTTATAATGTTCCGGATAACCCCTAATAAGATAATAAGAAAAAATGAGAAAGGAGGAATGGGACTGCTGACGAAATGAAACTCGTTCGGCAGAAAATTATAATGGCGAATAAAATTCGTGTTTTGGTTGTAGATGACAGCGCGTTAATGAGGCAATTTATCAGCGACATATTAAATTCCGACCCCAGAATAGAAGTTTGCGGGACTGCACGAGACGGGAATGACGCGTTGAAACAAATTTTCGCGGTTAATCCTGACTTGGTAACTATGGACGTGGAAATGCCCAATATGGACGGATTGAAAGCCCTTGAGGAGATTATGAGGGTTAAGCCCATGCCTGTTTTGATGTTAAGTTCCATGACACAAGCCGGAGCTGACGCAACAATGAAAGCTTTAGCGCTGGGGTGTGTGGATTTTATCGGGAAACCGGCCGGGACAATCTCGCTGAATATTAAGGACATTGGGCAGGAAATTATCGATAAGGTCATTACAGCGGCAACAGCAAGAGTACGGGGCTTCACAAGGAGTATTGCGCCTGCTTCGGATTTCCGGAGAATGTCGGCTCCGGTCTCAACAGGACGGAGGGATATTGTCGCGATTGCGTCTTCAACGGGGGGGCCTATGGCTCTGAGTGAATTAATCCCGAAATTGCCGAAGAATTTTCCTGTACCTATCGTGATAACTCAGCATATGCCGAAAGAATTTACAGGCTCATTCTCAAAAAGGCTTGATGAGACATCGAAAGTTGAAGTTATCGAAGGATTTGACGGGTTAACATTAAAGCCTGGTCGTGTAGTAATTGCGCCTGGAGGTAAACACTTGGTGATAAAACGGCGTGCAGGTTCAGCAATTTGTGCCCTCGATGACAGGCCTCCGGTTTTGAGCGTTAAGCCCGCAGCTAATATAATGTTTCAAAGTGTAGCTGAAAATTACGGAGGAAATGTCTTATGCGTAATTTTAACAGGAATGGGACGGGACGGAACCGACGGAGCTATGGTGCTTCATCAAAAGGGAGCTTACGTTCTCGTTGAAAGTCAGAAAACCTGTGTCGTCTACGGAATGCCTAAAGCCGCTGTTGATGCCGGAGTTGTTGACGAAGTTCTGCCATTAAACGAAATTCCTGACGCAATGGTAAGACTTGTGAAAAATTAAGAAGGGGGAATATTTAACTTGGCCGATATGGATATGAGTCAGTATCTCGGGGCTTTTCTTGATGAGACTGACGATAACGTAAAAAGATTAGATGATTTACTTTTAGCACTCGAGAAAAATATGGTCGACATGGACGTAATCAATGAAATCTTCCGTGCCGCTCATACTCTAAAGGGAATGGCCGGAACAATGGGCTTCACTAACATGATGGGATTAACTCACGCTATGGAAGACAGGCTTGATGCCGCGCGTAAGGGAACTCGTCCGTTGGCTGAAAATGACATGAACATGCTGTTTCAGGGCTTGGACACTCTCCAGGAAATGGCTGACGCAATCAGAGGGGGCGGGAATGATACGCAATTCGACGTGTCAGAAATGGTTACTGAACTGCGCAACGAGAAACCCTCACAAGCTCCTGCTCCGGCTCCTGCACAGGCTCAAGCTCCGGAAAGTTCCAGCGGAGAAATGATCTCGTCCCAAGATAACGAATGGGTCAAGAAGGCCAATTCCGAAGGTGCTAACGCTTTCAGTGTTCATGTAACTTTGTCGCAGAGTTGCTTGCTTAAGGCCGCCCGTGCTTACATGGTCGTAAATCGTCTTGAGGAAATTGGCGAGATTTTCAGGTCAGAGCCTGGAACTGAAGCGCTCGAGAAGGAAGAATTTGACTTTGATTTTACGGTATATGTCGCAACTCCTGCTCCAGCTGAAGAGGTCAAAGCCGCAATTGAGAAAATCGGTGATGTTCAGACCGCTGATGTTCAGGAAGTAAAAGCCGTTGAAGCCTCTGCACAAGCTCCAGCCGCACCAGCACAAGCTCCAGCCGCTGCACCAGCACAAGCTCCAGCCGCCGAAGCTCCCAAGCAAGAAGCTCCGAAACCTGCTCCAGCAAAGAAAGAAGGCGCAAAGAAAAGTTCTCAGACAGTCAGAGTTGACATTGGCCGTCTCGATACGTTGATGAACTTGGTCGGTGAACTCGTAATTTCCCGTGCAAGAATTGAGCGTCTTGTTCAGGAAAGCCGGTTAAGACAGTTTGACGATACACTTTCGCAATTAGGCCGGATTTCAGGCGATATTCAGGAGCTTGTTACGAAGTTGCGAATGGTCCCTGTGAGTTTCACGTTTGATAGATTTCCAAGATTGATAAGGGATTTATGCAAGACGCTGAATAAAAATGTTGAGCTTGTTCTTGAAGGCGAAGACACAGAACTTGACAGGACAGTAATTGACGAGATAGGCGACCCGATGGTTCACTTAATCCGTAACTCTATGGATCACGGCATTGAACATCCCGACGAGCGTAAAGCATTAGGCAAACCCGAAAAAGGCATTCTCAAGATTGCGGCATATCAGGAAGGTTCGGGCGTTGTTATCGAAGTCAGTGATGACGGCGCAGGAATTGACCCTGACAAAGTCAAGAAGAAGGCCATTGAGCGCGGCATAATCACGGAAGACAGAGCAAACATCATGAGCGATGACGAGGCTACGCAGATTGTTTTGCTTCCAGGCTTCAGCATGGCTAAACAGATTACGGACTTATCCGGACGCGGTGTCGGAATGGACGCGGTTAAAACTAAGGTTGAACAGTTAGGCGGCCAGTTCGATTTAGTCAGCAAGAAAAACGAAGGAACTCACGTTTATATTCGTCTGCCGTTGACGCTCGCAATTGTTCTCTCACTCTTAATCAAAGTCGGTGATGAGACTTATGCGATTTCCCTTGAGAACGTTGAAGAGACGATAATGGTACGCAAAGAGGACATCAAGACCGTTCACGGTGAGCCTACGACACTTTTGCGCGGAGAAGTTCTCTCACTTAACATTTTAGGCGACATTTTAGGCACAGAGAACATCGAGCACGACAGGGAAGAATACCCGGTTGTAGTCGTGAAAATCGGGAAAAATAAGATTGGCTTCATAGTCTCGCAGTTAATCGGCCAGCAGGAAATTGTTATTAAGTCGCTGGGAAAATTCTTATCTAAGATTGACGGAATAACAGGCGGAACGATTTTAGGCGATGGCAACGTGGCTTTAATCCTTGATGTAGCCTCGTTTTATTCGACAAAGGGGTAAATAGGGAAAATGTCAGAACTAGCATCGTTCAATGCAAGACAGCTCGATGCGATAAAGGAAGTCGGGAATATCGGCACCGGGAATGCGGCAACAGCATTAAGCGGACTTTTAGGCCACATGATACAGATGGAAGTTCCTGAGACCGAGATGGTTTCAATTTACGAGCTTGCTGAACATTTCGGGGATCCTTTGCAGATTGTCGGGGCCGTATTCGTGCGTTCAACGGGCGGTTTTCAGTGCAGCTTAATTTTTCTTCAGCCTGAAGACGACGCTAATTTAATGGTGGAAATGTTGTTAAAGCAGCAATTCGGAACGTTTATTCCCGTTGATGAAATTCCGGCCGAGATGACAGACAGCGCCTTAACCGAAGTCGGAAATATCGTGTTAAGCTCATTTTTGAACGCCATAAACATTTTGCTCGGAACCCAGCACCAAATAAGCGTTCCCGGCGTAGCTCACGACATGTTAAGCTCAATCCTGGACGTTGTAGCTTCGATTTACGGCCAATTAGGCGAGACGGCATTGCTTGTGAACACAGAGTTGAACGTTGAGGGCTTAGAGGCAGGCCGAAAAATTTCCGGACAGATAATATTATTGCCGGACCCTGAGAGTTTGGATTTATTGCTGAAAAAGTTAAAAGTAGATTGATGTTAGTATAGAAGGTGGATTAATGGCAGAAAATAGCATAGTTCTAGGAATGGCTGACTTAATGGTGGTGCCTGCTCCCGTGAAGTTAATCACGCTTGGTTTAGGTTCATGCATCGGCCTAGTTGTCTATGATACACTCGCGAAAGTTGCCGGAATGGCCCACATCATGCTGCCGTTAAGTCGAGGGCTTGGAGCGTCGGAGAAAATCGGGAAATTTGCGGATACGGCCGTGCCAGCCTTAATTGAGGAAATGTTGAAGAAGGGAGCCACGAAAAACCGGATTAAAGCAAAATTGGCCGGAGGAGCTCAGATGTTTGCGTTGCCCGGTGCAAGTGCAGACTTTCTGACTGTTGGAGCAAAGAACGTAGCCGAGACAAAATCCCGTTTAATGCGAATGGGAATAGCTTTAATTTCAGCTGACACAGGCGGTAACAAGGGTCGGACTATAGAGTTTTCGACGAGCAATTGGATGCTGAAAGTTAGGACGTTAGGGAAGGGAACGAACGAGATATGACCCTTTCTGAGGAAAAAACTTTATGGGATGAATTTACCCGGACACGTTCATTACAGGCCCGTGATGCTTTAGTCCTGAAATATTTACCGTTGATAAAATACGTGATAGCCCGAATGTCAGTAACTCCGCCGATTGGATTGGATTACGAGGATATTTTGAGTTTTGGTGTGTTTGGACTTCTTGACGCTGTAGATAAATTTGATGCCGGCAAAGGATTTGTTTTCCAGACCTACGCAATTCCCAGAATACGAGGAGCAATTTTAGACGAATTACGAAAATGTGATTGGTTTTCTCGTTCTGGCCGTGAAAAAGTCCAGCGTCTAAATAAAGCTGTTGAGAGGGTTTTACGTGATACTGGCGAGGTTGACGATGAGGCAGTAATGCGTGAACTCGGTTTTTCGGAGGAAGAATATTACGAGGTTCAGGATTTAGCATCACGGGGCTACATAACTTCGCTCGACGACACAACACCTTTGGACGACGGCGAGGTTTCAATTGAGGCTACACTAGCTGATGACAGGCCTGGAGCTTCGGAATATCTCGATGAAGAGAGCGAGAAACAGGAATTAACAGAAGCGTTGAGTGAACTTCCGGAACGTGAGAAGCAAATGTTGAGCCTGTATTATTATGAGGGCTTGACGCTAAAGGAGATTGGACAAGTTATGGGAGTTTCTGAGAGCCGAGTTTCACAGATACACGGGAAAGCCTTAACGTTGTTGCGAGCGAAAATGCGGCAAAAGCTGAATATGTAAGGAGTTGAGGGGGAATGTTCGACAAGGAAAATTTTTACTTAGAGGCCACGCCCGACGGGATTTATCTATCGTGTTACGAGAAGAACTTCAAGGAGAGCGACGTTTACGCATTTTTGAAGGAGTATGGAATTGTCCGATATGATTTTAAGGCTGTTCGAAAATTCATAAAAGATGGCGAGACTGTAAAAGTTTGTGTTCGTAATCCTGCCTTTGAGAAGGACGCGAAAATTATAGTTACTGTTCCAGCGGACAAGATGACTGCGAGCGTAGCTATTGAGCCTCCATTTTTCGCCAAAGCCTGGCCTACGGAAGCCGAAATTGTGAAAGCCCTTCAAGCTCATAACGTGAAAGTTGGAATTGACAGCACGGCTATACAATCTTTATTGGCTCGAAAATTAGCGAATGAGCCTGTTGTTGTTGCAAATGGTGTAGCTCCCGTTCAGGGCAAAGACGCGTATATTGAGTTGTTGAAGGACCCTGACAAGCCGTTTGAGGTTCGCGATGACGAGAAAATTGACTTTTGGAGCCGAAGCACGATTGTAACTGTTCATCCAGGACAGGAAATAGCGATAAAGCACCCGTTACAGAATGGCAAAAATGGGATTGACGTAACCGGAGCTGTTGCGAAGGCTAAGCAAGTTCGGAACGTCAATTTTTCGTTCGGAGAAGGCTTGAAACGAGACGAGGAAAACCCGTTGTTATTATTGGCGAACGCGGAAGGCCAGCTAAAAAATGACAGGGGAAAATTGCTAGTTTTGCCTGAACTTGATATTCACAGGGACATTGATTTTGCGGTTGGGAGCATTGATTTCACTGGCGGCGTAAAAATTCATGGTTCCGTTCACGAAGGATTTCACGTAGTAGCTCAGGGAAATATTGAGATTTTCGGGACTGTTGAAGGAGCTGACATCGACAGCCAGGAAAATATTGTTGTTCAAGGCGGAGTTCGAGGAATGGGCAAAGGAACACTGAGAGCTAATCATGATATCAGCTTAAGTTTCGGGGATCAGGCGACAATAAGAGCAGGCGGAAGTATCTTAGTCAAGAACGCAATTTTACACAGCCATTTATACGCTCAACGTGCGGTAATTGCATTAGACTCCGGCAAACATTCACAGATTACAGGGGGCCGAATTGAAGCGGGCTTAGAAGTCGCGTGTAATATTCTGGGTTCAGAAATGGGCACCAAGACTGAAGTAATCGTAGGACTTCCTCCGGAGCAGTTAGAGAAGCGAAAAGTTTTTACGGCTGAGATAAAACGTTGTGATGAAAATCTTGAGCGTGTTGAACCGAACTTGACTTTGCTAAAACGTTTGGAAGCTGAGGGACAATTGGACGACAACAAGCGGGGAATGTTGATGAACCTAACGAAGATGAAGTTTCAGTTGCAGGCGGCCCGTGATGCGATGCAAAAGGAGCTTGACGCTCTTGACGAACAGTTAGCTTTGGTGCGAGATAAAGGAATTGTCCGAGTGAAGGATATTTGCTACGGAGGAGTATTTATTTCGATACGAGGCTTGAATTACCTAGTTCACGAACCCTGCAAATTTACGTCATTTATTGCCGACGACGAGAAGCGCGCGATTGTCTTAAAGCCTTATGATTACATGGCCGGCCGAATAGGAGGGTAAAAAATGCAGCCAGTAAGTATGTTGATGTCGAATTTGAACGTTGAAGCCCAGACCCATCATGCCCCGAACGCTTTAGCTGTAGCTCAGGACACCGGACAAAGCCAGGAAATTATCCGTGATGGAATAAAAGTTGTTCAGACTGTCCAAGCCGCCGAAAAGATGAAAGAAGCACAACGAGTTCACCGTAAGACCGATAATGACGAGCGTGAAGGACGACAACAGGGAAATTCAGGCGACAGCTTTATTCACACGGAACAAAAGAAGCACGAAGAGGACAAGAATACGCCGTTGATAAGGGAGAACGTGAAGACTAAGAAGAGTTTTGATTTTCTCGCATAAGTTATTATATGGATAAAAATTTGTGGCTGTCTGAAATCTGGGATGAATGGCTGACCTCACCAGTTATAAATCCTGATGCTGAAGCGTCGGGGTTATTAATGGGTATGAAAAATTTCAAGACAAATCGGCTCCGAACCGCGCGAAGGCTGACGAGTAAAATTTGGCCGTTGACATCTTATGCTGAAAAATTCCCGTTGGAAGTTTCGATGTTGACAAGTCCCAATCATAAGCCGTCTGTTAAGTTCACATATTCTACGGAAGTCCTGAAATTTCCGAAAAATTCACGTTCAATTTGGGCATGGCTCAAGGGATTATGGGGAAGCACGGGCGGATTGTATTTCCCAAAAAACGGCTATTATTTGACGCTCATAATTTCCGGCAAAACTTTTTCCGACACAACCCGTAACATTTTATCCCGCACAAATTTATCATGGAGTGAGCACCGAAGCGAATTTGTCTTAAGAAGTCATGAGGACATAACGACATTTTTATACAACATTGGGATTACTTCGGGGGCGTTGGAATTGGAGGAACGGGCATTAATCAAATCCGCGCGGAACAAGGCCAATTTAGCGAGCAATTACGACACCGCTAACATAACGCGTTCAGTGAAAGCCTCACGAGAGCAAATCATGATGTCAAGGGAAATTATCTCATCAGGAAAATTTGAGAGCCTGCCGGAAAATTTGCGTGAGGTAATTTTGCTTCGAATGAAGTATCCTGATTACACGCTTGATGAACTTGGAAGGAGTTTAACGCCGCCAATTCAGAAGTCTACGGTAAAATATCGCTGGGATAAAATCAAGAAAATCATCAAGAAAAATTGACGTTAAGATTGTTGTAAACTAGATTAACCCGCAAAAATCTCACTCAGTCAAGAAATGCTGTAGTAAAATATTCACATAACAACCCAAACAGAAAAAATTTTGAATACGGAGGAAATTTGACATGAAGTTAAAAACTTTTAAGCCTTCCGATGTAGCCGGCAAAAAAGTATTAATGCGCGTTGATTTCAATGTTCCCTTCAAGAACGGCAAAGTTACCGATAATGCCCGAATTTTAGCGCACACTAGCACCCTTAAGAAATTACTCGATGCTGGCGCAAAAGTTGCTTTAGTTTCCCACTTCGGCCGCCCCAAAGGAAAAGTTGATCCTGCATATTCTCTTTCACAGATTGTCCCGGATATTGAGAAAGCCTATAACTTGAAAGTAGTTTTTGTTGATGACTGCGTAGGCCCGAAAGTTGCAAAAGCTGTTGATGCCTTGAAAGAAGGCGAAATTGTCGTATTGGAGAACTCACGTTATCACCCTGAAGAGCAGAAGAACGATGAGGAATTTTCAAAGAAGATGGCAGCTCCGTTTGATGTTTTCGTAATGGACGCTTTCAGTGCTTCCCATCGTGCAGACTGTTCAACATGCGGTGTAATCCCGTTCGTGAAAGCCGCGTTTGCTGGTGATTTACTCATGCGTGAGGGCGATATGCTCGGTGCAGTGAGTGAAAATCCGGCGAAACCTTACGTGTTAATTCTCGGCGGGGCAAAAGTTTCTGACAAAATCGCAATCGTCGGAAATCTTCTTGACAAGGCCACAACAATTTTAATCGGCGGCGGAATGGCTTACACATTCTTGAAGGCTGAGGGTAAGGAAATCGGCAAGTCATTATGCGACACAGAAAGACTTGACTTTGCGAAAGACACGTTGAAGAAAGCTGCTGAGATGGGCGTAAAAATTTTATTGCCAGTTGACAGCGTTGTAGCTTCTGGAATGGACGCTTCCGACACCGAGATAGTTTCAAGCGACGCTATGCCTGCTGACAAGATGGGCTTAGACATTGGGCCTGAGACGGTTAAAAACTTCATCGCTGCTCTTGACGGCGCGAAGTCAGTATTATGGAACGGCCCGATGGGAGTATTCGAGGATGACAAGTTCGCAGAAGGCACGAAGAAACTTGCTGAAGCAGTCGCGGATTTAACGCAGAAGCAGGGAACTGTTACGGTCATCGGCGGAGGAGACACAGCGAGCGCAGTTCGTCAGTTCAAAGTTGCTGATAAAGTTTCGCATGTATCAACCGGCGGCGGTGCAAGCCTGGAATATTGCGAGGGCAAGAAACTTCCTGGAATGGAACCGTTCAGGATTTAAGGAGAAAAATTCACGATGAGCAAGAAGATTTATCTTTATGGCAACTGGAAGATGAACAACACCTACAGCGAGACCGAAAAATTTTTTGCTGAGTTCGAAGGAGCTTATGCCCCCTACAAGAATGATGCTAATCTCGAAGTAGGAATTTTCGCGCCGTTTACGTCATTATGGCCTCTTTCACAGGGAGCGCAGAAGTGCGGAATTGTTTACGGAGCACAGAACGTTTATTACGAGCCAAAAGGAGCCTTCACCGGCGAGATTTCAATCCCCATGCTTCAGGAATACAAAGTTACGCATATAATTCTCGGACACAGTGAACGCCGTCATATCTTCCTTGAGAGTGATGAAGTAATCGCGAAAAAGACAAAAGCCGTGCTTGACGCGGGAATGATCCCTGTATTCTGTTATGGTGAGACGCTTGAAGAGCGCGAGAGCGGAAACACTTTCAGCGTCATGGAACGTCAGCTTAAGAGTGTATTAAACGGCTTGACATCTGCAGAAGTCGAGAAAATTATTTACGCCTATGAACCAGTCTGGGCAATCGGAACCGGCAAAACTGCAACACCTGACCAAGCTGAAGAAGTTTGCGGCTGGAGCAGAAAGTTAATCGGCGATGATAAAGTCGTAATTCTTTACGGCGGAAGCGTCAAAGGCTCAAACGCTAAGGAATTATTATCAATGAAGGACATCGACGGAGCTTTAGTCGGCGGCGCTTCACTTAAACCTGCCTCATTCCTTGAAATTTACGCGGCCTACAAAGGATAATTTACATTGCCCCTTCGCATACTCGACGAGGGGGTATTTTTATTGCTCAAAGGAGGAATACGAAACTTGAAGCTGAGAAAATATCTTGCAATCGCTGTTTTTACGTTGATGATTTTTTCGAGTTCGGCATATGCTTTAAGTCTGGGCGATTTACTTGCACCGATAACGCCGAGTTCGGAGCCTGAAGTTTCATTGAGCCTGTCAAAACCTGAAGATGCCTTAAGTCAGCGTTCGAATGACAGCATATATTTTGTTCTGAGATTGGCCGATACGTCGAAATTTCTAAAGTGGCTTTTGTCGCGCGAGAATATCAACGTATTCATGCCGTTAATTCTTGGCTCAAAAAGTTCCAATGAGATTATCGGGGGCCTTGAGATTATCAGCTCAATCATCGATAACACACCGTTGAAGTCAGCGGCTCTAACTGTCGGCATCAACAAATCCGAGATAAAGTCAGGCATTCCGTTTTTCCAGATGGCATTTACCGTTGATAATTCCGTCAGCTCAATCGTGAAAAAAATTGCTCAGGGTGATGCATCAGCGGTTGACATCGCGAAGTTGCTTCTTGGAACGAAGAGCCCGTTAGCGTCGTTAGCAGAGACGATGATAAAAGTTGAGAAGGCCGGCGACAATATTCTCAGGATTGACAACGAAGTTTTCATGAAGGCTCAGGACGGATTAATCATGCTTGGAACGTCATTAAACGAGGTAAAATCGGCGATTGACGCTTTCAACAATTCCCATTCCCGAATGTTTGAGAAAAATTCGCGACGTTTCAACAAGAAGGATTTTGCGTTTCTTCATATTGACCCTGACACGTTGATAAAACTTGACACGGACAAGGACCTTGACGATTTGAAGCTCACAGAATATTTCGGCAAGCCGTTGGAGATTGAGTTTGCTTTTGAGAGGTTGAAGGATAAATTTACGGTTTCGACGGGAATAAATTTGCTGAACTCGTTAAAGAAAAAATATGCGAGCAAAATAACATCTCAGAAGTTACAGCCTGTGAAGGGCGGGAATATTGACCTTGACAACGCGGGAAGTTCAAAAGTTCCGTTGTTCACGATGGGAGCGTATCTAAATTTTTCGTCGTTCAAGGATAGTCCGGAGCTGAAAACAATTTTGAAGAGTACGTTGCGTCAGCTTAAAAACCGTTTTGGTATCACGGATGATGATGTTACGGGATTGCTGAACGGGCCTTTTTCTCTGGTGATCAATGGAAACGTTGAAGTTGAGAGCTTCAAAATCCCGGCATTATATTTTTCGCAGTCCGGAAGAAAAGGAGTTGCCGCAAAAGTTTATGACAAACTTGATAAATCCCCTCATTTCCAGAAAGTCCAAGATGGAATTTTGCAGGTTGACTCGTCATTAAGCCCTATATCCTGTCTTGTCAGCAATCGTAATGAGACGTTAGACATTGCCTTTGCTGAATTGGCGAGCTTGTTGGAAAAACCGGAGATGTCGCCTGCACTTTCTGACCTGATGAATAAATATGCGATTTCAGCATTATGGATAAATTTTTCGGGTATTCAATCATGGCTGAACGACGATGAAAACGGAGTGTTTGCATTTGCCGCTCCTGTAGCTAAAATCATGGGCTATGGAAAATACATAGATGCTCTGAAAGATATTCTGAGTGCTCAGTTGTCGGTGCCGTCTGTTGCGATATGGGCGGAAAATTCGGAAGTTTTTCACACTGAGTATTCGATTTCCGAGATTAATCCTGAAGAAGGATTGTTCGCAAAGTTCGTGAAGATTTATCGGGATTTCAGCAAGTAAAAAAAGTTTTCACGCAAAATTAATAAATCACAGTACCTCCAGGCTCCTTATGGGGGGTCTGGGGGTAATTTTTACACACGAAAGGGGAAGAAATGACATATAATGCTTAACGTAAAGGAGTATTTCGATGCTTCGATAAGTCCTCAAAGTCTGGAAAATTCTGGCCAGTCTCGATTGTCGGAAAATGCAATGTGGCTGTTAAACCAGAGGTATTTTGTCCAGCGTTATGACAGTGAGCTCAAGGGAAACCGTCAGGAAAATAATTTTGAGGAGTTCACGCGTCGTGTTGCGAGGACGGTAGCCAGCGCGGAAGTGAATTACTCGGATAATGTTGACTGGATAAAAACGCTTGAGAAGAACATTGCTAACGACATTTTGAACCGGAGATTTTTGTTTAACTCGCCGTGTTTGTTCAGCTCAGCCGCCGGATTAACTGTAATTCCTGAATTTGCCGAGATAATTTACAAGAATGTTGACGCAATGACGCTTGACGATTACAGGAAATTATATGAGGCCCGCACGAAAAATCAACAATTATTTGCGTGTTTCGTTATCAGTGTACCTGACAGCATTGAAGGAATATTCGAGAGTGTCAAGAACGCAAGTATCATCTCAAAATTCGGCGGAGGTGTCGGCGGAAATTTTGGGCATTTACGGGAGCACAGCTCAGAGATTGCCGGAGGAACTGGCGGAAAAGCGTCGGGGCCTGTTTCGTTTATGGAGACATGGAACACGATGGGTGCGGTCGTAGTTCAGGGAGGCAAGAGACGTGCGGCCTTAATGGGAATGTTATTTGACGACCATCCGGATATTTATGATTTTATCGAGTGCAAGACTGAGGACGGTAAACTTTCATATTTCAACATTTCCGTAGCTATTTCAGATAAATTAATGCAGTCGTATTCTCACAATGAGGACTTTGATTTGCATTCACGCGTTGACGGAAGCACTGTTAAGACGGTTAAAGCTCGTGAACTGCTCAATCACATTTGCGAGGCAGCATGGAAGCGGGGAGATCCGGGAATATTTTTCATCGACAGAGCCAGACAAGACAATCTATTAAAGCTCGGCGGTGATGAATGGGATATTGAGGCGACTAATCCGTGTGGAGAACAGCCCTTGCCGAATTTCACAAGCTGTAATTTAGGCTCAATCAACGTAGAAAAATTCGTGAATGCTGAGAAGAATTTTGACTATGAGAAGTTTCAAGCTCAAGTTTTCCGGTCAATGTATTATCTCGACTTAGTGATTGATGCCTGCTCTTACCCATTGGAGAAAATCGGAGAACGAACGAAGGCTATACGTCCGGTTGGTTTAGGAATAATGGGATTAGCTGATGCTTCGATAATGCAGGGAATAACTTACGGTTCGGAAAAATTTAACTTATTCTGTCAGGAATTGGCCGGAGTTTTCGCGCGTTCGGCGTTGAGTGCGACTATTCAGATTGTGAATGATTCGGGAAAATCTCCTTTTCCTGAACACGACTTAGTGAAAAAGTTATTCGACGGCGTGAGTGTTCCAGAGAGCCCCGAAGAGTTCAGAGCCATGTTAAAAGTTATGCGTTCGGAGAGAAATATTCCTGTTACGTTGTTGAACACGCTTGAGGAGTTCGATTTTGAGGACGTGAAATTTATTCTTGGTAATCTTTTTGCGGGTAATTTACGCAACAGCCGGAGATTATCGATTGCGCCGACGGGGTCAATCTCGATGATACTTGATACGAGTTCAGGAATTGAGCCTAATTTTGCGTGGTCATGGAGCAGAAAGATTATGCGCACGGACGGAAGCGGCTTTGAGGACCGGGATTTTTGGCATAAGTTATTAACTCCTGAACAGCGCGAGGAATACCGGGCATCCGGCGGCAGACTTTCAGCACCTGAATACGTTACGGCCTATGACATTTCGACGCAGCAACATGTGAACGTTACGGGAATATTCGCGCATGTTGTCGACAGTGGAATTAGCAAGACCGTGAATTTGCCGAACTCAGCGACGGTTGAGGACGTAAGACGAGTTTATCAGGATTGCTACGATATGGGCTGTAAGGGGATTACGATTTACCGGGACGGTTCACGTTCATATCAGCCTATTGAAGTCAAGAAGAACGAGAAGGAGAAAACGCCTGAACCTGAAGAAAAATCTCCGAGAGTAAAAGAGCGTCCGGGCCTTGTAGTATTTGGCAAGACGATAAAAGATACGACCCCATGGGGAAGCATTTACATTACGTTAAATTTCGACGGCAAGGAGCCATTCGAGATATTTATTAATGTAGGAAAAAGCGGTTCAGAGTTAAAGGCGATGACTGAGGCGTTATCACGAGTAATCTCAATCGGGCTTCGTTCAGGTTGCAGACTTGAAGATTTCATTGACACATTGCAGGGACTTTCAGGCAAAGAATATTGGATGCTGAACTGTGATGATGACCATGTAGCGCGTTCGTTGCCAGATGCGATTGCGTTATTGCTGAACAAGTTAATCAATCGTCAAGTCTTACGTGCTAGGCTGAACGATAAATCTATGTTATGTCCGGAATGCGGTGCACCATTAGAGATGATATCGGGCTGTGAATACTGCTTTTCATGCGGTTACAGTCCTTGTAAATAGATAAAGAACTGCCCCCTCCTCGAAACTTCAGAAGGGGGATTTTTGTGAGATTTACTGCCTAAAAAAGTTTTTTCCTTAAAATCTGTATCATCATTATAAAAAGTATAATAAAGCCAAGATATACAGAACCCGCCGTTTGATAACGCTGACATGAACCAATTTGCTCCTGCTTTTGTTATCTCTATTTCTCCGTTTTCGATAGCCGCAATGTTGCCTTGTATATTATGAGCATTTCTAAATAGGCTGATTATAAGTATCAAAACAATAGATATTATTATTATTGGAATGATATGCTGTATTCCTGCATAAGAGTGGCGGCTGCTCCTGAAAGCATTACGATGAATGACATATAGCAGAATATTACGCTGAAAATATCGAACACATATCCAGCAAAACTCCCGCAATAGTACGCAAAAACGTCGCTGCCTTTAATAATCTCACCGTATCGTCCAGCATGAGCAAAACAGTAATTAGCTGCTATAAGTATCACTGCTATGACTAAAGCTGTCCCGAACATGTACCATCCGTAAGGAGTATAATACTGCATAAGTTCCTGGCCGGTAGCCACGCCTGCACCTATCAAAAAAACAAGATAAGCTCCAGTAATTAGAATAATTTTCTTCACTTTAAATTCATATCCTTTCATATCATAAAAATTTTTACTCTCTATAGAGACTTAATGAATAAAAGCCATATTCAGTAGCATGAGTTCGCCATATCTTCACACTTTCGCCGAGTTCAGCGTGAACATTTGAATATTCCGCGTTCTTTCCGTGTAAAAGATTATGCAGTTTAAGTATTTCCGTCCTTAAATTAAATTCCCAGTTGATATTTACTCGCAGACTGTGAAGTCTTCTCAGGATGTTTACAGCAATATCGAGTTCTAAATCATTTGTGAAATCTAAATTTTTATGTTCCTTATAAATTGAAATTTTCCAGCCGGAGCTGTCGTCCATGTAAAGAAAGACTGAATCAAAGCCGTTAACACTGACAAGATGTTGTATCTCAAATTCCCTTTTCCTGTTGACTATTTTCCTAGTAAACGCGCTTGAATGGCGGTAAACATATTTTTTGCCTGACAACATAAACGTAAAATTGTCATTCGTCTGCCCCTGTTTCAAAACTTCAAAATTATCTAAATCACGTTCACAACATTTCAATACACTGCAGATATTTCTCATAATTTCAGAGCTGTTATTTTCTTGACAAGAAGGATCAAAACTCTTCAAGTCCTTCAATGTATCGAACTCGTATATAATATCTTCATCGTAAATCTTTGCGTACAGCGGTGGAAGTTCAGCAAGAAAACGGTCAAATATTCTTTCCCATAAAACTCTTTTTGTTTCTTCTTCGTCGTACACAAGGCTTAGTTTCTTAATAAATTCGTGTGAAAAATCTTTGTTCCAGTAAACATGGCCATACAACACATAAGTATCCTTTGCATTGGAATATGTTTTTATAATCCTCCCGTTTTCGTCCAATACAGCTCCGCGTTCTGAAGATTGGCCGGTTATACGTTTGAGGGCGTAATAAGATTGATAAACATAAGCTGTAAAAACATTCTCGGTGAAATAATTATCTGATGAACATATGTACGTGTTTCCTAAATTTTCTCTGGCTAGCCATATACTGAAATTATTATTGCGCTTTGAATACTCTGGATTGTGAATAATTTTTACTCCAAACTTGTCAGCAAGGTATAAAAATTTTTCCATCATATAACCGACAACAATATATATTTCTGTGATGCCAGCATTTATTAACTGCTTAATTTGACGTTCTATTAATACTTCGCCTTTCACAGTAACAAGAGCTTTGGGTTTTTCGTATGACAAGGGCGCAAAACGTGATGACAAACCCGCGGCCAAGATTATGGCATTATTGACTTTATACGGGGATAAAGCATCATAACCTCCAGGCAGAACACAAAGCGAAGAATCAATACAGCTTTTATTCTGAAGGCTAGTTAACGTATTCTTGAGAGTGCTTAATTGCAGATTGAGAGCGTTAGAAATTAAATCTAAATCAGAAATGGAGAATTTATCAGTTAATTTGGTTAAGTATTCTAGCAGACAAAATTCACATTGAGACAGCGCACAAATCTGGTCTGGTCAATTATGGAGAACATTTTGCGATTTGTCAAGGCCTTTCTACGTAAATTTTTACTAACATTATAGCATAAAGAAATTCCCCCTGCTCCTCATAAACAAGGGGAAATCGTAATTTATCACTTATCGTTTATCTCTTAAGGTTCACAACTTCTTCAAGTATCTGGTCGCTGACCGTTACAACTCTCGTATTAGCCTGGAAGCCTCTTTGCGCAATAATCAAATGCGTAAACTCCTCCGTTAAATCGACGTTCGACATCTCGACGTACTGCGACATAATCGAGCCTTTACCGTTGGTCGTAGCTCCGTCAATATTCGCGTTCCCTGAGTTCACAGTCGCCTTGAACATTGTATTGCCGACTTTTTCAAGTCCCTGTTCGTTCGCAAACGTCGCAAGAGCCACGCGGTACAACGGAATATTCACGCCGTTATCGTAAGAGCCTGTAATCGTTCCGTCGATTGCAACTGAGTAATTCTTGAGAACTCCCATTGTGTAGCCGTCCTGATAAATGGGCTTCGTCGTCGTCTCTGAAGCGAACTGTGTAACGCCGTCTAAAGCGCTTCCGCCTGAACCTACTCCGCCGCCGAAGTTCAAAGTTACAACACTGTTAGGCTGACCGTTCAAGCTGAATGGAATTGTGATCTCGACTTCAGCGTTCGGAAATCTATCATTGCCGTCGCCACGTCTGCTTTCGCCCGAACCGTCTACAACGTTGCTAATTCTGCCTGAACCGTCAAACTCAATTTCTCCGCATCTTGGATCTGGAATGATATTAACATATTGGTCTTGGCCTGACTCGTCCTGCTCAACTAAGAACGCTTCCCAACGCCAGCGATTTTCCGTGATTTTCTTGAAAGCGACTTCAAGAGTATGTTCTTTTCCGTTGTCGTCGTAAATCGTCATCTTCGTAGCATGGAACCCGCCTTGATACGTCGTTCCCTGAGTTGACCATACGCCTTCATTGTCGACCGGGCCGGGATTGTCGAGATTTTGAGCCTGCATAAATCTTAATGTGTCCGTCTTGCTGCTCGTGCTTGTCGCTGTTCCGACGGCAATCTGGAAGTTCGGGCCTGCAACTGTTCCGTCTGGAAGCTCACCCTCAACAACACGATAACCCTGCGGAGCGTCATCATTCGTTGAAGTCCATTCGATATTGTCAAATGAACCGTCCGGCTTGAAATAAACGTTTGCTTCCATCTTGTGCATTTTCGGCGTGGCGTTGGCAATTCCCAAAGTTGCGACATCACCATTGCTGAGGCCGTAATACCAAAGTGTTAATTTCGTTCCCGTCTTTGAGAGTTCAGAGTTAACGCGCTCTTCAACGTCGATGCTTTCATCAAACTCAACGAGAAAATCATATGCTACCGTGTGTGCTCCCTGCTGAGCTGTATTATTTTCATCAAGATAATCAATCGTAGGTGCTCCAGAAAGCCTGAAGTTGGTATAGTTCATGTTATCCTTGACGTTATACGTGAAAACTGTCGGGTTCGGAACAATTGAGCTTACGACATCGCCGCCGTATTCCACTAAGTCCGCATAAAGTCCTGCTGTTGTCGCTGATACTTCATTGCCGCTTGCGTCTCTTAATGAGAGTGAACGGATTTTCATTGTTCCGTCGGTGTCGTCATACTGAACTGCGAAATACTGAGGAGGTGTCTGACCAGGAAATTGATATACGGGCATGTAATATTTATCAATCGTCTCTTGCGTAACTCCGGTCAATCCAGCAACTTCTGTGCTGGTGATTAACATGTTCTTATCGTTCAGCCAGCCTACAAGGTGATCCGCTCCGCCCTCAGTCTCAGTAACGCTGTAACCTGTAACTGCTCCTGTTGCGTCCGTAACTGCCTGAATTTTCGGGAGTGACAGCTCAGGAAGTCCGCTTTCATTATTAATTCCTATCATGTCGAACGTTAAATTTGTCGTATCTCCGCCGTTCGCAATAGCAATGTTCAGATAGTTCACACCTGAGCCGCCGCCAGCGACATTGTTATAATTATTGTAAGTTGCGCTGAAATCCGTAGTGAAGCTCAGATCATATTCCGCTCCGCCCATAGAAACACGAGCAGTCCCCGTTGAGTTTCCACTCCATCCAGCCTGGACATTGAACGGCAAATCCGCAAATCCATATGGTAAATATGCATTGCTCCGGCTGTCTAAGTTGCACTGATAATCCACTCTAGTCGTAGCTTTTGCGTCAATTTTTTGTCCTAACGGAATATTCACTGTCGAAAGTTCTGCGGCCTGTTGATAACCATCAAGGGGAGTTTCTTCCATTTTGTAGCCCTGAAGTTTATAGCCCTGACCTGACATTACCATATCGCTGTTTGAGTCAAGCGTTAAAGCTCCTGATCTGCTGTAAAGCTGTTGATTTCCATCGGAGTACACGAAAAATCCCTTGTCCTGAATCATCATGTCCGCAGCATTTCCCGTGTATTGGCCCGAACCCTGAGTGTGGATTGTCTCAATAGCCGAAACACTCACGCCTAAGCCGACTTGTGCCGGGTTAATGCCTCCGAGTGAATCGCCGGCTCCTGAAGCGTATTTATTGGCCTGATACATTAAGTCCGCAAAAATTGTGTTATCCTTCTTGAAACCTGTTGTGTTTGCGTTGGAAATGTTATTGCCCGTAACGTCGAGCATCGTCTGGTGAGCGCGAACACCCGTTACTGCTGTGAATAATGATCTTAGCATGTCCTGTTATTTCCTTTCTGTAAGAATGCGAAAAATTATCGCTTAATTATATTCCATCTCGGCGGGCGTTCTTCCTTGCTCCTGCCTTTAATGTCTCGTCCGTGAGAGCAAAATTTTTAGTGATTTTAGCTTATTGATGAAACTCCTTCAACATCTTCAAGTGCAACTTCACCTTCGGTCGTGTCGAGAATTGCTTTACCGTTAGGCTCAAACCATACGTGATTAACAATTGCTACGGTCTGGGTTGCTTCTTCTCCTGTTCCCTTTGTGAAGGCTACAGCTTTTCCGATATACTGAACCGCTGAGAATTTATTAGCTTCGGCCATGCTCTCAAGAGTTTTGTTCATGTTCTGCATTTGTTCAAGGCTTGAGAATGTCGCCATCTGTGAGATAAATTCCCGGTCTTCCATTGGGTTCAACGGGTCCTGATTTGAAAGCTCAGCGATTAATAATTTCAAGAATGCGTCCTTGCCGAGCGCGTCATCCGTTGCAGAAGTTATAGCTGAAGATGAACTTGTTGTTGTAGAAGTCGTCGTGATATTCGCGAGATTTGAGTAATTATTTACGTCTGTTACGGCCATTGATTTCGCCTCCCTGTAAATTTATATTTTACGCTACCCAGTACAATAAGCCTTCTTCTAAGTCAACCCGGAACTCTTCAGGCTCCTCATCATCAGCAATCGTGAAAAAGTTTCGTTCTTGATTTCCCTGCTGTGAGTTTTGCTGTTGACTTCCCGAATTATCCTGCTGAACGTCTACCGTAAATTCGGCTACTTGTACTCCTTGCTGAGATAAATTCATGCGTAATTGATCAAGTTGGTCTTGGATTAAATTTCGGATTTGTTCACTTGCAACTTTAATTGAAGCCTCAACTCCGGAACTTCCAGATGTTAATTCTACAGAAATTCTTCCCAGTGCCGGCGGGTCAATCACAACATTTGCTTTATGAACTCCGTCCGCACGAATAAATCTCACGACATTAACAAGTCCGTCCCGAAGCGTCATTGACTGTGTGAAATTGGCCGAATCGTTAAGATTTAGGGGAAACGGTGAAGTTCGTGAAGCTGTTCTCCTGTTCGATAAAACTCCCTCAAAGAAATTTTGAAACGTTGAGTGTGATTGAGTTTTTTGCGTCGACGATGAAAATTTATCATTATCGTTTTGTGTGTCAACTTTTCGGTTATCGTTGCGAGCTCGTGAAGTTCTTGATGACGTGAAATTTTCGCGCGATTGTGTGAAATTTCCTGATTTATTATCTTCCTGCTGATTTCCCGCAAAATTATTATTCTGGTTGGAATTTTCGTGCTCAGCTTCCGTTGTGTCTAAGACCTCAGAAAAATTTACTTCAGGCTTGACGGTTTCATTCTCATTTGCGGCTTTCACAGGAGCTTCATTCTGAACGTTATGGGCTTGAGGATGAGTAATTACCTGAGACTTTGCGGGAGAATTACTGACTTCGGGCTTTTCGCTTGGAGCCTGGACATTCTCATTATCATTGGCTGTACGAAAAATAACTCCGGCCAATCCTGACATGTTAATATTCTCATTGGAAATTTTTGCTTCATCATCGAAATTCGGCGTGTCGTCATCAGTTTCTGTTTCCTCGTCATCATCAACTTTTGAGGCAAAAACTTTTGGAGTTTTGAGATTAGCCGTAATATTATCGATTAAGTCAGAAATTTTCGCTTTGATTTCGGAGTTGTCAAAATTTTTCAATGTATCAGAAATTTCATCAATCACTTTCAGAACTTCCTGTTTTGTTTCTTCCGTGAGGACCTCGAATTTTTCGCTCAACTCTTCATCATTCAGAATTTGCGAGATAATATTTTCGATGTTGTAATTTTCCTTGATGACTTCGACCTTGTCAGAGATAAAATCCTTAAAAACGTCTGTCATGGCATCATCTTTGAATTTTACTTCATCATTCAAGAAAGTTGTTATCTTCCTGAAAAATTTATCGCCGTCAAAAATTGTATCAGCAAATTCATTAAGAGCTTCAGCCTCAGCGTTAATGACTTCCGAATTATTTTCATCGCCGCTTAAATCCGAGAGAATATCGATGACCGATTGAGACAATGATTTATTGCCTGAAAACGTGAAATTTTGAGCCTGTCCCTCAGTTTCTGGATTAGTCAAATTTTCCCGTATTTCTTCCGTCTGACCTGTCAAACTGGTAATTATGCTGTCGAACAATCCGGGCTGTGAACTTTCCTGCTGTGAAGATACCTGCTGTAAATTTTGCGCCTGATTTCCTGATTGAGCCTGAATGAACGTTAAAATTTCTGCTGACATGTAAAACGCCTCCTGTTATCTTTGTGCTTGAGGGTGAGCCATTAATTCCGTAATTCTTGCTGCTTTGGTCGGCTTAATTTTTCCCATTATCGAAGCTCTTGCGTCATTCGGAAGTCTCATCAACAATTCAACCGCTAAACTGTCGCGTAACTGTTCAACGACTGCGGCGGCATTACGAGCTGACATGTCCTGATAAGTTCGTGCAACCTGGTTCATTAATTCCTGTTCGCTCTCGGTCGGTCCGTCTGGATTTGCGGCTTGCTCTGTCTCCTGATTACGTAACCTTCTCTGTCTTCTTGCAACGTCGCGAGATAAATCCATCAAGGCAAGTTCCCGGCTCTCATAAACGGCTAATCTGTCAATATCACTGCTCTGAATTGCTCGTTCTTGAGCGTCAAGCCTTCTCTGCCATTGTTCGAGTTCTACGGCTCTTCTTTCACCGACACTTAACGCGTAAAACTCCGGCACCTGGAAAAATTCTGCTAATTGCGGGCCGAAGTACGGGATTTTCGGGATTATCGTCCAGAATAAAGGCCTTCCGTCCCAAATTCCGCTTAAGTGCATTCCTGTAGCAGTTCCGAGTGCAAGGAGTAAGAGCCAAAATAAGAGAGTTATTTTGCTGAGCTTCTTTTTCTTTTTCTTTTTGCGCACAACGGGCTGTGATTGTTCAGCTGGTGCGGCGGGTCTTTCTTCTGCCATATTTTAGCCTGCCTCTCTTAAGCGTCTGTAAATTGCCATAATATTTTTCACGTAACGTTTTGACACATCCGGAATATTTCCAGAATCGACACGAGCAGGGCCTGCGTTGTATGCAGCAAGTGCTTTCTCAATGTCCCCTCTGTATTTATCGGTCAAATCAGAAATGTATCTTACGCCGCCTTCGATATTTTGAACTGGATCAAACGGGTTATTTACGCCTAACATAGCGGCTGTACGGGGCATTAACTGCATTAAACCCTGAGCGCCTTTGTTTGAGACAGCACGAGTGTCCCAGCCGGATTCAACTTGTATCATTGCGCGGATTAATTCGTTGTCGATATTATATTTCTCAGCACAATCGTCGATTACGTCTTTTAGTTCGGAGTAGCTTGTTTTGCCTGATATGTTGCTGGCATTCTTGAATGATACACTTTTTCCGGCTTTGTTTACGTCTTGAAGGACTTCAACGAATTTACTTTTGACCGGTTCAGCCTGCTGATAAATATTTGGCATAAGCTGATGATTAATTTCGTCAATTCGGCTTAAAACTCTTACTACACTGCTAAGATTTGGTCCCATGAATTAAATTACTCCTTTTCGTGAAAATTGCATTGTAGCCACGTCGTCAAGTTCATTCTGCTCAATTCCTAACTGTTCCTGGAAATATGCTTCTTTGAGGTGATCTATATAAGTCTCCATAATTCGCACGTCTCTATGACGCTCAACAAGCCGCGCTTCGGTGCCTGATATTCTCATTCTTACGTCAGCGAGGGAATTTTGCCCCTTCACAATATCGCCGTCAATTGCATCAATGAATTGACGTTGAAACCATAAATCACTTGCTGAAATTGATTGAGTTCCGGTTGAGCTGAAATCTTTTATCGCTTGAGCCTTCTCCCCTTCGAGCTGGGAAATGTGGGAGAGTACAGCACGTTCCTCGCTTCGTTCTGCGGCTAATACGGCCTGTTCGTTTTTTCGGCTGTCCTCACGGATTTTCAGTATACGGTTGAATTTTGCTATTCTCTGCTGCATGATTAGATTAATTTATCTAGGTCGCGTTTAGCATAAAATACTCGAACGATATTCACTAAATGCCTAACATCATCAATTCCCCGCTGAATTTCCACATCAAGTTCAACTATTGCCGCTGTACTCATAAATATTTTTCCCCTTTCTGAATTACTTTCTCTGAACTACTGCTGAACATTAGGATACGGCGCAAGCTCTGATAATCTTTTATCCGTCTCCTCAAAACTCGTCGGGTCTTCAACACGTTGTGATAAAAATTGCCTGACATTTTCCATGTTAGCAAGTGCCCAGTCAACGCGCATATTTGAGCCTGATTTATACGCGCCAATATTAATTAAGTCCTCACTTTCGGCATAAGTCGCGAGCAAATCTCGAACTCGTCCGGCGGCGTCAAGATGTTCACGAGAGACAAGAACGGGCATTACACGGCTCACGCTGTCAAGGACGCTAACAGCCGGGTAAAAGTTTCTTGCGGCAATTTTTCTTGATAAGACAATATGACCGTCAAGAATTCCCCTGACTGTATCAGCAACAGGCTCATTCATATCGTCGCCGTCAACAAGTACCGTGTAAATTCCCGTAATGCTTCCAGTCTCACCAGCTCCGGCACGCTCTAACAATCTCGGCAACATCTCGAAAACTGAAGGCGTGTAACCTCGTGTTGCTGGAGGTTCACCGATTGCTAGGCCAATTTCACGCTGAGCACGAGCAACTCTCGTTACTGTATCCATCATCAATAACACGTCTTTACCCTGATCCCTGAAATATTCGGCAATCGCTGTAGCTGTCATCGCAGATTTCAATCTTATTAATGCCGGCTGATCCGAAGTCGCGATAACTAACACCGAACGTTTCAAGCCTTCCGGGCCTAAATCGCGCTCGATGAACTCCCGGACTTCTCGGCCACGTTCACCAACAAGGGAAATTACGTTTACGTCAGCAGTCGTGTAACGTGCCATCATTCCCAGCAATGTACTTTTTCCGACACCTGAACCCGCGAATATTCCAATTCTTTGACCTTTACCGAGCGTCAACATTCCATCCACAACACGAACACCGACGCTTAACGGGGTATCAACCATTTTACGCCTTAACGGATGAGGAGGAGTTGCATACAACGGGTAAAAATTACTCGCAACAATCGGGCCTTTGTCGTCTATGGGATTTCCGAGACCGTCAAGAACTCGACCAAGCAATGCTTCACCAACGGGAACTTCAAGCGGCCTATTCGTCGAGACAACATCACAGCCGGGCCCAACTTCTTGAAGTGCTCCAAGCGGCATTAACAAAACTCTGTCGTCGCGAAATCCTACAACTTCAGCGTCAAGTTCATGTGAGCCGTCACGGAAGCATATATGACATAAATCACCAACTCGAACGTCCGGACCTTGAGACTCCGCAACAAGTCCGACAACCTGAACAATTCGCCCGTTAATCTTTATCAACGGCTTCTGCAATAAATCTACCGAGAATAACTGAAATAAATTAGTGTCATTATCAATGTCAATCATGATTTCGTTACCTGTTGAAATATCTCATCAACGACAGCTTCAACCTGCCCCATTTGTGTTTTCCAGCGAGCGTCATAAACTCCTAATCCCGTCTCAACTATACAGCTTCCGGGCTCAATGTTCGGATCCGATTTAAGCTCAAGCCGTTTTGTCCCTCGTAAAGCCTCACGAAATTTCGTGTCAAGCTGGCCTTCCAAGTGTTTCATGTCATCAGGTGAGACGTAAATTAAAATTTGGTTCTTGTCGCTGAGACGTGATAATAATTCCGACAAAACATTTTCAATCGTGTCAGGGTTAAGCTCAACTTGTCTATGCAGCATTCTCCGTAACATTTCCGTCCAGACGCGTATCATTCTGGGCTGATTAAGTTTCACGAGTTCAGAAAAATTTGCCTCTAACTTTTTACCGACGTTCTCAATAACTCCGGCCAATCCTGAGAATTTCGCTAAATATTCCTGTTCGACTTCCTCGCGAGCTTTAGCTAATCCCTCTTCGTAGCCTCTGATTTGTCCTTCGGAAATTGCCGCTTCTCGTGCTTTATCAGCAACCATTTTTGCATTGGCCTGAGCTTCACTCTCCAGTTTCTTTTTTCGGCGTTCGTAATCCGCTTTAATCCCGCCAATCTCACTTTCAAGTTTATTCTTAGCTTCTGTGAGTTCGGCGTTGCTGACTTCGGCGTTGCTTAAACTCGTAGTGAGCGCAACAATCTGAGCCGATAACTCCTCAATCTCCTTTTGATTAGCTGCGGGCATTTTCACCTGAACTTTCGGGGCTTGAGCTTTTTGTGACGGCGAGGCTGGTTTTTCCGGCATTCCGGCTTTTTGTTCGGGAGGCTTTGTGCCGTCATTCTTAATTTCGTTCTCGAGTATTCCGATTTTCACGGCTTGCGGAAGAAGTCTGACAGTCCGCAGAACTCTTTGATGTGCAAGACCGTTAGACAATCATATCGTCCCCTCCGCCCGAAGCAATTACGATTTCGCCCTTCTCTTCAAGTCCGCGAATTACATTTACAACTTTCTGTTGAGCCTCTTCAACGTCCTTAACTCGTACAGGCCCCATAAAGTCCATATCTTCCTGTAACATTTCGGCGGCACGCTTTGACATATTCCGGAAGTATTTAGTCTTGAGATCTTCGGTTGCTCCTTTGAGTGCCAAGCTAAGCTCCTTAAGGTCAACTTCACGCAAAACTCTCTGCAAAGCTCTATCGTCAAGCCGCATACTGTCCTCGAACACGAACAATCTCTTCTTGATTTCTTCGGCCAATTCCGGATCGTTTTCTTCGAGATATTCCATAATGTTACGTTCAGTTGCTCGGTCTGTGCTGTTGACAATCGCGACGACTGCGTCAATTCCTCCGGCGACTGTGAAGTCCTGACCCATTACCGTGCTTAATTTACGCTCTAACACTCTTTCAACCTCCCTCAGAACTTCCGGCGTAATTCTGTCCATGTTAGCAATTCGCTTTGTAACGTCAGCCTGTAAAATCGGATTAAGTCCGCTCAAGATCATTGCCGCTTGATTAGGCTCAAGATACGAGAGAATTAACGCTATAGTCTGCGGATGTTCGTTCTGAATAAAGCCAAGTATCTGGCCTGCGTCTGTATGTCTCATGAAATCGAACGGCTTGACCTGCAAACTTGCGGTAATTCTTGCGAGTAAATTTTGTGCTCTCTCTGGTCCAAGAGCTTTTTCGAGAACATCACGTGCATATTCGACACCTCCACGCGCCATGAACTCACGAGCCATTAAGATTTCCTGAGCTTCTTTCAGAACCGTGAGCTTTACATCGGGCGTAACCTTTCTTAGATTTGCAATTTCCAGAGTAATTAACTCAATCGTAGAATCATCAAGTTTCTTATAAACCTCAGGAGCGACATCACTCCCGAGCGAGACCATTAAGACCGCAATTTTCTCACGGCCTGATAATCCTTTTTCTCCTCCGCTGTCTTCTTTTTTCGGCGGCATGATTAACTCCTTTTTATCTTTATCATGAAGATTTTTACGTGTGAGAATTTATTATACTATTTCAATCATATTCTGACAGTTTCACTAATTAAGCATTTAACAGGTTATAATAATTCAACATTTTCATTTTACGATTTTATTTACGGAGGAACATGAACTTGTCTCTGAGAAAAGGCCTGATAATATTTATTTTGCTTGCGTTCGGAATGGGAGCGTTAATTATTTTCCGAAGCGTTGACAATCACACAATTCATTCACTTTTAGCAGCCAATAAATTTAAATTATTACTTGCGCTTCTCGTCGTATTTTGCGCCTGGATATGTGACGCTGGAAGGTTTTGTGCTCTGGCGTTTGCAGCTCATGAAAAGGTTTCGTTCCCACTGGGAATTGTTTTGACGTGGCTAAATTATTTCGGCAGTGCTGTAACTCCTATGCAGTCCGGAGGCGGTCCGTTCCAGGTTTATGCGCTTTATAAACGGGGAATTCCTGTAGGCAAGGGAATAGCGATTACGTTAATGCGAACAATGCTCACGATATTAATTCTCACTCTTGCAGTTCCGACGGCATTATTTTTTGACCCTAATATGCTTGAAGGGAGTAAATTTCTCGAAGGCTTAGTGTTTTACGTCTTCATTGTAATTCTGGCGACTTGGGCTTTCGTAATCTTCACAATCATGAAGCCCGACATAATCAAGAAACTTGCAAGAATGCTCGTAATGTGGCTGAGACGATTTAACGTTATGAACTCGAACAGAAGAGTAATAAAAATTTTCACTTGGCTTGACCGTGAGATTGACAATTACATTCTGAATTTCAGATTAGCCTTCAACACCGGTAAACTCTGGCTAATATTGGCCGTAATTCTCTCTATTTTGCATTTGCTCTCACTCTTCACAGTTTTACCCGTCCTGATGTCAGCTGTTGGACTTCCTTTCAGATATTCCCAGACTATAGCAGTTCAGGCCGTATTCATGTTCATATTATATTTCGTGCCAACGCCTGGAGCCTCTGGAGTTGCTGAAGGTGGCGGAGCTTTGCTTTACTCAATCTTAATGCCGGAGAATATGGCCGGAGTTATGGCTCTAATATGCAGATTTTTCACGGATTATATTTCAATCTTCATGGGAGTAATTGTCGTGATAAAAATGCTCGGCTGGGGAGTTAGCGAGGACTTGCATAAAGGCGTGAAACCAGAGGACGCGTGAGAAATTATGACTGAGAAAATACGTAAATTTATCTTCAAAATGCGCGGAGGATTATGGACGTTATTATTTATTGCAATTTTGTTCATGGTCAGGAAGTCAACGCCTCAAACAATTTTATGCTCGTTAATAATAATTCTTGCTGGTCAAATCTGGCGATGTTGGGCGGCAGGTTCAATCGGACTTTACAGGGGCGAGAACGTCAAGGCTCAAAAACTCGCGACGACCGGGCCTTATGCTTTAATGCGAAACCCTTTATACTTCGGAAATTTCATTATTGGCTTGGGCTGGAGCTTGATTGCTGGGACGACGGCGATAATAATTTTCTGCGTGAGCTTCTACATTCTCTATGTAATCGTGATAATTCCTCATGAAGAAAACTTTTTGCGAGAGAAATTCGGCACTGAGTATAAAGAGTATTGCGAGCGTGTCAAAAGATTTTTCCCTGTCAAGCTGAACATGAAGGACTTACGGGGAAATTTTGACATGAATATTATCATGAAGAGCGAAATTCACACGATAACTTCAACAATAATCGGCACGTTAATCATAATCGGCGTGTCTATGTGCTATACTTGATTGCTTTGATAAATAAGACAAAGGAGGCATGAGAAAATCAATGTGTAAAAATCAAAACGAACTGCCTAAATCTGAGACTGACGATAAAAAGACATCCAGAAAAAAGAAACAGAAGGAAGTTACGATTAACGAGTTATTGAACGCAATTTCTGACACTGAATACCCGCAATACATTCTTGAAGCTGCCGAGACAGTCAAAGAATGGATGAACGACATGATACGAAGACGCGAAGAACCTGACGAGGACATGGACATATTCGCGGCACTCTTCGGGGAAAATTTCGAGGATGAAAGAGGAATTGGGGAATTATTCGAACGCTTGAACGCCCTGAAAGATTTTGCCGATGTCATTCCGACTTCAACGGGAACAAAGGGAAAACCCGACACGATTATAATTAGCCTTATGCCGTCGGATTACGAGAGCGGATTACGTTCTGCGATAGATTATGCGGCCGTGTTCAACAAGCAAAATTGCCAAAGAGTTTGGATAATCAGCGACACTTTTATTCTCGATGAAGTCATGAAGTTTGCTCCTCACGTTGATGCTCTTGCCGAGAAGGGAATAACTTTAAGATTTCTGCTTGTAACCCCTTGGGGCTGGGTTGAGCTTCCTTTGAGCGGCTCGACGGTCTCGAAAAATCAGTTCGTCTGGAAATCAATCACTAAGACGACTAAGACAAAACGTAAACAGCAATAAACACTCGACAAAAACTCAGCAGGTCTTGAAACTTTCGGGGCCTGCTTAAAATTTCAATCTCATCTGATACCATACAGCTCCGCCGTGATTTGACTCGCTAATTCCCTCGCTGATGAACCCGAATTTTGCGTAATAATTCACCTTCTCAGCTTTACAAGTCAACACTAAGCCTTTACGTCCTTGTTCGTGAGCGTCATGAATTGCGCGTGTAATTAATTCTCCGGCGTAACCATGATTGCGATATTCAGGAAGTGTATTAACGCCGAAAATCATTTGCCAAGCTCCTTTTTCGTCGTGAAGCTCAGGATGAGAATACATGTAATCCGTCAAGTTTTCTTCATTCGTAACAAGTCCATCAACGAACGAGATTAATTTTTCGCCATCGAACATTAACCAGAAATGAGAGGCGTAAAATTTCAGTCTTCCCTCGAAACTTTCATAAGTTGCTGCTTCTGAAACCGGAAAACATTTTGCTTCAACCTTTGCGATTGCGTCAATGTCATTAATATTTGCTGTGCGTATAATCATTGTCTCGAACTTCCTTTACGATTGTCATTAAGCGTTTAACTCTCTGGCTGTCGACTGGATTATGAGTTTCTCCGTTTTGCTTGAAGAAAGTCCCGATTATTGCGCCGTCAGCGATTGAGATTTGTTCGCGGCAATTTTCGTCATTCATTCCGGCTCCGACGATTAGCGGGAAATTTCCGAGAACTTCACGGAACAACTTTATCTTCTCAATATCCGTGCTCTCGCCTGTTGCTGAACCTGTTACGACGACGGCATTACAGCGATATTTGCCGATTAATAAATCTTCCTCAACAGTTCTTCCGGATTTAACGGGCTGATACTTGAAGCGTACGCCTCCGAGCAAGAACGCTGAAGAATTTTCGCGAAGTCCGGCCAATTCACGAGATAAAATTTCGTCCTTTTTCGGTGTCAAATGTCCGCAGACTGAATCAATCTGAATGAATGCCGCGCCGTATTCGTTGGCAAGCTGAAATGCAAGTTCAGAATTTCCCAGAATATTAACGCCGTAAACGTAATCTTTATACTGAGATTGTAAATATTCCAGTGCCCAAGCGCAGTCGTCAGCATTGCCGTAATAATTCTCGACTAAGACAGCGTCAACACCGTTTGCATACATTAACTCAATCTCGCGTTTTGCCAAGTCATGAACATTTTCCGGAGTAAATCCGTTCAGGTGAAGCATTCCGATAATTGGCTTGTTTATATGAAAAGTGTCAATAATTTTCTCGTTCAATCTTATAGCCTCCTTTTGTTCACGCGTAATCCTGCTCACATTATTATTGTTACAAGTTTCGGCTTACGTGCAAAAATTTTCTCGCTCATTTGGGAAAAGATTATAACAAAAAATCCCTCTGAATTTCTCGCTTCAAAGGGACTTCATTATATTCGTGAAATTTATGGTGCGGAGGGGGAGAATCGAACTCCCACGACACTATAATTGGCCACAAGATCCTTAGTCTTGCGCGTCTACCAATTCCGCCACCCCCGCACTGAAAGGGTGAGGCATGACAAGGAATTATTATACACGTGAATTTTTCTGCGTCAAGTTAATTTGCCCTAAGAAAGTCAAGAACTTTTTCCCTTCCGGTAAAGTGTCAAAGGCTTCCTTGCAGAGTTCCGGAGAAAATTTATGCTTCCGTCCGAATTAACCTGAAAATCTCCGGCCGCATGAACCCAAGTGTTATGGTTAAACGTCGTCTTGACTTCGATATCACCCAGACCAGCAACGATAGGCGCATAAAGCACAAGTTTCTTTACGAGTTCAGGATATTTCGCCGCAAATCTTCCGGAAGTTACTGTTCCCCAGCTCCAGCCGAGAATGTTCAAGCTCTTGCGTCCGCTATTGTCGAGAATTAACTTCCTGTGAACTTCCATAACCGGCAATGTCAATAAGCCAGACTTTGAAGCTGTTTTGTGCGAAAAATCTCGCAATGCTGTAATCCTTAACGTCAACGTAAAATTCATGTGATGAGTAAGTCAGGCCGTGAACGAGCAATAAAGGTTCTCCGTCAGTGCCGAAAAAAGTTTTATTTTTCTCAAAGTTAAGACCTCCTGAAAATTTTTGACGGGAAAATAGAACACGTTATATTTTGCTAATGAGTTAATTCATAAATTGAAATTCACTCGGCCAATAAGTTATTATGTGTGTGAAAAATTTTTATGAATGGAGGAAGTTTCTTCATGCTCAAAATCTTATCGTTAACTTTACTTATTGCGCTTACGTTTTCACCGGCCTGTTATGCTTCGATTAATGCGGTCTCACTCCTTGACGTTCAGGGTGAAAGTGATACCGGGCTTCTTATCGGAGCGGCTGACGAACAGAAGGCTCAATTCTTCCCTGATGGCAAAATGAACAGCCAGATTTTAGCGTTCTATGTCAATGGAGTTCTCTATGACACGGGATTACGAGACGGACATATTGCGGCTCAACTCGAGAAGAATAACGTGAAGCCTGATGATGTCAAGACAATCTTAATCACGCATTTACATCCTGACCATTTCGGGGGATTATTGACACCGGACGGCGAAAAGCAATATGCTAATGCTGAAATCTTCGTGTCGAAGCCGGAGCTTGCATACTGGGGTGATGAACTCAAGAATGAGAACGTAATTAACGCGCTCAAACCCTACAAAGTCAACACGTTCATGTTCGGTGATGAAGTAATTTCCGGCGTGAAAGCAATCGACACAATCGGTCATACTCCGGGACATACGGCGTATTTGATTGAGTCTGACGGGGAAAAATTGTTGATAGTTGGGGACATTATGCATTTCCCGGAAATTCAGCTTCCGGCTCCGAATGTTGCTGTTCGTTACGACGTTGACCCCGAGAAAGCAATTCAATCACGCAAATTTATTCTGGATTACGCCGCGATGAAAAATATCCCGATTGCTGGAATGCATATCACACCTCCGGGCTTAATCAACGTGAAGAAGTCAGGCGAAGGCTACGAGAAATATTAATCGTCGTCGTCATCGTCAAAGTCAACTTCCTCGTCGTCTTCAGCGTCCTCAGGATAAAAACTCAGCCAGAATTTCCGGTTCGGATAATCCCGCTTTATCTCCTCACAACCGGTTAATTCCTTGTACATGTACATTAAGCTGATTACGATATCTTCCTCGTGGAATTTCTCGTTCTGAAAATGTCGCTTGAAACCGTATGCGTTCATTACTGCCTCGTCGTTCTCGTTATGAGCTTTACGGAGTTCGGGCGGCATTGTTCGTTCGTCGTATAAATCAGCGAGTGAGCTTCGAGGATATTTCGCTCGTGCGTCGAGAATTGCCTGTGCTGTTTTCTCAATCGCCCTAAGATGAGGATTGCCGTCTTTGAGCCAAGGGGTTGGGTAGAGAGTTGGCCAGGGAAATGCGTTATAATCGATAGTGTTTGAATAGCTGTAATCAATCTTTAGTTTTCCGCTGACAATTCTAACCCATGCCATATGAACGATAGAATTTAACACGCCGAATTGATATAGAGTAGAATTTTCACAGACGAATAACTTATCGCCAGCAATGACATTACTAGGAAGCCAAGCAATTGGAATATATTTTCTTGTTGATGATGAAACTTTAGGAATTGCGAGATAATCAGTTGTACATTCACGAGGCCGCAAAAACAACATCGGAGTATCTGCTGCTTTTCTTGTAGCTTCTGACTTGCTAGAGAGGCGAAATTTTCTCACCTTTTCAATTCTCTCTAAAACTCTTGGACATTTACGGACATCTGCGGGTTCAGCACCTTTCAGCCATAAGCACCAGCGGGATATTCGGTTGATGAAATCTCTGCCCATCATGTAAGGTCTGAGGAATTTTTCAGCTTGCGGGTCAGTTCTGAGTAGTTCGTTTTTCTCGTCATCCGTCAAAATCAGATTGCCGCCGTCAACTGGGTCTGCTCCTCGCCATAATTCAGGAACTTTGCAAAGGGGCTTTCTTTGAGGTTCGATGAAGATATCCGGGCCTTCAAAGAGGTAAAAATTTATATGTCCGGCCCAATCTGGAGCAGGAACGTAAAAGTTTCGTCCCGGCAGAATTTCCCCTCTGTTCTCCCAGTAATGGCCTTCAGCGTCGCGGTAAAACTTGTTCGGCTCAAGATGATGTGTAACTTTGCTTTCTTCGTCGGTATTCTCTGGCTGAGTTTCTTTTTTCTTCGGCATAATTTACACTCCAAAATAATACCTCCTGCGCAATTTTTCACACAGGAGGCTAAAAGTTTTATGCTATCGTGATTTCCTTGCAAAGATAAACGTCCTGAACAGCATTGATGATCTGCACGCCCTCGCTCATAGGCCTCTGGAACGCTTTACGTCCGAGAATTAAGCCCATTCCTCCGGCACGCTTATTGACTACAGCAGTACGAACAGCCTCGCTTAAGTCACTTGCACCGCCCGAAGCTCCGCCCGAATTAATCAGGCCCGCGCGTCCCATGTAGCAATTTGCAACCTGATAACGTGCTAAGTCAATCGGATGTTCAGTCGTGAGCTTGTCGTACATTTCCTTTGACGTTTTGCCGTAACCCTTGCCCATCGCGAGATAGCCGCCGTTGTTTTCGGGTAATTTTTGCTTGATTATGTCAGCTTCAATCGTGACACCGAGATGATTTGCCTGACCCGTTAAATCTGCCGAAGCGTGATAATCCGTAACTTTGTCGTCCCGCTTAATCTTGAACGCCGAATTTCGCAGATAACACCATAAAATCGTCGCCATTCCCTTTTTGTGAGCCTCATGAAACGCTTTCGAGATCTCCTGAATTTGACGAGTTGCGAACTCACTGCCGAAGTAAATTGTTGCTCCGACGGCGACCGCTCCAAGTTCATAGGCCTGTTTAACCGAAGCAAATAAAACTTGGTCGTATTGATTTGGATATGTCAAGAGCTCATTATGATTTAACTTGAGAACGAACGGAATTTTGTGAGCATATTTCCGTGCTGTTGCGCCCAAAACTCCCAGCGTCGTAGCTACAGCGTTGCAACCTGCTTCGATTGCGAGCTTGATAATATTTTCCGGATCAAAGTAAATCGGATTAGGCCCGAATGATGCTCCTGCTGAGTGTTCAATCCCCTGATCTACCGGTAAAATCGAAATGTAGCCGGTGTTAGCAAGCCTTCCGTGAGAGAATAACGTCTGCATTGCGCGTAAAACTGGAATTGGCCGATCTGACATGCTGACGACACGATCGACGAAATCAGGGCCGGGAAGTGAGAGCATATCTTTCGAGATAGTTTCACATTTGTGAGTTAATAACGACTCAGCTTCTGAACCTAAGAGAGCTTCAATTTTTCCGTATTGCATTATGAAAAAATTACCTCCTGAAGAAGAAAATTTGAAGTCAACACATTATATCAAGAAACTTATTTATCAATAAAATATCCTTCAAGAATTGCGAGAACTCCTGACGCGATTAACACGCACGCTAAAATCATCATGATTGAGAATGCCGAATGCAGAGGAGATATGAACATGAATATTGCGAGAAGGATTAAGGCGATACCGTTTATGAGCATAAGCCACCAGCCGGGAATTTCCGCTCCTCCAAGCCAGAATGACGCGCAAGTTCGAGTTATGCCGGTTATGAAGAGCCAGATTGCGAGCACAAAGGGGATTATGAACGCTGTAATTCCGGGCTGAACAATCATGATTGAGCCGGTTATGATGTCGAGAAGTCCAAGCACGATAAAACGTTTGAGCCTGAAAAAGTAAAATCCCGAGAGATAATTTATTCCCGACGCTACAAGTCCAACGCCGATAATGAAACCTGCTGACATAATAGCTTCAACAGGGTATCTCAGCGTCAAAAATCCGAGAATGATTAAGATTATTCCGTCAATGTAAAGATTTATGCGTAAATTTCTAAACATGATTAATTCTCCGATAAAAATTTGTCCAAATCACTTTTTGCCTGCTGAAAATATACGAACTGGATAGCATGAAACCCGAAATCCCTTGCGGCCTGAATATTACGCTCAATGTCATCAAGAAAGACGCATTCCGACGGGTTAAGATGAAATTTTTTCGCGAGACATTCATAAATTTCACGTTGAGGCTTAATCAGCTTAACATCACACGAGAAAACTCCGCCTTCCAGTAACGGCAAAAAGTCGAGGACTTCAGGATTTTTCGCCATGACATATCTTGAGTAATTCGACAAGTATAATAATCTATAGCCCCGCTCTTTCAAGTCTTTAAGCCATATGGGAGTTGCAGGACGCTTTTTAAGAGTATCGCCGACGTTCTCAAAAACTTTTCGGAGTTCATTTTCACGATTTGGAGCGTAACTGATTATCTTCGCAAAAACTTCTTCGGGGTCATCGCCAGCGTCAAGCCTGTCCCAGCGTCGTCCGCCCCAGACTGCTTCGTCGAGTTCGGCAATAAGCTCATCGCGTCCGGGAAACATTCTGTGAATAAATCCTTCCCAGTCAAAATCGACTAAAACGTTGCCAATGTCGAAAATTATTGTGTTAATCAAGCTATTTTTACTCCCATCTCTGAAAGCTCAGCAATATTTTTCTTATGTCCTGCCTCGTCAACCCAAGCGAGCATTTCAACAGGAACTTCAATTTTCCGTCCTGACTTCATTAATGCTAAGACGCTTTCACGTACGCAAAACTCGCTGGCAATTCCGCAGACAATTCCGCCGCCGATAAATTCATCGCAAAGTTTTTTCCCTGCTTTATTTTTTGCCTCAAACGCAGAATACTCTTCAACGCCGTCATTCTCACCTTTGTAGTAAATTGTCTCGTCGTTTGGTCTCTGAGCTGGATTTTTCACGTCCGTGTAAAATGCCTCGTGAATTTCCGCGCCGTGTGTTCCTGCCTGACAATGAATTGGCCAGGTTCCTCCGTTGGGAATATAGCTGCAATGTTCCGGGCTGTGATTATCGGCTGAGTAAAAAACTTTTGCGTCAGGGTTGGAGTTTATGAAGTTGATGATATTCTTTACGGCCTCTTCGGAGTGAATGCATGCTAAAGAGCCGTCAATAAAATCATACTGACAGTCAACAACTAAAATATTCTTGGACATCGTGAAAATTTCTCCCTTCGTTTCGTAAAAACTAGAACTCCTCAAAAGTTCCCATATTGTTAATTATAGCGATTGCGTCATCAATTATCTGCATGAAAACCGCGCATCCTGTTCCTTCGCCGAGTCTCATTGAGAGTTTCAGGCAAGGCGTGATATTCATGAAGTTTGCGGCATAATTATAAGCTGGTTCGAGGCTTTCGTGTGAAGCAAAAAAGTATTCGCGCGTGAGAGGTTGAAGCTGATATGCGAGCAAAGCTCCGGCGATTGAGATTACCCCATCGATTATTACGGGAATGTGATAAATTGCTCCTCCTAAGAATATTCCAGTTATTGCGGCAATGTCCAAGCCTCCGACGCAAGATAAAATATTTACGGGGTCAGTGAGATTTTGCGCGTGAAAGTTGAGAGCGTCGATTATGACTTTCTTTTTGCGTGAAAACTTTTCATCGTTAAGGCCTGCACCTCGACCGACAAGCTCAGGATTTCTCGTGTTCAACGCCGCCATAATGCATGCACAAGCCGGAGTTGTGTTGCCCATTCCGACCTCGCCGGTTCCGATTAAGTTTATGCCTTCGGATTTAGCGTTCTTGACTAAGTTAATTCCGAACGTGATAACTTCTTCAGCGAGTTCATAGCTCATTGCCCGTTCATGAAGAAAGTTGCGCGTTCCGTCAGGTAAAAATTTGTGAGTGATAATATTCTCGTGAGGAGTAAGATTTTTCACGCCCAAGTCATAAAGTCTGAGTTCTGCTCCGGCTTGACGCGACAAAATATTAATCCCAGCGTTCTGTTTTGCCGAATAAGCCAGCATTAACTTACGCGTAAAGTCCTGAGGTGCCGACGAAACTCCTTCATCGTAAATCCCGTGATCCGAACCGAATAGGCAAATAATTTTCTTGTCGATAACATTATGAACGTGGCCGGTAATTCCTGCTAATTTTATCGTGATACGCTCGAGTTCTCCGAGACTTCCTGAAGGCTTGATTAACGAGTTCTGCAAGTCTTGAGCTTCTTTCATGGCTTGAGAGTTTAAAGGGGTGATTGAGTGAATACGTTTCATGATTGATGCTCCTAATAATTAAAGTGTCGATTAACAGCGCGAGAATTTTTTTGTCGACAGTAAAATATAACATGTTATATTTTCGCGTTGTGTGAGAAATATTATATCTGGATTAAAAATTTTCTGGCCAATTTCGCGGCTATCTTGAAAGAATTTTCCCGGATATTCTCGCTAATCGGCTGAGAGAGCAAGTTTATTATATCCTTAAGGTTGAGACGTGTGATTTTCACCAGTAAAATAATTTCGTCATCGTTAAAGTTGTTGGAAGTTAAGAAGTCCACAATCTCCGGAGCAAGTCCCCAGAGTTCAAGCCATTTCCAGACGAACCGCCAATCCGAGATATAATACGGCATTGATGGAGCTGCTAAAAGTTTCATGTTCCAGTATAAATTGTTGAGTAAGTCGTCAGCAGGCTGTTCAAACGGGAGGAATTGCAGTAATAATCTCGTCCAATCCAAAATAGTAATGAGAGTTTCGCGGCTTCGTCTTATGTAAAACATGTCATCTTGAACGTCAATATCCTCAACGTAATAATTTCTGCTTCGAGATTTTTTCCTGAGGTTGTAGACTGCCCACATGAAAGGCTCAGAATCTCCCATGAAATTTTTTGATGACAAAGTTACAATTCCTTCACCCTTCAAGAAGAGCTTGACCCATAATTTTCTCTCATCAGATGAATATTCACGGGAAAGAGTTATGCCTTTAACGGTTAAGAACTCTTCACCGCTGAACATGTCTTGTCCTCCTGAATAAGTAATTGTGAATTGGATAAACGAATTATAGCATATTGATAATAATTTACTTTATCAGAAGAACTCTAACACGAAAAATTTTTATTAATTACGATATAATACAAACATTCAGAAATTTTCATTTTACAATTTACATTATTGAGGGGAGTGTTACATCACTATGAACCTGCCTACGTTTTTAGGTGGAGTACATCCGCCTGAAGGTAAAGCTCTCACGGAGAATAAGGCCATTGAAATTTTGCGGCCTACAGATCCTTGTGAGTTCGTTTATCCGTTGTCCCAGCATATCGGCGCACCATGTTCACCGCTGGTTAAGAAGGGTGATGCTGTTCTTGCAGGCCAGAAGATCGCTGATGCTGAGGCTTTCGTTTCTGCTCCAATTTTCTCTGGAGTTTCCGGGACGGTTAAGGATGTTGCTCAAAGAATGACGATTGCAGGAAGTGTTGAAACCTGTATAGTGATTGAGAGCGACGGAAAATATCAGAAGGCTCCTTCACTTCTTGAGGAACTTGGACACAAGCCCGAACCTTCCGAATATGTGAAATTAATTCGTTCAGCCGGCATTGTCGGAATGGGAGGCGCATGTTTCCCGACTCACGTAAAACTTTCTCCGCCAAAAGACCGCGTAATCAAATGGGTAATCGTTAATGCCGCAGAATGTGAGCCTTATCTTTCATGTGATAATCGCTTAATGATTGAAAGCCCTGATGAAATTATTCGCGGACTTGAATACGCTCTCGCAATTTTCCCGGAAGCAAAAGGAGTTATAGCGATTGAGAACAACAAGCCCGAAGCTATTCGCATTATGACCGAACACAACAAGAACTCTAATATTGCGATTATGCCGCATAAAGTGAAATATCCTCAAGGTGCAGAGAAAATGTTAATCTGGTCAGTAACTGGTCAAGAAATCCCTGTTGTTCCTGCTCTTCCTGCTGATGTCGGATGCATAATCCTCAACACTCGCACGGCCTGGCAAATCTGCAAAGCTATCGAAAACGGTGAGCCTGTAACTGAGCGCGTAATCTCCGTAACTGGCGACGCTGTAGCAGAACCGAAAAACGTTCAGGTTCCTCTTGGAATTTCCGTGCGTGAACTCGTTAACTTCTGCGGAGGCTTTAAGGATGACCCCGTGAAAGTTATTGCCGGCGGTCCGATGATGGGGCTTGCAATGCGTTCAATCGATGTTCCTGTCGTGAAGGGAACTTCCGGGATTTTATGCTTAACCTCGAAACTTGCTTATTTATCCGAAGAAGGCCCGTGTATAAGATGTGGAAAATGTATTGAAGCGTGTCCTATGCATTTAGAGCCGACATTTTTAGATCATGCTGTGAGAAAAAGAGATTACGCGACGTTTGAGGCTCATCTTGGAATGAACTGTATTGAGTGCGGATCTTGTGCGTTTTCATGTCCAGCGTCAAGACACTTAGTCCAGAGCTATAAAAATGGTAAAGCAGCTGTCAACGCGGAACGTCGAAAAGCGGCGGCAGAAGCTAAAAAGAAGGCGGAGGCGAAATAATCATGTCAGAGAAACTTGTTGTATCAACTTCACCGCACGTTCATTCAGAGTTCAGTACGCGCAGAATTATGGGCATGGTTATATTAGCTCTAGTGCCTGCAGGAATTACGGGCGTATATTATCTTGGCCTGCAGTCTTTATGCGTAATCCTTGCGTGTGTTATTGCCTGTGTGCTTTGTGAATGGTTCTGGAATAAATACGTAATGCACCGCAAAAATACGATTAATGATTTATCGGCGGTCGTTACGGGATTATTATTAGCGTATAACCTTCCTCCGACAATTCCAATCTGGATGGCAATTTGCGGCTGTGTATTCGCAATTATCGTAGTCAAGCAATTTTACGGCGGAATTGGCTGTAACATCGTCAACCCTGCTTTAGCGGCACGAGCGATGATGTTAATCTCCTGGCCTACAGCAATGACAACTTGGACGCTCGCGGGAATGTCCGGAGCAACTCCATTAGCGGCGATGAAGGCAGGTTCAGAAGTAAATTTATCAGTCTGGAACATGTTAGCCGGAAATATGGGCGGCTGTATTGGCGAAACGTCATCAATTCTGCTCATTCTCGGCGGACTTTATCTAATCTGGGAAGAGGTAATTTCGTGGCGAATTCCTGTAATTTACATCGCGACGACGGCAATACTCGGTTCAGTTTTTGGGCACGGAATGGCTTGCACGGAAATCATAACAGGCGGCTTATTAATCGGCGCAATCTTCATGGCTACGGATTACACGACTTCACCGATGACCGCGAAAGGACAATATATTTACGCGTTCGGCTGTGGATTACTGACGGCGTTAATTCGTAAATGGGGCGGATATCCTGAGGGCGTTTCATTCTCAATATTAATTATGAACGTTGCTGTGCCTTTAATCGACATGTATACCAAGCCGAAAGTTTTAGGCGCACCAAAGAACAATTTCTTCAAGAGAACGGAGGCGAAATCATAAATGTCTGAAGCAGTTAATGATAAAGTGAGTTTCAACGATGTATTAAAGAAGGCTTTGCATTTAGGCGGGACACTTTTTGCGGTTACGGCTGTAACTGGCATAATCTTGGGACTTGTTGAGAACGTCACGAGCAAGGCAATCTTACAGGCAGAACTCGCGGCTAAAAACGAAGCATACAGAATAGTTTTACCAGCTGGCCAAAATTTTGAAGCGTTTGAAGTAAAACCTGATGATTTCGTCGCTGAGATTCAGAAGGGAACGTCTGACAAGGGCCTTGAAGGTTGGTGCTTAACGGTGAACTCGAAAGGTTACGGCGGAATTGTGAGCTTTATTGTCGGTGTAACGAAGGACGGAACAGTTAAGGCAATAAATATTCTGAGCCATTCAGAAACTCCCGGACTTGGAGCAAAATCGACTGAGCCGGAATTTTACGAGCAATTCAACGATAAATCATCATTGCCGCTGAAAGTTGTAAAGGGAGGAGCGTCAAATCCTGATGAGATTTCCGCGATTTCTGGAGCGACTATAACGTCTACCGCAGTAACAACAGGAGTTAATGCCGCCGTCGAATACTGGCAGAAGAACTTGAAGGGGGCTGAATAGAATTGAGCCAGAGTAATGTAAAAATTATCGCGAACGGAATATTATCCGAAAATCCGACGTTTGTTCAGTGCATAGGCCTTTGTCCGACATTGGCCGTAACAACGAGTGTCGCTAACGGTATGGGAATGGGAATAGCCGCAACGTTCGTATTAATCGCGTCGAATGCAGTAATCTCACTTCTTCGTAAAATGGTTCCTGACGAGGTGCGTATTCCGATTTTCATCGTTGTCATAGCCGGATTTGTTACGGTTATAGAGTTCTTAATGAAGGGATTTGCTCCTGAACTGAATAAATCGCTGGGAATATTTATCCCGTTAATCGTCGTAAACTGCATAATTCTTGCTCGTGCGGAGGCTTTTGCGTCGAAGAATGGTGTATTTGCTTCAGCTTTGGACGGTGTCGGAATGGGCTTAGGCTTTACGTGTGCATTAATGTTCTTAGGTTCAATCCGTGAGATTTTCGGTGCCGGAACATGGTTCGGAAATCCTGTAGTGAGCTTTGAACCGGCAATGTTGATTGTCTTAGCTCCGGGAGGATTTATAGTTCTCGGCTGTTGCATGGGAGCATTCCGGGCAATTCAGGCGAGAGCGGCGAAAATGAGAGGATTAGGCGCGACTCCGGCAGAAGCTAGACCTATGGGATGTGGAGCTTGTGCAATGGCGAAATTCTGCAAGAAACTTGAAGCTGATGAAGAATGCGAGGCGAAATAAACAATGACAGGAACGGAATTATTATTGTTATTCATAAGCTCAATCTTTGTCCATAATATTTTGCTGTCACGTTTCTTGGGATGTTGTCCGTTTATGGGAGTAAGCTCAAAGCTCAAGACGGCTCAAGGAATGGGCGCGGCTGTCGTGTTCGTAATCGTTCTAGCGTCGTTAATGACATGGTTAACGTATAATTATTTGCTTGTTCCGTTACATCTGGAATATTTATACACGCTCTCATTCATTCTTGTAATTGCGGCATTAGTTCAGTTCGTTGAGCTTGCATTAAAGAAGCTAAACCCTGTGCTTTATAAATCGCTTGGAATATTCCTGCCATTAATCACTACAAACTGTGCTGTTTTAGGCGTTGCAGTCTTGAACATGAACGAGGGCTACGGACTTGCGGCATCACTTGTGAACGCGCTCGGTTCATCGCTGGGATTTTTATTAGCAATTTCATTAATGGCTGGTATTCGTGAACGCATTGAAGGCAATGAAGGAATTCCTGACAGTTTGCGCGGGCTTCCGATGGCATTAATCACTGCTGGCTTAATGTCAATTGCTTTTATGGGCTTCAATGGAATTATAAAGTAAAAGGGGGCTTTGAACATGGACGTAATGCACGTAATGGTAACACCTCTTGCGTTAATGGGAATAATGGGCGGAGTCTTCGGAGTTTTACTTGCAGTAGCTTCAATCGTTTTCCGAGTTCATCAAGATGAGAGAATTGGCCTTATCCGAGCGGCATTACCTGGAGCGAACTGCGGAGGGTGCGGATATCCTGGCTGTGACGGTTACGCTTCGGGAGTTGTTAATGACGGTGCGGCAGTAAATAAATGTTCGGTTGGTGGGGCTCCTGTTGCAGAGAAAATTGCGGCAATAATGGGAGTTGAGGCCGGAGCTACTGTACCAATGAGGGCATTCTTGAAGTGTAAGGGAACATGTGAGGCTTCACCGAGAAATTTAATTTACGACGGAGTTAAAGATTGTGTTAGTGCTGCGACAATTCCCGGAGGTTCGCCTAATTCATGTCCATTTGGCTGTATAGGCTTGGGAACATGTGTGAGTGTCTGCAACTTCGGAGCTTTATCAATGGGAGAAGACGGGCTTCCGAAAGTTGATGTTAGCAAGTGCGTAGGCTGTGGAGCATGTGTAGCTCATTGTCCGAAGGGAGTATTCACGTTAATTCCTGTGACGGCTGATGTCGTCGTAGCATGTAATTCACACTGGAAAGGCCCGATGGTCAAGAGCGTATGTTCAGCTGGATGCATAGGCTGTACACTTTGCTCGAAGAAATGCCCGAAGAAGACGATTGATATGGTTAATGATTTGGCAATAATCAATCAGGAAAATTGCATTAAGTGCGGAGTATGCGCGAAAGTATGTCCGGCGAAATGCATAAATACTGGCGAGAAAGTTGCTGTAGCTGAGAAGAAATCGGCATAAAGTGAGAAATAATTTTTACCCTGTCTGATAAAATTTCGGGCAGGGTAATTTTTTGCGTTAAATTTTTGCTGTCAATCTCATTAATATCGGGTCAAAATCTTTGAACTTCGAGAAACCGGAACTTTCACAGAGCGAAATTATCTCATATCCCATCGCGCACATGACTTCAGCAAATTTTTCCGGGTCAATAAATCTCCTGTAATGTCCATCGTAAATGAAAGCGTTATCCCCGACGTTCTCGCCTTTTCCGTAAAGTTCATCGCGTAAAGTCCGAGCCTCAATGAAAATTTTCCCGCCCGGTCTTAATGCTCGTTTTGTGTTGCGTAAGAGTTCGTTTTGCTGTGAGGAGTTAATTGCGTGAAGTGTGAACCTGCTGTAAATGTAATCGTATTCTCGTGAGTAAATCGCTTCGTCCGTTACGAAATCGCCGCAGAAAAATTCAGCCTTCTCATTATTGGCCGTAATTCGCTTTAATCTCTCAATCGCGACATCTGAAGCGTCAATGCCGACAATATGAAAGCCTTTAGCGAGAAAAAATAAGCTGTCGCGTCCGTTTCCACAGCCCAGCTCAAGAATATTTTTACCCGGTTCAAGCTGATTTAGAACGCTTTGTGCGAAATTGCTCGGTTCCGAAATTTCATCAAGACTTGACGAGTAATAATTATTCCAGTATTCACGATCACGGGCATAGTTCGTCCTGAGTCCATTATACTATTTTTCATAGTTTGTCAAGGTATCCTTTCGTGATTTAATGCATTATATAATACTACAAAAAGTTTCAGGAAGTGAGAAAAATTTATGTTCAGACTATTTTTTATGATGCCGATTATGATTTGCATTTACGAGATTATCAGCATGATATTCCCCTTGAAAATTTCTATTTGGCTGAAGCTCTTACTGTCATTAATACTTTTTGCTGGAATTGGGAAAATGTTCTTGTATAGATTTACTTCTTCAGGCTTTGACATTTACGAACTGCCTCATGCGCTTGCGTTAATATTGTCGGGAATTTTCAGCTTCATAATCTGTGCCGTCTTCATGCTTTTACTCAAGGACGCAATTTTTATCATCTGGAAGATTTTTACGCACTCACAATTTCCCGGCCATTATGCTTCGTTGACCGTGTTAATAATCGCGTTACTCTCGACAATTTACGGAGTTTATCAGGGCGTGCGAGTTCCTGACGTTGTGATACATGACGTGAAAATTCCGGGACTTGGTGAAGAACTTGACGGCTTGAAAGTTGCTATGCTAGTTGATATTCATGCGAGTGATTTAAACCGTCGTGAGTTCGTAAGCTCAGTCGTCGAAAAAGTTAATGCCCTTGAACCGGATTTAATATTAATTCCTGGTGATTTCGTCGACGGAAGCGTTAAAGCAAGATATACTGACCTTGAGCCGATATCACAGCTTAAAGCAAAATATGGCGTGTTGGGAGTTACTGGCAATCATGAATATTATTTTGACCTGCAAGGCTGGCTTAAGACTATTAAAGATTTCGGCGTAAGATTTCTCGATAATGAACACGTTGAAATTGCTTCGGGCGACGCAAAATTAATCATCGCTGGAGTTCTTGACCCGACAAGCGGCAATCATGACACTAAACTTGCTCTTGAAGGAGTTGACGAGAAAATGCCGGTTATCTTGATGGACCATCAACCCAGATTTGCACGTGAGAACTCGAAATATAATATTGCGCTTCAAGTTTCAGGACACACACACGGAGGCCAGATGCCAATAATCTCAACGTTTATTAAGAAGGCTAACAAAGGATTTGTACGAGGATGGTATGACGTTGACGGCATGAAATTATACGTAAGTCCCGGAACTTCTCAATGGAACGGCTTTATTATAAGAATATTCGACAATTCCGAGATTTCACTGTTCGTTCTGAGACAGTAAAAAATTCCTCCCCTGTCACGAGGAGGAAAAAATTTCTTATTTCTTCGGCGCAATCCTCAACGTTCCCGGATTGGTGTAAGTCACCAGCGCAATAGTTCCCGGCACCGAACGCACATATTTTCTTTCGGTGTAATCAATCGGGACTGAACCGGCCTCTTTTCCCGAAGAATGTCCGGCAGCAAGTGAAGCCGCATACTCCAGAACTTTACGCCTTGATCTTTCGAGTTCATGACGTTTCAAGCCCCGAATAATCACGTGAGCTCCGGGCATCTCGTGAGCATGAAGCCAAATATCCTCCGGACGCGCGGCCTTAAGTGTAACGTAGCGATTGCCTCGTGCTGAAAGTCCAACAAGAATATTCACTCCCTCAAAGTTTATGCTCAAATGCGGCGGAACTTCAGGGGAATTCTTTTTGCGCTTGGGATTATTATTTTTTTTCGGCTCAGGCGAGATCCATTCGGATAAATCTTTTACGGCCTCGTTGAAGTCTTCGGGATTGTCAATAGCTTCAAGTAACACGTGCTGTTCGTTAAGCTCCTGAATTGCTGACTTTATCGCTTCCAAGTTTGCTTTAATATCGTCGGGATTGCCTTTAGCCTTGCGATAACGCTTGAAATATTTCTCCGCATTTCTAGACGGCGAAAGTTCGGGGTCAAGCGAAATTTTTAACTCGTTGCCCTCCCAGTCAGTTAACGTGATATTTTCGGCCCGCTTCGGAATTTCGTAAATGTGTGAAAGTATTGCTTCTCCTTTTAACCTGAAAACTTCAGCTTCCTCACACTCTTTCAACTGCTTAATGAGCCCGTCCCTGTGTCTTTCACGCGACTTAACCGCACGTTTTATCTTCGCGTCAATCTCATGTAAAACTTTTTCCCGTCCTCGTCTCAACAATGGCACGATTACTCCGAACTTCGATGCTTCAAGAATATTTTCCCCAGCATCAGCAAACTCCGGAAAATCAAAATCTAAACGAGTTAAATAATTATTCTTCGTGATAATTTTACATGAAACTTCCGCGTCCTCATCAAGAGCTTTTATCAATGCCGAGTTCCAAGCAATAGCGTCTTTTTCCGGCCAATGTGCCTGAATTAATCTCGCTAAAGGCCGGCCAATTCCCTTTATGTTCTGGACATCCTCAAATTTCAAGGCTTGCGATTGCTTTAACGTAATGCCCTCAAAAGCTGGCGGAGGAGTGTAAGCATGTCCGGGCAAAATTGTTCTGAAGTGATTAACGTCCGGCGTTGAGTGTCGTGCTGCCTCGTCGATTTTTCCCTTGTCGTCGAGCAAAATAAAATTAGCAACCGGTTCCGTAATCTCGATAATCAGCGAATAATTCACGCTCAATCCCGCAGAAACCCTTCGCCTGGCTTTAAGCTCTAAAACTCTGTCATGATTGATTTGCTTCACGTCATAAATCTCGCCGCCATGTGTTAATCTACTCTTCAACGCTTCGGAGATTGAGGCTCTCGACGGGGAAATTTCACGCAACGCATTAATCTCGCTCTGAGACGCTAAAGAAATTCCAGACGCTCCAGAAGTCCACGAGAATAACAGCCAGTTTTCACCCGAAATCTTCAGCGCGGCCCATGCTTCACCGCCCTCAATACGATTAACCCGCAGAGGCAGAATTTTGCGGATTGCCCCTGCGAGTCCTGAAATAAATTCCGGCCCGAATGCCATAATATTTTTACCTCAACAGGCTTAATATACTGCTTTGCTGCATTTGATTTGACTGTGCAAGCATGGTAGTATTCGCCTGCATAAGAATGCTAATTCTCGCATATTCCATCATTTCGCTCATGTACTCAGTGTCGCGTATTCTGCTGTTCGCCGCAACGAGGGCTTCGGTTTCGTCTGATAAATTGCCTAAATGGTGCTCAAGTCGATTTTGCGCGGCTCCAAGTTTTGCCATCTGCATTGAAACTCTATCTATCGCCGAGTCAATAATCGAAATTGAACGTCCTGCGGCTTCCTTGCTCATTATATTTACACTGTCGAGGCCCAAAGCATGCGCTCTCATATCCCCGATGCTTATCATAACGTCCTCGCCTTCACCGGCTCCAGTCTGGAATATCGTAGTGTTGTCGGCTAAATGCAAAACTACGTCGTCGCCGTTATTCCCGGAAGTTTCGATTAAGTCAAAATTTTTTGTCGAGTTATTCCACGCGGCCTTAATCCCTAACATCGGGTCAAACTCAACGTCAACATTCTGGTGAATTACGCCCTTCAAGACATTTCCGGTGATTTTTACGTCCTGAGCTAATATCTGGCCGCTGTGAGCATCACTAACTGTAACGTTATATCTTGACTCGTCAGCCTTCTGAACAGTATTAAGCGAAAACGCATGCAAAACTTCTTCGCTGGCCGATAAAGTTATCTCGCCTTTTGCTCCAGGCAAAACCGAACGAATTACTAGAGTTCCTTCAACCCCTTCAAGTCCGGTCGTCGCGCCCTCAACGAATGTTGCAAAATTTCCGGTGTTATCAACATAATCTTTTTGGCCGAGTCCATTAGCAATGGCATCATTGAGCTTTCTTGCTACATCGTTCATAGTGTCATCAGCATTCAGCATAATTCTAGCCTGTTGTCCGTCGCCCTGAGTTAAAGTCAGTTCACGCGGCTCTTCAAGCAAAAATTTTCCGTTAGCGTCCCAGAATTTATCTATGTCGCGTAACTTCGTGTTTCCTGTCGCTGTCTTGCCAACAAACGAAGTATCAAAGCTCGCTAAGAAATCTCCCGTGCTTGCGTCTACGTTTTTAAACCTATCTTCGGTCTCAAGAGTAATTGTTCCGTGTGAGACTTGGCCGCTGTCACTCACGAAGAAATTTCGGAAGTTTATTGATGAACTTCCTGCGCTGCTTCCGTCGAGAACGTAATTCACTGTCTGATTGTTGAAAGTTGCTCCGTCCCAATATTTCGGGTCTTTCGTCTCTGCAATCCCCGTTAAGTTTATGCCGATTGCGTCATCAGCTAAAGTTTGCGCGCTCACGTTGACAGAGAATTTTGCTCCCGATTTGACAAACTCAACGCCATTAAGCCCGACACTGAACGAGTTTTCACCGAATAATTGCGAGAGATTTACAGCTTCCCCGCCGTCTTCCAGCAAGATATTATCAATGCTCTTCTGTGATGAAACTCCGTCTTGCGTAAGAATTTCCGCCGTCGCCTTAAGCGTTACAACTCCTTTGTCAGCATCAACATTCTTCACTTCAAACAGGATATTTGCGTTCACTTCGAGACCATCTGAGGCCGTAAGATTGAAGACGTTACTGACATCCGTAAAATTTCCTTCTAAGTCCTGGCCAATCCCGTAAGAACCCGTTATAATCGGTGAGCTTGCTTCGGCGTCGGCGAGTTTGAGCGTGTATTTTCCAGATGGAATTTCCCCGTCAACAGAGACTTCATGAACTCCGGCTTGAGTGTTTATTATCGCGTTCTCTATCGTGTTTTCATGCTTAACTTTGAAGACGTCCGATTTCTGAACTTGAGCTTTTCCGGCTTCAGCGCTGACAGAAATTTTGTAATTGCCATCGACCGCGTATTTTTGCCCGTAATTGTCGATTGAGCGCAACCCTCCGTTGATTATCGCTTTAACCTTCGTGCTCGTGCTGTTCCATAAGACCGCGTTATCTCCGCTGAGAATATTTTTACGGTTGAACTGCGTCATTGAGCCTATGCGCGTAATCTCGTCCCTGAGCTCGTTAATCTCAACTTGAATATAGCTCCGATCCTGTTGTGTCAAAACGTCATTAGCCGCCTGAACACTAAGTTCACGCATTCTCATCAACATACTCTGCGTCTGCTCAAGTCCGCCGTTAGCCGTCTGGATCATGCTTATTCCGTCTTCAGTGTTGTATAATGCCTTGTCCATGCCGTAAATTCTGGATCTCATGGTCTCGCTTATCGCTAAACCCGCCGTGTTGTCAACGTCAGCTATTTTAGTTCTAAGGCCTGATGATAATTTTTCGAGCGAACGTTTCATTGCAAGCGAATTTTTCTGCATTATCCGCGTTCCCATGAGCCCAGTAATATCATGGTTCATTATCATTGACATGTTTCAATTCTCACCTTCCTTAGTGTTAAAAAATTTTTCATCCGTGAAATAAATTAATCCCCCGACACTTAAAGAAGCTGACGGGGGAAAATTAATCTATGCTTTAATGTCAAGCAAGTTTGAAGCGCCTGAACGTCTCAATTTCTTACGGAGCTTCATCACGAACTCGACCATTTCGTCGCTGGGAACTTTGCGTACTATAGTCCCGTCCTCAGAGTTTATCACACTTACCTGAACTATTGCGGCATCATCGATAACGTCAAATTTCAGATGTCTCATTTGTCCTTCACGTTCGAGAATTGCGGCTTGAATTTTCTCTGCATGCTGTTCATTTTGCTGTTGATTTTCCTGCTGAGAATTTCGTTGACGTTCTTGAAGTTTTTGCCTGATTGTCTCATTAGGAACTTCACCGCCGCCGGGATTTCCGAGCGTTTTAGTCTTTATGACCTGATGCTGCCGTTCTACAGGAGACTGCTGAGGGGCCGGGACGTTGTTGATAGATCCCGCTTGCATCTCAGCCGCCTGCCTTCCGTCCGTAAGCTTTTATTGATATTGAGCAAAAAAGGGAAGAGAGCTGCCCCCCTTCCCCCGTTAAAAATCACTTAATTTGCTATAAAACTTACGGGTTAATAAAAACTTTTACTAACGGATCAGGCTAAGGACGTTCTGAGGCTGCTGGTTAGCCTGCGCGAGCATTGAGTTACCAGCCTGAAGCATAATGTTCAGCTTCGTGAACTCCATCATTTCCTTCGCCATGTCTGTATCGCGGATTCTGCTCTCTGCACTGGTCAGGTTCTCGCTTGCAGTCGTCAAGTTGCTGGCGGTGTACTCTAACCTGTTCTGATAAGCTCCGAGATTTGCGCGCTGTGTTGAGACTTTATCGATTGCGTTGTCAATGATCGTGATTGAGCGTGCGGCTCTCTCATGGCTCATAACGTTTACGCCGTCAAGTCCAAGTGCGTGGCCTCTCATATCGCCGATGTTAAGAGCTAAATCTTCGCCTTCGTTTGCACCGACCTGGAGAACTGTCGTGTTATCAGCAAGGTGTAACGTCGTCTCCTGAGTTGATGAGGAGTATACGTATTTCTTCAGGTTGTCGTTCCAAGCCGCGTTAATTCCGCTAAGTTCGCTGAACTCGACATCAACGTTCTCATCGATTAAGCCGTGAGCTACGTTGCCGGTAACTTTGACGTTCTGCTTGATCATCTCGCCGGTGTGAGCGTCCATTACGTCAATATTGTAGGATGTCTCTTTCGACTTCTGAATTGTGTTCAGTGAGAATGCGTTAATAACCTGCTCGTCGCCTGAAAGCGTGATTTCGCCGCTCTTGCCGGGAACTACTGAACGAAGTACAAATGTTCCGTCAACTGATTCTGAGTTCTTCGTTGAGCCTGTGCCTACAAACGTTGCGAATTTCGTAGCGTCGTCAACATATTTCGACTGGCCGAGACCGGTTGCGATTGCGTCATTGAGCTTCTCTGCTACGTCGTTTAGTGTGTCGTTCGCATAAAGCATTACGCTTGCGGTGTTGCCGTTGCCCTGATTGAGAGTAATCTTCTTCGCATCGTCAAGCATGAATACGCCCTCAGAGTTCCAGAACTTGTCAAGGTCGCGGAGTTTAACGTCGCCGCTCGCAACTTTTCCGATATAAGCCGCGTCGAAGCTGGCAAGTGTCGTGCCGTCGTCAGTTACTAAGTCGTCAAGAACGCCGCCGTCGCCCATCTTGAATGTGCTGTCGGTTGAAAGGGTAATTGTTCCCTCTGAAACTACGCCGCTCTTCTCGTTCAAGTTGAAGTTCTTGAAGTTAACCTCTGTGCTGTCGAGAGCTTCACCATTCAGATAGTATGAAACAGTGTTGCCATTGTAGGGGCCGCCGTCCCACTTATCTTCCCATGTGCTGTCGAGTGAGCCGGAAATGTTGACCTGCATTGCGTTGTCTACGCCGGTGTCTGAGCCGCCAGCCTTGATTGAGTATACGAACTTTGCGCCTTCCTTAATCGGGGAAACGCCGTAGTCAGCATTAAGAGAAATCGTAACTGTTGGAGCCTCATCAGTGCCGCCGAAGAGCTTATCAAGATTGACTGTTGAAGGTGTCTCGCCGTCTGCACCCATATCAAGAACGATATCGTCCTGAGTTGCTGTTGAGTTAACGCCGTTCTGTGAAAGTTTGCTGGCTGTAGCCTTAAGAGTTACTTTGTTGTTGACAGCGTCAATCTGCTTGACCTCGAATAAAACGCTGCCGTTCTCCATTGTTGAGCCATCAATCGCAACGTTGAATACCGAATCTTTGCCGATAATGGTATCGTCATTCTCTGTGATTGATGTTGTCGGGTTAGCACCGGCCGCCTTTGTCTCGTAGGAAATCTTGATTCCGGGAGCCTTGCTTCCGTCCATAGTAAGAGCCTTAAGCGTGAATGTGCCGCTCTCTGCGTCTGCATCGCCGAAACCTGAAAGAGTAATTCCCTTTTCTCTTGCTGCAGCGATGATTTCATTCTTAACTCCTGCGAAAAGCGGGCCTGCGTCTGACTGAGTACGTCCCTCAAAGAATGCCGACTGATCCGCGGCTGAGGTTGTGCCTCCCTGAGCTACGTTCTGGAAAATGTCTGAGCCTTGTGTTGACCAAATCTCTACGCCGTCTGTCGTTGAAACTGTGATCTTCGTAACAGGTGCGCCAATTCCGTCCTGGAACGTAATTTCGCTGTCGGTGTCGTGCTGAGTTCCGCCGATTCCGTAAGCTCCGGTAAGTACGCCTTCTGTTCCTGCTTCAGCCGTAACAAGGTCAATCTTGTAGCTTCCTGCCGGCGTGTTCGTAACAGAAACGTCAGTAACGCCTGCATTCTTGTTGAGTGATTTGTTCATTACGACATCGTCATGTTTTACCTTCATGATGTCTGACTTCTGAACTTCACCCTCGCCGGGATCTGCTTTAATGCGGATCTTGTAGTTGCCCTCAACAGAAACTTTCTGCCCGAACTGGTCAGTCTTACGAA
>ERZ842401.520-NODE-520-length-56258-cov-8.627155_pt1 | contig 56258 bp, 50 predicted proteins | sample MGYA00521270_ERZ842401 | MGnify/ENA primary metagenome ERZ842401 (study PRJEB31892, sample SAMEA3878208) | bioreactor metagenome | biome: Moose rumen | place: Sweden | collected 2011-10 | study: EMG produced TPA metagenomics assembly of the PRJEB12797 data set...
TTTTTATATGTACTTTCTTTTCAGTCGCGAAAAGAAAGTACCAAAGAAACGCTTTAATGGCGCGTCAGGGTTTCTCGGGGTTGACGTAAAGGCTAATCTTCCCCTCTATCCTAATCTTCCTTTTTCCTAGTCTTCCCCTCTATCTGAAACCTATGACGCGCCAAAAGTTCCAGTCATTATTTTTTTATTTTCAATTAGCCAAACGCAGGAGGATCTTTTGCAAGTTCCCAATATTTTTCAGCGTCTTCAATTAAACCCAGTTTTGCATAACAATCGCCAATAAGTTGGTAGGCGTCGCCGCAACCCCAACGTAATGCAGTTTGTGCGTCGGCAAGTGCGCTTTCAAATTCATCCATTGCAAATAAGGCAAGCCCGCGACTGTAATACGCCCGCCAATTTCTATCATCAAATGTTACAGCTTCGTTGGCAAAATCTATCGCCTTTTGAAGATTTTTTCGTTCGCCGCTCGTTGCATAAATGTACGCAAGTTCGCCGTAAGGTTCAGAATACTTTGGAGAAATTTTTAAAGCTGATTCAAAGTCTTGCTGCGCCTTTTTTCTTTTATCTGTGAAAAGATACCCCTTGCCACGATAATAATAATTTTCTGCCGTTGGATTTAAACGAATTGCATTTGTAAAATCTTTTATCGACTTTTCATATTGCTTTGAAATCCACAAATAATAGTAACCGCGTGCCTCATAAGCAAGATAATTATTCGGATTGAGTGCAATAGCCTCCGTCCAACATTTTACCGCCTCTTCATACGCCCAATCTGCAATTATCAGATTTAAGCGGTTACCTTCCTCAAGTTTTGCGTTCGATATGAAAATTCTATCTTCTTCGTTAAAATCCTCTCTAATTTTTTCTTCAGCCTTTGAAAGTTTAACCTGCGCGACTCGATCTGTAAATTTAACAAGTTGATTTTCTTGTTTGACAATGTCCGGCGTCTCAAAATTATTTATAAAATATTCGTCTTCGCCGGTGTAAATTTTAATCTCGGCTGAAGTTACTGACGGCAAAAATAAACTGCTGCCAATCGCCGCCGCTAAAATTCCACGCAATAATTTTTTATTGTTGAACATTGCGCCCGCTCCAATTTTTGATAATTTTATTCTAACCTAATTTAGAATACTGTTCGTCGTCAACAGGTTCAAGCCATTCATTTGAAGAATTTTCAGCGGGAATTTCTACCGCCAAATGTGAAAACCAACTGTCAGCCGCTGCGCCGTGCCAATGTTTAACTTCCGGCGCAATATTTACAACGTCGCCGGGCTTTAATGCTTGAGGAGCTTTGCCCCATTCCTGATACCAACCGCGCCCGCCTGTTACAAGTAAAATTTGTCCGCCTTTGTGATGAATGTGCCAATTATTTCTGCAAGCAGGCGAAAAAGTTACATTATGAATTGCGCCGCCTTTGTCAGTCAACGGATTCAAATATGCTTGTCCAATAAAATATTTACTAAACTTTTCCGGCAGGGGATTTCCTACTTCAAAAACGCTTGGATTTTTAATTTCACTCATGATAAAACCTCCCAAAATTTTTTTAACATTATAGCTTACTGCGTCGATAAGGTCAAAACTTTTTCGGCTTGCACATATAAAAGAAATGCGCTAAAATTTTTTCGTTTAAAACTTAAATTGAAATTTGGAGGCTATAAAATGAAAAGTGATATTGTAAAAAAAGGTGCAACGCGTTGCGCCCACCGTTCGTTATTTCATGCAAATGGATTCGGTCCCGAAGAACTCAAAAAGCCGCTGATTGGCGTTTGCAATTCTTTCAATGAAATTATTCCAGGTCATATGCACTTAAAATCTATCACAGAGGCGGCAAAACTCGGCGTCGCGGCGGCGGGCGGTACACCTATCGAATTTCCGGCTATTGGCGTTTGTGACGGTATTGCAATGGGACATACCGGCATGAAATATTCTTTGGCAAGCCGTGAACTTATTGCAGATTCGATTGAGGCTGTGACAATGGCTAGCGGCTTTGACGGCTTAATTTTAATTCCGAACTGCGATAAAGTCGTTCCTGGTATGTTAATGGCGGCGGCGCGTTTAAATATTCCTGCGGTTATCGTCAGCGGCGGTCCAATGTTGGCAGGTCGTTTTCACGGAAAAAACGTCAGTGTCAGTCAATGTTTTGAGGCGGCAGGCAAATTCGCAGCCGGTCAAATGACGAAAGAAGAAATGGCGGAATTGGAAAGTAAAGCTTGTCCCGGTTGCGGCAGTTGTGCAGGACTTTTCACGGCTAATACTATGAATTGTTTGAGTGAGGCGTTGGGAATGGCTTTGCCCGGTAACGGTACAATTCCCGCCGCGTACAATGGCGCAAGATTAATTTTGGCGAAACTTGCCGGTCAAGTTGTTATGGATTTAATTGAAGAAGATATTCGCCCGCGTGATATTTTGACGCTTAAAGCGTTTGAAAACGCAATTACGGTTGATATGGGAATTGGCGGCAGTTCAAATACAGTTTTGCATTTAACCGCCATTGCCAATGAGTGCGGAATTAAAATCCCTGCTGAACTTTTCGACGAAATTTCTGCACGCACTCCATACATTACAAAATTGAGTCCTGCCGGTACTCATCATATGCAAGACTTAGACGAGGCGGGCGGAATTTCTGCAGTTATGGCTGAACTTTCAAAGAAAGATTTAATTCATCTTGACGCGCTGACTGTTACAGGTTCAATGGCTGAAAGAATTTCTGAAGCAAAAATTGAACGCCCCGACGTTATTCATACTGTCGAAAATCCTTACAGACCTACCGGCGGAATTGCAATTTTACACGGCAATATTTGTCCTGATTGTGCGGTTGTTAAAGCGTCCGCTGTCAGTGAAGATATGCTCGTTTACAAAGGTAAAGCTAAATGTTACGACAGCGAAGAAACGGCGATTAACGCAATTATGGCGGGCGAAATTCACGATGGCGACGTTGTAGTTATTCGCTACGAAGGACCTAAAGGTGGTCCCGGTATGCAAGAAATGTTAAATCCAACTGCCGCAATTACCGGCGCAGGTTTAAAAGTTGGTTTAATTACTGACGGCAGATTTTCAGGAGCAAGTCAAGGCGCGTGTATTGGTCACATTTCGCCGGAGGCTATGGAAGGCGGCACAATCGCTTTAATTCATGACGGCGATATTATTTCTATTGACATTCCAAACAGAAAACTTGAGCTTGAAGTTTCTGACGAAGAATTGGCAAAACGTCGCGCAGAATGGGTTAAACCTGAACCGAAAATTAAAACCGGTTATCTTGCACGTTACGCAAAACTTACTACTTCAGCTTCAACAGGCGCAGTCGTCAACGCCTAATTATAAACGCCGCGCCGCGTAGATTGTCTAAAAATTCAGCGTCTACCGGCGCGGTTATTAACACTTGAAAGGAGCGAAAATTTTGCGAAAAATTAAAAAGAAAAATCCTGTTAATACCAACGTTACTAACAATTTTAACGGCGAAGAATTTGTAGAAAATATTAATACCGACGAAATGCGCAGCGGCTTTTTGGTTACTTCACAAAGAAAAAAATTGTGGAATGTCCAAATTGGCTTGATAAATGAATTTGCGCGTATTTGTGAAAAACACAATATTAAATGGTTCGCTTATGGCGGAACATTGCTTGGCGCAGTTCGTCATGGTGGTTTTATTCCTTGGGATGATGACGTTGATTTAATTATGCTCCGTCCTGACTATGAAAAATTTAAACAAGTTGCCAAAGAGGAAATTAAAGAGCCGTATTCTTTAGATGCGTGGTACGATTATCGTGACGAAGACGACAACAAAAATCTACCGGAAGAATCCAATTTGCCTTTACTTACTGCTAAAGATGAACATAAATATTGCGGATATTGGCCTTTTTGTCCGTGGTTAAAAATTAGAGACAATCGCACTACAATGATTGAAATACAGTATCGAAAAAATGTTAATCAAGGAATTTGGATTGATATTTTTCCATTAGATCCTGCGCCGCCTTTCTTTAACAATAAACAAGTGGTGATTTATCAAATAAGCAGATTGTTAGTTATAGCATCGATTTTCCCTAAGGGTTTACAAAATATTGATGTAGAAAAAGATTTTCCCGGAGTCGATTTCAATCTTATAAAAAATTTCTTGAATCTTACTTACAGACAAAAAGGCAGTTTCGTTGAAGAATTCTTGAATAAAAATTTTTTCGATTCTCCAAATGTCAGACACATAACAATGGACAATCGAATTTACCAAACTAAAGATTTTAAAAATTTAGCTTACGTACCTTTTGAAAAAATTAAAATTCCTATTCCCGTAAATTACGATGAAATTTTGAAAGTTGATTATGGCGATTGGAAGAAACTTATTATATCCTACGGACACATGAAAGATTGTAGCGTAGATATTCCCTATACAGAATACTTTCAAAAGTCCATACTGTAAAATTTTTTAAAGAATCGAGTTGTTTTTTATGGTAATTGGATATACTACGGGCGTTTACGATCTTTTTCATATTGGACATTTGAATTTGTTGAAAAACGCCAAAGGGCTTTGCGATAAATTAATTGTTGGTGTAACGGTTGATGAACTTGTGAGCTACAAAAATAAAAAAGCTGTCATACCTTTTGAAGAACGAATTGAAATTGTACGTAGTATCAAATACGTTGATGCGGCAATTCCTCAAGAAAATATTGATAAATTTGAAACGTGGAAAAAATTACATTTCGACGTACTTTTTGTTGGCGATGACTGGTATAAATCTGAACGTTGGCAGGACTTGGAAGAAAAATTTAAAGCCGTCGGTGTCAGAATAGTTTATTTTCCTTATACAAAAGGTACCAGCTCCACTTTGATAAATCAGACACTTTTAAAACTTAGGGGCGAAAATTTATGACAGACAAAAATTTTTGCATGAGTTCCTATTTAATGTACCGCTACATTTACGATGCTGAAAAAGATTTTGGGATGCCTCATCAGCTCATCGATTTATCTTTTGAACGTGCGCCAATAAAAACTGCAGATGAATTAATTGAATTTCTTGAATCTGAAATAAAAAAAGCAACTTCAGACGGAGGCGCGGCTCTTGCACTTAGCGGCGGAATTGACAGCGCAATTTTGGCGTATTTTATGCCTAAGGGCGGAAAAACTTATACTTTCAGATGTATAGTTGACGGTAAAAAAGTTTTGGACGAATCCGAACGCGCCGCCTACTACGCCGAAAAGTGCAAACTAAAAAATAAAGTTATTAATGTTCATTGGAACGACGTTGAATCAGTTATCAATGATTTAATGAAACTCAAAGGTGCGCCGGTACATTCGATTGAAACGCAAATTTATATTGCGGCGAAACGCGCGGCGGCTGATGGATTTAAAAAATTTATTTTTGGCGAAAACGCAGATATTATTTTTGGCGGAATGGATGGACTTTTGGCGAAAGATTGGCTTTTTGGTGAATTTGTCGAAAGATATTCCTATATTATGCCTTACAAAGTTTTGAAAAATCCTCAACTGCCGCTTAAACCTTTTTACGAATTTGAAAAAGACGGGCGTATAGACGGACACGATTTTATTAACAAATATTTTCGTCAGGAGGCGTTGGGAACTTACAACAATGCTTGCGATTGTGCCGGAATTAAATTTGTTGGTCCATATTCAAAAACGTATCTTGCAACGCCGATTGATTATGCTCGTATTCGTGGTGGTGAATCAAAATATTTAATTCGTGAGGCGTACAAAAAACTTTATCCCAATGAAAATATCCCGCCCAAAATTCCAATGCCGCGCCCTGTTAATGAATGGTTTGAAAATTGGAAAGGTCCTGCAAGACGTGAATTTATTCCACATTGTACAGATAATATGTCAGGTAACCAAAAATGGATGGTATGGTGCTTGGAAAAATTTTTAAATTTAATTGAGGGTGAAGACAATGAATAAAGTTGCAATTACGCACGCTGATAATTATAGGCTTGAAACTGTTCGAGCGTCAATCAGTCAAGCTTTTCAAAATTTGGGTTGTACAAGCGACAATCCTTTCAAAGAATTGGGAATTGTAAAGCGCGGCGATTCTGTTTTCATTAAACCGAATTGGGTTGCCTCAAGGTGGCGTGAATCCTGCCCGCACAAAGATAATTTGTACTGCGTCATAACTCATCCTGCGGTTATTGAAATGGTTGTAGATTTTGTTGCAAAGGCGTTGGAAGGCGAAGGCGAAATTATTTTGGGCGATAATCCTTCGATTGACGCAGATTTTGAAGAATTGATGAATTTTACCGAAATTCGCAAACTTGAAAAGAAATACGCCGGTTTATTGACGATTAAAGATTTGCGCCCGCTTGTCTGTGATGATTTAAAAAATTACGGCAAGAAAAATCTTATGGTTGCACAAAGTGGAGACGATAGAGGCAATGTTGAAGTTAATATCGGCAAAAAATCTTTACTGTATGGAATTGATCCAAAAAATTTTCGTGGCGTTTTCAATGAACGCGAAGAAACTATTGCTGCACATACCGGCGAAAATCAGCTTTACACTTTTTCAAAAAGTTTGTACGATGCCGACGTTTATATTTCCATTCCGAAATTGAAAACTCATCAAAAAGTTGGTGCAACGCTGAACCTTAAAGGACTTGTTGGCAGCATTACAAATAAAAATCAGCTTGTACATTGGCAAGTTGGTTATCCTGAAATTGGCGGCGACGAATACCCAAATAAAGAATCTTTCGACGCCGCGCAGAATGCTAAAGTTACTCATCGCGGCGCGTGGTTCGGCAATGATACTATTTGGCGTATGGTTGCAGATTTATATTTGGGTATGATGCTTAAACCCAGAAAATATTTCAGCGTCATTGATGGAATTATTGCGGGCGAAGGCAAAGGACCTTTTTGCCCGACAAGTAAATTTGCAAACTCAATTATTGCAGGAGAAAATCTTTTGGCGGTTGATTGTGTCGCCGCAAGATATATGGGGCTTAATCCTCAAAAAATAAAATATCTGAAATATTTCCTTGAGAAAAATTTTGACGGCGTGAATTTGGACAGTATCGCAGTTTTTGATAACGGCAAAGAAATTAATAATTTCTTCAATTCAACTGACAAGTACAAAAATTTTCAGGTTATAGATTCTTGGGAAGCAATAAAAATTTGATGTTTTAAAATCTTTGATTTATAAAAATTTTTTTTGGAAGGGAGATGACTTTCAATGTTAAACGCAGCTAACAAAATTTTCAACGAGAGAATTTTGTACCCAACTTACGAAATTATTGGAGGTAAAAAAATTATGGCTCCTTCGGCTAATACTTACCACAGCAACACTATTGTTGAAATTGCTTTTGAATTTAAAACTTATTTTCGTCAGCATAAAAATGGCTATGTTTTTACTGATAATGTAGACGTTCATTTTGATAACGACAGCGTTTATAAACCTGATTTAGTTGTTGTAACTGCAGAAAATAAAAATATTATTGATTGGCAAAAATCAATTAACGGCGTCCCTGATATGGTCGTTGAAGTTCTTTCACGTTCCACGATGAAAAAAGATTTAACCGTAAAAAAAGATACTTATGAAAAATTTGGCGTTAAAGAATATTGGATTGTCGATCCTTTCAGAAAAACTATTGATGCTTACATTCTGCGCGATGGAAAATTTGAATTGGACGAAGAATATATTTGCTATGATGAAGATGAAATTGAAGAGCTTGCCGAAGATGAACGCGCCGAAGTCAAATTTGAAATTTCGCCGTCAATTTTCCCCGAAATTAAAATTAATTTGCATAATATTTTTGATTTGTATTGACTTATTTTTTTAGAGGTGAATTGCAATGTTAAACGCGGCTAACACAGTTTTTAACGAGAGAATTTTATATCCGACTTACGAAATTATTGGAGGTGAAAAAATTATGGCTCCTTCGGCTAATCTTTTTCATAGCAGTAACGTTGTTGAACTTGTTTTTGAGTTCAGAAATTATTTTCGTCAAAACAAAAATGGTTATGTTTTTGCAGATCATGTTGATGTACATTTTCCTGACGGTAGCATTTACAAGCCGGATTTAGTTGTTATAACTGAAGGAAATAAAGATATTATGAGTTCCAATAAAGCGATTTACGGTGCGCCGGATTTGGTTGTTGAAGTACTTTCACGTTCCACAAGAAAAAATGATTTAACCGTAAAAAAAGACACTTATGAAAAATTTGGCGTTAAAGAATATTGGATTATCGACCCGCTTATGAGAATTATTTATGCTCACATTTTGTGTGAAGGAAAATTTGAGCTTGACTATGAATATACCTGTTATGACGATGACGAATTTAAAGACCTTCCGGAAGAAGAAAAAGCCGCAACAAAATTTGAAATTTCGCCGTCAATTTTTCCCGATCTAAAAATTAAACTTCGTGATATTTTCAGTTGGAGTTACCGCTGATTGAAATTTGCCGAGAATTGGAGGATATGAATTTGGAAGAATCATTTGGAAAAAAACTAGCCGAAATTTTGAGCCGGGAACAATTTATATTTAACGCGCCAATGACGGAGCATACCACTTTTAAAATTGGGGGCGCGGCAGACGTTTTAATTTTTCCGTCGAATGTGCAGGAAGTAGCCGCTATTTTCAAATTGATTGAAGAGTTTAAAATTCCCTGTACGATTCTTGGCAACGGCTCAAATGTTTTGGTGCTTGATAATGGAATTAGAGGCGCGGTTGTCAAATTCAGCGACAAATTTTTTGGCAACATTCGCTGTGAAGGTACAAAAATTATTGCGGGCGCGGGCGCAAAACTCAAAGACGTTTCAAATTTTGCGGCGGAAAATAATTTGTGCGGTATGGAATTTGCAGTTGGTATTCCCGGCAGTATTGGCGGCGCAGTTTTTATGAACGCGGGAGCTTATGATGGCGAAATGAAAAATGTTATCGCGCAGGTTACGGCAGTTTCTCCTATAGGCGAATTAAAAACTTTCAGCGGCGAAAGTTTAGATTTGGGTTATCGCCAAAGTATTTTTCAAACTAACGGCTTTGCAATTTGCGAAGTTGAATTAAATTTAACTCAAGGAAATTCTGACGAAATTAAAAATAAAATGGCGGACTTTACACAAAAACGCGAAAGTAAACAGCCTCTCGAACTTCCGAGCGCAGGCAGTACTTTTAAACGTCCAAAAGGTTACTTTGCCGGAACTTTGATAGATCAAACGGGCTTGAAAGGTTTAAGAGTAGGCGGTGCGATGGTTTCAGAAAAACACGCGGGCTTTGTCGTCAATGTTGGAAATGCAACTGCGGCGGACGTTTTAAATTTAATTGAGGAAGTCAGACGCCGCGTTAAAGAAGTTCACGGCGTTACTTTATCGCCGGAAGTTAGAATTATTGGCGAATGAAAGGAGCTTTTTCAATGATTCACGTTTGCTACGGCTTGTACGACAAAAAAGGAACTTACTCAAAATACACCGGCACTTCTATGCTTTCAGTTTTTGAAAATACCAAAGAAAAAGTTACCGTGCATATTTTCCACGACAATACTTTGACGCCGGAAAATTTAAATAATTTCAGTCGAATTGCAGAAAGTTACAATCAAGCGGTAAAGTTTTACAACTTCGATAAAATTCGCCCTGAAAAAATTGAATTTATGCACGAAAAATTGAGCAGTGTTTTTGAAACAAGATTCAGCATTGGAACTTTTTACCGGCTGATGATTGACAGAAATTTTTTCGGCGATGACGTTTCAAAAATAATTTACCTTGATTCAGATACAGTTGTTAATTTGGATATTGCGGAACTTTGGAATTATAATATTGAAAATTACGCAATAGCCGCCGTTCCGGAAATTGAAGCCACGCGCGGTTATATGATAGCTGACAAATATTTAATTAAAACCGAAAAAGTTGCAGTTAAAGATTATCTTTGCGCGGGCATCATTATGATAAATCTTGAAAAACTTGAGGATGATTTTTTTTATAAGGGCGTTCAATGGCTTGCTGATAACTCTAGCTGCGAATGTTTCGACCAAGATATTTTGAATTATTTTTTCTCAAAGAATTATTTGAAACTGCCCGGAAAATTCAACGCCTTTATAAATCCTGATAAGGCAGTTGAAGGCAACGTTGTCAGTAATAAAATTTATCACTACGCGGGGCGCGGTTGTCTCGGAATGAGTTTAGAAATTGCACATAACAAACTTTTCTTGAAAAATTTTGTAAAAACTCCTTGGTTCAATGAAAATATTTTTGTAGGAATTTATGAAGCTACAAAAAAAATGTACTACGAAAAAAAAATTTTAGGTTTTCAAGTCTCTACCATAATGAACGGAAAAAGACGCGCCTTTTTTACTTTAAAACCGCTTGCCACGCCTATAAAAAATTTTTTCGCTGTCAATGACGCTGAAGAATTTATCGCTGTCAATGAAAACGATTCTTTGAAAACTCTCGTACAGGCTATGAAAAAAAGCAAAAATAAAAAAGTTTTTTTTATAATAGTGGAAGACTACGACGCAATAAAAAATCATCTGATTCGCGCAGGATTTGAAGAATTTGAACATTTTATTGACGCCTCAACTTTTATTCCAAATTTCGATGCTGAAGATTTTTCTTACTTGTTTGTTGAGGCACTTTAAAACGAAAGGAGCGAATTTAATGATTCACGTTTGTTACGGCTTGTACGATAAAGACGGGCTTTACTCAAAGTATACCGGCACTTCTATAACTTCGATTTTTGAAAATACCAAAGAAAAAGTTACCGTTCACATTTTCCACGACAACACTTTGACGCCGGAAAATTTAAATAATTTTAGTCAAATTGCAGAAAATTATAATCAAGCGGTAAAGTTTTACAACTTCGATAAAATTTGTCCTGAAAAAATTCAGTACCTGCGCGAAAAAGTTTCTGATTATGTGGATTCAAGATTTACAGTTGGAGCATTTTTCCGGCTGATGATTGATAAAAATCTTTTTGGCAATGACGTTTCAAAAATAATTTACTTAGATTCAGATACAGTTGTAAATTTGGATATTGCCGAACTTTGGAATTATAATATTGAAGATTATGCAATAGCCGCCGTTCCGGAAATTGAAGCCACGCGCGGTTATATGCAGCCTGGAAAATATGTAATAACTACCGGAAAAGTTAAAGTTGAAGATTATCTTTGCTCCGGCGTCGTTGTATTGAACTTTGATAAAATTGGCAAAAATTTTTTTTATGACGGAATAAATTGGCTATCAAGTAATCAAAGTTGCGAATGTCCCGACCAAGATATTTTGAATTATTTTTTCTCAAAGAATTATTTGAAACTGCCCGGAAAATTCAACGCCTTTATAAATATTTGCAAGGCACTGGATCAAAATATTATTTACCAAAAAATTTATCATTACGCCGGACGCGGCTATTTGGGGATGGATACGGATAGCGAACATAACAAACTTTTCTTGAAATATTTTTCTAAGACGGCGTGGTTTAATTTAAATATCTTTGAACGAATTTATCAAGTTACAAACCAAATAAACAATCAAGGAAAAATTTTTGCATTTCAAGTTTCTCTCCTGATGAACGGCAAAAAGCGCGTCTTTTTTACATTCACTTCACTTTTGGAGCCAATAAAAAGATTCGTCGGAAACGGCAATGAAGAATTTGTTGTAGTTGATGAAAACAGTTCGCTTGAACCGCTTGTAAAGGCAATGAACAAAGGCAAAGATAAAAAAGTTTTTTTTATAATGGTGGACGACTACGATACAATAAAAAATTATCTGACTCGCGCAGGATTTAAAGAATTTGAACATTTTATTAATGCAACTGTCTTTATTCCGGGCTACGATAAGGAAGATTTTTCTTTTCCGATGATTGAAGCACTTTAAAAGATTGGAGGCGCGTTAATATGATTCACGTTTGTTACGGCTTGTACGACAAAACAGGGCATTACTCCAAATTTACCGGCACTTCAATTCTTTCAATGTTTGAAAACACCAAAGAAAAAGTTACCGTGCATATTTTCCACGATGATACTTTGACTGATGTTAATCGCCAAAGATTTCAAGCTGTCGCCGAAAAATATAACCAAACTATAAAATTTTACAACTTCGATAAAATTTGTCCGGAAAAAATAAAATATCTGTGCGAAAAATTGGACAACGTTTTTGAATCCAGATTCAGCATCGGAACTTTTTACCGGCTGATGATTGATAAAAATTTTTTCGGCGATGACGTTTCAAAAATCATTTACCTTGATTCAGATACGGTTATAAATTTGGATATTGCCAGACTTTGGGAATTTTCAATGAAACGTTATCCAATAGCCGCCGTGCCGGAATTGTACGCCTCTCAAAGATACATGTTAATTGATAAATTTTTAATAAATTCCGGCAAAGTCAGCATTCCTGATTATTTTTGCGCGGGCGTTATTGTGATAAATCTTGAAAAACTTGAGGACGATTTTTTTTATAAAGGTATTCAATGGCTTGCAGACAATCCGGAATGTAACTGCTTTGATCAGGATATTTTGAATAATTTTTTCTTCAGGACATATCGCAAATTGCCGCCGGAATTTAATTCATTCGTGGAAATTGAAAAACGCCTTTCCGACGGTACCATTTTGGAAAAAATTTATCACTACGCCGGAAGTGTTGCACTTGGTTTTGATATGAAAAATCCATACGATAAACTTTTTTTCAGTTACTTTATAAAAAGTCCGTGGTTCGATTTGGAGCTTATAGAAAATTTCTACAAGATTATTAAAAAAATTTACATCGAATGTCAAGACTTGCGAATAAATTTTTCAGCAAGATTTTCCGGCAAGGAACGCGCTTTTTTTGTTACTTCAGACAATGTTGACACTATAAAAGGAATTTTTATGGTTAAGGACAGCGAAGAATTTATTGTCGCTTATTCTTCAAAAGACCTTGAAAAATTAATTTCTGCAATTCAAAAATCGCGCGGTAAAAAAATTTTTTTCATAATGGCAAATTATAATTTTGTAAAAGAAAAATTAATCGACGCGGGATTTGTTGAAAAGGTTGATTTTTTGAATGCGGAAGTTTTTTTGTCTGATAAGCACGGTTACAAATTGCCGACGTATACAATATTAAAATTTTTGTAGGAGATTCAATGGCTAAGAAAAAAAAATTTGTTTGCCAAGAATGTGGCGCAGAATCTGTTAAATGGCTCGGCAAGTGTCCGACTTGCGGCAAATGGAATACGCTTGTTGAAGAATTTGTTGAGGAAGTCGAAGTTAATCCCAAACACGCCCTTACAACCGCTTATGAAACGCCGCGCCGAATTGCTGAAGTTGATTTAACAGAATTGCCGCGCTTTTCAACGGGCAGTGGCGAATTGGATAGAGTTTTGGGCGGCGGTTTAATTCCGGGCGCAATAATTTTAATTGCAGGAGATCCCGGCGTTGGAAAATCCAGTTTGACTTTGAAAATTTGCGCGTACATTGCAAAAAATAATCGCCGCGTTTTGTATGTTACCGGCGAAGAAAGCTCCCGCCAAATTCGTATGCGTGCCGAAAGATTAAACGCGCTTGCAGACGAACTTTTCATTTGTGCGGAAAATAATTTGGAGCGAATTAATCAGCACGTCGAAAAAGTTAAACCTGAATTGCTGATTGTCGATTCAATTCAAACAATTTATAAATCTGATATTGAAAGTGCGCCCGGAAGTGTTTCGCAAGTCAGAGAATGTTCAGCGGCTTTAATGCGTCTGTCAAAAAGTCACGCCGTTACAACTTTTATAATTGGGCACGTTACGAAGGACGGCAATTTAGCAGGTCCGCGCGTGCTTGAACATATAGTTGACACGGTTTTATTTTTTGAAGGCGAACGCAGCGCAGATTTTAGAGTTTTGCGGGCTATAAAAAATCGTTTCGGCGCAACTTCAGAAATTGGACTTTTTGAAATGAGAGACAGCGGACTTGTTGACGTTCCCGACGCCTCAAAATTATTTTTGCCGGATAAAGCTGACGATATTGGCAGTGTGATTGTACCGACGGTTGAAGGTACGCGCCCGCTTTTAGTTGAAATTCAAGCGTTAGTTGCACCAACTCCATTTATGCCGCCGCGTCGTACAAGTGATTCTGTTGACGTGAAAAAAATTCAACTGTTGCTTGCAGTTTTAGAAAAGCGTTTGCATTTGGCGATTGGCAGTTGCGATGTTTATATGAAAACGGCGGGCGGAATAAAAATTGATGAACCTGCAACAGATTTGCCAATGACGGTTGCGCTTGCCTCCAGTTTTGCAAATAGAAAACTTTTGCCGCAATGTGTAATTTTCGGCGAAGTCGGATTGAGCGGCGAAATTCGCGCAGTCAGTAAGGCGCGGCAACGTGTTGATGAATCTGTTAGAATGGGATTTACAAATATTATTCTGCCGAAAAAAAATTTTGCCGAAATTTCAAAGTCGCCGCCGAATGTAAATTTATTGCCGGTAGAAAATTTGCGCGACGCTTTAAAAATTTCAATGCCGCGCGTTAAGGAGGCAAGCGAATGACGCAAGGATTAATTATTGTTCACACGGGCGAAGGTAAAGGCAAAACTACAGCGGCGTTGGGGCTTGCACTTAGAGCATTTGGCGCGGGTTTGAAAGTTTTGATTTTACAATTTATCAAAGGTGGACAAACTTACGGCGAATTGGACGCGCTGAAACTTTTGCAAATTGAAATTCGTCAGTGTGGTTTAGGTTTTACAAAAAGCGGCGATATTAACGAACATAAAGCGGCGGCTCAAGAAACTTTGAAAATTGCGCATGAAGAAATAATTTCCGGCAAATGGGATTTAATAATTTTGGACGAAATAAACTACGCGGTAAAATTCGGCTTAATCACTGAAGACGAAATGTTAAACTTGCTGAAAATTCGCCCGCCGGAATTGCATTTAGTTTTCACGGGCAGAGACGCCACAGAAAAATTAATCGACGCGGCGGACTTGGTAACGGAAATGAAATTGATAAAACATCCGTACCAACACGGAATAAAAGCGCAACGCGGAATAGAATTTTAGGCGGTGATAAATTGAAAATGAATTTGCGTGTAAATTTTTACGATACTGATTTAATGGGCGTCGTCCACCATTCAAATTATATTCGCTGGTTTGAAACGGGGCGCGTTGAATTTTTGCGCAGTCTCGGAATTGATTTAAACGAAATGATGAACGACGGGATTGTATTTCCAATAGTTGAGATACAGGCGAAATATCACAGTCCTGCAAAATTTGACGACGAATTGGAGCTTGAAATTATACCTGCCGCAATGACTAAGGTTAAATGGGAATTTGAATATAAAATCAGAAAAATTGGCGACGAAAAAATTTTGGTTGAAGGATTTAGCCGCAACGTTTTTACTGACGCTGTAACCGGCAAAATAATTCGACTGCCGGAAAAGTTTTTTGCAAAATTGGAAGCGGCAAATAAATAAAATTTAAATATCTGTAAATAAAGGCGCGTCATTGATTTCAGATAGAGCTAGTAAGTTGAAGTTACGAAGTACTAGGATAGAGGGGAAGAGTATGAATTACTCAACCTTAAGAAATCCTGACGCGCCGTAAAGAGCACTTTTCTTTGGTACTTTCTTTTTTGCTCCGGAAAAAGAAAGTACATAAAAAATAAAAATAAAAACTGAAGATGACGCAAAAAAATAGCGTCATTTTTTATTTGACAGAATGGCAAGCAATATATAAAATATTGCGGTACGGTGTGAGTACATAACCTGTTTTTTGCTGTGAAAATTGCAGCGGGGAATCTTGAGGGAAAACTTGACAAGCCCTCAATTTCGGCGGCTGAATTGGTTGCTGAATTTCTACGTTGAGAATTTTGACGGTTTAATATAAATTGTGAGGCGATTTACCTATGATTGAAAAACTGATAGAATTTTAACGAGAATTTTTTTGAGTATTGGCAAGTTTCGCCCTCTGATTTTTCTAAAAAAATTTGAAAGTTAGGGGGTGCAGGTTATACTTATTACAATTTCAGTAGCGATCGTTGCAATAATTTTGGGAGCAGTAGGAGGCTACACTGCGCGTAAACGTACTGCAGAAGCACAAATTGGATCTGCTGAAGAAGAAGCCCGCCGAATAATCGCTGAAGCTCAAGAAAAAAGCAACGCTGAAAAAAAAGAATCCATCCTTGAGGCAAAAGAAGAAATTCATAGAATGCGCCAAGAATTGGATCGAGATACCAAAGAAAGACGCGGCGAACTTGCGCGGCAAGAAAAACGCGTCGTTCAAAAAGAAGAAAACCTTGATAAAAAAATGGATTCTCTGGAAAAGAAGGAGCAACAACTTAACAAAAAAGAAGCCCGACTCAATGAAACTCAAGCTGAACTTGATTCAATGCAAGAAAAAGAAAACGCCGAACTGGAACGCGTTGCCGCGCTGTCACGGGAAGAAGCCAGAAATATTCTAATGGCTGAAGTTGAGGAAAATCTAAAACATGATAAAGCCTTGCGAATAAAAGAATATGAGGCGCAAATTAAAGATGAAGCGGACAAAAAAGCGCGTGATATTTTGAGTCTTGCAATTCAACGCTCGGCAGCGGATCACGTGGCAGAAACTACCGTTTCAGTCGTGGCACTGCCAAGCGATGATATGAAAGGCAGAATCATTGGACGCGAAGGCAGAAATATTCGTGCGCTTGAAACTCTAACCGGCATTGATTTAATAATTGACGATACGCCGGAGGCAGTCATTCTTTCAGGATTTGATCCCGTGCGCCGTGAAATTGCCCGCGTTGCGTTGGAAAGATTAATTTCAGACGGCAGAATACATCCTGCGCGAATTGAAGAAATGGTTGAAAAGGCTCAAAAAGAAGTTGAAAACCGAATGAAGGAAACCGGCGAACAAGCAACTTTCCAAGTTGGCGTTCATGGTATTCATCCCGAATTGGTTAAACTTTTGGGCAGGCTGAAATATCGCACAAGTTACGGGCAAAATGTTTTGAATCACTCAATCGAAGTTGCACAGCTTGCAGGAATTATGGCAAGCGAATTGGGCGTTGACGTGAATTTGGCAAAACGCGCAGGACTTTTACACGATATTGGAAAAGCTGTAGATCATGAAGTTGAAGGACCGCACGTAACAATAGGCGCAGATTTGGCGAAACGTTACCGCGAAAATAAAAATGTTATAAACGCCATTGCCGCGCATCACGGCGACTGCGAACCGTTGACAGTTGAGGCGGTACTGGTTGCGGCGGCTGATGCAGTTTCGGCGGCACGTCCCGGCGCACGTCGTGAAAGTCTTGAAATGTATCTGAAACGCCTGAAAATGCTTGAAGAAATTGCAGAATCATTTGACGGCGTTGAACGTTGTTTTGCGATTCAAGCCGGCAGAGAAATTCGCGTTATGGTCAAGCCGGATAAAATTGACGATCTGGAAGCCGTTGCATTGGCTCACGATATTGTCAAACGAATTGAAAAAGATTTGGAATATCCCGGGCAAATTAAAGCTACGATTATTAGAGAAACCCGCGTGGTTGATTACGCAAAATAATTTTGACATATAGCGAGGGAAAAATTTCACCCTCGCTTTTTCGTAAACACAAACAAAGGAGGTCTTGAGATGTTCGATTTCTTCAAACGGGAGAAAAAACCTAACCCCGACGCCAGTCGCCTATTGGCATCAATTCTTGTGGTGTATCCAACTATACAATCTGTAACCTACGATTCAAAGGACGATATGCTTGAGCTCTCCTTTGCATTGAGCGGAAAGTTTTCTCACGATGACTTTGAGGGCTTTTTGAAATACGTTGCTGAATCAGTGGAGACTTTACACTACTTAGAAAATTTATATGGCGCGTCGATTGAATTGAACGTCGAAGGAATTTACGGCACATATTTTTTGAATGTGCGGCGGGATATGGCAACTTTAACTTGTCGTGAACTTTCATTGCTTACTGAAATGGCGGCAAATTATTTTGGCGATAAATTGATTGAAGACGTAGACAGCCCGATTCCGGACGAAGAATATTTGATGGAGCAGGAAGATTATCTTGAACAGTTTTTGAGTAATATCAGACAGTTGCGCGTTGAAGGTAAACTTGTCGGCGTCCGTGAGCAAGAACGCGTTGTAATTTATAATCGTTAGGGGGATGTTGAATAATTTTTTTATGGTAGTTGTCAATACTGATAAAATTTAATTTTTACTTTTTACATTAAATGTACTTTTCTTTTCCGGAGCATGCGCGGTTGCGTTAGCATGCGCGGTGTGGCGCGCTCTTTAGCGGCGTGCTCTTTAGCGAAAGGAGCAATGCTCCTACTCGTCGCATTGCAAGTACCAAAAGAAAGTGCTCTTTCCGAATATGATTCAATCCTTGCGCGGCTTGCGTAGCAAGGCGTGCTCTTTAGTTAATCAATATTCGGCGGCGGTCATCCGTGACCGCCGTTTTTTGCCACTCATTCAACACGCCCTAAATTTTTTTCTATAAAAATATTAAAAATTTTGAAAGGAAGTTACATGAAAATATTAATGGTCGGCGATATATTTGGTCGCGCAGGCAGAAGGACTTTTGCAGAATTGACGCCAAAAATTAAAGCCGAAAAAAATATTGATATAGTGGTTGCGAACGGCGAAAACGCCGCGCACGGGCACGGCTTGACAATAGCCACGTTTAACGAACTTTTAAGCGGCGGCGCGGATATTATCACGACCGGCAACCACGTTTGGAGCAACAGGGAAATTTTGGAAATTATCGACAGAGAGCCGTTTTTATTGCGCCCTGCAAATTTTCCGGAAGGTACGCCCGGCAACGGTTTTTGTATTTTTCCATACCGCGCAAAAAATATTGGCGTGATAAATGTTATGGGGCGGACTTTTATGCAAGCTATGGACTGCCCTTTTATTTGCGCTGAAAAAATTGTCGAACAAATTAAAAATGACTGCGATATAATTTTGGTTGACTTCCACGCGGAGGCAACTTCAGAAAAAATTTCTTTAGGTTATTTTTTAGACGGTAAAGTTACGGCGGTTGTTGGAACTCATACGCACGTTCAAACGGCTGATGAAAGAATTTTGCCGCAATGTACGGGCTACATTACAGATTTGGGAATGGTCGGAATTTATGATTCTGTGATTGGGCTTGATATTGAAAGTATTGTCGAGCAATTTATTTCTTGTCGAAAAGGAAAATTTACTGTGCCGGAAAACGGCAAGTGCATTTATTCCGGCGTTATTTTAGAAATTGACGACGCAACTAACCAACTCAAAAATATTGAAAGAATACGCCGTCTTACTGAATAAAATTTTTTAATTGCGAAATTTGAAACGGCTGCATTTTTATTAAATAATTGTTATGAAATTGTATCAATTTTAGCCCCAAAGTAAAGGAATTTAACCTTATTTGCAGAATTATTATCTGAAATGGCAAACAAAAAAATATTATTTGCTGTGGAAGGGTGAATTTTTCATGGAAGTACTAAAAGTATCGGCTAAATCTAATCCAAATTCAGTGGCTGGTGCATTGGCAGGCGTAATTCGTGAAAGTGGCAGCGCAGAAATGCAGGCGATTGGTGCAGGAGCACTCAATCAGGCTGTAAAAGCTATTGCCATTGCGCGTGGATTCGTCGTGCCTTCAGGCTTGGACTTGGTTTGTATTCCTGCATTTACGGATATTGAAATTGACGGAAACGAGCGCACAGCAATAAAACTTATTGTAGAGCCGCGCTAAGTTTTTTCGGAGGGAAAATAAATGCCGAGCGACTTGCATACTCATACAATTTTTTCGGACGGTTCAAACTCTCCCGAAGAACTTGTTGCAATGGCTAAAAATATCGGACTGGTATATTTTGCAATAACCGACCATGACACGGTTGACGGCGTAAAATATCTTTACGAAAATGGAATTTATCCTGACAAGGGAATTAAAATTGTTCCCGGCGTAGAATTCAGCGCGAACAACGCAGAACATGACGTTCACATAGTAGGCTACAACATTGACATTTATAACGGCGCACTTTCTGATATGATAAATGAAATTTCTGAAGCTAGATGGACACGTTTTAGCGAAATGGTTCAAAATTTGCAGAACAATAAATATAACATTCGTGAAGCAGACGTTTTGCAAGCGGCGGGTTCAAGTCGCTCAATCGGCAGATTTCATATTGCGCGGGCATTGGTTAAAAAAGGCGAATTTAAAACCGTTCGTGAAGCGTTTGAAAAAATGCTGGGAAAAGATAAACCCGCTTACGCGCCGCGTTATTTTCCTGAAGTCGAAGAAATTGTTGATGTCATTCACCAAGCAGGTGGGCAGGCTATCCTTGCCCACCCAAAATTGGTGGAAGATGATTTTCTTGTTGAAACTATCTGCCAAAAAGTTGACGGCTTAGATGTTTTTTATCCCAATCATCAGCCACAAGACATTCAAAAATATTTAAGTTTGGCAGAAAAATATAACCTTTTGGTAGTCGGCGGCAGTGATTATCATGGCGCAACCTCAAGATTTGTAAAAGAACTTGGAGAATTTACTATTGCCGACGACTTGGCTAAAAAAATTTATGAGCTCGGTTTAAAAGATTAAAATTTGAAAGGAATTGCAGCAATGGACGTTATCGCCTTAGTTGGACCTAGCGGCACGGGTAAAAGTCATCGCGCCTTGCAAGTTGCGCAGGAACATAACGCAGACGCCATTATTGACGATGGAATTTTAATCAAGGACGGACATATTATCGCCGGTGAATCCGCAAAAACTGAAAAAAGTAAAATTATGGCAGTTCGCCGCGCAATTTTCGTTTTGCCGGGACATGCTGAACAAGTCCGCGAAGCAATTCGCAAAATTCAGCCGCACAGAATTTTAATCATCGGCACTTCTGAAAATATGGTTCATAAAATCGCCAAAACTTTAAAACTTCCGTCAATTCAGCTAATCATTCGTATTGAAGATATTGCATCACGCGCAGAAATGGATTTGGCGCAGTTCCACCGCCTCAAGGAAGGTAAACATATTATTCCTGTTCCGACGATTGAACTAAAAACGCACTTTTCAGGTTATTTGATTGACCCGTTGCAAACTTTGTTCAAACGTTCGGGAGTCAGGCGGCGTAAACTTGGCGAAAAATCTATTGTGCGCCCCGTTTTCAGCTACTACGGAAAATTGATTATTGATGATACGGTTGTTTATTCGATTGTTGAAAAAATTATCAAGGCGCGGGAGTTTATAAAAAATGTTCGCCGCGTAACCGTTGAACACATTTTCAAAGATGAGGAAGATCGCGGCTTGCAAATTTCCTGCGAAGTAGTTTTGAGTTATGGCAACCATATTCCAACGCTGATTGAGCAGACGCAGGCGATGATTCGGGAAGCCATTGAATATACAACCGGAATGATTGTTCACGCGGTTAATATCAAGGTTCAAGCTTTGTACGTTGATTCGCCAAAATTTAGTTTCAATCCCTTTTCGTTAGTTATGGGAAGGTAAATAAAAAAGCCGCCACTGGAGCGGTAATTTTTTTTGCCAATTATAATTTCGGTACGCGGGATAATTTTAAATTACAATAATCGCCAAAGTTCCTGAAAACGCCGCTGATTTTGAAATTACTTTAGACGAATTGAAAAATTTTTTGGATAAAAAAATAAGCCGCCATAATTGACGGCTTTTTAATTTGTGTGGATATAAAATTAATCTTCAAAAGTTTCTTCAGTTTCAGTTTCGTCGGACGTTTCAAAGTGAATATCTTTCTTCAGAATCGCCTCACGAATTTTACTTTCAATTTCGCTTGTAATTTCGGGATTTTCGGTAAGGAATTTTTTAGAGTTTTCTCTACCCTGTCCAAGTTTCGTACCGTTGTAAGAATAAAACGCGCCGGACTTTGTAACAATTTCAGCCTCAACGCCCATATCCAAAATTCCGCCGACACGTGAATAACCTGTGCCGTAAAGTAAATCAAATTCGGCGTTTTTGAACGGCGGAGCAACTTTATTTTTTGCAACTTTGATTTTTACGCGGTTGCCGATAACTTCCGTGCCTTGTTTAATCGCCTCACCTTTTCTAACTTCAAGGCGAATTGTCGAGAAAAATTTTAACGCTCTGCCGCCGGGCGTAGTTTCAGGACTGCCAAACAGTACCCCGACTTTTTCACGAATTTGATTTATAAATACGGCAATAGTTTCAGTTTTGCCGATAACGGCGGTAAGTTTACGCATTGCCTTACTCATCATTCGTGCGTGGACGCCAACAACGGCATCGCCCATTTCGCCTTCAATTTCCGCCTTCGGTACAAGCGCGGCTACAGAGTCAATTACAACAATATCAACCGCGCCGCTGCTAATCAGCGAATCAGCAATATCTAAACCTTCTTCGCCGGTACTTGGTTGAGCTACCAAAAGTTCATCAAGGTTGACGCCCAATTTTTTGGCGTAAACGGGATCAAGCGCGTGTTCAGCGTCGATAAAAGCCGCCGTGCCGCCTTGTCTTTGGACTTCGGCTATCATATGCAAAGTTACCGTAGTTTTTCCGCCGGCTTCAGGACCGTAAATTTCAATAATTCTGCCGCGTGGCAGTCCTCCAATTCCAAGTGCAACATCCAGCGGCAAAATTCCCGTCGAAATGGTTTTTACATCAATGTTGCCGACATCGCCCCATTTCATAATTGCGCCTTTGCCGAATTGTTTTTCAATCTGTTTCAGTGCCGCCGCAAGAGCTTCTTTTTTGTCGGTGTCTTTTTCCATAAAAAATTTTCTCCTTTCAGTTTTCAGATGATCAGTAACTAACCATCTATATCAGTACCTTCAACTTTGCCGTTCCAATCTACAAGCCCGCCAAAGTCGTAAACATTTTTATAACCGTGTTCAGCCAAAATTTTTGCTGAATCTTCTGCGCGACGCCCCGTCCAACAGTAAACTAAAATTTTTTGATTTTTATCAGGGAGCAATTCAAATTTGCCCTTTCGCAATTCTTCAATCGGCAAAAGTACCGCGTTTGGAATGTGTTTTTTGTCGTATTCTTCCTGCGTTCGCACGTCCAGAATTATAAAATTTTTTTCAGTTTGCATAATTTTTGTAGCGTCTTCCTGCGTTAAATGCTGATAGTTTCCTGCCTCCGTGATGCAGCCGCTTAACGTCAAAGTTAAAATTATCAGCATTAGAAATTTTTTCATTTTAGCACCTCCTTTTTTATGGGTTAGCTGTCGTTCAATTACCTAACCGCTAACGGCTAGCCGCTAACACCTATTTTAAAACTTCTGTAAGCGTTGAAATCATCTGTGGAATATCAATCGGCTTTGCAATATGGCTATTCATTCCCGCCGCCTTAGCACGTTGAATATCTTCAGAAAAAGCATTTGCAGTCATTGCGATTATTGGAATGTCAGCAAGTTTTTTATTTTCAAGTTTACGAATGGCGGCGGTTGCCTCGTAGCCGTTCATAACCGGCATTTGAATATCCATTAAAACCGCATCATAATCACCGGGCTTAGAGTTTGCAACTTTTTTGACGGCAATTTTTCCATTTTCAGCCGTGTCAAGTTGAAAGCCAAATTCCGTTAAAATCAGCGTTGCAATTTCTCGATTAACTTCATTATCCTCAACAAGGAGCAATTTAATTTTCGTAAAATCAATATCGCCGCTGAAATTTTCGCCGAAAATATTTTCATCTTCAGGCGGGTCTTCGTCCAAAATTGGCAAGTCAACATTTACGATAAATTCAGTACCTTTGCCAAGTTCCGTTTTGACGCTGATATTTCCGCCCATCAAGTCAACAATACTTTTGGTTATCGCCATTCCTAAGCCCGTGCCTTGAATTTTTGAAACGTTTTTATCGCGGGTATAAGCCTCAAAAACCGTTGCCGCAAATTCAGGACTCATTCCCATACCGCTATCTTTTACGCGCAATTCGTACATTCCAGCTTTTTCATCTTTCAAGCCGAGTTGCGAAAGTGTAACCGTAACCGAGCCGCCTTCCGGCGTAAACTTAAAAGCGTTGCTGATTAAATTCAACAAAACACGATTAAGGCGCGGCGTGTCGCACATTACAATTTTATTCTGCACATTGGAAGTATCGACGGTATATTTAATTTTCTTCGTTTCCATTTGCGTTGAAAATAAATCCCGCACTTCGTCCAACGCCTTAACGATATTTGATTTTTGTATATCCAATTCCATTTTGCCGCTTTCAATTCGGCTCATATCCAAAACGTCATTGATTAACGCCAGTAAATGTTTATTCGACGTCTCAATTTTATTCAGATAATCTTTGACAAGCGGCGATAAATCTTTTTCTTTTTTGATTAAAGTTGTGTAGCCGATAATTGCGTTCATTGGCGTGCGTATATCGTGGCTCATATTTGAAAGAAAATTACTTTTTGCCTTACTGCTGCGTTCAGCTTGAATTTTTTCGACTTCGGCTTTTTTCTCACGAGTTGTCAGTAAACTGTAAATGCTGAACATTATAAAAAGCGTGATCGTTATCAAAGTCATTTGCAAAAGATTATAATTTCTCAAAGACAAATTAACGATGTTCATTTGATTTTCAAGGTAGTATTCAGAATCAGCTTGCGCCCTGCGGTTAAATTTTACGCCTTGTTCTCTAAATTCTGCAACGTAGTAGCCGCTCAAATTGGTTAAAACTTGCCGCGTTGTTGCGTGCGTAGCTTCGCGCAGCCATAACATTGACGCAAAAAATATCAGAAACATTGTTACAATCCAAACAACCGTTGACTTGCCGAAACGTTTTTGAGTGTCTTTGTAAAGCATATATCTGAAAAAGCCGAATCCAAAAATACTCCAGCCAATCAAAATTAAATATGATTCGGTTGACATTGAATCGACAATCCAGAAACTTGGAACGAGGAAGTACAAGAAAAACATTATCGACACGATACAGCCAACGCCGCCGGTAATTTTCGCCTTTAAATTTTCAAGCCGTCGCGCAGTTATGAAAGTTACAACTGAAGTATAGGTGTAGTCGATTGTTGCGCCGATTGTGTTCACGTCGATAATCCAGTTAATTGCCGTGCGTCCCAAAAACGGAATTATCAGCGAAATTCCCATTACAAACAGAATTGCATTTTGCGGGTTGCCGAATTTATTTAATTTGCAGAACCACGCGGGCAGTAAATCATCTCTTGCAATGGCGAAAATCAAACGGCTTGCCGCAATGTAATTTCCAACAATTCCCGTGACAGCGGCGCAAATTACCGTTACAATCAGCAAATTCATTCCCCAATCGCCCAAAACTGTATGAACGGCGTTAAGCGTCGGCACACCTTCAAAGCCTTTCAAATGGCTTAAGTCGTCGATATATTCAAGCCAATTCCAATAATCCGGCGGCATTACAGAAACCGCAATAAAAGTTAAAGCAACATAAACCGTAGCACTTGCCACGACCGCAAAAAATAATACTGCGAAAGTTTTTTTAATCGAAAATTTAAAACCCTCTGCAGACTGCGAAACAGATTCAAAACCTACGAACGCCCACGGAGCTAAAACTACAATACCGAAAATCGCCGCAAATGAATTTTTGTTTGGATTGAACGGCGGCTGAATGTCAAAAATATTTACGCCGCTTGAAATAATTGCGCCGAAAATAATCAGCACACCGCAAAAAAGTACGCAAGCGGCGATTGTTTGAACGTAAGCCGCAACTTTGCCGCCACGAATACAGACCGCGCCCAAAATCCAAAGTGCAGTCAATGATAACAGCGTTTCGCCAAAATAAACTTCGTAACCGGCAATGTTGTAATGAAAGCCGAATTGAAAAGTATCGCCCAAAAAATTTCTAAAAATAATTGGCAGGGCGGTAGCATTAGCCCACGTTATCGCAACATAAACCAAAATTAAAAACCACGCGCTTAAAAAGCCGTGATCATATCCTAAAGTTTTTTTTGCGTAGGAGTAAGTACCGCCCGCATCGGGGTACTGATTCATCATAAAGTGGTAGTTGTAGCCAATCAGTAGCATAATTCCCGCGCCTATTGCCATTCCTATTGCAGTTCCAACAGGGCCGGCAACCGGCAAGAATGTTGTACCCGGCATAACGAACGCGCCCCAGCCGACTGCACAGCCAAACGCCAACGCCCATACATTTAATGGCGATAAATATTTGTTTAAATTTTTGTTTCCGCCCTCTGCGGTGTTCATAGAGAATTTTTCTCCTTTGCATCAATTTATACTTTTTATTCTGAATGTGCTTTATTCGTTGTAGCTAAGTTTTTTTTTATTCGTGTATGTACTTTCTTTTCGATTGTCAAAAGAAAGTACCAAAGAAAGACGCTTTCGCCCGTCCGCCGCTAAGTCAACGCACGCTCCAACCGTGTGAGCCGCTTTTGGCGGCGCGTAGTTTACCGCACGCTCCAAATTTTCTAAAATTCAGCGGCAAAGGACGGGCGGTTTAATTTCAAATAATTTTTTTCATATAAATTTTACATATAGTCGATTGAAGATTTGCGGCGATCCTGTTTCATAATACCGAGTTTTTCTGCAACCCATTCAACAATTACGAAAAATACAGGAATCAAGAAAATTCCCAGCGAAGTTGCAAATAACATTCCGCCGACAACTGCCACGCCCATACCGTTTCTAGCCGCTGAACCTGCGCCAACTGCCATTGCCAACGGCAAGCAACCGATTATAAACGCCAACGAAGTCATCAAAATTGGGCGAAGACGCAAGCCCGCCGCCTCAAGTGCCGCCTTAATTGGTTTCATTCCTCTGTCAACGCGCACTTTTGCAAATTCAACAATCAAAATTGCATTTTTTGCCGCCAATCCAATTATCATAATAACGCCAATTTGCATATAAACGCTGTCCTGCAAACCCGCTTTTTGTACGCCCATCATTCCATAAATCATGGACAAGCCCCATTCAGACGCAACCGCGCCCAAAATTCCTGTTGGTACTGTCAACAAAACTGCAAATGGTACTGTCCAACTTTCGTAAAGCGCGGCAAGCATCAAGAATACAAATACCAACGCCAACGCCAAAACTTGCATTGTTGAACTTGCGGCTTTTCTTTCTTCGCGGGATTGTCCAGACCATTCAATACCAAACGAGCTGCCCGCCTCTTCGCGTACAACTTCTTCAATAGCGTTCATAGCTTGCCCCGATGAATAACCTTGCGCCGCGTTGCCTTGAAATTGTATTGCACGAGTGCCGTTAAATCTTGAAATTTGGGTAGGTCCTGTACTAAGTTTTGAAGTAATTAAAGTGTCAAGCGGTATTAACTGCCCGTCGTCACCTTTTACAAAGATAAATTTCGCAGAATCAGCCTCCGAGCGGTACAAAATATCTGACTGCAACATAACTTTATATGTGCGTCCAAATTGGTTGAAGTCATTAACCTGCATACCGCCAAAATTGACTTGCAACGCCGTGAAAACGTCGCTCAAACTTACGCCAAGCATTTTTACTTTTTCTCTGTCAATGTCATATTCAACAGTAGGAGATGCAATATTAAAAGTTGTGCGGACGCCTTGCAATTCAGGGCGTTGATTTGCCTTTGCTACAATTTTTTGAGCAAGTTCATTTAATTCTTCGTTAGTGTGTCCTGCCATATCTTGAAGTTGCAAACTCCAGCCGCCGACCGTACCTAAGCCCGGCAATGCAGGCATATTAAAGGCAATAACCTGCGCTTCAGGGGCATATTTCGCGCCCAATCCAAACATTACCCCAATACAATCATCAACTGAAACATCGCGCTTGCTCCACGATTCAAGACTGCAAACAATTAAGCCCGCGTTAGGTTTTGAACCGAATGACATAACGTCAAAGCCCGTCATAAACATACAAGCCTGAAGTCCCGGCATTTCCTTCATAACGTGCCCTGCAAGTCTGTCAATCGTTTCTTGCGTGTGATTCATTGAAGTACCTTCAGGCAAACTAACCGAAGTCATAAAAAAGCCTTGATCTTCATCAGGTACAAATGTTGAAGGCAACCGCATATAAATCCAGCCCGTCAAAATACAAATAACCGCCATACATACAAACGCCAATGCAGAACGTTTAATAAATCCTGCAACAAAATTTACATAACCGTTTTTGGTACGTTCAAACCAACGATTAAACGCGCCAAACGCTTTATCAAAAATACCTTGCTTTTTATTGGGATCGTGAGGTTTTAAAATCATTGCACAAAGTGCAGGCGTCAAAGTCAACGCTACGAACGCAGATAACGCCATTGAAATTGCGATTGTTAAAGCAAATTGACGATACAAAACGCCCGTCATACCGCCCAAAAATGCAACGGGTACGAAAACCGCCGCCAATACAAACGCTATAGCTACAACCGGTCCTTGTACTTCGTCCATTGCGCGTTCGGTTGCGTCTACCGGCTCCAATCCTTCTTCCATATGGTGTTCAACGTTTTCAATAACAACTATAGCATCGTCAACGACCAAACCTATTGCCAAAACCATTGCAAAAAGTGTCAGCGTGTTTATTGAAAATCCCAGCAAAATAAAACTTGCGAACGTTCCAATTAACGATACAGGCACAGCCAACAACGGAATTATAGTTGCACGCCAACTTTGTAAAAATACAAAGATAACAATAACAACTAATGCCAACGCCTCAACGAAGGTATGAAAAACTTCTTCGATTGATTCACGGATATAATCTGTTGAGTCGAAAACCTGCGCGACCTCTAAGCCGGGCGGCAGTTTTTCTTTTTCACGTTCGATAATCTTTTTGACTTCAGCTATTGTAGTCATTGCGTTAGCGTCTGAAGTAAGCTGAATACCAAAACCTATTGCGGGATGTCCATTAAATTTGCTGACGATATTATAAGCTTTTTGCCCCGTTTCAATTCGTGCAACATCTTTCATATAGACGAAGCCGCCCTTGCCGTCAGACTTCAAAATAATATTTTCAAATTCTTCAATCGTAGCCAAACGCCCTTGAAGTTTGCCGGTGTACTGTTTTTCCTGTCCTGCTGCTAAAGGCATTGCGCCAATAGTACCGGCGGCGGCTTGTTGATTCTGTTCGTTAATTGCATTCACGACGGCGGCAACTGTCAAATCCAATTCCGCCAATTTGTCAGGATTCAGCCAAATTCTCATTGAATAATCTGAACCAAAAATATTAACGTCACCAACGCCATTAACGCGCTTTACTTCGTCCATAAAATAAATATCTGCGTAATTTTTCATAAAGGCGCGGTCGTATCTGCCATCCGGCGAATACATTGAAAGCATCATCGCCATATCATTTGACGCCTTACGAGTTGTAACGCCTACAGATTGTACCGAACTTGGCAAAGATGGATTTGCAACGGCAACATTATTTTGAACTTTAACAGAGTCCATATCGCCATCAGTACCAACTTCAAAGACAACCGAAAGACTATAACGCCCCGTATCGTCAGAGTTGGAACTCATATAATCCATACCTTGAGTACCGTTTACTTGATTTTCTATAACCTGCGCGATAGTTTCGTTGACAACTTCGGCATTTGCGCCGGTGTAGCTTGTACTAACTGAAATTGTTGGCGGCGAAATTTGCGGGTACTGCGCTATTGGCAACTGAATACCCGCCAAAACTCCGACCAATACAATTATCAGCGAAATAACTATTGCGAAAATTGGTCTGTGAATGAAAAATTTTGCCACTCAAGCCGCCCCCTTACTGATTAATATTGCCGGGAGCGTTTGGATTATTGCTTGTAGCTCTGTTAATTGTTTCTGTTTGATAAGGCGTTGTAATATTTGCAAGCGTAAAGCCCATTTCGCCGGCTGTAACTTCAGTAAGTGCCAATTCGACGCCTTCGCGCAGATTTGTTAAACCTTCAACAACGATTGTATCTTGAGCCGTTACGCCGCTTGTTACAACATAATAACTTCCGACCTGTTGAGCAAGTTCAACCGGCTTTGCAATAGATTTTCCGTCCGAACCGACGCACATTACAAAAGATTTATCCAAAAGTTGTTGCACTGCACGTTGAGGAACTAAAATAGCATTTGGAATAGTTTCGCCGCTAAGTTTTACACGGGCGAACATTCCGGGCATCAACACGCCGCCGGGATTCGGGAAAATCGCCTTCATAATCAAAGAGCCGGTATTATTTGCCAATTCTCTGTCAGTTTCGACAACGCGCCCTTCGTAGGGATATTCTCTGCCGTCAGAAAGTGTAATTGTAACGTGCATTGGATTATGTTGTGACTGCATTGCTTGAACTGTCATAAATTTCAAATATTCGTTTTCGCTGATTGAAAACTGTGCAAAAATTGGATCCAGTGAACCGATTGTAACCAAAGTTGTAGTACCTGCGCCAACGAACGTACCAATAGCCACATCATCAACGCCGAGTTGTCCGGGCATTGGAGCATAAATTTCAGTATCTGCCAAATTTTCCATTGCCAATTTTAAATTTGCTTCAGCCGCGCCAACTGCCGCATCGTAAGCCTTAACAAGCGCGGCTTGAGTGGTTACGGTTTGTTCGGCTATTGCATTTTCTTTAAATAACATTTCGTCACGCTGTAAATCTATTTGCGCATTTTGAAAGTTAATTTCAGCCTGCGCCAAAGACGCCTTCGCCGCCATTACCTGCGATTGATATTGCCTGTCATCGATTTTAAATAGTAATTGTCCTGCCTGTACAAATTGTCCTCCAACTACAAATTTTTCTACAACATTGCCGGAAACTTTCGACTGCACTTTTACTTCATCTGTTCCGACCAAATGTCCTGCGTATTCACTAGAAATTGGCGTGTCTCGTTGTACCACTTTCATAACTTTTACTTGTTGTTTAGTTGATTGCGGTTGTTGTTGAGCTTGTTCGTCGCCGCAACCGGTAAATATTGCTGTGGATAATGTCAATATAATTGCTGTAGATAATAATTTCTTTTTTGAAAAAAACACGTTTGACCCTCCTTAAAAAAAGTAAAAAAAATCTGCAGTAATTGTAAAATTCTGCAGGCAAAAAGTCAATTCAATTTACGGGCAATAACTATATTTCTGAAAAAAAAATGTATGCATTTCTGAAATTAAATTCTGTAAAGAAAATTTTGGCAAAAAAAATGGCGGAGAGGGTGGGATTCGAACCCACGGTACGTTTCCGTACAACGGTTTTCAAGACCGTCACCTTCAACCGCTCGGACACCTCTCCGTAGTTTCTGCAGTATACACTTTTAAATTTGTTTTGTCAAATTTTAGAATGAAATTTTTTTTATTGAAGCCGGTTTTCTTGTCAAAACATTTTTTGAAGTCTAAAATTGGGTTGAACGTCTGAAAATTAAAACTGATTTAAATTGAAATGTAAGATTGGGGAATTTAAATGTTGTATTTAATTCTTATGCTAGCCGCCGCCGCAATGGTTGCGCTTTATAAATTTTTACCGAACCGAAAAATTTTTATATGTTTGTGTTCAGTTTTGGTAATTGTGTTTTGCGCGTCGGCAGTCATACAAATTCAGCGGAGTCAACAGGAAGTGATAAGCCGTACTGAAATTGAAAATATTCGGCAACAGCAAAAAATTTTTAGCGATTGGTACGCCGCCTATCAGAAAGATATTGAACACTTGGACAGAAATTGGCAACTTTTTTACAGCATTGTTGAAAGTTTGAAGACTGCCGAAATTTATGAGTTTTCGACTTATGAACAGTTGGAAGAATTGGAGCTTGACGCACTGGACGAACAGGCTAAAATCCACTCGTTTAAAGTTCCGGCTGATTTAAGTTTGGAATGTTCGGAATTGATTTGGGAAATTATAAAGAAAACTCGCGCCTATGTGGACGCGCAGACTAAAACAATTTCGGCGGTAAGAAAGGCGGCAGCTCCCGAAAATTTTAAAGATTTAAAAAGTCTCAACCGCGCCATTAAAGATATAACAATTAGAGAATCGCCCGCAGGATTATTTACAGCTACGGAAGTTGCGGCAATTCGTGAAATTTTGGTTGTACCAGGAGAAGGTGTTGAACGATGAAAAATTTTAAAACTATTGAAGACGGCGAAGTTTTTACCGCCGAATACGAAATTAAAAAATCTGTATTTATATCGCACGTCAAGCACATTGAAACTGAAGACGCGGCGCGAGAATTTGTTGCAGAAATTAAGAAAAAATATTTCGACGCAACGCATAATTGTTCGGCGTGGATATTGGGCGAAAACGGCGACAAACAAAAATCTAACGACGACGGCGAACCCGGCGGCACTGCAGGCAACCCTATTCTTGACGCCATTAAAAAGAATGAAATTACAAATATTGCGGTTGTCGTTACGCGATATTTCGGCGGAATTAAACTTGGCGCGGGTGGCTTGATTCGTGCTTATTCACATACTGCCGCGCTTGGAATTTCAAATTCTAAAATAGTACAGATGACGACGTTTAAAAAAATTGCCGTAACGATTGAATATCCATTTTTAGCGCAGGTTGAAAATTTTTTACGCAATAAAAAAATCCGCGTCGAAAATTCAGAATACGCGGCGGACGTTACAATAAATATTTTAATTGAGTCGGAAAACGTGGAAAATTTTTTGGCAGATTTAACCGAATTGACGGCGGCAAATTTTTTATCAGAAATTTTGGAAGAAGTTTTAATCCCTGTCGTCATTTAAAATTTTTTTGATAACGTCGGAAATAATTTCAGAATTAAAACCTTTCGACGCCAAATGTTGCCAAATTTTTTGCTTGAATTTTAAATCTGTAGAAATTTTACCGGCAAATTTTTTCGTAGCGATTTTTAAGGCGGCGTTATATTCGTGTTCGTATGTGTCAGCAGGAATTAAATTTTCTACAAAATCCGAATTGTAACCGCGCTGAATCAATTTCATTTGAATTTGCTTGATGCTCAATTTTTCTTCACTGTACAAACTTTCAAAAAGCCTCGCGCAGGTTTCCTCGTCATTCAGATAACTATATTTTTTTAACTTGTTAATGGCGTCGTCAATTTCTGATTCTTCGTACTTACGCGCCAATAATTTTTGCCTCAAAATTTTTTCGCTCTGATCCTGCCGTGATAATAAATCTGTTGCCTTTTGCAACGCCGTTTTATTTTTCTGTATCAAGTTTTTTCCTCCCAAAGTAAATGAACGCGCCTGCCGCAATTACAAACGCAATAACGCTCGTCATTTGCGCACTTTTCAAAATTCCAAACGCTAAATCTAAATAATCGCCGCGCAGATTTTCAAGTAAAAATCTTGCAACTGCGTACAGCATCACATACAAACAAAAACATTGCCCGCGCTTGTAATTGGTACAGCGAAAAATCAACAACAACGCAAAAATTACCACGTCTAACTGACATTCCCAAACTTCAGCAGGGAAAAGCGGTTGTGCGCCGTAAGTTCGATAAGCTAAAGTTGTTTCTGGATAAATTATCCCAAAATTTCCGCCGGTAGGTGCGCCAAAAGCATCGCCGTTTAATAAATTTGCACAACGCCCCAACGCTTGCCCCAAAACTATTGCCGGTGCCAAAATATCAGCCAAATGTATCACGTCCAAATTTTTTGACTTTGCATAAATCCCACCGCTGATGACGCCCAAAATTATTCCGCCTTGAACCGCCATACCGCCTTGCCATACGTTCAAAATTTCTGTCAAGTGATTCTGATAGTAATTCCAGTCAAAGAAAAAAACGTCCCAAAGTCTCGCGCCCAAAAGTCCGAAAAAGCCGCCCACCATTCCAATATCTATAACAAATTCTTCGTAGCCGCGCCCGTCAACTTTGGCAAAAAAATATCCAACTCCTACCGCCAAAATTATTGAACAAGATAAAATCACGCCGTAAGACCTAATTGGAAAATCCCCAATGTAAAATAAATACTGATGCAAAATTTCAACTCCAAAAATTTTTTTTAATAATACGCCACACACTTTTAAAAAGCAAATTAAAATTTTACTTGCAATTTAAAAAGTTTTATGCTATAGTACACAAGCATTCGGGACGTAGCTCAGTTTGGGAGAGCACTACCTTGGGGTGGTAGGGGTCGTGAGTTCAAATCTCGTCGTTCCGACCAACTTAAATTTGAAATTTTCCCATCGCCGCAGGTTTTTCTGTCGGCGATTTTTCAGTTAAAGGAGACTTTTTATGCACGGTGTAATTTTGATTGTTGTTATGATTGTAACAGGCGGCGTGATCGCTTTTATTGGCGATAAACTCGGTACAAAAATTGGCAAAAAACGCCTTTCGATTTTTGGATTGCGCCCGCGCCATACTTCAATGATTATTACCGTTTTAACCGGTGCTTTGATAACCGGTCTTTCAATCGGCACAATGACAGTTGTTTCTGAAGACGTTCGTACCGCGCTTTTTGGTATGGAAGAATTGAACGCCGCCATTGCCTCCACTCGTTCCGCGCTTGAAGTTGCCACAAAAGATTTAGAGACGCTTCAAAGCGAATACGAACGCGCCGACGCCGAACTTGATAACGCACGTGATGAAATTTCCGGCTTGAAAATCGAACAGCAACAACTTGAAAAAGAATCTGAACGACTCCGCGCTGGTAATGAACGCCTTGAAATTGAAAAAAATCAGCTCCTTTCTCAAAATGAAAGTCTTTCCGGTGCCAACGAAAAATTGACAAGCACCAATAAAAATCTTTCTGCCGCAAATTCCGAACTTGAAACTAAAAACAGCGAACTCAACGATTCAAATACAAATTTGACTGCCGATAACGAAAAACTTTCAAACGTCAACGCCGCGCTTGAAGAACATACTAAAAACTTGCGCGAAGGTTTAATTGCAATACGTGAAGGCGATATAATTTTCAGAGCAGGCGAAGTTTTGGCAAGCGCGGTTATCGTTGGAAATCGCAGTGCTGAAGACGTTTCAAACGATTTAAACAGACTTGCCGACGCCGCCTCAAAAAATATCAGCGAACGTTTCGGGGAAGATATTGATAATTCACTTTGGGTTTATCAGCCGGAGTTTCAAAGTGCTGTATCGTCCATTTCCACAAACAAAAAGGACGTTGTTGTTAGAATCACGGCGGCGGGAAATTTGGTACGCGGTGAACCAATTCGTACAAGTTTGGCACTTTATCCAAATGAAGACGTATTCAGCGCGGGCGAATACATTTACTCTCACAAATACGAAATTAAAAATTCCCTTGACGCTGAAAATATTGTCCGTGAATTTTTAACTGAAGTAAATCATGCGGCAGTTGAAAGAGGAGTTTTGCCCGATCCAATTACTGGAAGTGTTGGCGTTTTGGAAGGTACTCAACTTTATGATTTAATTGACGAACTGGAAAAAGCTCGCGGCAACGTTACACTTATTGCCCGCGCCCGTGAAAATGTTAAATCTTTTGGACCTTTGCGCCTCAATATCAAAGTAGATCAGAGAAAAAAATAACGGATGAAACGCGGTTTATTGCATAGGTGTTAAAATGAATATTATTGGAATAGATCCAGGTCGTGACAAATGCGGCGTGGCGGTTTTAAATTCGTCTGCCGAAATTTTATTTGAAGAAGTTATTGAAACTGCTGACTTTGAAACAGTTATAAAAAAACTTGTCGCGCAGTTTAATATACAGCTTGCAATTTTAGGCGACGGTACAACGCACAAAAACGCCGAAAAAATTTTACGCGGCTTGAATCTTGAAGTAAAAGTTGTAGACGAAAAGCATACAACCGAAGAGGCGCGGCGTTTATATTGGAAAAAAAATCCTCCGCGCGGCTGGCGAAAAATCTTGCCAACTTCAATGCAAGTGCCGCCTGTTCCTGTTGATGGAATTGTTGCAGAAATTTTAGTTACGCGCCATTTATCAGGTAGTGTTGAATGATTTATTCTATTTTGAAATTACCTTAAACTTCAGATTATTTGAAAGTTCGTTGTCGTCAACAAATTGGTATTCAAAATTTGACGCTCTGCCTTTAACGATACTCAAGGCAATATCGTTTGTCGTGTCGTTAATGTCAAATTTTTTGCCGTTGTACTTTATGTTAAATGTACTGCTTTCATCAGCTTTTGAATATTCGATTAAAATTTTTATCTTTGGATTGTCCAGAACAGGTAAAATTATCTGCAAGCACAATTCTTCAAACAATGAAAGTAAGGCGTTGCGCATTTTAGGCGCAATGTCATTTTTTATTGCAAATTCTTCTATCAGCGTATTAATTTCTAAAAAGTCGAAGTCGTGCGAAGTAATTGTCAATTCCAAAACTTTCAGGCGTTTGATAAATTGGCGCGTTTTATCTCGTTTGGGATTGTCAAAAATTTGTTGCGGCGTACCGTCTTCATATATTCCGCCTTCGTCCATATACAACACTCTATTTGAAATTTCTTTTGCAAAGTCCATTCCGTGAGTAACAATCATCATTGTTGTGCCGGTTTGCGAAACTTTTTTTATTACGGATTCAACTTCGCCAATCATTGTTGGATCAAGTGCGCTTGTCGGTTCGTCAAACAAAATTATTTCCGGCTCCATTGCCAACGCTCTAACTATTGCGATACGTTGTTGTTGCCCGCCGCTCAATTCGTTGGGATAGTTAAAAGATTTATTCAGCAAGCCGACACTTTTTAAAAGATTTTTTGCGTTGTCGTAAGCCGCCTGTTTATTCATTCTGCGCAATTCCATCGGCGCAACCATAATATTTTCAATAACCGTCATATTGGCGAACAAGTTAAACGATTGAAATATCATTCCAATTTTTTGGCGCACAATATCAAGCCTGCAATTTTTATCTGTAATGTCTTCATTGTGAAAAAAAATTTTGCCGCCGGTAGGTTTTTCAAGTCGATTGACACAGCGTAAAAGCGTAGATTTGCCGGTGCCGCTCGGTCCAATTACCGCAATTATATCGCCTTTGTTAATTTCCAGATTCACATTTTTTAAAGGCGTGACATTTCCATAGCTTTTTGTAAGATTCTCAATTTTTATTAAAACTTCGCTCATAAATCCACATCCTTTAAAATTTCTTCGCGTTTACGATTTTTCGGATCAATTTTCGTTAAAATTTTGTCAGTCAATTTCAACAACAACCATGACAGCACAAAATAAATCGCTGAAACTACTATCAAAGGCACAAACGCATCAAAAGTTCTTGCGCGTATCAAGTCGCCCATTTTTGTTAAATCTTGAACGGCGATATATCCAACTATTGAAGTTGACAGCAAAAGCTCAACGACTGTTTTTTGATAAGTCGGGAAAAAAATTACTGTGACTTGCGGCAAAATAAATTTTAAAAATGCTTTTCGATCCGAAAATCCCAATGCAAGTGCCGCCTCCATTTGTCCTTTCGGTATGCTTTCAGTGCCGCTTTTAAGCATTATGAAAACTGCCACGCTCAACAGTATCGAAAAAACAATTACAGCTACAATCGCACTGTTAATTTCGACGCTGCCAAATATGACGTAGTAGAAAAACATCAGTAAAATCATTTGCGGCAGCCCCTGCATTATTCTTATCATTTTGTCAATAATTTTATTCAGCGTAGGATTTTTTTCACGATAAACCATGAAAATTGCAAAACCTGCCAGCGTTCCAAAAATTATTGCAAAGATTGTTATAATCAAAGTAATTTTTATTCCGTCCAGAATCATTTGCCAGCGATTTTCAGTTATCAAAGTCGCAACAAGTTTTTTTTCGATTGTTGACAAAAAACTTTCATCATCTGCGGAATTTGAATTTACAATCAAAATACATTGGTCAACGTTATTTGGATTTGAGAAAAGCATATTTTCTCCGCGCTCCGGCTTATATTCAATCGCATCTACTCCAATATCACCTTTGCCCAAATTTATATCGCCAAGCATTGTTTCAAATTCTGTAATTTTAATTTCGTAATTGTAGCCGTATTCTGCGCAAAATTTATCAATCAGCTCAATTTCATAGCCGGTAACTTCGTTTTCTTTCAGATAAACGTATGGACCGCTTATGGCGTCTGTTTCGATAATCAAAGTGCCGTTTTCGCCGCTAAGTTTATTTTTTTCAAAAACGCGCTTTTCTTCGCCGCCTGTAAACCATTTTTCTTTGAGGTTGTCAAGTTCGCCGCCGTCAGTTAATTTTTTCAGAAATTCATTCATTTGACTTTGAAGTTTTTCACCTTTGGCAGATTTTGTAAACATAAACGCCGTCGATATTTCGCCAAAACTTTCGTCAAGGTATTCAACTTCAACGCCGCTACTAATCAAATTATCTGCGTAAACCTTGCCAAGTACGAACGAATCAATTTTATTTTGCTTGAGGTTGAGTACCAGATCGCCCAGCGTATCAATGTAAACGTACTGCGCGTCAGGCAAAATTTTTCTTGCCAAAACTTCGTAGCCACATTCAGGCCAACAACCTATCCTGGAATTTTTAAAATCGCTCAAAGTTTTTTTGGAATTATCAGCTGATTTTTTTATAACAGCTATACATTCGTCCCATTGAGTCGGCTCTGAAAATAAAAATTGTTCGCCGCGCTCTTCAGTATATTGCATTGCCGCAATTCCAACATCAGCCCTGCCTAAATTGACATTGCCAATCATTACGCCAAAATCTACAATTTCAATTTCGTAATTGTAGCCGTATTCGGCGCAAAATTTATCAATCAGCTCAACTTCATAGCCGGTAACTTCGCCATCTTGAATGTAGCTGTAGGGAAATGCACTAGCCTCACTCAACATTTTTAAAGTACCGTTTTCGCCGGTGAGTTCGGATTTTTCATAAGTTTGTTTTTTAGTCAAATTGTCGGTAAACCATTTATCTTTGAGTTTATCAAGTTCGCCGCTGTCAGTTAATTTTTTCAGAAATTCATTCATCTGATCGCAAAGATAACGCCCTTTTTCATTTTTAGTGAATATGTAGCCAATACGAAGTTTGCCGACGGGCTCCGGCAAATAATCAATTTTAATTCCTTCGGCTTGCATTGAATTGGCTCTGCTTTTTTCTATGAAAAAGGCGTCGATTTTATTTTGATTGAGAGTTTGTACCATATCGCCAACCGAATCAATGTAAAAAAATTTGGCGTCCGGGAATTTTTCTTGCACCATTGTAGTAATTGCACTGACTGACCAAACTGCCAATCTGCCTTTTTCCAAGTCCTTTAGCGAAGTAATTTTAGTTTCAGTGCCGCAACCTGTAAAAAGAATCGCCGCGCAAATTAAAAAAATTGTACCGTAAAAAAATTTTCTCATAAAAATACCTCAATTAGTTTTTACCGTAACTGTCAAATTTTTGTCTGAACAGTACGCAAATTTGAAATTTAACTGCGTCGAATAGTATAAAAAAATAGAAAAATTTTCAAGTGTCAACACTTAAAAACTTATCTGAATTATATTTGAGTTAAAAAAATTTCAAATTCCTAAAACCTAACAGCTAAAACCTAACACCTAATAATTTATGTATACAGTGTACTTTGTTAAGGGTACTATACAAAAAAATTATATTATGTTAAAATTCATTCCAGTTAAAGGAGGATTTTAAAATGTCTGAAATGCAAAATTACGTTGAAGATATACTTAATTTGATTAAGAAGCGTGACCCCGATCAGGTTGAATTTCAAAACACGGTTAAGGAAGTTTTAACTTCAATAGTTCCATTCCTTGAAAAAAATCCCCAGTACAAGGAGCAGAAACTTTTGGAGCGTATTGTTGAGCCGGAACGCGTTATTACTTTCCGCGTTGCGTGGCAGGACGATAAAAATATTACTCATGTAAATCGTGGCTACCGTGTGCAGATGAATTCAGCTATTGGACCGTACAAAGGCGGCTTGCGTTTTCATCCCAGCGTAAACCTTAGCATTTTGAAGTTTTTGGCGTTTGAACAGGTTTTCAAAAATTCTTTGACAGGTTTACCTATTGGCGGCGGCAAAGGCGGCTCTGATTTCGATCCTAAAGGCAAATCTGATAACGAAGTTATGAAATTCTGCCAAGCGTTTATGACGGAACTTTACAGACACATTGGACCTCATGTTGACGTACCGGCGGGCGATATTGGCGTTGGCGGTCGTGAAATTGGTTATCTGTTTGGACAGTATAAGCGTATTCGTGACGCTTACGACAGCGCAGTTTTGACAGGTAAAGGTTTAACTTACGGCGGTTCTTTGACTCGTACAGAGGCTACAGGTTACGGCTTGTTGTACTTTGTCAAAAATATGCTTGATGCTAAAGATATTAGCTTGCAAGGTAAAACAGTTGTAATTTCCGGCGCGGGCAATGTTGCTACATACGCAATTCAAAAAGCTCAAGAATTTGGCGCAAAAGTTGTTACTTGCTCCGATTCTAACGGCTATATTTACGATCCTAACGGTATTGATTTTGTTACTGTCAAACGTATCAAAGAAGTTGACAGAGGCAGAATTTACGAATATGAAAGCGTTCATCCTTCGGCAGAATATCACGAAGGTTGCAGAGGCGTTTGGGATGTTAAATGTGATATTGCTCTTCCCTGCGCGACTCAAAGTGAAATTGATTTGGAATCAGCAAAACGCCTTGTTGCGAATGGCTGTAAAGTTGTCGGCGAAGGCGCAAATATGCCTTCAACGCTTGAGGCTATTGACTACTTCCTCAAAAATAAAGTTTTGTTTGCACCGGCAAAGGCGGCAAACGCGGGCGGCGTTGCAGTTTCAGCTCTCGAAATGAGCCAAAACTCCGAACGTTTGCACTGGACTTTTGAAGAAGTTGACAACAAACTCAAAGATATTATGAAAAATATTTACCAAAATACAAAGAAAAACGCTGAAGAATTTGGCGATCCTGATAACTTGGTTATGGGCGCAAATATCGCAGGCTTTAAGAAAGTTGCAGAGGCTATGACTGCTCAAGGTCTCGTATAAAAAATTTTTCCACACCTACAAAAAAAGCCGTAACTTGCAAATCGCAGGTTGCGGTTTTTTAGTTTACGCTTTAAATTGTTTCAAGCCGGTTAATACAAAATTTTTTATTTCGGCTAAGATTTTTTCTTTTTCATAATTTACGGGAATGACTTCACGAATTGCGCTGACTTCTTCGCGTTGAAATAAAAGCATCCAGAAAAACGGCGCAAACGCTCCTATCATCAATGCAAAAGTTTTTGGATCGTTGGCAGGTCGGTTCGTGTATTCGCTGAAAATTCTCAACATCAAATTTAATTTCGGCAAAACTTCTTCAGTAACAATTTTTTTCGCAAATTCTGACGGCGAAAGTATTTCTCTAAGCCAAACTCGAATTTTCCAGTTACTTTCCTGTTTAACCGCGTTTTCAAGCAGGTTTAATAATTTTTCAATTTTTTCTTCGGCAGTTAAATTTTTTTCTTCCAATTCGTTTAATTCGGTTACGCTCAAAAGGTAAGTGTAAACTTGCCGCAAAACTTCAAGATAAAGTTTTTCTCGGCTGTCAAAATGATAATTTACCGCCGCCAAATTTATTCCCAGTTCCTGACAAATTTGCTTGCTTGTAGTTTTATCGTAACCTTGTTTTGCAATTAATTTTCCGGCAGTTTCGATAATGGCGGCTTGACGTTCCTTGCCGTCGTCCCGCGTTTTTCGCACGGGCTTAACAATTCGATTTTGATACATTGAAATTTCTCCTATTCGATATTATTTCTGAAAAGGTACGCGGCAACGGGTAAAGTTATCGCCGCAACTGTCAGCATTGGTACAAAATTAAATGCAACGTCAGAAATTGTGCAACCTTCCAAATAAATCCGCCGCACTGAATCCAACGCAAAACGCATTGGATTTGCATATGTGACTGTTTGCAAAAATTCCGGCATATTTTCAACCGGCGTTGCCATTCCCGAAAGTAAAACCATCGGCATTAACAAAACGAAACAGTAAACCATAACCTGTTGCATTGTCTGCGAAATTGCCGAAATTGAAAGCCCAATTCCCACGCAGGTTAAAATAAATACAAACAACGTCAAGTACAGCGAAAAAAAATCTCCTGCGAACGGGATTTTAAACCAAAATTGGCAGATTATCAAAACTAACGTGGCTTGAAAAATTCCAATGACAACGGGCGCAACCGCTTTACCAATTAAAATTTGCAACGGCGATAACGGCGTTACCAAAAGTTGGTCAAATGTTCCTTGTTCGCGTTCCCGCGCCACTGACAGCCCGCTCAACATTAAAACTTGTACCAAACTTAGCATAATCATCAGCACGGGTAAAAAATTCCAGCGCGTTTCCAAATTTGGATTGTACCACGAAACAGTTTCAACCGTTACGGCGTTTAATTTTGGATTTCGCACGGCGTTAAAATTTCCTACAATTTGCCCAACGTAACTTGACGCAAGCGACGCCGTCATAGTGTTTCGCCCGTCAGTTATAACTTGAATTGGCGCGGCTTTTTCTTTCAAAAGACTTTGCGAAAAATTCGGCGGAATTGTAACAACTAAAAGCACTTCGCCCGCGTCGATAACTTCCGCAATTTCGGTTGAATTTGCAAGCGTCCGCACTCTTTCAAAAGCCGTGTTGCCGTCAATCTTTGCAACAAGCTCGGAAGATTCTCGGCTGTGGCTTAAATCTAAAAGCGCGTAGGGTACATTATTTAAATCGTAACTTGCCACGTAGCCGAAAATCATACTTTGAACAATTACCGGCGCAATTAAAATCGCCTTAGTTTTCGGGTCTTTCATCGTCGATAAAAATTCTTTGCGAATTATCATTTTCAGCCGCCATAAAAATATTTTCATCAGTCATTCAATCCTTTTCCGCGTAATTTTCAGCGCAATTCCCATAAAAAATACCGCGTACAAAATTAAAATCGTGCAGTTTTTGAAAATCAATTCCCCATTATTTCCCGCCAAAAACAAACTTTTCAGCAATTCCAAATAATAAGTCGGCGGCAGGACGTGCCCAATTTTATTTACCCAATCCGGCGCACTGTGCAAATCGAAAATAAATCCAGTCAACATTAACGACGGCATAAATCCCACAATCAACGCAACTTGACACGATAAAAATTGACTTTTCGTAACTGTTGAAATTGTCAGCCCAATTCCCAACGCCACGAACAAATATAAAATCGTCGCAAAAAATAAAACCAAAATTGAACCGTGCAACGGAATTTCATAAAGATACCGCGCCGCCAACAGACAAAGTAAAAATCCGAACATTGCCACGCAAAAATAAGGTATGATTTTTGACAGCAATATTTCAAAAATTTTTACCGGCGTTACAAAAATTGATTCAAGCGTGCCGCGTTCCCATTCCCGCGCCATTACCAACGCAGTTAAAAATATTCCCACCAACGTTGAAATTAGCATTATCAAGCCCGGTACAAAATACCACGTGCTTGAATTGGCGTCATTAAACCAAATTCTGTTTTCAACCGTGACAACGCCGCTTGAAATGTTGCCGCCGTAAAATTGCGCGTTGTAACTGCTTATTCCCGCCTCAATGTAGCCTTTAGCCGCCGTCGCCGTCGTATTGTTGACGCCGTAAAGTATCACTTGAATTTTTGCCGTGCGGTTGGCTAAATTTTTTGTGAAGTCCACAGGCACAACTATAATTGCGTCAACTTCCCGCGTTTGCATTAAATTTTTTCCTTCGTCGAAAGTGCGGACGTAACGCGGCGAAAAATATTCAGAGCCGTCCAAAAAACTTACAGCATTTTTGGCAGTTGGTGAAAAATCTTCCATAACTACCGCAACAGGAACATTTTTTACATCAAGCGAAATTCCGTAGCCCATAATTAAAATTAAAACCAACGGCAGTACCGCGCCAATTAAAATGGAGCTGTTGTCACGAATTAACTGCAGAAATTCTTTTTTGACAAGCGCGGTTAATCGTCTCAAAAAATTCATTTGCCGCCACCTCTGGAATTTTCGACAATCTTTATAAAAATTTCGTTCATCGTGGAATTTTCTCCGCCAAAATTTTTTCTAATTTCTTGAGGCGTTCCAATCGTCAAAAGTTTTCCGTGATCTTGAATCATCATTCTATCGCAGTATTCCGCCTCTTCCATAAAGTGCGTTGTAATAATAATCGTTGTGCCTTTAACTGATAAATCAGTTATTTGCCGCCAAAAATCCCGCCGCGCCAATGGATCAATTCCGCTTGTCGGCTCGTCAAGAAATAAAATTTTTGGCTGATGTAAAAGTGCCGCCGCCATTGATAATCTTTGCTTGTAGCCGCCGGGTAAATCGCCCGCCGCGTCGTTTTCGTGTCCGTCCAAATGAAATTCCTGCAATACTTCTGAAATTCTGCTACTTAAAATTTTGCCGCTTAAACCATACGCGCCGCCGAAAAAATTTAAATTTTCCTCAACCGTCAAATTTCCGTACAATGAAAATTTCTGCGCGACGTAGCCGATATTCGCCCGCGCTTCAGTCCGCGCCGTTCGCAAATTTACACCGGCAACACTCAAAAAGCCGTCAGTTAAAGGTAAAAGCCCGCATAACATTCTGAAAGTTGTAGTTTTGCCCGCGCCGTTTGGACCAAGTAAGCCGAAAACTTCGCCCTTGTGAACTTCAAAGCTTGTTTTGTCAACCGCCGTGAAATCGCCGAATTTTTTCAGCAAATTTTTAACTTCAATATCAATTTCATTTGACAAAAAATATTTATCGTCAAGCGAAAGTTTTTTCAAATTTGCAACGGCAGGATTTTTATTTTTTTCATCGTCGTGCAACAGAATCATAAAACCGTCTTCAAGGCGTTCAGAAATTTTTTCGACGGACAAATTTAATTTTTTACTGAAAAATTTTTCGTCAAGATTTGCCGCGCCAATAAATCTTACAAAATTTCCTTCAGGTACGGAGTCAATCACGTTTTCTTTATCGTCCATCAGAATACTTTGCAAAATTCGTGTCGGCATATTCGGCGGCGTTTTAATTCTGTAACAGCGATTTTCGGCAACGGCTTTAATTTCTGAAGGCGTACCGAATTTTAAAATTTTGCCGTGATTCATTACAAAAACTTTTTCGCAGAATTCCGCCTCGTCCATATACGCCGTATTGACTACTACGCTCAAATTTTCTTCGGCTACAAGTTGCTTGACAATTTCCCAAAGTTCCCGCCGTGACAGCGGATCAACTCCAACTGTCGGCTCGTCCAATAGTAAAATTTCCGGCGAACGCACCAGAGTACAGGCAAGCCCCAATTTTTGTTTCATACCGCCGGAAAGTTTGCCCGCCAATCTTTTTGTAAATGGCGTTAATCCCGTCATTTCCAGCAAGTGCGAAAATCTTTCACGCCGCAAATTTTTTTCCACGCCGTGTAAATCTGCGTACAGCGTCATATTTTCTTCAATGCTTAAATCTTCGTACAGACCGAATTTTTGCGGCAGGTACGAAATTTTTTCTTGTATCGCCTGTTCATTGCCAAAAACATTTTTTCCTAGAACTTTCAAATTTCCTGAAGTTGGAACAATCAAACCCGCAATTAACCTCATCAAAGTAGTTTTGCCTGCGCCGTCGGGACCGATTATCGCCGTCAAGTTGCCTTTTTCGACTTCAAAATTTATTGCGTCCAGTGCTACAAGATTTTTAAATTTCTTAGTCAAGTTTTCGGCTGAAATAATTTTTTCGCTCATTTTAAATCAATCCTGACGGTTGCGGGCATCCCCATTCGTAAAATATTTTTTTCGTCATTGACGTAAACGCGAATTTCATATACAAGCGCGGTTCGCAATTCGTCAGTTTGCACGGTTTTTGGCGTAAATTCTGCAGTTGCCGAAATGTAGCCAATTTGCCCGGTTAAATTTTCGTTTGGAAATGAATCAATAAAAATTTTCGCAGTTTGCCCTTCAAAAATTTTGCCTAAGTCCGTTTCGTTTATGTAGGCACGTACCCACTTTTTGTCATTGAGGGAAATTTTAAAAATTGGCGTGGCAGATGACGCCATATCTCCGACTTCCAACAGTCTGGAGCGAATTACGCCCGCCGTTGGTGAAACTAATTCGTATTGCGTCAACAAAAATTCTTGCCGTGCCAATTCGTCGCGCAGAATTTGCAGTTGTCCTTCAGCCTCTTGAATATCTTCGTAGCGCGTACCTGCTACCGCCAAATTGTAAGCCTGCCGCGCCTCTTCGACTGCTGAATTTTTCCCGACAAAATTTAATCTTGCCGTTTCCAATTCGTCAAGGGTAATTGCGCCGCCGTCCGTCGATTCGTAAACCTGTTTTATTTTCAAATAGTGTTGCTCGGCAGTGTCAGCCGCAGATTGTGCCGTTTCAACTTTCGCCGCGTATTGTGCAATATCTTCAGGGCGTGTGCCGTTTTTCAATTTCAGTAAAACAACTTCCTGCGTTTGAATTTGTGATTTTATTTTTGCCATTTGTAATTTTAAATCTCGATTGTCAAGCCGCGCCAAAATTTGTCCTGCCTGTACCGCGTCGCCTTCCTCTGCCAAAATTTCTGAAATTCTGTCACTTTGCCTAAACGCCAAATTTACTTCCCGCACGTCTACATTTCCCGACAATTTTATTTCGTTCGCTTTTTCAGCCTCAACTTTTGCCGAATTGTTGAAGTAAAAAATTCCGCCGCCTATCAGCAACAGTAAAATTACTACTGCCGCAATTTTTTTCTTTGCCATTTTTAACCGCTCCGCTAAAAAATTTTTCCTTGTACAAGTTATTCAAATTTTATCAAATCATAATTTGAAATTCAATGACTTTGAAAAATTTTCTGCAATAAAAAAGCCGCAACCTTATTCGGTTACGGGTTCAAATTTTTAAATTTAATTTCGGCGAAGAGCCATCATAGTAATATCGTCAGATTGTTCAGCCGCGCCAACGTGTTTTGATACGTCAGCTTTTACCGCCGCCAATAAGTCTTTCAAATCTGCGCGACAATTCGTAGCGTTCATAAATTCTAACAGACGCTCGGAAGTATATTCTTCGTTTTGTTCATTCATTGCCTCGTTTACGCCGTCGGTATATGCAAAAAGTAAATCGCCCTTTTCCAAAATAATTTCCTGCTGTTGATACGGTACATCTTCCATTCCGCCAAGTACAAAATTTTTCTTGACGTTCAAAAATTCGCAATGATTATCCGCGCTGTGGTAAATAACGGGTGGATTGTGTCCGCCATTGACATAAATAAATCTGCCGCTGTCAATTTCCAAAACGCCGAAAAATACCGTAACAAACATCATTTCTTCGTTGCCTTGACAAAGTTGATCATTCGCGCAGGAGACAACCGCCGCGTAGTCGTCAGGAGTTGTAGCGAAGGTTGCAAAATTTTTCAACACAGTTTTTGAGATAACCATAAACAACGACGCGGGAATACCTTTGCCGGAAACGTCGGCAACCGTTATAACCAAATGATTTTCATCCAAAAGATAAAAATCGTAAAAATCGCCGCCAACCATTTTTGCCGCGTTTGTAGTTGCGAAAATCTCAAAATCTTCCCTGCCAAAATTAAAATCGTGCGGCAACATTCCAAGTTGAATATCTTTTGCAACGTTTAATTCTGTGGCGATTCTTTCTTTGTCAGCCGTAACTTTTGTAAGATTTTTCATATATTCTTGCAGTTCGTCAGTCATTGCATTAAAACAAATTGCAAGATGTTCAACTTCGTCGCCGGTTTTAATGTCAATCTTTTTATCCAAGTCGCCGCTTGCAATTTCCCGCACGCCGTCAGAAAGTGTTTTAATTGGAGTTACAACGGTTTTATTTAGGTACGTGCTGTAGATGAAAATTATCAGAAACGAAATTAGCGCGGTTGCAATAAGCATATCATGCAAATACAATTTACTGAAATAGCGTAAATCTTCCATTGGTCTGGTTACGCCTAAAATTCCTTTAACTTCGCCCGCAGAATCTTTCATCGGCAACATAACCGTTACAAAACCGTCAACGTTATTCAGCTCATCATAAAAAAACTTCGAGACATATTCTTTTTTGTTTTCGTAAATATCTTGGTAGGCTTGTCGATATTCTTCGTTTTCGGTTTCCATTGTATGTCCCGTGAAAAAATGTGTAGATTTGGCGGTGGAGTTCATGACACTCAAAACAAAGCGTATTTCATTATAATTTTTTTCAACATTGGGCTGGAAAATATATGTAAAAGTTACGCCTTGCGTGTCAACCAAATTTTGCCATTCTTTCACAAGTTCCATAGTTTCGGGATAAAATTCGCCGTCAGTATCCTTGTCGTTGTATTCGGGAATTTTTTCAACGTCTGCAAAAGTTATAGCCGTCCGCGCCGTTCTAAGTGCGCTGTCTTCATATTGATCTTTAATCGCAACGGTAAATTCCATATATCCCATATAGCTTAGCAAAATACTAAGAATTACTAACGCCATAACAACGTCGAAAATTATTTTTTCGGTAATACTTTTTTTGATTTTCATCACCTCATTTCAAAAAGAAATTTAAAAACCGCCGCCGGAAAATTTTCCGTTGCGGTCGGTAAACTAAAAATTTTTCTTTATAGTTAAAATATTTTGTCCGTCCTTGCGTTCGTAGGAAATTTCATCAACGTTTTTCTTTACCAAAAAGATTCCAAGTCCGCCAATATCTCTATCTTCAATTTCGGCGTTCGTGTCGGGGTCTTCGTGTTCAAGTGGATTATAATCAACGCCGCTGTCAATGAAACTGATTGTAATTGACTGATTATCAAATTCCTTGCAGATTGTGACATTTCCAACATTTGGGCGGTAAGCGTAACTTGCCACATTTACGAAAATTTCTTCAATGACAAGTTCCATTTGCATAATCGTTTTCATTGAGCAATTTTTTTCTTCAAGTGACGAAGTTATAAATTCTGTAACTGTTGCCAAATTTTCAACCGTTGCTTCGATTGTCAATTTTTCCATTTCAATTTCTCCAGTGAAAAATTAATTTTCAATCGTCATTAAATCTGCAAAGCCTGTCATTTCCAAAACTTCCATAACGGTTTCATCGACGTGGCAAAGTTTCATACTGCCTTGCTTGTTCATACGTTTTTGAGCCATTAAAAGCGCACGAAGTCCCGCCGACGCAATGTATTTCAAATTTGCGAAGTCAAAAATTAAATCTTTCACGCCGTCAAGTGAGGCGTTAAGTTCGTTTGTAAGCTCCTGCGCGTTTGAGGCGTCCAATCTGCCAATAATTTGCACTGTTAAAGTTGTGCCGTTGAGTTCCTTTTTAATTTCCATTTTTAAATCTCCTTTTTTAGTAGTAAGTAGATGCTGTTGAATAATTTTTTGTAACATATATCAAATTTAATTTTTAAATGTACTTTTCTTTTCCAGAGCATGCGCGGTTGCGTTAGCATGCGCGGTGTGGCGCGCTCTTTAGCGGCGTGCTCTTTAGCGAAAGGAGCAACGCTCCTACTCGTCGCCTTGCAAGTACCAAAAGAAAGTGCTCTTTATTCCGAATATGATTCAATCCTTGAATCAATATTCGGCGGCGGTCATCCGTGACCGCCGTTTTTTTTACTTCTTCAAGACGCCCCAGTAATGATTAGTAAGAAATTTTCTAACTCCTTACAAGTTATCTTCCAATTTTAGAATAATATCCCGCAATTCGGCGGCGCGTTCAAATTCCAACGCCCTTGACGCCGCTTGCATTTGTGCCGTTAAATTTTTGATTAAAGTTTTGCGTTGCGGCGCAGTTAATTTTTTCAAAAGTTCGCTTGTCGGCTTTGATTTATTTTTTTCAGATTTTTTAAGCGGCAATTCAATTAACGGCGCAACAGGTTTTTCAATCGTCTTTGGCTGAATGTGATTCTTTTTATTGTACGCTTGCTGAATTTTGCGGCGGCGTTCAGTTTCATCAATAGCGCGTTGCATTGAATCAGTAACATTTTCGGCGTAAAGAATAACTTTGCCGTTAGCATTACGGGCGGCGCGTCCAATAGTTTGAATCAGCGAAGTTGTAGAGCGCAAAAAACCTTCTTTATCTGCGTTAAGAATGGCAACAAGTGAAACTTCCGGCATATCTAAGCCTTCGCGCAAAAGATTTATTCCAACAAGCACATCGAATTTTCCGGCGCGTAAGTCGTGAATAATTTCGGCGCGTTCAATCGTTACAACGTCAGAATGTAGATATTTTACACGAATACCAGCATTTTTCAAGTAGTCAGTTAATTCTTCAGCAAATTTTTTTGTCAGCGTCGTAACCAAAACTCTTTCATTGACTTTGGCGCGTTGGTTAATTTCTGAAATTAAATCGTCAACTTGATTTTCAAGCGGGCGAACTTCAACTTCAGGATCAAGTAAACCCGTCGGACGAATAATCTGTTCAACGGTGTTGCCGGATTCTGAAATTTCATATTCGGCGGGCGTCGCTGAAACATAAATTATCTGCAAAATTTTATTATTAAATTCGTCAAAAGTCAACGGGCGATTATCCCGCGCACTCGGCAATCTGAATCCATTTTCAATCAGTACGCTTTTTCTTGCCTTGTCTCCGTTGTACATTGCACGAATTTGCGGGATTGTAACGTGCGACTCGTCAATTATAGTTAAAAAATTTTTTGGAAAATAATCAATCAAAGTATCAGGCGGCTCGCCTGCGTTTCTGCCCGTCAAGTGGCGTGAATAATTTTCAATCCCAGAACAGTAGCCCATTTCTCGAATCATTTCTAAATCAAAATTCGTGCGTTGTTCAATTCTTTGTGCCTCAATTAATTTATGTTCAGAATTAAAAAATTCAACTTGTTGCCGCAATTCTTCACGAATATTTTTTTCAGCGCGTTCAAGGTCTGTTTCATCTGCCACATAGTGAGACGCAGGAAAAATAAAAATCTCATCACGAACGCCCAAAATTTTTCCCGTCAAAATTTCAAATTCTGTAAGTTTTTCGACTTCATCGCCGAAAAGTTCAATTCTAATGGCGCGTCCGTTGTAACCGGCGGGCGTAACTTCGATAACGTCGCCGCGCACTCTAAATTTGCCGCGTTCAATTATAATATCGTTTCTTTCGTAGCGAATACCTACAAGCCGCTTTAAAATTTCTTCGCGCAAAATTATTTGTCCCTTGTACAAATGCAACAACATTTTAAAATAATTTTCCGGCGAACCTAAACCATAAATGCAAGAAACGCTGGCAACTATGATAACGTCATTTCGTTCAAAAAGTGCGCAGGTTGCAGAATGGCGCATTTGATCTATTTCGTCGTTAATTGAGGCGTCTTTTTCAATGTAAGTATCAGTTGCGGGCAGGTACGCCTCCGGCTGATAATAATCGTAGTAGCTGACAAAATAGCCAACGTAATTTTTTGGGAAGAAACTTTTAAATTCGGCGGCAAGTTGCGCGGCAAGCGTTTTATTATGGGCGATAACCAAAGTTGGACACTGAATTTTTTCAATAACTTTTGCGATTGTGTAAGTTTTGCCCGTACCCGTTGCGCCAAGTAAAACCTGCGCGACAAGTCCATTTTCAAGACCTTCAGCAAGATTTTCTATCGCTTGAGGCTGATCGCCCGTCGGCTGAAATGGTGCTACAACTTCAAATTTTCTATCCATAATCCCTCCAAAAAAATTAGGTATTAGGTTTTAGATACTAGGTTTTAGGGATTCCCAATATCCAATCGCTAACACCGTGAAAATTAGATTTATTTTTTATTCAAATTCGATAAATGAACGCACTTAATTTAACACCTAACACCTAAAACCTAACCGCTAAAACCTAAAATCAGACTTCTTCAGCCGTCAAAAGTACTTCAACTTTTAAATCTTCCGCTTTATTCAAGTCGATAAATTTATTTTGCGGCGTCTGTACAATAGGTTGAGAGGTAACTTCATTTGGATCAAGCAAAACAATTTTAGCGCGTTGCCCGTCGCTTAAACCTACCCAACAATCTTTTAGCGAAGTCCGCAAGTGCCGCATAAACAAAATTCCAAAACGCGGATCCAATTTACCTTTTTGAATATCGCCGTTTAAAACTTTAAAAATATCGAAAGGCGAATTTCTTTTAGCGTAGGAACGGTTAGCCGCCATTGCGTCATAAATATCCAGAAAAGCCAAAATTTTGCCGTAGTCGCTGATTTGTTTGCCTTTCAAATGATTAGGATAGCCTGTGCCGTCAATACGTTCATGATGATGCAGAACGCCCAATAAAACGTTTGGAAATTCTTTCAGCGGCGTAAATTTCAACATATCGTAGCCGTAATCGACGTGGCGTTGAACTGCCAAAAGTTCATCCGGCTCCAACTTGCCTTTTTTATTCAAAATTGGCTTAGGTACTTTAGTTTTTCCAATTTCTGTTAAAATTCCGGACATAACAAGCTCACGCATATTTTGACGTGGATAACGTAACCATTTAGCAAAAAGTCCTGCCAAAATTCCAACGTTCGTTGCGTGATGAATTGTATAATCGCCCGTGCGCGTCATATTATGAATTTGTCTGACAGCAATTTTGTTATCGCAAAGTTTATCGAGATTTTCATTTTCAACAACCGAATCAAGCAGAGGAATATCAAAATCGCCGCCTTGCCCGACCTTGTAAAATAAATCTTGAATTTTTTTGTAAGTGTTTTCGTAATTTTCCAGATAATCTGCGTCAATCATGCCGTTTGGATTTGCGATTTTTACGACAGGTTTTTCTTCCACTTCGTCAATGTAGACCGAAAAAATATTATAGCCAATCAGGCTGTTAATTTTCTTAGCGTTGAGAATTGTATCTTGTTTGAGAATTACCTTGCCGCCGAAATCTTTAACATCGCGCCCGACTTTCATACCGGGACGCAAATTATCTACGTCGCAAGACCTTAACATAAAAATTTCCCTCCGTCATTATTTTTCTGAAGATTATATTTGCCGAAAGGATTAATTTTCCTGCAAAGTCAATCTATTCTTTGAATGTCAAAATTACCGGCAGATTTAACAGCAACTGAAATTTTTTCGTCGCTGACTTCGTTATTTCTGTCCATAAAAATTTCGGTAAAGTTTTTATCAGTGCGGTAAATTGCATTTGTTACGCCGTCGATATTTTTCAGCGCGGCAACAATTTTATTTTGTTCGTCAAGATTGGCGTTGACGTACAAAACTTTATAGTCAAGGCGTTCAATCTTGAAAATTACGGGGCGTGTGCCGTCATTGCAACAAGCTATCATTATATGTTCGTCATTAGTCCAGCCGCGCATAATTGAGCCGCCTTGCAACGCCGCGTAAACATATCTGCTGAAACAATCCCACGCCTCCGAACAATGTGCCCCTTTGCCTTGCGTCCAAAATGTATCTTCATCGCCGTAACGTTCAAAAAGATATTCCGCACCAACTTGATAAAATGGACACGCGCCGGAATTTGGGTCTGCCAAATATTTTTCCTGTAAATCTGGAAAAACTTTTTTGTCAATGACTGTCATTTTGCATTTGTATTGCATTTCTATCTCTCCTAAAATTTAAGTTATCGTTCCTGCTTTAATGTGATAATCAATGGTATGACTTTTGCAAAATTCGATAACCTGATTTGCACAATCGTTATAAAATTCTTTGTGTTTCGGAAAAGCCGAAACTTCCCTATTGTAATTGGTTCTTCCAAAAATAATTTTATTCGTAAATTTAACGGCTTCCAAAATTTTCAAAATGTCTTGTTCAATAAAATTGGGCGTCGGATACGGTTCCATACTTATCCACGTTTTACAACCGGCGTCGTGCAATTTTTTCAGTGATTCAATTCGCAAAGAATATTCCGCCGCGCCGGGTTCAAATTTTTTTCTGTAACTTTCATTCAGTGAAATTAAAGAAATTCCGTACTCATTTTCTTTGAAGAGTCCAGCCAATTCAAACGGCAAAATTCCTTTAGTCAACACGGTACATTTAATTTCCGCGTCGTTTAATTTCTTAATCGCCGCCAAACTTATTTTTGCAATTTCTTCGTATTCGTACATAAAAGGATCGGTTGCAAAACAAAGTTGCACAGACTTAATTTTATTTTTAAGGCGCGGAATTTCTTTTTCTAAAATTTCAAGCGTATTTGAAACAATTTTAGGTTTAATCCAATCGTCGTAAGAATTAATCTGCCCGAATCTTTTTTTCATCAAAAAAGCATAACAAGGGTATTTGCAACCGTGCGAACAACCCAAAATGTGATTCATAGTATAATCGCCGTATTCTACGCCCGTTTTATAAAGCATAGTTTTGCGTGTTATTTCTTCCACAATTTCACCTCAAAAAAATCTATGCTGTTTTTGTGCACCTGACAATCTTTCAGCCGTAAATCTTTTAATATTTCTTTTTTGTAACCTTCACAGGGAAAAATAGGATGCTTTTCAATTAAATCCCAAATTTCTTTGAACGGAACATTTTTTCTGTCTTTGAAAGTTTTAAAAATATAATCTGCAATATCACTGACATAATAACATTGTTTATCTTCAGAGTCTATTTCAAAATCAAGCGTCATTTGATTTTCTTTGCCGTGAGTATTTTGATTTGAAGACTTCCCGCCAAAAATTTTCCATGCGGTTTTTTTGAAAAGTTTGAAGCCCTGTTCGTTTTTTGTGAAAAAAATTATGTTATAGATACGAGAGTTTGTTTTTATGAAAAACGGAACAGATACAAGGTAATATTCACGATTTGAATTACTTTGTAAATCTTTAATTATTTTTTCAATCAGATTGTTGTAAGCATTTTTATCGCCCTGAAGATTGACTAAATTTTCAATCGCCGTCAAATAAGTTTGTTCATATTTTTTTATTGTTTCAAACCGCGTTGCAGATTTCACGGCTCTTTCAGTATCTGAAACCATGTGATTAAGTATGACTTCGCCCCATCCGAAAAAATACGGCGAAAGTGCATCCCAATCTATTGCCGCTTTAAAAGGATCGTAAAAAAGCAGGTAATTTAAATTTTTCTTCTCTAAAAGTTCCGGCTTTAATTTTCTTAATAAATCGTTGCCATCTCCGACGCTTAATTTAATTTGAAAATTATTTGTATCTTCCGGTAAATGTTTTCTAAGTTCGTCAATGTTTTCATTATCAAAGTCATTGAAATATAGAACCGCTTTTTTGTCGGGAAATTTTTTCATTGCATCTGAAATAATTTTTGAAACCCGAATAGGTGTGCCATGTGTTAAATTTTCGTTTAAATCTTTATAAATTCCGTTGTTGCACATACAGTCAATAAATACAACATCTTTGCAGTACGAATAACCTAGCAATTTATATATCCATGAACTTACATAAGATTCAATCAGCTCAAATTTTTTCACAGTGTGAGGTGATGCTACATTTTCTTTGCCTATTTCTATCTCTCCTAAAAATTTTATTTTTTTACAATCTGCGCGACGGCTTCAACGTGCGAACTGAAAGGAAACATATCCACCGGCTGAATTTTTTTTGCAGTGTATCCTAATTCTGATAAAATCGCCAAGTCCCGCGCCAAAGTTGCAGGGTTGCACGATACATAAACTATTCGCGCAGGTTTCATTTCGGCGAAAGTTTCCAAAACTTTTTTATCGCAACCGGCACGCGGCGGATCTATAACTACAACATCTGCATAAGTTTCAAGGCGCGGCAAAATTTTTACAACGTCCCCAACAATAAATTCGGCGTTGCGAATTTTATTTTCATGTGCATTTTTTTTGGCGTCGTCAATCGCCTCTCGTACAATTTCAATTCCAAAAACTTTGTAAGCATTTTTCGCCATAAAAAGCCCAATCGTCCCCGTGCCGCAATAAGCGTCAATCAAAATTTCTTTGCCTGTAAGCTCCGCAAAATTTTTCGCAGTTTTATACAAAATTTCGGCTTGCGTAGTGTTCACTTGAAAAAACGAACGCGCCGAAATGTTAAATTCAAGGTTGCCAATTTTATCTTTGATAGTTGGCTTGCCGAAAAGAATTTTAGTTTCACGCCCCAAAATAACATTGTTATGGAAAGTTTGGATATTCTGTTGAATCGTCGAAATTTCGGGAATTTCCGAGCGAATCGCCTTTACGATACTTTTTTCATTGGGCAAATTTTTAACGGCGGTAACAAGTACAATCATCAATTCGCCGTTAAAACCAACGCGGCTCATAACGTGGCGCAAAATTCCTTTATGGCTGTCTTCGTCGTATGGTGTAACGTTAAACTTTTTCAAAATTTTTTTGACGCCGATTAAAACTTTGTCCGCCAATTCTTTTTGAATCATACAAGAATCAGTATCAATAATTTTATGACTGCCGCGAGCGTAGCAACCGACCGCCAAATTTTTTCCGACGGGAAATTGCATTTTATTTCGGTAGCGCAGGGGATTTTTCATCCCAATAGTATCAAAAATTTCTACACCGTGAATTTTCCCAATTCTTTCAACTGCGTCTACAACCTGCTGACGTTTCCAAACTAATTGCGCCGCGTAACTCAAATGCTGAAGTTGACAGCCGCCGCACTCTTCATAAATTGGACAAAACGGCTTGACGCGTTCCGAACTTTCGCGCAGGATTTTTAGCAATTTTCCAACGGCGTAATTTTTTTTGACTTCGACAATTTCAGCCAAAATTTTTTCAGTTGGAAGTGCGCCCTCAACAAAAATTGTAAAATCTTCAAACTTGCCGACGCCTTCGCCGTTTGTGCCAAGCCCGCTAATTTCTATTTCATAATTTTTATTTTTTTCAGGTAACATTTGAAATCTTCCTTTATTTTTTAATATGTAACGAAAATGGGCGCACAGGACGTGCGCCCCGCCGCGCTTAACGCCGTGATGGCGTTATGGGCGGCTGTTT
>ERZ842401.521-NODE-521-length-56242-cov-6.258049_pt1 | contig 56242 bp, 44 predicted proteins | sample MGYA00521270_ERZ842401 | MGnify/ENA primary metagenome ERZ842401 (study PRJEB31892, sample SAMEA3878208) | bioreactor metagenome | biome: Moose rumen | place: Sweden | collected 2011-10 | study: EMG produced TPA metagenomics assembly of the PRJEB12797 data set...
AGTGGACCGGTAACCCCACTAACGCCGCCACACGGCATCCCGGAGACGCTTACCCTACCTCACATTGGATGTTCTTTATGTCACGATGCAGGTGACATGGATTTGATGCCGGTGCCATGGATTTTGGCGCAGGTGACATGGCTTTTGGCACAGGTGACATGACTTTTGGCACAGGTGACATGACTTTTGGCGCAAGGTGACATGACTTTGGCGCAGGTGCGAAAAGATGGCAGAGACCTGCGCCATCGCAAATGAGCAAGCGACTGATTATCAGTTACTTCCCCGAAAAGCGTGGTGCAGGTCCCCCCACCAAAAACACACCTGCGCCATAAAAAGCGAATTGAGCCCTAGCAACAATGTTCCTTGAAGAGAGCCTGTACAATAATAGGCAAGTTGAGCCCCGGAACGAAAAAGCGAATTGGAACAGGCGCTAAAACAGGGCGACTGAAGACAACAGAAGACAAAACGATCGGCTGGCGACCTGCTAACGGAAGACTGACTGAAACGACCAACTTATAACGACCGGCGAAGAAACACTGACCGAAAACTATAGGTTAGAAACGACCAATTTATAATGACCGGCGAAGAAACACTGACCGAAAACAATACGTTAGAAATGACCTGCTGAAAACAACCGACTGACAATGATCAAAAATGATCAAAAATGATCAAAACCGTATTATAGTATTTCTAGATTGTAGCTCCATTTATTGAAGTAGAGGTTGCCGCCTCTCCATTCTACCTCACCGCGCTGGAAGTCAACCGTTTCACTACGAGGGTATTTTTTCCTCGGGGAAAGCAATTGGCCATAATCTGTGTTGACAATCATACGGTAGGGGTCAATGCCACCAAGGTAGAAGTATTCTGTCTCCGGAAGGGCTATGACAGCAGACAGAATATCGTTTCCTGATACCATTGGATTGCCAGAAGAGAGAATCCCGGCTACCCCTTTGGCACAAACACCTGCTCCTGCGACACCAGAGACAGAAGAACCAGAGGCACCAGCACCAGAAGCAGAAGCAGAAGCAACAGCACTACCGACTCCAGCCGCAGTGGCACCGGCACCAGCACCAGCAACAGAGCCAGAGGCACCAGCACCAGAAGCAGAAGCAACAGCACTACCGACTCCAGCCGCAGTGGCACCAGAGACAGAAGAACCAGAGGCACCAGCACCAGAGACAGAAGCACCAGTGGCACAGTCCTGCAGGAGAGCCATCGTAGGAGCCCAGGAGCCCATAAGAGGAGAGCGGCGGAGGGCGTAGGAGGGAATGCCGAAAGATTCATCGACCGGAACCCAGCCGGGGCCTTCGAAGTAGACTTCAGCCCAGTCATGAAGGTTCCATCCGGACGGATGCATCATAAAGCCGCTCTGCCAACGGGCGGGTATGCCCTTGTAGCGGCAGAGGGTCATGAACAGCAGTGTCACCATACCGCAGTCTCCATGTCCGCTTTCGAGTACATACATGGGAATGTTCTCGACAGTGGAGTATTCACGCGCGGAGGCCCAAGGGAAGTTGTCATTGACCCATGTAAAGAAGGTCCGGGCAATAAGGTAAGGGTTGTCAAGACCTCGGCTTAGCGAATCAGCAACTGACTTTATGCGAGGAGTAAATTTAATATGTGCCTCACGCCCGGAGGTGTAGAGGCGGTACTCTGGATCAAAGGTATTGTATTCCTTGACCGAATCCGGGAAGAGAGGATGCCACTCGCCGAAAATGGTGTACTCAAACTCTTCGGAAAAGACAGTAGGCTGCCCTGCGACAGCTATTTTCTCCATATAAAGGGTACTGTGGGCGCATGACGGTTCAGAAAAAACATATTTAGCCTCGCTAGCCGCGATAAAATGGACATCGCCCTGACGCGGGACATCGCTTCGGGGATATGGGAGCCAGCAGCGGATGGTCTCGCCAGCAGGCACGGCATCGGCATCGACGGTCAGGGTATATCGGACATGATAGTGGCGCGGCTCGGCCATATACGGAGTCGGGGCAATCCCAAAAGAAAGGTCTTGCTGTCCGCCGGTTGCTGTCGAAAAGACTACGCTCTCACCACCTCCTCCGACACCCACAGAACCACCTCCGGCAACTCCAGAACCTCCTCCGACACCCACAGGACCACCACCGCCAACACCAGAACCACCGCCGCCAACTCCAGAACCTCCTCCAACACCCACAGAACCACCGCCGCCAACACCAGAATCTCCTCCAACACCCACAGAACCACCGCCTGGACCTGCGAGGAGGTTGGATTTGACCTTGGAGACTATGAGCGGAATCACGGCTGCATCGTCTGCATCATGGCCGTCAAGGGCGTTCCCGCTAAGAGAAATACTGCCCTCGGGAATATCCGACGCAGCCTTTATTGCCTCGCACTCATGGTCGATCCTGAAAAGATTGGGTCCCGCATTACGGAAATATCTCATCTGACCATCTATCTCCATAGCCTCGAGCTTCCCTGAAGCTGTCCATTCATCTATCTCTTTATCAGTTACTTCCGGAATATAACGAGCCACATATTCTTTCACTTCCTCCCGCGAGCGGCTGAAATCAATGGCTATTCTTTCCATTCGATCCTTCTCCCACGCCTTCTTTTCGAGATGCCTCTCGATTTTCTGGGCGCAGAAAATAACAACCACTCCTCCGCAAAGGAGAGCAAAAATCCTATCGCTTGTCTTCATAAAAACTTCCTTTTCTTGCAAAGATAATTAGAAAAAACTAACTTAGAAGCTCAAAATCATTTATGAGATGAAAAGACTGATAATCACCATCCTTTCAACGGCAATCTGCCTAAGCCTCGCTGCTCAGCAGAACGACGACTCGCTGTCATTTGCAAACGCCTCCTGGCAAATAACGCCCCTCGGAAAAGGCGCGGAGGCCAGATACGCTTCTATTGAGATGTTCGGAAGCGTCCAGTCCATCAGTGTAATCTCCTACCCCGCAAAAGCTTTCAAGACATCTATCGTCGAAGGGGAAGGAGTTGCGATGGGAGAGACAGTAGTAAAAAAGAACCATGCCAACCACGCAGCACACACGAGCGCTCTTGCTTCCGCCTCCAAGGCAAAGATGGCCATTAACGCCAGCTATTTCAACATGAGAAAGTTTACTCCGGTCACATACACCCGTATCGGTAAGACTGTCTACGGAATGACCACTGCCAGGGAGACATTCAGGAGTAACGGCATCGTGATGATGAAGCGCCATAATCTCGATATTATCTCATGCCCCGACACGACAAAGTATAACACCGTGACCAAGGGATGGAAATACGCGATAGCCTCCGGTCCCGTCCTTATGGAAGACAGTGAGATAGTCACTTACTCCCCCGAGCGGATCGCCGGAAATGAATCATTCTACAACAACCGTCACCCCCGTACAATCATCGGGATAACCAAAGACGCAAAGGGCCGCGCCGAAAAGGTCTATTTCATAGTTATCGACGGCAGATTCCCCGGCCAAGCTGACGGGGCGAGCATAAATGAATGCGCCCTAATAGCATACTTCCTCGGCTGCGACGAAGCGCTGAATCTCGACGGCGGCGGATCTTCCACCATTTGGAGCGAGATGACAGGAGTAATCAATCACCCCTTCGACAACCATATTTTCGACCACTCGGGAGAAAGACGGGTCCCCAACATTATTATAGCAAAATAGACTTGCAATAATCCGCTGGAAATACTATTTTTGTCACGCGAAAAAAGCTATTCCAGGGTTATGCTTCAAATCTACTGCAAAAACACAGGCACCTCAAGAAACTATCAAGAGGGGACGAGTCTGCTGAACATGTTGCCAGACTTCGAGTTCGAGAGGCCCTATCCGATTGTCTCCGCAAAAGTCAACAACGTCTCTCAGGGACTGAAGTTCAGGGCATATCAAAATAAGGACATCGAATTTATAGATGTCCGTCATCCGAGCGGCATGAGAGTTTACTGCCGCTCGCTTTGTTTTCTGCTGTGCAAGGCCGCAGAAGATGTATTTCCGGGATGCAAAGTCTATATGGAGCACCCTATCTCCAACGGATACTTCTGCCATTTGCATAAAGAAGACTCCTCCCCTGTGACAGAGGAAGACATCGCTCTCCTAAAAGACAGGATGAAGGTAATTGTGGAAAAGAATATTCCCTTCCATCGGTACGATGTCCACACCGACAAGGCCATAAAGACATTTGCCAAAAACGGTTATGACGACAAAGTCAAACTCCTCGAGACTATAGGCGAGGAGTATTCCGACTACTACACCCTTGGAGACACCCCGGACTACTATTACGGCAAGCTTGTTCCCTCAGCCGGCTACTTGACGGTATGGGATATCCAGACCTATCACGACGGCATGCTCCTAAGGGTTCCTGACAAGAACGACCCGTCGAAGATTGCTCCCTTCATGGACCAACCAAAGACCTACAGCATCTTCGCCGAAAATCTTCGCTGGAACATCATTACGGGCCTAAACACTGTCGGTGACGTCAATTATGCCTGCCTTAGAGGAGAAGCCAGCGAACTTATTCAAGTCGCCGAGGCCCTCCAGGAAAAGAAAATCGTCCAGATTGCCGAAGAGATTGAAAAGAGATACCACAGCGAGAATCCATGCAAGGTTGTCCTCATAACCGGACCCTCGTCTAGCGGCAAGACCACCTTCTGCAAGAGGCTCTCCATCCAGCTCAAAGCATGTGGACTCAGGCCTCTTTCGATGTCTACCGACGACTATTTTGTCAATCGGGTAGACACTCCGAAATTCCCTGACGGAAGCTATGATTTCGACAATTTCGATACTGTCGACCATGACCTCATGGAGGGCGACATAATGAAAATGCTCGGTGGAGAGGAAGTGATGGTGCCAGAATACAATTTCGTCACCGGTCTGAGGGAGTATAATGGCAAGAAAATCAAATTAGGAAAGGGGTCCATACTCCTTATCGAAGGCATCCACGCCCTGAACCCTCTCCTGACCGCGAAAATCTCTGACGATAATAAATTCAAGATATTCATCAATACCCTCACAAGCACCCTCCTTGATAACCACAATTGGATTCCGACAAGCGACAACCGCCTTCTCCGAAGAATTGTCCGCGATTACAATAAAGGCGCTTTCACCGCCCGCGAATCCATCAGCCAGTGGCCTGCGGTCTGCAAGGCGGAGGAAGAATGGATTTATCCTTATCAAGAGAATGCTGACGTGATGTTCAACTCTGCATACCTTATCGAGTTCGCCGTCATGAGAAACCACGCGGAGCCTATTCTGAGGAGCGTTCCGAAGAACTGCCCCGAGTACAGCGAAGCCCACAGACTCCTGCACTTCATCAATTACTTCACGCCGGTACCCGACAACGAGATTCCTCCTACATCACTGCTTCGTGAGTTCCTCGGAGGAAGTTCCTTCAAGTATTAGGCTCTTGTCCCGAGCAAGTTGCGCTTTCAGTTCCGTTAGGGAAGGGAAGCGCTTTTCTTCACGTATTCTTCGTATGAAGCGGATGGTAATATCAAGGCCATATATATCTTCGTCAAAATCAAAGATATTGGTCTCAATAGTGAGGGCGCTACCGGAACTCACCGTTGGGCGCACCCCTATATTGCTCATTCCCAGGTACTTCCCTCCCAAAGTATCCACCTCAACCGCATAGACTCCTGCTCTGGGAATAAGTTTCAAAGGCTCATAAAGCTGCATGTTGGCTGTCGGGAAACCTATTGTCCGGCCAAGGCGGTTGCCGCTCACGACAACACCATGGAGCCCGTAGCGGTATCCGAGCATATCTGCGGCCTCGGACACCCTCCCTTCTCGAAGGACATTACGAATAACGGTTGAACTGATGGCCCCGAGCTCCCGGCATGGAATAACATCAATCCCAAGGGAGGGAGAGTCCGATATGAGGTCGGAAAAAGTTTTATGGTCGGAGCCGATGCGGTTGTCATAGCCAAAGACACCGGCAGATGCTCCGAATCGACCGATAAGTATATCCTTTAAATACTCAACGGCCTTCATCGATGCAAAATCCTTGGTAAAAGGAATGACTTCTATCCTATCGACCCCTAAACCTCTCAGCATCAGTTTTTTCTCATCTAGAGAAGAGAGAAGGCGGAGATTGCGGGCTTCGTCCTGAAGAACGTTCCTTGGGTGGGGCCAGAAAGTCACCACGACGCTTTCTTCCTCCCGCCTCCGAGCCTCCTCGACAAGAGTCTCAATGACAAGACGGTGCCCGGAATGGACACCGTCGAAAAAGCCAGTGGAAACTACAGCCATTTTACGCACTCAAAATCCTGACGGTGAGGAAGGAGAGGATTCTTGGCGAATACCCTCGAGGCAACCTGATACATACCGGTCCTGTCAGGAAGAATGGAGACCTGATACTTGCACACTCCGTCTGTGAACTCTACGGGAGTATACTCTTTGACCTCATTAATATGAATCTGGCCATGGGCATCCATCGACGCGAAAATGGTCTCGACACCTATGTCTTCTGGTCTTAGATTGCCCATAGAAAGTACAATCTCAGACTTGAATTCGTTGGCCATGGAAAGATCGTAAGAAGCATCCGGGCTTGTCTCAGAGATTACGCCCACATTCTCCCATTCCCTCCTGACGTGCTTCTTCCAGGCTGCTATATCACGCGCCATGGCGTAGTCATTAGCCTTGATTCTTGTAGAGCGGAGAGATTGGGGTGTGTAGTACTGATTGATGTAGTCTGTCAGCATCCTATTGGTAGTGAAGTTGCTGGCGACCTGGGCTATGGTATTCTTGATATAGCTTATCCACTGCTCGGAACGGCCATTCTTGTCGGTCTCATAATAAGACGGAACTATTTCATTTTCAAGGATTGTGTAGATAGTAGCGGCATCGAGCTGGTTCTGGTAGTCATTATTGTCATATACCTGCTCCTGAGGAAGCGCCCAGCCTGCATCCTTCTTATATCCTTCGACCCACCAGCCGTCGAGGACGGAGAAATGCATGGTCCCGTTCATCGCGGCCTTTTCTCCGGAGGTGCCGGAGGCTTCGAGTGGCCGCGTAGGATTGTTCATCCAGACATCTACTCCCTGCACCATCCGCTTGGCGAGAGTGATATCATAGCCTGGGAGGAAGACGATTTTTCCAATGAATCGGGGATCTTTTGAAATATCCACTACCCTCTTGAGGAAGTCCTGCCCCGCACCGTCAGCGGGATGAGCCTTGCCGGCGAAGAAGAACTGTACCGGATGCTTGGGGTTATTGACAATCCTGTCGAGGCGGTCAAGATCGGAGAACAAAAGAGTAGCCCTCTTGTAGGTGGCGAATCTACGGGCAAACCCTATCGTAAGGACATCATCGCGGAGACTCCCTAATATGGTAACAAGTTCGGAAGGAGAATAGTGGTTGGAAATCGTCTTGTCGAGAAGGCGCTCCTTTATAAAGCCTATGAGCTTTGTTTTCAGGCTCTTCTTGACATTCCAAACCTCCTCGTCGGAGACCTTGTAGATACCCTCGAAGCAGCTCTTGTCATAGTGATGGGTCTGGAAGTCGTCTCCGAAGACCCTGTCGTGGACAGGCTTCCATTCGGGCGCGGTCCACGTCGGATAATGGACACCATTGGTGACATAACTCACGAACAGCTCCTCGGGAAGATAGCCCTGATACATATGGGCGAAGATTTCCTGCGAGACTTTGCCGTGGAGCATGGACACTCCATTGACATTCTGAGAACAGTTGGCGGCGAGGTTGGACATGGAGAACTTCTCCCCTATGTTCTTGGGATCGTCCTTACCGAGAGACATGAGGGTCTCCCAGTCAATCTTGAGCGCTCGTGGAATATGGCTGAGATACTTTCTCAGCAGACCTTCATCGAAAGCATCATGACCGGCAGGGACAGGGGTATGTGTAGTATACAGAGATGATGCGCGCACTACTTCGAGAGCCTCGCGGAAGTCAAGATTGTCATTCCGGACATACTCAATAAGGCGTTCCAGACCGATGAAAGCCGCATGGCCTTCGTTGCAATGGTAGACCTGAGTATCGATTCCGAGTTTTCTCAGAGCACGAATGCCTCCGAATCCAAGGAGAATTTCCTGCTTCAGACGGTTCTCCCAGTCTCCTCCGTAGAGATGATGGGTAACCTGACGGTCTTCAGGAAGGTTGGCCTCATAATCGGTGTCCATGAGATAAAGATCTGTACGGCCTACCTCAACCTTCCAAATACGAGCGGTGAGGTTCCTTCCCGGAAGCGCGACCTCGGTGGTCACCCAATTGCCGTCCGCATCAAGAACCGGAATGGCGGGAATCTTTGTGAAATCCTGGGCGTCATACTTGGCCTCTTGATAACCCTGTGCGGAGAGCACCTGGGTAAAGTAACCATAACGATACAACAAGCCAACTGCGACAAGATTGACATTCATGTCCGAAGACTCCTTGAGATAGTCTCCAGCAAGGATTCCAAGACCTCCGGAATAGATCTTAAGGGATGTATCAAGACCGTATTCCATGGAGAAATAGGCAATTGAAGGGTTAGTACGCTCCTTCTTTGCTGCCATGTAGGCATCAAACTCGTCTAGGACAGCCTTCATCCTTCCGAGGAAGTCTTTGTCCTCGGAGAGTTTACGGAACCTCTTGAGACTCACTTTGTCCAGTACTACTGAAGGGTTGTGTCCCGACTTGTGCCAAATCTCAGGATCTATCGACTTGAAAAGGTCCTTGGCGCTTTCATTCCAGCACCACCAGAGGTTCTTTGAAAGTTTTTCGAGGCGTGAAAGGTTGTCCGGAAGATGGCGGGTTACGAGTACGCTCTTCCAAGAGGGAGTATTTATGTCAGTCCGGGTATATTGCATTGTTTTATCTCTTTTTACGTATGAATCCTTATTGGCCTCAACCTTTTCAAGGGCAAGGGAATAAGCTTCCTTGTAGTAGACGATCTGGTTGTCCCATAGGGCTATGGAAGCCACCTCGCTTGCGTTTTCCCTGTATACGGCTCGAGTGTCTCCGGAGAGAGAAGCAATCTCTCTGACTCTGTCGACAACACCGTCCACCACTTCCAAATAATTGGAGTCGTTGCGCTCGAGAACGGTGATTCCTGGATGGGACTTGGAGTAGTGGTCCCTTACCCAGAGACCAAAGCCTGCAAGAGAGGTCGTAAGGGTAGGTACCCTGAAAGCAAGCGCCTCCAAGGGGGTGTACCCCCATGGCTCATAATAAGAAGGGAAAAGCGCGAGATCCAGTCCGCAAAGGATATCATAGTACGGCATATTGAAGATGCCGTCATTGCCATTCAGATAAGAAGGAATGAAATAGACCTTGACCTTGTCTCCAATCGCATTGTTGAACTTCAGCTCGCCGAGACGCCTCGTGATGATATCGTATTCTGGATTCATGAGATAGTGGGAGGTCTGGGTCTGATAGTGATCGTTTCCGCTACCTGAGAGCTTGGCTGCGAGTTCTCTGTCCGGGCCGTTGTTGCCGGAAGGAATCATTATGAAAGCCTGAATACTGCGACCCTCAAAGGCCGAAGTATTGATTTTGTCAAGGGCATCAAGGAAGACATCTATTCCCTTGTTACGGTACTCATAGCGGCCGCCGATGCCGATGAAGATGGAATTCTCCGGGACGGCCTCAGCCGACATTGCCGTAGCAACCTCGACGAGCTTCTTACGGGCCTTGTCGTGACGAGCACAATATTCCTCGTCAGAAGAAGGGGTAATGCTGTTTTCGAAACCGTTAGGGGTAACAATATCGACTTTTCTTTCAAGGAACTGCTCGCACTCACGTGCGGTGATGTCGCTGACGGTAGTGAAAACGTCCGAATACTGGGCAGCTTTTTTCTCGAGGGAGTGGCGGGCGACGACATTGAACTGATGGGCCTTTTCGTCACCATTAAAAGACCTGAGACCATCGTAAAGAGGCAGGTTATTACCCGCAAGACAACGGCCAACCACTGTCGCATGGGTTGTAAAAACGGTTGCGACAGGAAAACCGGTACGCCTCAGGTAAAGCGCTCCTGCACCTGTCTGCCACTCATGGAACTGGGCGACGACCTTGTCAGTATCGCCTAGATGATAGTTGTAGAAACTCTCTATCACCTTTCCGGCGATGACTCCGAAAAGGAATGATTCCTTATAGTCCCAGTTGCCGGATATGCTATCCACGCCGAACTCTTTCCAGAACTCGGTGAGAATCCTGTCCTGATCAGTAATGAACTGCTTGAAATCGACCAGGATAGCTACGGGCTTACCGGGCACATTCCACTTGCCTATCCTTACCCTAAGGCCTTCAGACGCCGCTTGGATTTTCCAAGAACGGAAGAGGGTAGGATCTTCGATGAAGTCTGGATTGTTTTCCGTATTCATCCAAACGTCCGGTCCTATCAGGATGTGGTGGCGTCCGAGTTCGGACTTGAGGTGGAGCGACTTGGTCGCAATCACTGTATAGATGCCGCCTACCTTGTTGCAGACTTCCCAGCTTACTTCAAAAAGATAGTCCGGAGATATTATTTTCTTTTCCATTTAAAATACACTACTTCTTTTTAACCGCCTTCTTTTTTACAGGAGCTTTGGCGGCAACTTTATTCTCCACTTTCTTTACATCTTCTTTGATAATGACATCGTTGATATCAAGAGCCGCTCTTGCTTCGTCGAGACGGATCTGGAAATCGGAGATGACATTCATATAGTTGATAAAGGCTTCGTAGGGAGTGTCGTAAGGGTTGAAATATTTGTGGACTTCTCCGTCGGAGAAGTATTTCGTACACATGTAATAGAAGTGATCGCTCTCCTGGAGATGGCCAAAATCCGACCAAAGAGTAGGATCATTGACAATAGAGAGCTTCTCTGTCATCGCATAGACCTTGTTGTAGGCTTCCTGCTGGAGCTCATTTCCGAGCCATGCTGTGACATCGCGCTCTTCATCTGCCCAAGAAATAGGGTCGAATGCCTCGAATGAGTCCACGCTCTTGTGCTTTTTGGCAGCTTCAGCGGGAGTCACAAACTCGAAAGAGCCGTCCCTAAGAATAAATTCGGGAAGGACTTTCATGAATTCAAAGATGCCGCTTTCCGCGCTCTGATGCTCCCCGAATGTCTCATAATCCATGAATAGATTGACAATGTCCCCTTCGCTTTCTTTCAGCCAGCCGATGAATTTTTCTGCGGTCAGGGGCCAGTCGCCCCATCCGCGGTTGGAGAAACGGAAAGCGATATCGTCGCTGAGAGACCAGTTTCTCAGAAGGAGCTTGAGCCTTGGCTCCGAGAAGCATGAATAAACATAGTCCGGACTCTTCCAGCCAAGGATATGGCGGGCCCCCTCAGTCAGCATTGTCTTGAATCCAAGATTATAGACCTGAGCTCCAATCGCATCAGAGTAGATAAGCTCTGTGTTACGGAAAGTTACAGGAGCTTTGCCGAAAAGCTCTTCTATCTTCCTGCTATGCTTAATGACCTGGTGCATGAACTCAGACTCGGAGGCAAGGGATGCGAGAGAATGGTAATAGGTCTCACCAAGGAATTCGACTTTGCCCGTAGCGGCAAGAGCGCGGAAGCTATCCAGAACTTCGGGAGCATAGCGCTCGAATTGCTCGAGGGCGCTTCCAGAGATTGAGAAGGCGACCTTGAACTTTCCTCCACTCTTTTTAATCGCCTCAAGAAGCAACTGATTCATAGGCAGATAGCACTTCTGGGCAATCCTCCTTAGAATAGTCCTGTTGGCGAAATCATCGTAATAATGAGAATCCTTTCCTATATCGAAGAATCTATACTGTCTGAGCCTGGTGGGCTGATGAACCTGGAAATACAGGCATACACTCTTCTTTGCCATAATTCGATCTCTATTTAATAACTGACTGATATACTGCTTTCAATTTTGCCGTAGCATTGTTCCACTTAAGGGCATTGACTTCATCGTAACCCATCTTGGCAGAGAAGTCGGCAAGTGCCGGATAGTGGAGAAGGGCATAGATGTCGTCCGCCATGGCGTCGACATCCCAGAAGTCCACCTTGAAGGCGTATTTAAGCACTTCGGCGGCGCCTGACTGCTTGGAGATAATCGAGGGGACGCCGGTTCTCATCGCTTCGAGAGGAGAGATTCCGAAAGGCTCGGATACAGAAGGCATGATGTAAACATCGGAGAGGGCAAACATCTTCTGGACATCCATTCCGCGGAGAAAACCGGTGAAATGGAACCGGTCTGAGATACCGAGGCGGGCTACCTGACGGATGGACCTGTTCATCATGTCGCCGCTGCCAGCCATGACAAAGCGTACATTCTTTGTCCTCTTGAGGACCTTGGCTGCTGCCTCTATAAAGTACTCGGGGCCCTTCTGGAAGGTGATTCTCCCAAGGAAGGTAACTGTCTTTTCCCTGACTCCCCTCTCGACCTCAAGGTTCTCCCTTCCGCTGAAATCGACGGCGTTGTGAACAGTAACGACCTTGGCGGGATCGATTCCATATTTATTGATGACAATATTTCGGGTCAGATCGCTCACTGTCACCACCTTGTCTGCAGCAAGCATTCCTCTCTGCTCTATGGCATAGACACGGCTATCAATCTGATCGGCGCTTCCCCTGTCGAAGGAGGTAGCATGGACATGGACGACAAGGGGCTTTCCGGTCAATTCCTTGGCCGCTATTCCCGCATAATAGGTCAGCCAGTCATGAGCATGAATGACATCGAATTCATCTTTGTGCTGCATGGCTATTGTGCCCCCTACCATCGCGTAGCGGGCAACTTCCTCCATGAGAGAAGCCCCGTACTTGCCGGAGAATTTGTACTTCTGGCCATAACTTATGCTGAAATCCTTGACCTGACGCTTCCTGTCCTCTTCAACAAGACGGGAGAACTCCTCCGGATCAGCATAAGGGACCATATTGGTGCCTATATGAACGAACTTCACCCTATCGAGGAATTCATCCACGGTGGTAGAGACGGTATCGACAGCGACATCGCTGGCATTGATAATCCGGGCGACCGACTGGTCTTCGTCTCCGGAGGCGGAAGGCATCACGAAGATAGTGTCCACACCGTTATAGGCGAGACCTTTGACTATTCCGTAGCAGGCTGTTCCAAGACCGCCGGCGATATGGGGAGGAAACTCCCAACCAAACATCAGAACTCTCATAACTCAACCTCCCTGTATTTTTCGATGAGATAATTGACATTGAGAAGGGCGGCGGTTGCAAGGGCTGATGATATTGCCCCGTGCGCCTCGTGGGGCGGATCGCCGTCATAGAGCTCGGAGAAGGAGCCGACCCCATGCTTGCTGAGGTCCTTGTAGAAGCCCTCTGTAAGCCACTGGGCCTTCTTGATGAAGTTCTTGCCCATCATCCTGAAGCATACATAGCAGTACTGAGCAAGGAGATATGGGAATGCGCATCCATTGTGGAAAGCGAGGTCCCTGTCGACCTGCGAACCTTCGTATACGCCCTTGTAACGAGGATCTCTCGGAGAGAGCGAACGTATTCCCCGTCTTGTCTCAAGATCGGAAGAAATCACCCTCATGACGCTGCTGACAACCTCGTCGTCGACAGGGCAGTAATCCATAGAAATAGCCCAGAGCTGATTGGGACGAAGATCCATGTGGGGGCCATAATTGTCGACATAGTCGGCAAGGAATCCGGCATTGGAGTCCCAGAATGTATCCTGGAAAGAATTCTCTATCAAGGACTTAACCTTTGACCACTGGGTAGAGAAAGAGGTCTTTCCATATTTCGACTCCATGTCGAGGGCAAATGATATCGCATTGTACCACATCGCGTTGGTCTCCACCTGATATCCGGCCCTTTCAGTCACTGCACGGCCACCTATGTATGCATTCATCCAAGATAGGGCGACTCCGTCCATCTGGGCCCAGAGGAGGCCGTTTGGCTGCATAGCGACCTCGTTACGCCTCCCTGGAGAATAGCTCTCGATTATCTTCTTTAGGACATCGCCGTATTTTGTCCAGGCGTGCTTCTCCTTGCCGGTATAGGCAATATACTGCTGGAGTGTAACGGCCAAGTACAGAGGTGATTCCACCTGGGTAGTCCGATGGAAGAGGCGCTCCTGCTCGTCCTGAATAAGATTGTCAAGAATCTCCTCAAACTCTTTGGGATCATTTTTCGCGTAGAGGGTAAGTCCAGCAAGAGAGACAAGTGTCTCCCTCAGAAGTCCTGTATATGACCATGAGAAACCGGCAGTTATCTGCTTCTTGCCTCCACGGCTGCGGATAAACAAGTCTGCTGACTTAGCGAGCTGATCCTGGAAAGATGTGATAGGGCCCGTCTTTCCGACCGCCGTAGTAAATTTTCTCTTCAAGGCCGTGGCACTGACCGGATCGACAGCTGAAGCTGAGAAGACGACAGATTCGCCTGGTCGCAGGGTCATCACGAATGCTCCCGGAACAAAGAGGTCTTCTTTGCAATCAAAACCTCTCCGATACTCGTCTGAATAAGTTATTCCTTTGTACCAGTAGGCATTTGAGTGGAAGGTGGCTTTGCCGTCGCTCAGCTGGAGATTGAGGTCCGGGAAGCCCTCATACATGTTGAAGGCGACACCATTCTGGATGTCTTTCCATCCCGTACGGGCCTCTCCGTTCTCACTTGTGAGATCATGTACCCTTCTGAATGCAAGGAAAGGCTTGAGCTGAAGCTCAATCTCGGAAGGAGCACTCACGAGCTCATACTTGATGAGGACCTGATCATTGTCAGGGACAAGGACGAGTCTTTTGGTGAATACTATGCTGCCAATTTTGTAGGTAACCATAGGGACCGGATCAGCATCGAAATCGACGATATATTTGTGACCCCTTGGCTCATAGATGTCCCCGTAGCAGTGAATGCCAAGGTTGAAGCGTTTGCCCCGGAGACTCACGCTCTCGTCAACAGAAGAAAGCAGCAAATACTGGTCTCCCCCAAAACGGTCCACAGGGACGGAGAGAAGGCCGTGGTAGCGGCGCGTGTTGCAGGTGACGATGGACGTGTTACAATAGGCACCGGTCTTGTTGGCAAGAATAATCTCCCTCCTCAGGGAGTATTCCAGATTGACTAGCTCTGCCTTGTTGAATTTCAGAAATGCCATAATCCTAAAGTTTTATTCCACCTTTCTCAAAACTGTCACAGTCCTCGAAGGAAGGTACAAGTATAGCGTATCGTCAAATGAAGGGTCGCCGTTGGGAGATTCTTCGTGCACTGTAAAGTGCCTCTCGCCCTCTTTTATCCGACCGAATCCGTTGAAACGATACCCATCGCTATCCAGCACATCCTCCCATTCTCCCTCAGGAGCGGCAAAGCCGTAATCCGCGAAAGAGGAAGTCGCGCTGAAATTCAGTGCAAAGATACAGTTTTCTCTCATGAATATCAATACTTTCTTTTCTTCGTCCTGGACAAGCAGCCTCGGAGAGGAGAAAAGCAGTTTCTCTCTACGGATGAGATGCACCATCGCCTCGTCAAAATTACGGAGATAACTGTATCTGAGGTAATCCGGTTCTTCGAGAGACCATTGCCTACGGGCATGGGCGAAGGACCATCCATTCCCCTCCCTCGGGAAATCTATCCACTCGGGATGCCCGAATTCATTGCCCATAAAATTGAGATAACCGTCGCCACACGTAGCTGCAGTAAGGATTCGGATCATCTTATGGAGGGCTATGCCTCGATCTACTATCGGGTTTTGTGACTCAGTATTCATGGAAAAGTACATTTCCTTGTCCATGAGCCGGAAAATAAGTGTCTTGTCTCCAACGAGGGCCTGATCGTGGCACTCGGCATAAGAGATTGTCTTTTCATCGGCCCTCTTGTTGGTGAGGTTCCACCAAATATCCCCTACGCTCCACTGCTCATCAGAGAGTTCTTTGATGATTTTTATCCAGTAATCGGCAACTCCCATGGCCATCCTGAAATCGAACCCGACCCCTCCCCTCTCGAAGGGGGCGGCCAGGCCGGCCATGCCGGAAACGTCCTCGGCTATAGTGAAAGCATTGGGATTCATCTCTCCCACGAGCATATTGGCAAGAGCAAGATATGTCACAGCATTTTCATCCACGCCTTCGTTGAAGTAGTTGTCATAGCCGACGAAGTCCTTACCGAGACCATGGTCCCAATATAGCATGGAGGTCACTCCGTCGAAACGGAAACCGTCTATGTGGTACTCTTCCATCCAGTATTTGACGTTCGAGAGGAGGAAATACTTCGTCTCATCTTTGCCGTAATCGAAGCAGCGGGAGCCCCATGCCGGGTGGTGGCCCTGAGGGCCCTTGTAAAAGTAAAGATCTTCCCTTCCGTCGAAATTGGAAAGACCTTCGAGCTCATTGTCGACGCTATGGCTATGGACTATATCCATTACGACAGCAATACCCTTTCCGTGGGCGTCGTCTACAAGGCGCTTGAACTCCTCCGGGGTACCGAAACGGGAGCTGAGCGCATAGAAATTGGAAACCTGATAACCGAAGGAGCCGTAATAGGGGTGCTCCTGAAGAGCCATTATCTGAAGGGTATCGTATCCGAGGCGCTTAACCTTGGGAAGAACCCTTGTGCGGAAGTCCTCGAATGAGGCTACTTTTTCTTCTTCGGAGGACATGCCTATATGGCACTCATATATCATAGGATGAGGGCGTTTCCCGGCTCTGGGGTGCTTCCAGACGTATTTTTCTTCCGGATCCCAGACCTGGGCACAGAAGACTTTGGTCTGAGGGTCCTGGACAGCACGGGTAGTGTATGCAGGGAGTCTCTCACCTCCCCCTCCAGGCCACTCGATGAAGAGTTTGTACAGGTCTCCATGCTGGAGGAACATCTCAGGAATCTTAAGCTCCCAGTCCCCGCCTCCGGCGGGTCTAAGGGCATAAGCTTCTGTCCTCTTCCAGTTATTGAACTCTCCGACAAGATATATCCTCGTAGCATTGGGGGCCCACTCGCGGAAAACCCAGGAGCCGTCGTCGCAGCGGTGGAGACCATACCAGATGTGGTTGTTGACAGCATCCTTCAGGAGCCCGTCGCCGGCAATATGGCGCTTCATCGCAAGAATCCTCTCATGGCGAGCATCTATCGCCCCTTTGTAGGGCATCAGATATGGGTCGGTGTCATAAATACTAGTCTTCATCGTCGAGTGAATCTATTTTCTCTTTAACACCTTTGAGATAGTCCCTGCACTGTTTAAGGAGCGTCTTGCTACGGGAGACAAGCGCGTCGACATCATCGAGGCCAGTCTCCGGCCTCTCGACTGTCTTTGCAATTTCCTCCAATTCGGCAACGGCCTTGGAATAATCGAATTTCTCCTCCATATATCTGTAAATCAATTAATTGTCTTTATGCAGTATCGGCTTTTTCATCTTCCTCCCGATACACCTGTTTCACCCCTGCAACAAGAGAGCCGTCGGAAAAGCGGACACCTATCGTATCTCCGACATCCACCTTGCCTGCGGTTTTCAGCACTTTATTGTTCTTGTCGGTAACGAGCACATATCCTCTTGAAAGGACAGTCCTGGGATCGGCGGCATTGATAAGGGCCTCTTTGACAGCCACAGCGGATATCTCGCGGCCCACTATATTACCAAGTCCGGATCTGAGTCTGACGCCAAAATCGGATACAGTCTTTTCATAGCGAGAGAGCCTCTGCTGGAAGCCCTTACTAATACGCGCAGCACTTGAGAGAATCTCCTTGTCGACTTTGGAAATTTTGCGTTCAAGAGCCCTTGCAACTGAATTCATTATAGAATCAAGAGTTTTTTCCTCAGAAGACAGCCTTCTTGAAACGGCCATCCCGACAGCATCCTCAAGGTCGTCAAGAAGCTCATCTTCAGCCGCAAATATGTCAATAAAAAGATCCGCGAGGGCGGTCGGTGTCTTGACATAGGAACTTGCAACCATATCGGCGACATGGAAGTCCTTGTCGTGGCCAATAGCTGTGATGACAGGGATGTCGAAGGTTGCTATCGCGACAGCGAGATCGAAGTCGTCAAAACAGGAGAGGTCCGACTCTGAGCCTCCGCCTCTCAAGATGAGGACAGCATCGAATTTTCCGTCTTCACTTATGGCATGAAGGGAGTCCATTATCGAGGACGGAGCCTGGTCTCCCTGCATCGAGGATTCGAAGAGAACGACCTCGAAGGAGTATCCTCCAGGATTGTTAATGAGGTGGTTCCTAAAATCGCCAAGACCGGCAGCCGTCTTTGCGGAAATCACAGCAAGGCGTCTCGGAAGTCGGGGAAGGGCAAGCTCCTTCTGCATATCCATGTAGCCTCCCTTCTCGAGCTTCTCGATGGTCTTTTTCTTTTCGAGGGCCTTCTCGCCTATCGTAAATACGGGATCTATATCATCGATGAATAGGGAGACTCCGTAGAGCTCGCTGAAATTGACCTGGACACGAACGAGGACCGTAATTCCGACCCTCAGGACATCTCCGGTCGCCGCCTCGAAAAAAGCCTTGATCGAGGGGAAATTCCACTTCCATATCATCGCCCTCGACTCGGCGACAACCTTGCCTCCTTTAGACTCTGATAGAGTCAGATAGCAGTGGCCGTTTGAGCGTGGACTCCATTCGCGAATCTCCGCCTTTACCCATACCCTCTCCGGAAAGAGCTCCGCAAACCCTTCCTTTATCCTCGCGGTGAGGTCTGTGAGCTCTAAATATTCCTTCATTCTTCGGAATCTTCTGATTCAATTTCTCCAAGCTGCGGCGGAAGAGGCTTCTTTGGGGACGGGCGCACACCGTATGATATCACTTTGCGGGCAGAGGTAACTATTGAAGGGCCAGTGTTACGGAGTTTGATATCTGCCGCAGCATATTCTTTCATGGCAGCTTCAAGCTTGTCTCCTACGGCCTTGTAGCCCTTGCAGAAATCGGAGACTCTTTCAATCATTGTCTCGGCAGACTGGATAATAAGCTCCTGATTCTGAACTTGTTCCATATTGGTCCATGCCATCCTGATTATCCTGAGGAAAGGCATTATCGTCTCTTCGGTAGTAAGGAGGACGTTCTGGCTCCGGGCCCACTGCCAGAGGTCGCCGTCTGCTTGATATGCCAGACGGAGCGCCGGATAGACGGGGACAAACATCACCACAAAGTCTGTTCTCTTGCGGCCCGTGGCAATATAGTGGCTATAGTCTTTCTTGGAGAGATTCACGACCTGGGTCTTGACTGCACGAAGATGGCGTAGCATAGCGTCATTCCTCGAGGCTTCGTCTGTCGCCCGGGTCCAATCATAATAGGCTGAAAGGTTGACCTTGGAATCCACGATGATGTCAAAACCGTCGGGATAATGTAGGACAAAGTCTGGCCTCAGACGCTTCTCCTCTTCACTTATCGCTATTGCGCCACCTTCGTCCCGGATGGTCATCTGGGCATCATAGTCCCTTCCCTCTTTCATGCCCTCCTGCTTGAGCATATTTTCGAGGACTACTTCGCCCCAGTCTCCCTGAATCTTGTTGCTTCCCCTCATTGCAGAGGCCAGAGAATCAGCCTTGGAGCCAATCTCGACTGTCTGTCTCTGGAGGGAAGCCACAGCGTCAGCAAGCTGGGTCTTCAGCGAAGCAGAGGTTGCCGTCTGCGTCTCTTTGTTTTTTTCGAAGGCCTCTTTCATGGCCCTGACATTCTCGTCAAGGACACCCGTTATACTTTTTATGGATTCTTCTGCGGAAGATTTGAGCGACTCCTCGCGGGCTTTAAGTATCTCTTCCGTCCTCGATGTCATCTCCGCCCTCACGGCTGCAACCTGCTCAGAAACAGCTTTTTCCTGCTGAGCCTTTAGCTCCGATAGAGCCTTGGCGTGAGAATCTTTTACCTCAGAGAGGCGGGCCTCATACCCCTCTTTCAGCATCGAAACCGTTTCTTCCTTGGAGCGTCTCTCATCATTGAGGCGCCTCTTTCCGTCATGGAGCCTGACGGAGAGAATGACGATAGCAATAATCATCGCCATCGGCACTGCAAGGCCTATGATTAGATACAAATTATCCATCAAAAACTATATTATTTGGCTCTCATGTAGATCTGGATCGGGCAACCGGTGAAGTCGAAGTGCTCACGCAGGCGGTTCTCAAGGAATCGCTTGTATGGATCCTTGACCCACTGGGGAAGATTACAGAAAAAGGCAAACTGGGGAGTCCTCGTAGGGAGCTGGGTCAAATACTTGATTTTTATATATTTCCCCTTCCATGCCGGCGGCGGATAATTATCGATTTCCTCCAGCATCACATCATTCAGAGACGATGTAGGAATCCTCTTAGTCATATTGTCGGCTACATGGGCGACCTCGTCGAGGACGTTGAGTATCCTTTGCTTTTCAGTAACTGAAGTAAACACTATCGGGACATCGTCAAACGGGGCCAGACGCTCTTTGAGGGACTCTATATAAAGCTTCATCGTATTGCTCTCTTTCTCGAAGAGATCCCACTTGTTGACAACAATGACGCAGCCCTTGCGATTCTTCTGGATAATGTTGAAAATATTCATGTCCTGGGCTTCCATTCCGAGGTTTGCATCTATCATGAGAACACAGACATCAGAATGCTCTATCGCACGGATCGAGCGCATCACTGAGTAGAATTCAAGGTCCTCATGCACGCGGTTCTTGCGGCGGATACCGGCTGTGTCAACGAGCATAAACTCATGTCCAAACTTATTGTAATAAGTTGAAATAGAATCTCTTGTTGTACCTGCAAGGGGAGTTACAATGTTGCGGTCCTCTCCGAGGAGTGCATTTGTAAGAGACGATTTGCCCACATTAGGACGGCCGACTATGGCGACATGGGGAAGATCCTTGTGGGAATCGTCTTCGAAAACTTCTTCCTTTGGAAGCGCTTTAACTACCTCGTCGAGAAGATCGCCTGTCCCTGATCCGTTTGCTGCGGAAATGGTCCAGATCTCTCCCAGACCAAGTGAATAGAACTCGTATGCATCATACATCTTTTCACCACTGTCGACCTTGTTGACACAGAGAATCACAGGCTTTTTCGTCCTGCGGAGAAGGTCTGCAATCTCAGCGTCATAATCTGTAATGCCGGTAGCCGCCTCAACCATGAAAATCACCACATCCGCTTCTTCAACGGCAATAACCACCTGCCTACGAATTGCTTCCTCGAAGACATCGTCCGAGTTGGAAGTATATCCTCCGGTGTCAACTACGGAGAACTCGGTACCGCACCACTCGCACTTGCCGTAGTGACGGTCACGGGTCACACCCGCCGTCTCATCCACAATTGCCTGGCGCATTCCTACCAGACGGTTAAAAAGGGTCGATTTCCCGACATTAGGGCGACCCACAATCGCTACAAGAGCCATAATTATTTCCTTTTTTCAAAAGTATAAAACGCGCAGCCCGTGCACGCTTCGCTTACTTTTCCACTACAAATCTTTTCGCCCTTTTGGGAGGAAAGCATCTCCATTTCTTCTTCTTTCACGCACTTTATGCCGAGCTTTTTCATATTCGGATTTGAGCTAATCTCAGTATCCGGGAAATGGCCATCCTTCCTGAAGAATATTTTGAATCCCAGGCCCAGAACGCAGAGTCCGACAAAAAGTATGGCAGCGAGAAAGACTTTCATTACATGATAAATTCGGGGCTGATCGGCTGATAGTTATATACGCGGAGAATCATCCTCGCAAACGTGTCGGCCATGGAGACCACCTTGATTTTGCTTTGGAGACGGATCTTTTCCGGATCCAGAGACAGAGGAATGGTATCGGTCACATATACCTCTTCGAGCGCCGAAGAGTCTATTCTGTGATATGCTGGGCCTGACAGGACAGGATGGGTACCGACAGCGCGGACACTGTGGGCTCCCCTCTTGAACAGTTCATTGGCAGCTGCCGTCAGCGTCCCTGCAGTATCAATAATATCGTCCACAATCACAATATCGCGGCCTTCAACCTCACCGATAGGCTGAATCTTCTCGACCACATTGGCCTTTGCGCGGGTCTTGTGGCAGATTACGACGGGGCAGTGGAGCGCTTTGGCATAGGTATTCGCCCTCTTTGCGCCGCCCATATCCGGCGCTGCAATTGTAAAGGTATCGGGATATTTCGCCTTGAGGCCTTGAAGAATACCTAGAAAGTCCATGCTGGCATAGAGGGAATTGACCGGGAAGTCGAAGAAGCCCTGGATCTGGTCGGCATGGAGGTCGCAGACCATGAGGGCATCGGTTCCTGCGGCCTTAAGCATATTAGCGACGAGCTTGGCACCTATCGACACACGAGGCTTGTCCTTGCGATCTTGACGAGCCCAACCGAAATACGGGATTACGGCGATCACCTTGTTGCAAGATGCCCTTTTGCAGGCATCTATTGCAAGAAGGAGCTCCATGAGATTATCTGCCGGAGGGAATGTTGACTGGATGATGAAACAAGTTGCGCCTCTGACGCTTTCAGCAAAAGACGGCTGAAACTCACCGTCGCTGAATTGAGCCACATCCAGTGACCCGAGTGTAATCTCGGGATCCTCCGGACCTCTGAGCTGATTCATCGAAGAGATGACCTTCTCGGCGAATTCCCGCGACGCGCGGCAGGAATAGATCGCCATTCTGTGTTTGTGTACTTCGTTGAGCATGATACTCTCTATTTCAATGAATTAAGAATTTCCCCTATATAACTGAGAATCTCGTCCCTTCCTGCTCCCGTCTCGGCAGAACTCACAAATACCGGAGGCAGTTCCTCCCATTCCTCAAGAAGGCGCAGGCAATTCTTTTCGACCTGCTTGGCAAGGGCATTGGGACCTTTTTTGTCCCCTTTCGTAAAAATAATAGCGAAGGGTATGCCCTCTTCCCCTAGCATCGATATGAACTCCAAATCTATCTTCTGCATATCCAAGCGGGAATCCAGAAGAACAAACAGCACCACAAGCTCTTCAGAATTATGGATATAATCCATAATCACCCGCTTAAGCTCATCCCTATCCTTTTCGGACATTTTGGCAAAGCCATATCCCGGGAGATCCACAAGATACCACTTTTCATTGATAATGAAGTGGTTCACAAGCTTGGTCTTGCCCGGAGTCTGAGAGGTCTTCGCAAGATGGGAGTTGGAGCACAACATGTTGATGAGGGAAGACTTGCCGACATTCGAACGCCCAATAAAAGCGAACTCAGGCAGCCGCTCTGACGGCTTTTGGCTGACTCTCGTCGAAGAAGAGACGAAACGGGCGCTGACAATCTTCATCCTTGCATACTTTATACTATGCAAATATAATAATTTATTTTGACTTAGGATAGTAGATTGTAAAGCAAGCGCCCCCTAAAGAGAAAGATTTTGAATAGCGAATTTCGCCGCGGCAGCGCTCTATTACCGTACGGCTGATTGCAAGGCCAAGACCGGACCCGGAAGACTTGGTCGTAAACTTCGGAGTAAACAGCTTGTCCTGGTTCTCTTTTGTAACGCCCGGCCCGTTGTCCTCAACCGCAATCTCGTAGAATCCGTCTTTTGAAGAATTCCTGAGGGAGACAAGCACCTTTCCGTCCGGATTACCGCTATCCTGGATAGCCTGGACTGAATTGGTAATGAGATTTACTATAACCCTGGTAATCTGGGGCTTGGGACCCTCCGCCATTGCTCCCGTCAGGCCGATGTAAGAGATATCCAGTCCATCTTCCGCAGCGAACATCATCACCTCGTCGCTGATAAGGGCATCCAAATCAAATCTTACAGGCTCCTCGGAATAGAGTTTCGCGAATGTCGAGAATTCATTTGCGGTATCGGCAAGAATGTCTATATGCTCGAGAACGATTCTTGAGACTTCGTCAAATTTCTTTTCCCACTGCGGATTGCCTGATGCTTTCATCCTTATGAGCATCTGGAGCTGGAGTTTGATCGGGGTCAGAGGATTCTTGACCTCATGGGCAACCTGGCGTGCCATTTCGCTCCATGCCTTATCCCTCTCCGCCTGGGCCAGCTGCTTGGTACTGTCGGAAAGGTCCTGGACCATGCGGTTGTAAGCACTTACTAGTGAGGAGATTTCATCATCCCTGTCATACTCCACAAAATCGAGGTGGTCGACATCGGTGACATTCATCTTGCGGCTCATCTCACTGAGCGGCTTGAACATTCTGGAAATAACGGCCGAGGTAATTATCCTTGCCAGCATTAGGAGGATGAGAAACGCCGTAATAATGGTCGCTATATGGATTGCTGCCTCCGTTCCGAGGTCATAATTCCGGTCGGTATAGGGGGAACTCACAATAGAGAGCATCTCCCCGTCGCTCCCGAATACGGGGGCATACAGCGAATAAAAGCGGTGCGAAGAGAGCTTCTCACGGTGGATATAGTAGCGCTTATGGCCGTAGACAATGTTGTAGTATGCATCCTCGTTTATCCTCCGCCCAAGAATCATCCTCTCGAAGATGTCCGGAGTAGTAGTCATGAACATCAATCCCTCAGGAGTATAGAGGGTAATGTCGCTCTTGAGGGTATTGGCAATATTCTCTATGGAGTTCATGACCCCCTGATTGTCAATTTCCTCAACAGAGGAAGCCTGACGGACCCTTCCCTGCACCATAGATTGGATAGAATTAATCTTCGAGGAAAGGATTGTGTTCATGTCAGTTTCGTTCCTATTGTAGACGAACCAGACACTGAAAAGGGCCATGGCGACGAGGGTGAGAATCAGAGAGATATAAAGGACTGCATTGATCCTATCCTTGAAATAGGTCCTTTCTCTTACCTGGAAACGCCTTACTCTCATGGTAATAAGGGAAATCAGGAAGAACGACAGAAGGGCGAAAAGCATTCCCTCCACAATGTAGCTGATCATGGAGACTCTTGCCCTTGAGACAATTACCTCCGTCTCATCCGAAACATGATGGAGGAAGTGGGAATAGCCGGAACGAACAATCGAGCTGCCTGTCTTGCCGCTTGAGAGAATGGTCTTCATCTCTTCCGGAATCACTGTCGGATAAGGGAAATCGCCCTTCGACATCACGAGTTTGTCAGAGGAGTATTTTGCGTAGGAATAATTCTGGGGAATCGCCACTCGCCCAGGCTCGGAAATGCCAAGAAGGCTGAGGTATCCCCGGTCCTCCCTATTGGACTTTGCCTCGACAAGGACAAGAATGCTGTTGAGGCCGTATCTCGGATCATTGAAGACATACTTTCCCGAATAGCGTGTACGCCCGCTCATATCGGTATCGTAATAAAAATGGGTCGGGGCGGTTTCGACTATAGGGGTGGCTCCAAAGAACCTGTCCCTCTCAATCGGGGTAATCTGCCGCCCTTCAGTTTCCGGACCGAGATTGACAACAGTGATATCATAGTCCTTTGTAAGGCGGCTCATGTAGAGGTCGGTAATCCTATTGTGGATAATCTCAGAACTGCCCTCAATGACGCTCAGGGCCGATATCACCTTGTCCGCCGCTATTGCATTCTCGACGGCCCGGAGCTGGATTTCCAGCGAGATATCCCTCTCCATGGAGATACGGTTTGCCCAGACTTCCACGCGACTTTTTTCCTTCTGGAAACCGTAATATGACGAAGCTATGACAAAATAAAGGGCCGCCACTATCGAGAAAAGAATCCTCCCGGCACTGGAAAACGAATCATACCGTAAGTGGAAAAAATACCTTAGCGATGGCGAAAGCATCTGCAGAAGGAGAAGGAGGGTGACAGCAAGAATGAAAAACGACAGATATACTACAGCGGTATAGACCGATAGCAGAGGAATCTTGTAAAGCTCAAGACAGATACTGGAATTCAGGATGATACTCTTGAATGTCTTTACAATGAAAACTACAATCAGAATCGCGAACGCTATATTGACAATCCCGGAGACAGCCATCCTAAGTGCAGTTCTTTTCTCCTTGATAGAGTGAAGGATTGTCCAGCGGGCATAATATGTATCTATAACAATAAAGCTAAGTAACGCATTGATAATCAATACCGCTCCAAGCGAATACAGTATCGGTCCGTCGGCATAAAGGATGGGGGAAAACAGCTGGATGTCATTCCTGACATAAAACCCGTACAAATAGACTCCGAGGAGAAGTACGGTCTGGAGTAGCACTGAAATGATATACCTCGTCCAGGTCCTTTTACGAGCAAGGAAGATCAGGGTAGAAAGAAGGAACAGCAAAATTCCTGCGAAAAAAAGGACATAGTCGGATATAATCTTTTGCCGACCGGGGCTTTCGGAAGTCACCTTGAGAAGGGGTGCTCCTCGGACCGCTACTGACGAACCCACACTCGCAGAAAGCGGCTGGATGGAAAAACGGCTTCCAAGTCCAAGGCGGGGATTGACTCTGCCTGCATAGGCTGGTCCTTCGGCCCCATTTATCATCTCAAGGCCCCCGATAACAGTCTTACCGTCCTCTACGGCCTTTTTCACGAGATACCATTTGGGGCCGTAATTGACATAGGAGAGTTCTTCGGTCACATCCGCAAGGGGCGACACATAAGGGAGCCGGCTGCTGCCGAACCGGGGGATCATATACACTCCGCCGATCATGTCATTCTGCAAGGGGAACTGATGGACCCATGATCGAAGAGTATCTCCCGAGTATCGGTAGAGGACCATATCGTCCGGCAACTTCGGGAAGGACATCCATTCATGGCCATCCCCTTCCAAAGCTTCTTGCATGAACGAATCGAGTATCCTGACCCTCTTCTCAATACTCTTTCCGAGAGAGACCGCCGCGGAATCAGTGTCAAGGGGCGCATGGTTCACAACCAGCGAGCCGCCGATGAGTAAAATCGAAACGACCAGCATCACTATGGCCAATATGTCCCTTGAACGCTTTTTATTCATGATGATATGGCTCTCCTCTGATTATAGTGAAGGCACGATAGAGCTGCTCTACAAAAATCGTTCTTACCATCTGGTGAGAGAAGGTCATTTTCGAAAGCGAAACCATCCCGTCGGCTCTGGAGTACACCTGCTCCGAAAAACCATAAGCTCCGCCTATGACAAAAACCATATCCCGTCCGCGGCCGAGGGCCTTCTGAAGAAAATCGGCAAATTCAATCGAAGAATACAGCTTTCCCCTTTCGTCAAGAAGTAAGACTAGGTCTGAGGGCTTCACCTGCTTAAGTATCATCTCGCCCTCCCTCTCCTTGATCTGATTCTTCGAAAATGAGGAAACATTCTTTAGCTGAGGCAACTCGACAATGGAAAACGACGCATAATGGACCAGCCTCGACCCGTACAGGTCCAGACCTTCTTTTACCCATTTCACATCGGTCTTACCGACTGTCAAAAGTTTGATATCCATTGTTCTCGACAAGGACAAAGATAAGGAGATGGCTCGGTATTTGCAAGAAAATCCAACCTTGTATGGAAAAGATGAAAAGTATAGCCGCCGCTTTTATAGCGCTTTTCGTTTGCGCATTCGCTTATGCCCAAGATGACGGGGCCTATGACGTATTCGTCCCCATCTCGAAATATATCCGTCAGGGAGATGCCGTTAAGCTCTCCGCATGGTTCGCGGACAACCTCGAAGTCTCTGTACTCTCTTCGACCAACGACTCCTCCCGCAATCAGGCCCGGCAGATTATGAAGAATTTCTTCGACACCTATACCCCAAGGTCTTTCGAGATTTCTCACAAGGCCTCGAATGCCAATATGAAGTATGCACTTGGCTATCTTAACGCCGGCGGAGAGCAGTTTTTGGTAACGATTTTTGTCAATCTCAAGACCGGGACAGGGAAGGATGGACAGACAGGAACGTACCAGATTCAACAGCTAAAAATAGAGAGGCAGACAGGGGTTTATTAAAGATTTCAGCAGTTTGGCACGGATGTTGAATTTAAAGCAAATCGGTTAGTTTAGTTAATAATAGGGTTAAAAAAATGCAATCAAGCCGTGACGGTCTGATTGCATTTTTCCGTTTTAGAAAAGTCCTTAAACCCGCTGGCCGTAACTGCGGTCTGTAGTGTTGACCGTAATCACATCTCCGGTGTTGATAAACAGAGGAACCATGATCTTTGCACCGGTCTCGAGAGTAACTTCCTTGAGGGCGGAAGTCGATGCAGTATTGCCCTTGACGGCAGGCTCCGAATAGGTGACCTCAAGGGTCACATAAGTCGGGAGCTCGCAGGTAAGGCATCTTTCCTCGGGTTCTGTGACGAACATCATTTCCACATGCTGTCCTTCCTTCATAAGGTCGCTGTTTTCAACCACGTCATGGGGAAGAGTAATCTGCTCGTAGGTCTCTTCATGCATGAAGTTGAACATCTCTCCATCGTCATAGAGGAACTGATAGGGTCTTCTTTCAACCGTAATGGTGTCAATCTTGACGCCGGCAGTGAAGGTGTTCTCAAGAATACGGCCGTTTTCGAGGTTTCTAAGTTTCGCCTTTACGAAAGCTGGTCCCTTTCCGGGCTTCACATGCTGGAACCATACAATCATGCACGGCTTGCCGTTGAAATTGAGGTACAGTCCGTTCTTAAAATCAGCTGTTGTTGCCATAGTAGATTATAATTTGATTAATTGTTTCAGTTTCAGTGGGCAAAAGTAATCATTTGTCCCTTTTTCTCCAAATTTCCTAGAATACATAGTCATTGACATCCTCAGCAGTTACGGGATTGCCGCCGAGAATAAGGAGTCGCTCGACTACATTGCTGAGCTCACGAATATTTCCCGGCCATGACTTCTCTACAAGAAGATCCACGGCCTCTTTTGAGAAAGTCTTAGGAGGCTTTCCGTTCTCGGAGCAGTAGCGACCTATGAAATGGTCGATTAGCAGAGGGATATCGTCTTTTCTCTCATCGAGAGATGGAACTTTGACTACAATGACACTCAGGCGGTGGTAAAGATCCTCGCGGAAACGGCCTTTTGCTATCTCTTCCTGAAGATTTTTGTTCGTTGCTGAGATGACTCGCACATTGACCTGGATATCCTTGTCGCCGCCGACCGGGGTAAGTTTCTTCTCCTGGAGAACGCGGAGGACCTTCGCCTGTGCAGCCAGGGACATATCGCCGATCTCATCGAGGAAAATCGTTCCTCCATCGGCCTGCTCGAACTTTCCTTTATGGTCGCGGATTGCAGAAGTGAAGGATCCTTTCTTGTGTCCGAAGAGCTCGCTGTCAATAAGCTCGGGAGGAATAGCGGCGCAGTTGACTTCGACATAGGGCATCATAGAACGCTCGGAGAGCTGATAGATACTGCTGGCTACGAGCTCCTTTCCGGAGCCATTCGGCCCCGTAATAAGGACACTGGCATCTGTTGGAGCCACTTTAGCGATCATATCCTTGACATGGGCGATTGCGGGAGCCTCGCCAATCATCTCCTTTCCGTAAACCTTCTTCTTAAGTATCTTGGTTTCCTTGACAAGGGAGGCCTTGTCGGTAGCATTTTTGATGGTAATCAGGATACGGTTGAGATCGAGAGGTTTTTCGATAAAATCGAAAGCTCCCTTCTTGATGCACTCTACCGCTGTCGAGATATCGGCATGGCCTGAGATCATAATAATTGGAGTCTCTACTCCGTCCGCAATCAGCTTCGTAAGGACCTCGATACCGTCCATTCCCGGCATTTTGATATCGCAGAAAACGGCATCATACTTTTCTTTTTCGGCCATTTCGCATGCAGTGGAGCCGTTTTCAGCGGTGTCCACTTCATAGCCTTCCATCTCGAAAATCTCTTTGAGAGAATTACGGATGGCTCTTTCGTCGTCAACAATAAGTATTTTCATAGTTGCAAATATCGGATATTTTTTTCTTCTCTTTCCATAAAAATTCATATTTTTGTTTTTTAACACTATGACGAAATATGATTATACCTGACATTATAATTGCCGTTGACGGCTTTTCTTCCACCGGGAAGAGCACATTCGCCAAGATGGTGGCGAAAGAATTTTCATTCCTCTACCTCGACTCCGGGGCGATGTACCGCGGCGTAACTCTCTTTGCAATGGAAAACGGGATGATAGACTCCGAAGGGAAAATTGATGAAAAGGCCCTGAAAGCGACCATAAGCAGCCTTGACCTCCACTTCAGGAACATCGATGGAGCGACTAAGACTTTCCTTTCCGATCGCTGCATCGAGACCGAAATCCGCACCCTCGAGGTCTCGAGCCATGTCAGTCCCGTATCCGCCATTCCTTTCGTCAGGAACTATGTTGATGACAGGCTCCACCGCTTCAGCGAAGGCGGAAGGGTAATCATGGACGGACGCGACATCGGCACAACCGTCTTCCCGGATGCGGAGCTCAAGATTTTCATGACTGCGGACACTCAGGTCAGAGCCCAGAGACGCTATGACGAGATGGTCTCCAAGGGAGAGACCCCAGACTTTGACGAGGTGCTGAAGAACCTCCAGGAGAGGGATTATATCGACTCCCACAGGGAGGTCTCCCCTCTTTCGAGAGCAGAAGATGCCTATGTCATGGACAATACGGAAATGACTATGCATGAGGAGCTTGTGTGGATTACAGGCTTGATCCAAGGCAAGTTCGGCATCCTGGAATGAGAAAGGTCGAAATCGATCGCGGATCCGGTTTCTGCGGAGGAGTGATAAGGGCCATCGGCCGCGCCGAGAAGTTTCTCGAAGGCGGAGGTCCCCTTTATTCCCTCGGGGCCATTGTCCATAATGAAGCCGAGCTTGAAAGGCTCGGATCAAAGGGCCTTGTCACCGTAGAAAAAAGTGATATAGAGACACTTCCAGAAGGATCCACATTATTCATAAGGGCCCATGGAGAGCCTCCCGAGACATATAAAAATGCTTCCAACCTTGGCCTGAGTGTCATCGATTGCACCTGCCCGGTGGTACTGAAGCTTCAAAAGAGCATCAGGGAGGCATATTCCCGCCTTCATTCGGACGGCAGCAACGGCAATCTCATAATATTTGGAAAAATCGGCCACGCAGAAGTCCTTGGACTTCTCGGACAGGTGGACGGAGATGCCGTTGTCATTGAGAATATAAGGATGCTGGAGGAGGCTATCGACTCCGGGCTGATTAATCCAGAGACCCCTATGGAAATATTCTCCCAGACCACCAAGAGCCCCTCGGAGTACGCGGCCATCTGCAAAAGACTGTCTTCCATCGCACGGAGCGGACTCAAGGTGAACAACACCATCTGTTCTCAGGTTGCCAACCGCCATAAAAACCTCTCGGAATTTGCCGAAAGTCACGATGTAATTATCTTTGTTTCAGGTCGTTCCTCCTCCAATGGCAAAGTCCTTTTCGACCTCTGCCGCTCAGTCAATCCAAGAAGCCACCATATAGTAAAGCCCTCGGGAATAGACCCGTCATGGCTCAATCCCGAGGACTCTGTAGGTGTTTGCGGGGCAACCTCTACTCCGAAGTGGCTTCTGGAGTCTGTTGCTGAAGCGATTCAGCGGCTTTAGCAAGTTCTTCCGCAACTTTTGCCTTCTGCTCCTCTACCTCTTTACGCGCGCGCTCCACTGACTTTGAGCGCTTGAGGACGAAGCCAGAACCAAGATATTTGGTACGCACATCATCGTCTGCAGCAAGCTCCTCCGGTGTCCCTTCCTGAAGGATAGTCCCCTCATAAAGAAGGTACGCACGGTCAGTGATAGCGAGAGTCTCGCCTACATTATGGTCGGTGATGATAACTCCGATATTGCGGTATTTAAGCTTAGCAATAATGTACTGAATATCTTCGACGGCAATAGGGTCGACACCGGCGAAAGGCTCGTCAAGGAGGATGAATTTCGGATCCACAGCAAGAGCACGTGCTATTTCGCAGCGGCGCCTCTCGCCTCCGGAAAGCTGGATTCCCTTGCTTTTTCGGACCTTTGAAAGGTTGAATTCGTCGATGAGCTGCTCGAGCCGCTCTTTCCTCTCCTCCTTTGTCATTTCCCTGGTGGCCCTGGACATTTCCATAACGGACATAATATTGTTCTCGACGGACATTTTCCTGAATACCGAGGCCTCCTGGGGAAGGTATCCGACACCCTTCTGAGCCCTCTCATACATCGGTAGTTTCGTGATTTCCTCATCGTCGAGGAATATCTGTCCCTCATTCGGAACCACCTGACCTGTAATCATATAAAAACTCGTCGTCTTGCCGGCTCCATTCGGACCGAGGAATCCTACTATCTCTCCCTGGTTGACTTCCATGGAGACTCCTTTTACTACCGTGCGGATGCCATACTTCTTGACGAGGTTTGTGCAGTGGAGTTTCATATTATTTAGTATTCAGTCCGAACTCCATGACAAGATTTCGAACATTCTCATTTTTGGACATAAGGTCTTTGGCCTGATCCTCAGGCATGTACGGAGTCTTTTCTTTTCCTTCTTCATCCGAAACGACATCTACCGTGAGCTTAAGAGAACGGGCACCGGTAAGGCGGATTATGCCGCCTTCCAGCTCATGAAGGAATTTGGTCTCTATCCACTGTTTCTGGGCATCATTTTGGACAAAGAAAACAACTGTCTGCTTGTCATCATCCTCCTTTATCTCCTTCTTGGCGCTGACAATAAGGTTTGCAAGTCTAGGGCGCGTAGAATAGTTGGCTGAAAGCTTGTTGCAAGCTTCAGCAAGCAGATCCTCAGTCAGAGTAACATCATTAGACTCCGTCACGATATTCTCTTCCTTCTCAACTTTTATCTCCTTTAGAAGAGCATCAATAGAAACACCCTTGGACGCCCTTCTACGAGGCTTTGGAATCACCTCCTCATCCGGTTTCGGTGCCGGAGCAGCAACCTCCGGTTTCTTCGGTGCCTCTGGAGCCTTCTGAGTTTCAGCTACCTTTACGCTCGCAACAGGGGCAGAAGCTTTTACAGGGGAAGCGGCCATAGCAGGGGCTGTAACCTTTGCAGGAGCCTCTCCCGAAGGAGCTGCCATCAAGAAGCTAAGCTTCATAAGGGCGAACTCAATATGAAGACGCGGATTGGTCGCAGCCTTATAGCCGGATTCGCAGGCAGTAGTCACTCCGAGAGCGTCATAAAGAAATTTCAACGGGCATCTTTCAGACTGCTCCTTGTACTTGACTTTCAGGGACTCCGGCAGCTCCAGGAGAGCCTCAAGGCCAGCGCTTTTCGCCACCACGAGGTCTCTAAGATGAGAACTCAGGGCTCCTATGAAATGGAGGGCGTTGAAGCCCTTGGAGAGCACCTCGTCAAATGTCAAAAGCGCCTTGGAATAGTCTCCGGAGAGGAAATTGTCGACCAGAGAGAAACTGTATTCATAGTCGAGCACATTGAGATTCCTGATTACCTCCGAATACTTGACATCCGTCCCGCAGAAAGCAACAGTCTGATCGAAGATGGTCAGAGCATCCCTCATCGCGCCGTCCGCCTTCATGGCGATGACGTGGAGAGATTCTTCATCAATCTTCACCCCCTCCTTGTCGGCAATCGTCCGAAGATTCCTCACCATGTCGGGAATCGAGATGCGGTTGAAATCGTAGGTCTGACAGCGGGAAAGAATCGTAGGAAGAATCTTGTGCTTCTCTGTCGTTGCAAGTATGAAAATCGCATGTGCAGGGGGCTCCTCAAGGGTCTTTAGGAAGGCATTGAAAGCCGAGGCTGAAAGCATGTGGACCTCGTCTATGATATAGACGCTATACTTTCCCACCTGCGGAGGAATCTGGACCTGATCCATTAGAGCCTTTATGTCATCGACACTGTTATTGGAGGCCGCATCCATCTCATGGATACAATAAGACCGTCCCTCCTGAAAGGAGACGCAGGACTCGCAGTGGCCGCACGGCTCCATGTCAGGACCCGGGGAAGAGCAGTTAATCATCTTCGCGAAAATGCGGGCGGTCGTGGTCTTTCCAACACCCCTCGGGCCGGCGAAAAGATAGGCATGGGCAAGCTGTCCCCTCTTTATTGAGTTGGACAGGGTCCTGGCAATATTATCCTGGCCGATTAGCGTCTCAAAGGAGTCCGGCCTGTACTTCCTCGCAGATACGATATACTGACTCATAGTCTACAAATATAACACTTCCCTCGGGATTTTCCCCACCTTAGGCATAACTTTTTCATTTTAGGAGTTTCCGAGTGGAACGAACAAGCGAATTATTGGTATATTTGCAATTGAATTATGAAAAAGACATTATTGACGCTCATAGCAGCTGCCCTTTGCCTGGTCGCCGCCGCCCAGGCAAGAATAACCACAAAGAGCTACAGGCTCTCCGATTTTACCGAAAGGATAACCAAGGTAGTCCTCCCGGGAAACGAAATCATGGACACAGCTCTGAAGCAGGCCGTCTTGGACGGCTGGAGGATATCCCCCTTCGAGTTCTGCACCACTGAGGAGTTCCAGAAGCTTAAAAAATCATCCAATTATTATTTCCTTCTTGTAAGTAACGCAGATGTCGGCTATCTGACAATTTCCAGAGGAGGTTCCTCTGAAGGAGTTGGATCGGAAGAGATTGTCTCCATCCCTCTCGGAGATGGAGAAAACTTCTTTGGACGGGAGAGGGTTTTCCTGCCTGCGATGGTTGAAATTCTCCAGGATTTCATCCTCAAAGCTATGGAAAAAGAGAAAGACAGCTACTCAGGGCTCTCTATCTACAACTCCAACTACCGTAAGGACGGACGGTTGAAAAGGATATGTTTCTCCGAGGATGATCTTTCTTCAGACATTGACGATACGGCTAAGAATAAACTCTTGGATGAGGATATGTTCATCCTAACTGAAGAAGAGGCGGACAGTATCTTCAACGCCGGTACTTTCAATACCTTGGTAAGCTATGTCGTCGCCCCCTCAGAGCCCAAGAAGGGAGATACTTGCTATAAAATGCTCATAGACGCCTCTACCCTGAGGCTCTTTTGGATAAAGAAACACAAAATTTCCGGCGAAGGAGATGCCGGGTTCAGAAAGGAGGACCTGAGGGCCCTCTCGAGGGGAAGATAATGACAATAGGAACTTCTGATTGCGGACTTTCATACGCAGTTTTAAAGAGCGGAAATGCAGTGGCATACTGCGCGCTTTGGATAAAATGTGGCACAAGGGATGAGGATGGATTCCACAGCGGGATCGCCCATTTCACAGAACATACAATCTTTAGGGGGACTACGTCAAGAAGCGCCTCAGTAATAAATAGCTACCTCGACCGTCTAGGGGGCGATCTCAACGCCTTTACAAACAAAGAGGAGATTGTTATCCATGCGACCGTCCTTAAAGAAGACCTCCAGAAAGCGGTCGGTCTTCTAATGGAATTGGCCACCTCACCCACCTTCCCCGAGGATGAAATAGAGACTGAGCGGGGAGTTGTCATCGACGAAATCATTTCCTATAAGGACAGCCCCTCGGACGATGTCTACGACCGATTCGAAGAGGAGTTCTTCAAGGGCCATCCCCTCGAAAAACCCATACTCGGAACGGCAGCCTCCGTAAAAAAGATATCTTCAAAAGAACTTCGGGATTTCGTTACCAAGAAGTTCGTTCCTTCCAAGATGGCCCTTACCATTGTCTCTCCCGATGACGAGAAGAAGACGGAAAAGATTGTTAAAAGGCTTTCAGACAAGTATTTCTCAGTCCACGCCGTTTCTCCTGGAGAGGAAAGGATCCTATCACAGCCATCTGCCCCTGCCTTTTTCAAAACCATAGAAAAACACAACCACGAAGTCAACGCAGTTATAGGAAGCGCGGCTCCGTCCCTGTATGATGGCAAAGACAGGATGGCGACCGTCCTACTTGCAAACATTCTCGGGGGGCCTGCATCGAATTCTCTTCTTAACAGCGAACTTCGCGAGAAAAACGGATGGGTATATGGTGTCGAATGTAACTATACACAGTATGCTGATACAGGCCTTTTATCAATCTCCTTCGGATGCGACAGGCCTAACCTCAACAACTGCTTGAATTCCATTAAGCGAATCTTCAAGGGACTTAGAGAGAAGCCCTTGTCGGAGACGAAACTTAAAGCCTCCAAAAAGCAGCTACTCGCCCAGCTTTCAGTTGCTTCCGAAAGCGGAGAAGCAAGATGCCTCTCGATGGGAAAAAGCCTTCTCGTCTTTGGAAAGATAAATACTTCCGAAGAAAACCGCGCCGAGATTGAAAGCATTTCATCAAAGGACATAATGGAAATGGCAGGAAAACTCCTTTCAGAAGACAGGCTCTCAACACTGATCTATCTATGACACCGGAAGAAAAATACATCAGGAGCCATTCTACAGGAGAGACAGATGCCCTGCGCTGGGTTGACAGGGAGACTCATCTCAAGACCATTTACCCCCAGATGCTCTCCGGTCCGGTACAGGGCCGCCTCCTCACCATGATAGCCGAAATGTCATCTGCCCGGAAAATCCTTGAAATAGGGACTTTCACCGGCTACTCGACCATCTGTCTCGCTTATGGACTCGCCGAGGGAGGCCACATTGACGCCCTTGAGATAAATGACGAGCTCGAAGACATTATCCGGGAAGGATGGTCAAGGGCTGGGGTAAGCGATAGGATTACCCTCCATCTTGGAGACGCAAAAGAGACTCTAAAGGCCCTTGAGGGCCCTTACGACCTTGTTTTCATGGATGCTAATAAGAGAGAATACTGTGACTATTATGAGCTTGTAATGCCCCTCCTAAGACAGGGAGGCATCATCCTCGCGGACGATATTCTCTGGGACGGAAAGCTCTTCGAGAACCCGGTCCCGGGAGATGCTCAGACCCAGGGGATAGCCCGCTTCAACGACATGGTCGTCCGGGACAAAAGAGTGGAAGTAGTTATACTCCCACTCCGTGACGGACTTTCGATAATAAGGAAGAAATTGGAGTCTCTCTAACCTACGGTAGCGCCGTTATGAAGGGCTTCTTCGGGAGTGACGATTCTCATCTTCCCGTCGCCTTGGCGAGCCATCAGGATCATTCCCTTGGACTCGATTCCCCTGATTGTACGAGGGGCGAGATTTGCAAGAATTACTATCTGTTTTCCGACCATCTGCTCAGGAGAGTAGAACTCTGCTATGCCGGAAACTATAGTCCTTTCATCTATGCCGGTATCTATCCTGAGTTTCAGGAGCTTATCGGTCTTTGGAACTCTTTCGGCCTCGAGAACTGTCGCGGTGCGGATGTCCATCCTGCCGAAATCATCGAAGGTAACTTCTTCCTTCTGAGGCTCGACCTTCTTAGCAGCTTCCTCAGCCTCTTTCGCCTTTGCAGCGGCCTCATTGGCCTTTTTAATAGCTTCAAGACGGGCTATCTGGGCATCGACCACGCTGTCTTCCATCTTCTGGAAGAGGAGTTCCGGTTCTCCGAGTTTATGGCCGGGGCCGAGGATCTCTGAGGCGCCGAGCATATTCCATGTAAGCAGAGGAACGCCGGGAACGACGAGCATCTTTCCGAAGGGGCGGGTATGAACGGCCTTGCCCTCTCCAGCTTTGAAGAAATTCTCAGTAGGGGCACCCTCTCCGGCACGATGGTCCTGACCGGCATCGATTGCGACGCGAAGAATCTTACGAAGCTTTTCGGCCGAGAACGGGGTAAACGGCTCGAAGGCTATAGCGAGGTCTGCGCAGATCTGGAGGCATGTATAAAGAATCGAAGCCGTACGGTCCATATCGGTCTTCGCAACCTTCCATGGCTCGGCATCGGAGATATACTTGTTGCCGATTCGGGCGATGTTCATCGCCTCCTTGAGGGCCTCGCGGAAATGATAGGTCTCTACATATTTTTCAAGGGCTTCCTTGCATGGAATAACCTCAGCAAGAGTCTCTGTGTCAATTGGTTCCGGCTTTAGATTCTGAGGCACGACTCCTCCAAAATACTTCTGTGTCAGGACGACGGCGCGGTTGACAAAGTTTCCGAAAATCGCGACAAGTTCGCTATTGTTTCTCTGCTGAAAATCCTTCCATGTAAAGTCATTATCCTTGGTCTCGGGAGCATTGGCGCAGAGGACATATCTAAGGACATCCTCCTGACCTGGGAACTGCTCCTCGAACTCATTGACCCATACTGCCCAGTTGCGGGAAGTAGATATCTTGTCTCCTTCGAGATTGAGGAACTCATTTGAAGGCACATTATCCGGAAGGATATAATCTCCATAGGCTTTGAGCATCGAAGGGAAAACGATGCAGTGGAAGACGATATTGTCTTTACCGATGAAATGGACAAGGCGGGTATCCTTTCCCTTCCACCACTTCTCCCAGGACTCGGGGAGGAGTTCCTTGGTGTTGGAGATATAGCCTATAGGGGCATCGAACCATACGTAAAGTACCTTACCCTCAGCTCCTTCAACGGGCACCGGCACTCCCCAGTCGAGGTCGCGGCTGACGGCGCGGGGCTGGAGGCCATTGTCGAGCCAGCTTTTGCACTGGCCGTAGACATTGCTCTTCCACTCCTTGTGATCTTCGAGTATCCACTCGCGGAGCCAGGGCTCGTACTTGTCAAGGGGAAGGTACCAATGAGTGGTATCCCTCTTCTCAAGGGTGCCTCCGCTGAGACGGGAATGGGGATCGATAAGCTCCTCCGGACTTAGGGTGCTTCCGCATTTCTCGCACTGGTCGCCGTATGCATGAGGATTGCCGCATTTAGGGCATGTCCCCTCGATATACCTGTCTGCAAGGAAGGTTTTGGCCTCAACGTCATAATATTGGCTGGAGGTCTTTGTAATGAACTTTCCTTCATCGTAGAGCTTCCTGAAGAATGCTGAGGAGTGCTCCTCATGGACCTTGGAACTTGTCCTCGAATAGATATCGAAATTGATTCCGAGGCCGGAGAAGGCGTCCTTCATGATCTTGTGGTACTTGTCAACGATGTCCTGAGGGGTCACTCCCTGCTCCTTCGCCTTGATAGTAATCGGCACTCCATGCTCATCGGAGCCGCATACGAAGACCACGTCCTCTCCGCGGAGACGGAGATATCTCACATAGATATCGCCGGGGATATAAGCCCCTGCAAGATGGCCGATATGCACCGGGCCGTTGGCATACGGCAGCGCGCATGTAACAAGTGTTCTTTTGAATTTTTTTGACATATTAGTTTTCTTTTTCTCTTCCCAGTAACTGATTGATTTTTAGCTTTTTTGCCGTAACTTCAGAAAGCTTTCGAAGGAGCTCGCCCTGCTCTTCGGAAGAGGCTTTTGCTATCTGGCGGAGGATAGCGTTCTGCTCGACTTGCTTCTGCTTGTCCTGATAGACTAGGATAGCCCTAGGAACATAGGATACGAGCCAGGACGCCCTCGTAGTCAATGATCTGGAGAAGTCTTCGACAGAAAGATTGTATTTTTCCACAGAAAGCTCCGCTACAACGAACGCAATATTTCTGTCCTGATTGTCAAGAAGTTTTTTTATTATATGGTCCTGCTCCTCCCCTTTGTCGTAAAGAAGGAAATAGGCGTCATAGACCTTTTTGTATACCTCATTGACAAAAGGCGTCCCACCAAGCGAGTTATCTATGAATTCTGCGACTGTCGTAGTCTCGTCCTCGCGGTAAAAACGAGAGTCGCTCGGGAACTGAAGCGGTGACGTTCCGTCTTGGAGTATGAATGTCAATAGCTCTTTCTCGCTCGCCCCCAGTATATGGTCGGTCTCCATCAGAGAAAGAGTCGTAGGCGTCGCAGTAACAACTTGGGGCTGAGGCGTTTCCGAAGGAGTCTCAGAGCGGGTCGGCTCATATCTTTCGCGATTTCTCGCCCTGTCGGCCTCTGCTTTTTCCTCAATTAGGGCCTTCTCTCTTGTGGATCTTATCCTCGCAAAGAGGATGTCGGATTCTATCTTGAATTTGGCGGCGCAACTGTCCACATAGACGGACCTCTTGACCATGTCCGGAATCACCGAAATCGTATCGGCAATCTCATTTATTATAGTCGCCTTCTTGAGGGGGTCGTCGCCTGCATCTCCGAGAAGGAGGTCGGTCTTGAATCCGATGAAATCCTGCTCATGGGAGGCGATGAACTGTTGCACCTCTTCGAGGGTATGTTTCCTCGAGAATGAATCCGGATCATCCCCGTCAGGAAGGAGAACAATCTTGACGTTCATCCCTTCCTTGAGGACCATGTCGATACCCCTCAAAGCGGCATGGATGCCAGCCGAGTCCCCATCGTACATTATCGTCACATTGTCGGTGAACCGCTTCATAAGGCGAATCTGCTCGACAGTGAGGGATGTGCCGCTGGAGGCCACTGTATTGGTGATTCCTATCTGGTGCATAGAGAGCACATCGAGATAGCCTTCGACCAGATAGACCTTATCCTGCCTGGAAATCTCGCTCTTGGCGAAATAAATTCCATAGAGGGAGCGGGATTTCACATAGATCTCAGATTCCTTGGAATTGACGTACTTTGCAACGGATTTATCTGTGACAAGGGTCCTGCCGCCGAAGGCGATGACCCTGCCGCTGACCGAATGGATCGGGAACATCACCCTGTCCGAAAAACGGTCATAGAGGGAGCCGTCTTCCCGCTGGGCACAGAGGCCGGTCTCGAAGAGATATTCATCCTTGTACCCCTCCTTCCTCGCAGCTTCGGTAAAGGCCTTATGGCCCTTGGGAGCCCATCCAAGGCCATATTTCTTAATGGTCTCATCCTCAAGGCCTCTTGAGCGGAAATAGGCGTAGCCGATGGAATGGCCCACTTTCGTATCCAGCTGCTCGCGAAAAAAATTGCCGGCAAACTCGGATACGAGCATCAGACTCTCGTTCCTCTGCCTCGCGGCGAGAACCTCGGGAGTAAGATCCTCTTCAACTATTTCAATCCCATATTTCTTGGCGAGATAGCGAAGGGCCTCCACATAGGAGAGGTGCTCATATTCCATGATAAAGCCCACTGCCGATCCTGCCTTTCCGCAGCCAAAGCACTTATAAATACCTTTTGACGGGGTCACATAGAATGACGGGGTCTTTTCAGAATGAAAGGGACAGCAAGCCACATAACTCCCGCCCCGGCGCTTCAGGGTAACGAAATCGCCGATAACATCCTCGATCCTTGCGGTATCGAGAATAAGGTTCACTGTCTCCTGTGGTATCATTCCTTGGTATAATCGACTTCTTTGGCATCAGAAACTATCGTAATGCCTCCATCATCATTGCGGTCCTTTTGGAAACCGGTATCACGCTTGTGGGAGACTTCCTCCTTTTTAGAAGCCCGAGTGAGATTCCTCGCCTCAAGAAGATTCTTTCCTCCGTACCAGATAAGGACGGCGCCGAATAGTTTAAGAAGGAATCTTCCCCCCGGCATCAGCAGAAGCACGACTCCAAGAACGACAATTATGATATCCGTGGCGGAATATTTATTTTCAGAATTACTCATACACTACTATTTTTAACGGATGCAAATTTAAAAAAACCGCATCTAATTGGCAACTTCGCAGAGGAACTTGATTCGGACCAGACGAATCTCCTCATCGGAGTAGTCTGCGCCAATTTCCTTAATTGCATCTGAAACGGAATCAGAAACGGCATCGTCGCGGAAATAATCATAAATCTCGGACACAACGTCCTCGTCCAAATTGGCATTGATATAATAATCCAGATTGAGTCTTGTGCCTGAAGCGACGATGGCCTCTATCTCGGTCAACAGCTCGTCCATATCCATACCCCTTGCAGAAGCGATATCTTCAAGGTCCATCCTCCTGTCAATACTCTGGATTATATAGACCTTCGACGCAGACTTGTTTGCGACGGTCTTCACGACGAAATCATCCGGGCGGATAATCTCATACTCATCGACATACATCGCTATAAGCTCTATGAAATCCTTCCCGTACTTCTTGGCCTTCCCCTCGCCAACTCCCTGACAACCCTTGAGCTCATCGTAGGTGGTCGGATACATTATCGACATGTCCTCGAGCGAGGGGTCGGAGAAAATAACCCATGGCTGAAGATGATATTCACGGGCGATATCCTTCCTAAGGTCTTTGAGCATTGCAAGTAGCTGGGGGTCGCCACCGCCGCCACCGCCGCCTCTCATTTCCGCTGCAGGCACATCTTCGTCATCATCATCGTCAACCGCCAATGCAGAGAATGTCCTGTCCTCTACAAGCATCAACTTAGATGGATGTTCCAGGAACGCCTTGCCTTGAGGGGTAACGGAGATAAGGCCGTAGGTCTCGATTTCCTTCACAAGGAGATGGAGAATAAGACCTTGGCGGATAACTGCCGCCCAGAACTTGACACTGTGGTCCCGGCCGGCTCCGAAGAGGTCCAGTTTATCATGCCTGTAGGACTTTATGAGAGCGTTTGTATTGCCGGAAAGGATATTTGCAATGTGCTCTATCTTAAAATGCTCCGGGAGAGAGTCTATCAACTCGATTACAAGGCACATCTCCTCTCGGCCGTCAAAACGGACCTTAGGATGGAGACAGTTGTCGCAGCTGCCGCAGTTATCCTCGGGATATTCTTCTCCGAAGTAATTGAGCAGCAGCTTCCTGCGGCACTGATACGACTCGGCATAGGAGACTGTCTCAGCAAGGAGCTGGCGACCGATTTCCTGCTCGGCGACAGGCTTCCCCTGCATGAACTTTTCTAGCTTCTGGATATCCTTGTAGCTATAATAGGTAATGCATAGGCCTTCGCGGCCGTCTCTACCTGCCCTTCCGGTCTCTTGATAATAGCCCTCAAGGCTCTTTGGGATATCATAATGTATCACGAAGCGTACGTCTGGCTTATCAATCCCCATTCCGAAAGCGATAGTGGCAACTATCACATCGACTTCTTCCATCAAGAAAAGGTCCTGATTTTCGGAGCGGGTCTTGGCATCGAGGCCAGCATGGTAAGGGAGCGCCTTTATGCCATTGATATTGAGGAGGTTCGACATCTCCTCGACCTTTTTACGGCTAAGGCAATATATGATTCCCGACTTGCCCGGATTCTGACGGATGAACTTTATGATATCTTTCTCGGCATCGACCTTGTCGCGGACTTCATAGTAGAGATTGGGACGATTGAAAGATGACTTGAACACTGTCGCGTCCGTTATTCTCAGATTCTTGAGAATATCGCTCTGCACTTTCGGGGTAGCCGTAGCGGTCAGGGCAATAACCGGAGCTGTCTGAATCTCTTCAATGATGGATCGGATTTTCCGGTACTCAGGACGGAAATCATGCCCCCATTCGGAGATGCAGTGAGCCTCATCAACAGCATAAAAAGAGACTTTAATTTCCTTCAGCAGGGCGATGTTTTCTTCCTTAGTCAACGACTCGGGAGCGACATAAAGAAGCTTTGTCACACCTCTCAGAAGGTCTTCTCGGACTTCGGCAATCTGGATACGGCTTAATGATGAATTAAGGAAATGGGCAATTCCTTCATTCCCATTGACAAAACCACGGATAGCGTCAACCTGATTTTTCATCAAAGCAATGAGAGGAGAGATCACAATTGCAGTCCCCTCCATTACTAGAGCAGGCAGCTGATAGCATAGAGACTTTCCACCGCCTGTCGGCATGAGGACAAAAGCGTTACCTCCGGCTACAAGATGCTTTATGATATCTTCCTGATCCGACTTGAAAGAGTCGAATCCGAAGAATTCCTTAAGACAGGAACGAATAACCGAAGAATCGATGTCCATAATCACCTTAATTTTGTCTAAATTAAGAAATAATTCCTATGATTCCAAATTTCGCCCTAACTAAAATATATAATAATCGCAAGAATTGTTATCACTGACCAAGTTAAAAGAAAAAAATGTGGGTTTTTGGAAATTATTTCCGATATTTGCAGATTGTTCAAGGAAATTGATAGTAACAAAACAAATTTAATTATAGCATATCATGAAGATCACGAAAATCATCGCCATCGCATCTGTAGCAGTCATGATGGCGGCATGCGGAACAAAGCCCGCAGAAGGAAGCAAAGAGGTTAAAGCTCTTCTCCCCTCAAAAAGCAATGTCGATTCTGTCAGCTACCTTATCGGAGTCAACTTCGGCTCATGGATTAAGGGCAACAATTTTGGCGAGCTCAACTACAACGAAGTCGTCAAGGGTATCAAGGCCTGGATGGACGCAAAGGGCACCCCTCAGGATAGCACATTCTTCTCTCAGTTCAAAATCAACCCTGAAGAGATGAACGAGATTCTCGACTCATATGTATCCAAGAGAAGAGACTATACCGCTGCTCTCAACAAAGAGAAGGGTGACAAGTTCCTCGAGGCAAACAAGGCAAAAGAAGGCTGGGAAGTTACCGAAAGCGGTCTCCAGTACAAGATTCTTGAGCCTGGCAACGACAACCATCCTTCAGACAAGGACACCGTGTGGGTTAACTACAAGGGCACCCTTATCAACGGAGACGTATTCGACCAGAATGACGATGTCCGCTTCGTTCTCAACAGGGTCGTCAAGGGCTGGCAGGAAGGCATGAAGCTCATCGGCGAAGGTGGAAAAATCCAGCTTGCTATTCCTTCAGATCTAGGTTACGGCACCTATGGCAACCGCGGCATTGAGCCCAACTCTGTTCTTCTCTTCGACGTCGACCTCAACAAAGTCGGCAAGTTTGTTGAACCCGCAGAAGAGCCCAAGAAGAAATAATCAAGACTACTATGGCAGCGCTGGAACTTGAAGGCAAAATCAGTCTTAAGCAGGCTGTCCAGTCAGGACAGTCGGCCCGCGGACCATGGGCGAAGCAAGAATTCATCCTTGAGTATATGGATGGTAACTTCCCATCTTCAGTATGCTTTATCGCATGGGGAGATGACAAAGTAAATGAACTCGCCCGCTTCCAGGTCGGTGACAAAGTGAAGGTTTCCTTCAATATCAAAGGAAGGGAATACAATGGCCGCTGGTACAATGATCTCCGTGTCTGGAAGATCTCATCCGCGGACGCTCCCGCACAGCAGGCGGCTCCTTCATATCAGGCAGCCCCCTCATCTTCATACGGAGCACCTCCTCAAGAAGCTCCCGCTCCGACCTTCGAAGACATCCCTGCAGCAGACAGCACGGAGGACGACCTCCCCTTCTAATCAAAGCACCGCTATTTCTAAAAGGGGCTGACTCAAAGTGAGTCGGCCTCTCTTTTTTATGGGTCGGGCTTCGCATCGGTGGCAGCTTGCCTCTTCGAGGACTTCGCTCACTCCGTTCGCTCCGTCCCCTGCCTGAAAGGCGACCAGTGCGGCGACGGGGAAGGAGCAAGCACGAAGGCAGGAAAGGCAATCCGGGCGGAGACTACAATTATCTTTGGAATGTCGGGGATTTATATCTATTTTTGAAAAGAAATCTGAAATCGGATCTTTATAATAGCCAAATGATGTCTCACTCTCTTCTCAACAAAATCGCAGCTCTGGCCGGAGCTGTTATTGTAATCGCCGGATGCTCACAAAAACATGATGGTATCATTCGAACAAAAGTCCCCCCAAGACCGGCCGGACAGGAAGACGTTATCGGTCTTAGAACTGCACCTATCGACACAATACATATAGGATTTGTAGGTCTTGGCGACCGTGGAGCTTCTGCCGTTAGACGATACAAGTTTGTCCCTTGGACTAAAATAACTGCCATCTGCGATGTCCTCCCAGAAAACGTAGACAAATGGGCTGAGCATTTGGTAGAAAAGGGGTTCCCGAGACCGGATGGATACACCGGTCTTGAAGGGTACAAAGAACTTTGCGAGAGAGACGACATCGATTTGGTGTATATCTGCACAGATTGGGCACACCATACTCCCATCGCTCTATATGCCATGGAACATGGCAAACACGTTGCCATTGAAGTCCCTGCAGCGACTTCGCTGAAAGAATGCTGGGACCTTGTCAATACAGCTGAGAGGACTCGCCTCCACTGCATGATGCTGGAGAACTGCTGCTATGATTTCTTCGAGCTCAGCGCCCTTCAGATGGCAAGGGAAGGTGTTTTTGGAGAGATCATCCACGCAGAGGGATCCTACATCCACAACCTCAGCGACTTCTGGGACGGATATTGGGAAAACTGGCGTTTGGACTTCAATTACCGTCACAAAGGAGACCTCTACCCCACACATGGCCTCGGCCCCATATCCCAAGCCCTCAACATCCATCGCGGCGACCGCTTTAAGACCCTTGTCGCCATGGACACAAAGAGCGTCGACGGGAAGGCTCTATTCGAAAAGAAAAAGGCAGAGGGGAAATATTTCCAGGGGGAAGACGCTGCTGATTTCCGTAGCGGAGACCTTACTTGTACCCTCATCCGTACCGAGAACGGAAAATCTATACTTGTAGAGCATGACGTTATGACTCCACGCCCCTATAACCGCATGTACCAGCTGGTAGGAACAGAAGGATATGCGGCCAAATATCCCGTTGAGCAGCTCGCTCTCCGAAAGACACAGTTGGAGGCTTTAGGAATTGATTATCCACTTAAAAATGAGCATGCTCCCCTGCCGAAAGATTTGGTAGATTCCCTTAAAAGAAAGTTCCCCACCCCGATTCTCGATGAAGAACTGGAAAAGAAAGCTAAGGAAGTAGGCGGTCATGGCGGGATGGACTTTACAATGGATTATCGGCTTGCATATTGCCTTCATTACGGCCTGCCCTTAGACATGGATGTATATGATCTCGCAGAATGGAGCTGTATTGCCGCACTCGGAACAATCTCTATGGAAAACGGCTGCGCTCCCGTAGAAGTCCCTGACTTCACCCGCGGTCTCTGGAAGAAGACCGACGGATTCAAATACGCCTTCTCCGACGGTTCAATGCGATAAAACTAAAGATTAATCCAGTTGATTTCGGGATCTTTTCGCCACCATGTGAGCTGACGCTTGGCATAGTGGCGGGAATTCCGCTGAATCAGGGAAACTGCAGTATCCAGATCGGTAACCCCGTCGAAATAATCAAACATTTCCCGATATCCGACTGTCTTAAGCGCCGGCAAATCTCTATAATGAAGAAGATTGCGAGCTTCTTTTTCAAGTCCTTCATCCATCATCTTAAGAACCCTCCCGTCAATTCTCGAGTAGAGATCTTCCCGATCTCGCGAAAGACCCTTTTTGACAATATCAAATTCGCGGACTTTGCTCTTGCCGGTCTTGAATGAAGAAAAGGGCTGGCCTGTATAAAGGCAGACTTCCAGCGCCCTCACGACGCGACGTCCGTTGGATAAGTCTATGGATTCATATGTCGCAGGATCAAGCTCTTTCAGTTCACTGGCAAGGACATCTACCCCCTCGGTTTCTAGACAATCCATAAGATGTTCGCGAAGGGAAAGAGGTACGTCCGGGATATCATCGAGGCCGCTGCAAAAGGCTTCAACATAGAGCATGGATCCTCCTGTCATGATAAGGGTCTCATGTCCCTCCGCAAAGAGACGGTCAACAAGGTCGAGAGCCTCTCTTTCATAATCTCCTGCTGTATATGGGGTATTGACCGATACTGTCTGTATGAAATAATGCTGAACTCTTTCAAGCTGCTCATCCGACGGGACAGCCGTTCCGATTCGCATCTCTTTATATATCTGGCGGGAATCGCAAGAAATCACCGGCGAAGACACTTCCAAAGCCCGATCTATACTAAAATCAGTCTTTCCAACGCCTGTGGGGCCAAGTATGATCTCAACTGTCCTTCCCACTAAATGCCTTCACTTTCGTCGAAGATTTCCTTTCCATCCTCGTCGCCATCCTCCTCTTCCTCTTCATCCTCTTCATCCTCGAAGTCCTCCTCGTCAAAGTCTTCATCATCTGACGAAACGGACTTTGTAAAACCTATCTTCTGCTCATCCGGAAGATCCTCATAGGCAACATAACCATTCTCGAATTCAATAGGATTGGGTCCCTTGGAATCTGTAATCCGCGGATACTTAGGGGACACATAGGATCCGTCAATCTCATCAAGAAAAGTCACGATAACACTTTTTCGGTTGGTAACGTCATAAAAATAGACAAAGGAAGCGACTCCGGAAGACAGGGTATCAGAAAGAGTCACATTGTCAACCGTACCCGAGCCCAGATCAAACAGGCCGTAACGGGCGACGACAACGCCGTCAGCATCCAGAGCCTTGAACATAATAAGCTGATCCTGAGGAAATTCCATATCAGCTCTCATCTGCTTGTGGAAGGTGTACAACGTAGTGTCACCGTTCATCGTATAAACTCTGTAGAATCCTTTGATTCCGCCGAGAGTAACTTTATACCTCAAATTCATGGTCAAATCTTATTGAATTGCCTTATCGAAATCAAAGATAGTAAATATTTGTTATGTACGGTGCAATCAAATGTGAAAAAACTCACCCCGGAGCATCACTTCCTCGATGAATGGAGAATGGTGAAGATATGGGATCTCCGTCAGAGAGTGGAGGGGTTTTGTGATTATAAGGTTGGCAATCTTTCCCGGGGTTATCGAGCCAACTATGTCGGAAACGCCCATAGCATAAGCCGAATTGAGTGTAATGGCATTGAACGCCTGAACGGGGGTAAGGCGCATCTTGATACAAGCAAGGGCCCATACGAACCTCATATCTCCGGAAGGAGATGAGCCTGGATTGTAATCAGATGCGAGGGCAAGAGGAAGGCCGGCAGCAATAAAGTCTTTCGCGCGTCCATATGGCATGTTCAAGAAAAAAGAAGCCCCGGGGAGCATCGTAGGCATGGTCGCCGTCCCCTGGAGAGCCTCTATCTCGGCATCTGTTGTTCTCTCAAGATGGTCGACTGAAAGCGCCCCGTGCTTGACTCCGACCTGCACTCCGCCGCTGACAGCTAACTCGTTGGCATGAATTTTCGCACTCAGACCATGTTTTTCAGCAGCTGAGAGTATGCGGTCTGTGTCTTCTACCGTAAAAAATCCCTCATCGCAGAAAACATCCACAAAATCAGCCATAGACGCAGCTTCAGGCAACATTTTCTCGCAAACATCAGTGACATACTCTTCTTTGGTACGGCCCCTCCCGACAGCATGGGCGCCAAGGAAAGTCGATCTGATAACAACCGGTATCTCCGCCTTTAGTCTGTCTATCACCCGGAGCATTTTCAACTCAGCCTCCTTTTCAAGCCCATAGCCGCTCTTGATTTCTATTGCTCCTGTCCCTTTTCGGACCACTTCGAGCACTCTTTCCCTTGCCTCAGAGTATAACTCTTCCTCGGGAATATGGCGAAGCCTGTCCGCGGAATTCAGTATGCCGCCTCCCCGCGAAGCAATCTCCTCATAAGAAAGGCCGTTGATCTTGTCCAGGAACTCTCCGTCGCGGCTTCCTGCATAGACAAGGTGAGTATGGCTGTCGCAAAAGGACGGAAGTACCATTCCTCCACCGGCAGAAACGGTCTCATCGGCCTCCGGAATACCCTCCGCGCCGGTACCGAAGGAGACTATCTTTCCATTGCGAACAAGAAGCCATGCATCCTCGAGAATACCCGTTTCAGACATCTCGGAGCCGCTTTTTTTATAGACGCCCTCGGGAACAATCCCGACGAGGGAGCCTATGTCATAAATCAAGATACTCTTCATTTCTAATGAATTTGACCGAACGAGCGATTAGCGGTGACATATAGGTGTCGTTGTCAATGAAAGGGACTTCCTTGCGGTAGTCGCTCCATATCCTCTCAATCCTTGGAGAAGATTTGGCCGGACGACGGAACTCAAGAGCCTGGGCAGCGTTGAACAGCTCGATTGCAAGCACTCTCTCCGTATTGTCAACTACGCGAACAAGCTTCGTAGCGGCGTTGGCTCCCATGCTCACATGGTCCTCTTGCCCCTGGGAAGAAGGTATCGAATCGCAGGAAGCCGGCCAGCAAAGGCCCTTGTTCTGGCTGACAATCGATGCGGCCGTATACTGGGGAATCATGAATCCGCTGTTGAGACCGGGGTTGGCAACAAGGAATTTCGGGAGGTCTCGCTGACCATGAATAAGACGATAAGTTCTTCTCTCAGAGATACTTGAGAGTTCGGAAACAGCGATTGCGAGAGCATCCATCGGGATAGCTATAGGCTCTCCATGGAAGTTGCCTGCGGATATGATCATATCCTCGTCCGGGAATATATTCGGATTGTCCGTTGCGCTGTTGATCTCGCGCTCGATAACAGATTCCACATATTCGATATTGTCCTTTACGGCCCCATGGACCTGAGGAATGCAGCGGAATGAATAGGGATCTTGAATATGCTCCTTAGGGCGTCGGATGAGTTCACTCCCATCGAGTATCTTCATAAATCTCCGGCCTGTCTCAATCTGGCCTTTATGAGGGCGAAGTTGGTGGGTCAAAGGGAGGAAGGGCTCAATCCTGCCATCATAGGCATCGAGGGACATTGCGGCAATAAGATCCGCCCACTTTGAGAGGCGGATACTCTTAAGGAGGGACCAGACGGCATGGGCGCTCATGAACTGGGTGCCGTTGAGAAGGGCAAGACCTTCCTTCGACTGGAGCTTAATCGGCTCCCAACCGATCTCATTCCACACATCTGCACTGTCTCGGACCACACCCTTATAGCGGACTTTTCCAAGCCCGATAAGAGGAAGGGACATATGGGCCAAAGGGCAGAGATCACCAGAGGCGCCGAGAGACCCCTGCTGATAAACTACCGGGATGACATCCTCATTGAACATATCCAGTAGTCTCTGAACGGTAATAAGTTGAGTGCCTGAATGGCCGTATGAGAGGCTCTGGACCTTCAAAAGCAGCATTATCTTGACTATCTCGGGATCGACCTCATCACCTGTCCCGCAGGCATGGGACATCACGAGGTTATGCTGGAGCTGAGACAGGTCCTCATATGGGATGGTGACGTTATAAAGAGAACCGAATCCGGTGGTCACTCCATATACCGGTTTATCAAGATCCTCCATTTTGGAATCAAGATAATGGCGGCATTTGAGAATATCTGCTACTGCCTCGTTTGAGAGAATCAGCCTGGCATGGTTGTCAATGATTTCCTTTACCCTGGAAAGGGATAACCACTCACGGGATATAATGTGTTCCATTATTTCAACGCTTTATCAATCAGTTTATTATCTACAAGATTAGGAAGGGTTACTCTTAGGTCGGGGGTACGCCTCATTTCACGCTCGATTGCGCTCCGGGAGCCTTCGTTGCGGGCCCATGACCGGCGGGCAATGCCGTTATTGACATCCCAAAACAGCATCTCCCTGATATGGCGGGCTGAATCTTCAGATCCGTCTACGACCATGCCGAAGCCCCCATTAATCACTTCGCCCCAGCCGACACCGCCACCATTATGGATGGAAACCCATGTGGCTCCCCTGAAAGCATCACCAATCACGTTCTGGATAGCCATATCGGCTGTAAACTGCGAGCCATCGTAGATATTCGAGGTCTCGCGAAATGGGGAGTCGGTGCCAGAGACATCGTGATGGTCGCGACCAAGGACGATTGGAGCCGTGATTTCCCCTTTTCGGATAGCCTCATTGAAGGCGAGGGCAATCTTGGTACGGCCCTCGCAATCGGCATAGAGAATCCTGGCCTGGGAGCCGACGACAAGGTGGTTTCGGCCAGCTTCTTCTATCCAATGAATATTGTCATGCATCTGCCCTCTGATCTCCTCAGGGGCATCTTTTGCTATATCTGTAAGCACCTTTATGGCAAGGGCGTCGCTCTTTGCAAGATCCTCCGGATCCTCGCTCATGCAAACCCACCTGAAGGGGCCGAAACCGTAGTCGAAATAGAGGGGGCCCATTATATCCTGGACATACGAAGGATAGCGGAACTTCCCATCTTCTCTCAATATATCAGCGCCGGCGCGCGAGCTTTCAAGAAGGAAAGCATTGCCATAGTCGAAGAAATACATTCCCCTTTCACTCAGGCAATTAATTGCAGCGACATGACGCCTGAGCGAAGCCTGAACGGCATCTTTGAATCTCTCCGGCTCTTCGGCCATCATCCTCTGGGACTCCTCAAGACTGTATCCGGCCGGGTAATAACCTCCCGCCCATGGATTGTGGAGAGAGGTCTGATCTGAGCCAAGATCAACCATAATATCCTCATCTGCAAGTCTTTCCCAGAGGTCAACGACATTTCCCACATAGGCAAGAGAGACCACTTCTTTATTGGCCACGGCTTTACGAATACGAGGGATGAGTTCGTCAAGGTCGGAGTGGAGTTCATCCACCCAACCCTGCTCGAAACGCTTTTTGGCTGCTAGAGGATTAATCTCTGCGGTCACGCTTACAACACCGGCGATATTGCCTGCTTTTGGCTGGGCTCCTGACATTCCACCAAGACCTGCGGTGACAAAAAGAAGGCCGTGCATATTATCGTTGGTCCCTTCTATTCCTCTCTCTTTCAGTTGCTTCCGCGCCGCATTCATAACGGTTATTGTCGTACCGTGAACTATGCCTTGAGGGCCGATATACATATATGAACCTGCTGTCATCTGGCCATACTGCGAAACGCCGAGAGCATTGAAACGTTCCCAATCATCTTTCGATGAATAATTTGGGATGACCATACCGTTTGTAACCACTACCCTCGGGGCATCCTTGTGGCTCGGGAACAGACCCATAGGATGGCCAGAATACATTGCCAGGGTCTGCTCCTCAGTCATTGTCGCAAGATATTGCATGACAAGCCTGTACTGGGCCCAGTTTTGGAAAATCGCTCCATTGCCACCGTAGATAATCAGTTCATGCGGATGCTGGGCGACTCTCGGATCTAGATTATTCTGAATCATGGCCATAATTGCAGCCGCCTGGGGACATTTGGCCGGATACTCCCACATTGGACGCGCATACATCTGATAATCCGGGCGGAAACGGTACATATAGATGCGCCCGTATTCCTTAAGCTCAGCGGCAAATTCCGGGGCAAGGGTCTCATGAAACTCTTCCGGGAAATATCTGAGGGCATTTCTAAGGGCAAGCCGCTTCTCCTCCGGGGTCAGAATATCCTTTCTTTTCGGAGCATGATTAATACTATGGTCATAGGGTTTTGGCTCCGGGAGCACAGTCGGGATTCCGGAGAGTATTTCTTCCTGAAACGATGTCATAGTGCTATATTGTGGTTCACTGTTTCGAGTATATTATTCTGAATTTCAATTGCTTCCTTGATAATCTCCGCAGCCCTTGAAGCAAGTTCCTCTGCTACATTCCTATCTTTCAGGCCAGCTGCATTGATACGGACATTAAGATCTGCTCCCCTTATCGCCGCGACTGCGGCTAGGGCTGCCACCCCTGCGTCGGAAGCTGATGCGGGATTGCCTTTTTCCGCCATTTCCTTAGCGAGGGGGAGAGCCTTCAATGAGGCTTCCATTGTCCTCAGAGGCACTTTCGCAGCATTCAAAGTCGCCTCTTCGAGAGCAGCCGCACGGGCAGTTTTTTCCTCCGCGGTACCCTTCGGCATAGCGAATACATCCATGATTCTGTTGAATGCCCTTGTATCTTCATCGACAAGAGTCAGCAGTTCGTTCATGATGTACTGCCCCTTTTCGGCAACATCAGAGAACTCCTTCCAACGGTCATCCCAGCCCCTCTTATGGGCTGAAAGATTCGCTACCATTGCTGCGAGGGCCGCACTAAGAGCGCCCATGTATGCTGATATTGAACCACCGCCAGGAGCTGCTGATTCGGACGCTGTCTCACGGGCAAAATCCCTGACGCTCATCCGGATAAGTTTCTCTCTTTCAGATGCTTCCACTTCATTCTCAATGAGATATTCAATTACTTTTTCCTTGGGATTGAACGGCTTTAGGTCATCAAGGGACATAGACTTTACAGCGAGCCTTATAATCTCCTCCTCCGGAAGGCCAAGGGATCGCTGCTGCTTTTCGAGGAAATACTTACCTGCTTCTAAAAGAACTCTCTTTGGAACAAGTCCAACAATCTCCGCACCTGTTACCCTGAGACCTCTTTCTGCAGCAGCTCTCGATACCTCTTCGAATGCTTTGTGAAGAGGTGTTGTGTCTATGTCCGTGATATTCATCGACACCTGACAGATACCGTATTCATCTATGAACCAGCCTATTGCCTTGCATCCTTTGAGGGTCCCCGGAATCCAGACGTCATTACCGTTTTCATCCTTTAGAACCTTTCCCGTCAAGGAGCCGCCTTCGCGGGCTTTGCGACCCTTCTCCCGGACATCGAATGCAACGGCCATAGCGCGGCGGGTGGAAGTTGTATTGAGATTAAAATTGACTGCTATGAGGAAATTGCGGGCTCCGACATTGGTTGCTCCCGATTTTGCGACTACATCATTGAATACTCCAGAGCCGAAATCCGGCTTTCTCAATGGATCAGCAAGCTTTTCCGGAAGAGCCTCGTACTCCCCTTCCCTACATACTGCAAGATTCTTCCTTTGAGGCTTTAAAGCTGCGGCCTCATAGCAATAGCACGGAATCCCGAGAGACGAAAAAATGCGCTCAGCGAGGCTCCTTGCCATCTCTGCGCATTCTTCCAGCGTAACTCCGGAGACGGGGACAAGCGGAAGCACATCGCAAGCTCCCGATCGTGGATGGGCGCCGTGATGATGCCTCATATCGATAAGCTCCTGAGCAGCCTTCACTCCGGCAAACGCAGCTTCGACGACAGCCTCCGGCGAGCCCACAAAGGTCACAACCGTCCGGTTAGTCGCCTCCCCCGGGTCCACGTCTAGAACTTTAACACCCTCAATTGCAGCTATTTCCGTTACGATCTTATCAATTATCCTCTTGTCCCTCCCCTCGCTGAAGTTTGGGACGCACTCTATGATTCTTTCCATTTCCTACGGATCTTAAGTTTTTTCTTGGCACTACTGCGCCAAGACATCATCGGTCTTTAGTTTATGCTAATGTACGAAATAATTTCCGATTCAGCATCCCCTTCTATAGAAAATCTCCATATGGCATCCAGCCTCCCCTCCGCTCTTCCCAATAACATCCTCGATAACACCTCTATTTTCACCTTCGGATAGTATTTCCGGCCTGTCACCGATTCTTACTGCCATTTCGTCCACGGAAAGGGCCGGGCCAATCACCATTCTGACTGTAGTTGTTCTCTTTTATTTTGAAAGGGGGAACATCGACTCCACCACATCAATCCCTAAACACGCCATTCTGGCGATCTGCTTATTATTCATGTGATAATCATATTTCAGCTTTGTAGCCAGCTCGCAGCGCTGCAATTCCTGCAGGGATTTCGGCCCATTAACCCTATATGTATCTTGACATATTTTTAGAACTATTGATAAGGCCTCGTCATCATTTAGCAACGGACTTTCATGATACCTTCTCGCAATTTCCACCTGAGCTTCAACGTTTCTAAACATGTTCATCAGAAAACTCCTCGTATCTCTGAAGAGCGACTCGACTATGCTGTAGGCAACATAGCTTGAAGGCAGAATCATTCCATTTAAGCACTTCATCCCGGCAGGTACTACTCCTTCGCGGGTCTTCGTTATATTCCTTTTCTCCGCAACACTCAGCGAATTCACATCAACTCCTTCGCTATATACAGAGAGATCATTGAAATAAAGATTGCCTGAGCCCCATTTATAAGTTAAAGGATTCACATCCACACGCGCCACAAAAGGGTTTCTGAGCACATAGGCTGTTTCGTTCCTGAACTGCTTGACGTCAGAAATAGCGACAAGTGTCGGTGTAATACTTTTCATTATTCTGGCATTTCCGTGGCGCGAAAAATAACTTGACAGCATATCCGCCAAAATCTCATAATATTCAATGCATGCCGAATCACTTCCAAGCAAGATAAAATGTAGATGATTACTCATCAAAACAAACACAAGGATAACAACATTAGCCTTATGTGCAGCAATAGGAATAAAATTCATGCAGGATATGCGATCCTCATCATTTCTAAATAACAAACCATCTGGAATAGGTTGTGTACATAAATGATAACATGGGCCAAGTTCAGAAAACCTCAATTCCATAACCCGCTCTGAATTGTAATAATCGTTTTTCATAATTTTCCTGTTAATCGTGTTCTTATATCAATACATATTGAACACGAAAATAGCCATTTGCCACTTATTCAACAATCATTTCAAACTTTTCTCGCGTTGTTTTAACGTTTTTTTTCATTTCGTCCACGGAAATGGCCGGGTTTCATGGACGAGATCGGGATTTTGCCATTGCGTCCACGGAAAGGGCCGGTTCTCGTGGATGAGATCGGGATTCTGCCATTTCATCCACGGGAAGGGCCGGTTTTCATGGATAGAATGGAATTAAGGATTAAGGAGGAGAATAGGTGTTAGAGAAGATTTAACCCAAGTTTCCGCTCCGGAAATTTTTTCAGCAAAAAATCAGGGTTCCCAATGGGCCTAACCTCCTGATAATCAAGTTTGGCAACCTTCCCACCACTCCATTTTCCGATTTGTGGGACACAGCGGACGAGAATAGAATGCTTATCTTTGCGGCATGTATTTCACGTCTCAGCTCAGACATAACCCGTCGACCGGAGAGGACGAGTGCTACTACCGTCTGAAAGAATCCTACCGTGACGCCACGGGGCTGGCCCGGAACCGTATCGTGATGAACATCGGGTTCATGACCGGCCTGAGCCACGAGGAGATCCGGGATGTCGGGAGAGGCTTGAACTACCGGAAGGAGCACCGCGGCGAGGGCGCGCTCTGGGGCGACGAATATGCCTCGTTGAGCGAAGCATCGCGGCAGTGGATCGACACCTTGTGGCAGAAGATGGTGGACACCGACGTGGTGGACGTTCCGAAGTCCAAGCTGGACGAG
>ERZ842401.522-NODE-522-length-56209-cov-15.209976_pt1 | contig 56209 bp, 53 predicted proteins | sample MGYA00521270_ERZ842401 | MGnify/ENA primary metagenome ERZ842401 (study PRJEB31892, sample SAMEA3878208) | bioreactor metagenome | biome: Moose rumen | place: Sweden | collected 2011-10 | study: EMG produced TPA metagenomics assembly of the PRJEB12797 data set...
AAGTCCGAAGTCCGAAGTCCGAAGTCCGAAGTCCGAAGTAATTATGGGAGCGGATTGCACTTTGTCAAGTGGTTTTGTGAGATTTTTTGCACTTTTTTCGCCGTAAGAGCGGTGGTTGCTCCCGATTCGCTGTTGCATAGAGGTAGTATAGCACAGATTGCGCGGTTTGTGGGGAAATTTGGGGAATTTTTGCGAAAAAAAATCACCCGCAAGCAGAAGACTGGGAAAAGTTTCTGACACTTGCGGGAAGTGCCTACACGGTGACGGCGAGTTTCTGCGCAATCTGTCGCACTTGCTCCAGAGGAACATCTGTTATAGCTGAAATTTTCTTAATAGAAAAACTACCATCGCGCAGAAGTTTTTCCACGAGTTCAATATTTCTTTCGGCAACACGCTCATCGCCGTATTCTTCAAAAATCCTGCACATTGTTCTACGCCATTGCAGTGGCAGTAAGTTTCTGCGCAATCCGCTCAACTTGCTCCAGAGGAACATCTGTTATATCTGCAATTTTCTCAGTAGAAAAACTACCATCGCACAGAAGTTTTTCCACGAGTTCAGCATTTCTTTCTGCCCGTGCTTCTGCCGCCCGCTCATCGCCGTATTCTTCAAAAATTCTGCACATAGTTCTGCCTCCTTCATCTTCCTGCTTGTGAAACCGCACCCGCTCGGCAATCTCGCCGTAGTGCATCGCGTCCGCTCTCTGCTCGCAGAAGTCGTGCATCAGGTAGCCGATTGCGTCGTTGCCACGATACGCGCCGTTCACATAGAGTATAGTACAGCCGTCGTCAAAAGGCAAATCCGTGCCTTTGACTTTCTTTTCAATCTCGTAGACCGCCTTCCCCAGCCCATAGTAGTCATTCTCGGTGATAAAAATGATGTAGGTCTCAGGCAGCGCGGAAAAGTCCTCGCCCTTTTTGAGCGTGTGGCTGTCGAGCATGGCAAGATTGTACCGCGCCCGACGGGCGACCGCACCCTTGTCCGCGCGTTGGACTTCCACGTTGTAGATTTTGCCCGCCGTGTCCTCCGCCACTATGTCGAGCCGCACGGAGCGGCCGAACAGGTTGCGCTTTTCCTTCTGCGTCATCACACTCCTCACGTGCAAATCGTCGCGGGAAAGCAGAATCCGCAAGAGAAACTCGGTCAGTTTTTTGTCCTCGCCGAACACGACCGTCATACGCGGCTTCGATAAATCTCAGCCGAGACTCGCTAAAATCGCTGTCGCGATTTTACGGCTTTCAGCCGCCGCTCCCTACGTCATCCATCAAGCGCAACGCCTGAATGCGAGCCGCCATCTTGGGGTCTATCGTGTCGAAAATCGTCTTGCCCATGCAAATAGTATAGCACATTTCGCGGGATAGTGGGGGAATTTGGGGAAGAATTTTGTGTTTTTTTGCGGAAAAACGGCTATTTCTTGCTCTTGCTTATGTCAAAGATGTTCGTGTGCGAACTAATGCGGGCTAAATACAGAATGTGCACCGCTCCATCGTCGGTCTTTTTGTAGACAAGGAGCAGGTCAGGGCGAATATGGCATTCTCGGTAGCCCTCGTAGTTGCCGTGCAGGTCGTGGTCGTGATATTTTTCTTCTAGCGGCTCGTCATTCTGCAACTTCAAGACAACCGCGCGGGTTTCCTCTTTTTCCGTCTTGCTGAGTTTCTTTGCGTCAGTCTTGAACTTGCGGGCGATTTGCAGTTTACGCTTCATTGCTCATCTCCGCCAAGAAGTCGTCAAAACTATCGTAGGTGTCGTATTCGCCGCGTTCAAACTCCGCGATTGCTTCTTCAACTTTCCGCCGTTCTTCCGCTCCGCCCGAAAAGCCGAGTGCCGCCGCTTCTTTTTCCTCATCGTAAGCAGGTTTTAGGGTCTTTGCCAAATATTCAATGATTGCAAGCCGCTCCGCGTAGGAAAGCAAGGCGAGCTGCGCCTCAAAGTTCTTCAGTTCCTGTGCTGACATTGTGCGCCTCCTGTTTGGGTTGTTGGGGATAGTATAGCATATTTTCAGCGTTTTGTGGGGGAATTCGGGGAATATTTTTAGGATTCTGACATAAAAATGCCTCTCAGGGTCGATTAGCATTTTTTCCGCCGCCTTGCGCGGTTTTTCTCGGCGGTTTCCTTCACGGCTTGCCTCCATTGCGCCTGCCGCTCTTTCATCAGAACGCCCAAAGCTGATTTTTCGTCGGCAACGGACTTTTTCACGAAGTCCTGCACGGCGTGAAAATCGTCCTCGCCTATCAGAACGTCGTCCATCTCGCCCGTGGGAAACAGAGCCGCATCCTCATCGAAATACAACTCAAAGAAAACAGTGTCGTCGATTTCGTCCGCAGTGTTGTTCTGGAACTTTATGAGCTGCCACATTCCCAATTCAAACGACACCCAATATTCCACGTCGAGAATGTTCACGGGAAGAGCCGTCTCGGATTTCAAAAGTCGGACTGGCGGCGGGTCTTTTTCGGGGTAGTTGAAGCAAAAGTCGTCGTCAAAATTCCGCCCTGTGGCTTTTTTGTACAATTCAGGGTCGATTAGCATTTTTTCCTCCGTTTGCGGCTATTCTATCAAAAAAAATTGTCGATTGTGATTTTGCTGCCAAAAATGCTTCTGTCCAAATCAAGCAGGTCTTGGAAAGAGAAAGTCCTTGGCGTGCAGAGCCAGAAAAGCGTCGTGCAGGAGTGCAGCACGGGCGAAATGTGGAACTCAGGGAACGGTATGGTCTGCTCGACAAGCGTTCTCGCGTCTTTTTCAAGCGCGCCCGCAAGCGGCTGGTATGAGGAGCAGCCGATTTCAAGAAGATTCCTGTTTGCCATCTCCATCATAAGAGAAAACTGCGTTTCGCTCCCCGCCCAATCTGCCCTACGCACTCACCAAACTTTCCGCTATTCCGCGTCCTTCGCCAGCTCCGCAAGCAGAAGCCGCCAGTCGTCCGCCTTGTCGCGGCGGCATACGGCGTAAAAAGTCACGTTCATCTCGTCGTCGGAAAGGGGAATCGCAACGCGGTTTTCGGGCAGGGTAAAAGAGGTGGTGCGGTCGGAGATGAATGTGGGCATGTCGCTTGCGGCAATTACGGCGGAAATCGGGTCGTCCTCGGTTCTCCGCACCAGGCGCACGAACTTTGCGTCGGGGATTTTCTCCTGCTTCACCTTGTCCCAAAATCCGATGTCGCTGTACATGGCGAAGGTCTCGCCCGCAAGGTCTGCGAGCGCAAGCGATTTACGGTCTGCAAGTCGGTGCGTCTTTGGAAGCACGACCGAAAGCCGTTCCGAAAAATACCGCTGGCTCTTGAAAATCGCGTCGTCCAGCGGGTGCAAGAGGATAATCATCTGGTAGGCATCGTCGGTCAGGCCGCGGAGCAGGTTCGGCTCGCTGTCGTCAATGTCAAAGCGCGCCTCAATTCCCGCATACACGCGCTCTGCCGCCTGAACCGCCGTCATCGCGGGCATAATCGCCACCGACCCGACGGCAAACTTCTTTCGCAAGCCAGCCTTCTCCCGCGTTTTTGAAATCATCTCGTCCTGCATCGTCATAATCCGCCTGGCGTATTCCGCCGCAAAGATGCCGTTTTCGTTGAGCGCGATGCGGTTTTTAGTGCGGTCAAAGAGTGGCACGCCCAGTTCCGCCTCCAGTTTCTGCATGGAGCGGCTGATTGTGGGCTGCGTGATTCCCAACTCCTCGCCCACGCGCGTGAGCGTTCCGTATTCCGAAAAAGCGGCAAGCAGGCGGATGATGTAGGTTTCGATGAACATGGGGGAATTGTAGCACAAAAACGTGAAAATTGCCATACGCGGAAAGCATGGTCGCTTTTGTGAAAGAGGATTATCTTTGGCAATGCTGGCTTTTCACCAAAAACGCACAACCATTATTCTTTGGAGTATAGGGGCATTTTTAAGTTATTCTATACCGTTGATTTTACAAAAATCATAGAAATATGGTAAAGCTGCTCGTATAAAGCCACTCTCTAAGTAAGAACGCCTTCCTTTGTTTTTTAAATATTCTAACAAATTTTTATAAAAATCACTTTTACGGTTTGAAATTTCAGATTCTCTATTTTTTATAGTATTCAAATCTGAAGATGAAAATGAAGAGGTATCTATATGTAAATAATTGCATAAGTACTGAATTCCATTTCTATATGATGTACCTTTTCCTGTTGCACCTACTTCAGGAGTTTCACAATACGACACAAAATCTTCTAAATCCATAAAAATCTCCTCAAACTCTTTTTAAGTATACCATAGCTTTTTGTAAAAGACAATAAAGTATTATCAGACAAAAATTGCCATACGCGGAAAGCATACTCGCATACAAAACTAGCATTGTACATTTTCGCGGCAAGCGTTTACACTTACATCAAAAGCGATTTCTATGGAGGGCAGTATGAAAAAGAAGGTTCTTTCTATTATAATGCTGGCGATATGTGCCTTTTCCGCGTTCTCGCAGGCGGCTCAGAAGCTCGCGCACCAAAGCGACGCTGCGGACGCGCCAATCGTCTACTTTACGCGCGATGTGTCGGCGGAAGGGCTGATGAAGGTGTACGGCGCGCTGAATCAGAAAAAGCAGGGCAAGGTCGGAATCAAGGTGTCGTTCGGTGCGCCCGATGAAGATGTGCTGAAGCCCGCTCTTTTGACACAGCTTATAAAGGCGACCGACGGCACAATGATTGACTCGTGCGGGCTTTCGGGGAACCGCTGGACTGCGGAGATGAACCTTGCGCACGCGAGGAAGCACGGATTCGACAAGGTTGGACGGATGCAGATGCTCGATGAGAAGGGCGACATCGATATGCCGGTGAAGAACGGCTATCTCCTCAAATACGCGCGGACGGGAAGCCATTTTGACGAGTACGACACGCTAGTTTCCGTCTTCAAGTTCAGGATGCACTTTCTGCCCGCGCTCGACGGCGCAATCAAGAATGTAACGCTCTGTTTGGGAAGCCGCTCTGGAAAATGCCTGATTCATTCGGGCGGAACTGACGCGAACCATTACCACGACACAAAGCCCGATGTGCTTGAAAAATCTTTCGCAGACACGCTCCGAGCCACGCTTGACTACAAGAAGAATTGGGCGTTCATCAATGTGATTGACAGCTACGAGCCTGAGGATTCCTGCCGCGGCGCAAAGAACACTGGCGACATCGGCATAATCGCATCCACCGACCCCGTCGCGCTCGACCAGTGCTCCGTGGATTTTGTCGCTGGGACGGCGCAAACGGCGGAAATCCGCGCCGCGTGGGAGGAAGCGCATCAGGTGAAAATGCTCGAATACGCGGAAAGCATGGGCTGCGGCAAGCGAAACTACAGGCTTGTGGAAGTAAAATAATTTTTAAGGAGAAAACTTATGAAAAAACTCATCTTGGCAATTCTGATAGGAGCATTTGTTATGACAGGACTTGCGGTTGCACAGGCAACCAACACAAAAACGGCAGTCGTGTATTTCAGCGCGACGGGAACGACGGAACGCATGGCGAAGAACGCGGCGAGCGCGATGGGCACGGACATCTTTGAAATCCAGCCCGTCCACAAGTACACCAGCGCAGACTTGAACTGGCACGACAAAAAATCGCTCAGTTCAGTCGAATGCAACGACCCGAAGAGCCGCCCCGCGATTAAGGCTGTGGTTTCGACAGGCTTGGTTGTTGAGCAAGGTCGAAACACAACCACCGTTTTTGACATCTCAAACTACGACACCGTGATTCTCTGCTACCCAATTTGGTGGAGCTACGCGCCAAAAATCGTCTACACCTTCGCCGAAAGCCAGAACTGGAGCGGAAAGAACCTTGTCACGCTCTGCACATCAGGCGGAAGCGGGCTTGGACGGAGCGGAAGCGACCTCGCCAAATACGCGAAAGGCGCGGCGTTCAAGGGCGGCAAGGACTTCACGCACGCAAGCGGCGAGGATGTGCAGAAGTATGTCGATGGCTTAAAATAGCGGTGGGCGACGATGAAAAAACTGATTTTTCTAATTTTAGCAATGTTGGGAGCGACAACAATGGCAAGTGCAACGACTTTTCCTTCCCCGAGCGCGGACTTCGTTCTGATTGACGGCGGCACATTCCAAATGGGTAGCCCCGAGAGCGAGGACTGGCGGAGCAACGACGAGACGCAGCACCTCGTGACACTTTCTCCGTTCTTCATGGCAAAATACGAGGTGACGCAGAGGCAATGGCGGGAGATTACGGGCAAGAACCCGAGTACATTCACCGGCGACAGCCTGCCTGTGGAAAGCGTGACTTGGCTAGAGGCGGTGGAGTTCTGCAACGCGCTCTCAAAGCGTGACGGGCGCACTCCCGCGTACACGGTGGCGGACGGCGGGCTAACGGTCTCGTGGAATCGCGCGGCGAATGGCTACCGACTGCCAACCGAGGCGGAATGGGAAGCGGCGGCACGGGCGGGAACGGCAACGCCCTTCTACAGCCGCAAAGTTCCCGGCGCGGACGACGCGAATTTCTACGCGCATTATCCCTATCAGATTGAGCAGAATTATTTTCACGACGAGGTTTTGGAGACGCGACCCGGCGTGTACCGAGGAAAGACCGTTGCGGTCGGAAGCTTTGCGCCCAATCCGAACGGCTTGTTCGACATCTGCGGCAATGTGGGCGAATGGTGCTTCGACTACTACGCGGACTATGTGGTTTCGACAAGCTCAACCACCGTTGCGCAGACGAACCCGACGGGCGTGGCGAGCGGAACGAGGCGCGTGTACCGTGGCGGCGGCTGGAACGATTTTGGAAAAAACCTGCGGAGCGCGTACCGGGCGGCAATGCAGCAGGACAGCAGCGCGTACAATGTGGGGCTGCGACTTGCGCTGAACGCGGACGACAGCACGGCGGGCATTGTCACCACGCGCGAAGAGGCGACCGCGAAAACCCGCACGGGAAAATCGCTCATCGTCTATTATTCCTGGAGCGGGAACACGCGTGGCGTGGCAAAAGAAATCGCGCGTCAGACAGGCTTTGACACGATTGAGCTTGAACTGGAAAAGCCGTACTCCACGAACTACAACACCGTCCTGAACGAAGCCCAGCGCGACCAGCACGCACAAGCCCGCCCCGCTCTCAAAACAAAAATCACGCGCGAAAAATGGGCGGAATACGACACGATTATCATCGGCTACCCCAACTGGTGGGCTTCGATCCCCATGCCGATTGCGACCTTGCTTGAAAGCTACGACTTTTCGGGAAAGACGATTCTCCCCTTCTGCTCGCACGGCGGCGGAAGGTTCGGTCAGAGCCTCACCGCAATCGCCAAGCTTGCGCCCAAGGCAAAAATTGCGGCGGGACTTTCCGTGCATTATTCGGGCGGAAGCTCGCTTGGCAAGGATGTGGCGAAGTGGCTGGAGAAGAACGGTGTGAAAAAGTGATTGTGCAAAAAATCCAGATGGCAATCGACACGGTGGGGAAAGCGAGTTTTGCGAATGATTATAAATCAAAGGCAAAACCCATTGGGTCATCTAGTTTGCAGGCTTACGCGCTCCGTTTTTTCTTCCCTTTCGCATTGAACACATAATATACTGCTGGCATGATAAACAGCGTCATCACCGTGCCGAAGCCAAGTCCTCCAAGAACGGTGAGGTTTATCGGCTGAATCATCGCCGCGCCCTCGCTGGGGAAAAGTGCCATCGGAACCAGGGAGATGAGCGTAGTAAGCGTACTCATCAGAATGGGGCGCAGACGGCTCTTTGCGGCTTCAACGCAGGCTTCTTCAAGGCTCATGCTTTTGCGCAGATTGTTCGCCGCGTCCACAAGCACGATGCCGTTGTTCACGATAACGCCCACGAGCATAAGCACGCCGAGGATGCTCATCATGCTAAGAGACTGACCGACTAGCAGGTAAATAAGCGCTACGCCGATAAATGAAAGCGGAATCGTAAAATAGATGATGAATGGGTCTTTTAGGCTTTCGAATTGGCTTGCCATGACCGCGAACACAAGCACCATCGCCATGATGATGACGATGACAAAGCCCTTTCCCATCTCAATCATGTCTGAAAAGTCGCCCGCTGTCTCAAAGCTTAAGGCCTCGTCCTGCACAAAATTTCCTTCGATGAGCGCGTTAATTTTTTGCTGAATGCTGCTGAGTGGAACGCCCACTTTGGGAACGGCTACCACGCTCGCCATTCTGCTCTGGTCCTTGCGGCTGATTGCGGCGGGTGCGGTCGTCTTTTCGTAGCGGGCGATTGCGGAAAGCGGAATTTGGATGCCAGCGTTGTTCGTTACGAAAAGCCTGTCCAAATCGCGCACTTTGCTTTTGTCCTCTGCTGAAAGACTTACGATGATGTCGCTGTCGTCGCCGTCGAGTGAGTAAGTGCCGGCTTCAAGACCGCTCACGGCGGCGCGAAGCTCGGTCGCAATGGTCTGAATGTTAAGCCCCAGCGTGCGGATTGCCTCGCGGTCAAGGCGAATTTTTACTTCGGGCTGTCCGTTTGAGATGTCGCTCGTCACTTCGTTTACAAGGTCGGCACATTCGTTTTTGATGAGCGACACGAGTTTTTCTGCCGTAGCCGAAAGAGTTTCAAGATTGTTGCAGTGAATTTCAAGCTCAAAGCCGCCCGACGCGCTCGACGCGCTGTTCAAGCCGATTGAAGTCGCCTCGAATTCAAATTCCGCGTCGTAAAAATCCTTAAAAACACTGCGGAGCGTGTCCTTCGCGCTTTCGGCATTTCCTTCTGAAAGCGTAATCAGAAGAGTCGCCTCGTTGGAGCTTGCCGCCGTCGCCCCTCCCACCGTGTAGCTTGAATAGGAAACGCCCGCGATTTCTTCCTTTGCGCGCCGCTCAAGCTCCTGAACCGCACTTTCGGTTTCCAGAATCGGAGTTCCTTTTGGAAGCGTCATCGCCACCTTCACCTGCTTTTCTGTGTTGGCGGGGAAAAGAATGAATCCGCGTGAAGGAATGGTCGCCATTGAAGCGAAAAAAAGCGCGACAAGAAAAGCGAACGACACAAGCTTGTGATGCAAAATCCAGCGGACAGCGCGGGCGTATGCGGAATAAATGCGGGATTCTTTTTCGTTTTTGGCGGTTTCTTCGGTCATTGAGCTTGTCGAAATGACCTGTTCATTTTTTGTAGTTTGCAATTCGCTTTGCGAATGCACAGGCTGGGCCACCGCTGGCACCTTCGGCTTTACTTTCAGATAATAGGCGGCAAGAACGGGAACGAGGATAATCGAAGTGAAGAGCGAGCAGATGAGCGCGACGCTGATTGCAAATCCCAAGTCCAAAAACGCCTCTCCCATGTAGCCCAAAAGGCTTCCGAACGCGAGCATTGGAACAAAAATACAGACGCTCGTTGCCGTGGACGAAATGACCGGCATGACCATCTCGCCCGCTCCGTCAATCGAAGCCTGCAAGGGCGATTTTCCCTGAGATGAATGAGTGTAGATGTTTTCCAAAACGACGATTGAGTTATCAACGAGCATACCAACGCCCAGCAAAAGTCCCGAAAGCGAAATCAGGTTCAGCGAAGTGCCGCGAAAATACATGAACACGAGCGTGATGATGATTGAGACCGGAATAGAAAGCCCGATAATCAGGGTGCTTTTTACATTGCGCAGGAAAATGAACAGCACGAAAACGGCAAGAATCGCGCCCACCACAACCGAACTTATGACCTCATGCACGGTCGCTTCAATTTGGTCGGTATTGTTAGAGATTTCAATAATCTGAATGTCATCAGGGAGCTGCGCCAGAATGTGCGGAAGGGCGGCTCGGAGCGCGTGTGCCGCCGCAACGGAATTCTTTCCGCTCTGCTTTTGCACGGTAAACTGAACGCAAGGAACGCCGTCAAGATACGAAATCGAAGTAACATCCTTTGTGCCTTCCCAAACATCGGCAATGTCGCGAACCAGAACCGCAACCGCCTCTTTTTTGCCCTTGTAGGAAAGCGAAGGATTTTTGTAAGTCACCACCGTATCGCGAATGTCGTCAAGATTTGAAAATGCGCCGTCGGCAGAAATCGTGTAGTTCGTTTCATCAGACTGGATAATTCCCGCCGAGCTTGAAAGATTCTGAGCCTTCAATGCCTGAATCACGCTCGCAAGCGAAAGTCCGTAGGCTTCAAGACGGTCTGCGGAAACGGAAACGCGAACGCACTTTTCCTCGCCGCCAGAAATTTCCGCGCTCGCAACCCCGTCAATCTGCTCCAGCGCGGGAGAAACGATTTTGTCGGCATATTCATACAATTCCGCCGCAGTGTGGTCGCCCTGCATGGAAAGCGTCATAAGCGGAATAAGGCTGGAGTCAAGCCGCATGGTGCTTGGCGAAGTCGCCGTATCGGGCAGAGAGGAGCGCACTCCGTCGATTTTGTCGCGAATGTCGTTTGAAACCGTGTCAAGATTCGTGCTTGTAGAAAAAGAAAGCTGAATTTGGCTGTAGCCCGTAGACGAGGTGGAGGAAATGTGCTTCAGTCCGCCCAAGCCCGAAAAAGCGGATTCCAGCGGTCGCGTAACATTCTGCTCCACATCCTCGGGAGAAGCGTTTCCGTAAAAAGTCTGAACCATAATCATCGGGTAATTCGTTTCGGGAAACATATCGAGCGCAAGATTTTTCCCGCAGAAGCCGCCAAGCGCGACCAGAATCGTAAAGAAAATCACCACCGTCAAAGGCTTTTTCAAAATCCGTTCAATCATACTTTCCTCCGCAAAAATCCCAGCTTCCCTACTCCGCTACCAGCACACTCTGCCCGTCAGAAATCATGTTCTGTCCTTTCACCACTATTTTTTGCCCTGCAAAAAGCCCGCTCGTGATTTCCGTTACGCCGTCCACGGAAAGACCTTTTTCAACTGCAATTCGGCGGACTGTGGCTTTGCCGCCAGCTTCTTCTAGCGCAAAGACAAAGGATTTTCCGTTGTTCTGGACGATTGCACGGTCAGGAACAGAAAGCACGCCTTCTTTTTTTTGGGTGAGGAGCTTTACATGGGCGAACATTCCCGATTTTACCAAGCCTTTTGTGTCGCCCACCTTTAGGTTGACCTGCATGGTGCGCGTTACGGGGTCCAATACAGGGGCGATTTTTGTGATTTCTGCGGAAAAAACTTCGTCCGGGTAAGATTTGAAAGAAATTTCCGCGCTTTGATTTTTCTGAATCGAGGGAAGAAAACGCTCGCTCACATTTATGATGATTTCCAGATTTTCGGTGCTTGCGATTTCTGCAAGTGCGCTGCTTGTCGTCACATAAGAGCCTACCGAAACAGGAATTGAGATTACCGTGCCTTCTGCCGCCGCCCTGACTGAGCTTACCGTAAAATCCGCGCCGGGCTTGCTCGCGTCAACTTGCGCGATAATCTGGTTTTTTCTTACGCGCTCGCCCGCTTCAACAAGAATTTTTGAGATTTTTCCCGCTACGGTCGGAAACACGGAAAAAGAATCGACAGCCTGAACGCTCCCGCCGAATTCGATGTAGTCCTCAAGGTCGCTCTCCTCTAGCGTCTGCACGGCAACGGTCGTTTCTGATTTTTGCGGCATGGCTTCGGCGGAAGCTTTTTTGTTCGAGCAAGAAGTCATTGCAAGCAAAAATGCCCCGCAAGTCACAATCAAAGTCATCGTTAGTTTTTTCATCGCATATTCTCCTTATGATTTCTGCCAATCGGCGGGCAAGTCTAAAATGTATTCAAGCTCTGCGAGGGCGCAGATGTAGGTGTACCACTCGCTTTGCTCCGAAAGGCGCGTCTTGTTCAGCTGGGTTTCGGCATCCTTTACTTCAAGAAACTCCACCGTTCCCGCATTGTAGGCGCGGTTCAAAAGCCTGTGCGCCTCTTCTGCAAGCGCGATGTCCTCTTTTATTGCCCTGAGCGATTCTGAGGACGAAGCCAAATCGTCAAAAAGCTTTTCCGCGTCAAGAAGGACATCCTCCTTTTTCTGGTCAATCTGAAGGTAAAGCTTTTCGCGCTGGCGTTTCAAATCGTTGTAGCGAATCCTGTTGTTTGAAAAAGGGAGCGCGTTCGTAAAATTCCACACGAGCGACATACTCGCGCTTCCCCTGTCATTCCAATTCGAGTCGTCAAGCCAGTCGTCATCAATCGGATTTAGGGTCGGCTTTGTGGCATAAGAAAATGTAAGTGTCGGCGTAAAGGAATCAAGGTTCAAGCCCCTCATCTGCGCCGAAAGCGATTCCGCCTGTTTTTCCAGAAGCTTGATTTCCGAGTTGGATTTCATGTATTTTTCAAGAATCTGCTCGCGGTCAAATTCAAAAAGCTCCGATTCAAGATTCCCGGAAAGCAAAAGCTCCGTGTCAGTGTCAAAGCCCAGAATCGCGGCGAACTGTTTCATCTGCGATTTGAAGGCGATTTCTTCTTTTTCCACATCGCGTTTCATGTTCTGGTAGGTTACATGGCTTTGAAGCACATTGAGCCGTGGCGAATTTCCGCTTCTGTAGCTTTTTTCGGTGTTCAGGTAACGCTGGTAGGTGTTTTCGAGCGTCTCCTTGTCGTTTTCAATCGTTTTTTGCTGCAGGAGCATAGCGTAAAAGAGTTTTTTCACGTCGCGCTCATTCTGCTTGACGACCTGCTCCCAGGAAATCAAGCCCGCCTCGTAATCACGGTTTGCTTTTTTTACATTTTCGATGATAGAAAGTCCCCATGAAAGCGAAATGCTTGCAGTCCCGATGACCGAATACTTGTCAGCCTCCCGCTCGTAATCGGAAGGAATGGGGCTTCCCGCGCCCGCTTTTTCGTAGAGGGGATTCAGGAGCGTGGCGTAGGTCGAATCGTACTCGTTGGGCTTTGCGACCGTCGCAGAAAAACTCACATCTGGGCAAAAAACATTGAGGACATGATTCCGCGAGTCCGCCTTTGAGTCCACATCAATCGCCGCGCTTCTGATTGCACGGCTGTTCGTCCGCGCATAATCCACCGCCTCCTGCACCGTAAGCGTGATTTTTTTTGATTTCGCCGTGCCTTTCTCGGAAAACAGTGCGCTTTCTTCGGCAAAAAACGCGCTGTCCGTCAGAAAAATCAGCACAAGAAAGAAAAATAATTTCTGTCGCCTCATAAAAAAATCTCCGTGTTTTTGTTTTGTACGGAGATTCTAAAAAATCATTTTTTGCAATTTGTTTCGGATTTGTTGCGGAAATATTAAATTTTATATCCTTACCGTAAAGTCGCTTCCCTTGCCTTCCTCACTTTCCACGCGGATTTTTGCCCCGGTGATGTCGCACACGCGCTTTACGAGGGCAAGCCCCAGTCCGTTGCCCTTTGTGGCGTGGCTCGTGTCGCCCTGGTAGAATTTTTCAAAGATGTGCTTCTGCGTTTCCGCGCTCATGCCGCACCCCGTGTCGCGGACACGCACAATCGTGCCATTTTCGCCCTGCAAAAGCGTGACCGTAACCGTGCCGCCCGTGAGCGTGAATTTGAATGCGTTTGAAAAGAGGTTGTGCCACACGAGCGAGAGCAATTCCGAATCCGACTGAACGAAAATGCCGTCCGAAATGTCGGCGTTCAGCTCAATCTGCCGCTCCTCCCAAATCGACTCGAATTCCAGAAGGCACTCGGTAAGCTGCTCGCTCAGGTTGAAGCGCGTTTTTTTGGGAAAAATCTGCTGGTTCTCCAGCTTGTTGAGCTTTAAGATGTTCGTGATGAGCGAAGTGAGGTGGCGGCTCGCCTGCGTAATCGAAAGCGCGTAGTCAATCCGCCTTTTTTCGTCAAGATTCGGGTCTTGCAGAATCGTGGCGTAATTCTGGATGACGGCAAGCGGCGTTTTCAGCTCGTGGCTCACATTGCTTATAAAATCCGTGCGGAGCGTCTCAACGCTAGAAAGTTCTTGCGCCATTGCATTAATATTTTCGATAATCACATCAAATTCGTTTCCGAGACGCAGTCCCTTCCGCTTTGGTATGCGCACAGAAAAATCCCCTGTAGAAATTCGGTCGGTAGCTTTAAGAATGTTTTTGATTGGCCGCTCAACTCTGATTTTTCGGCTGATTCTGATGACGAGCGTGAGGAAAAGCGCCATTATGAAAATGTTGACGAATGTGACTTTCGCGCGGAACTCAATCACCTCGTTCGGAATTTTTGCATCGGCGTTTGAAAGAAAAATCATGATGCCCGCCGTTGTGATAAGGCAGACCGCCAGAAAAATGAGAAAATAGTCAAAGAAGGAAAAAATCGTGTACTTGACGCGCTTGTCGTCCACCGTGCGGCTGCCTCTCACTTGACCACCGCCTTGTAGCCCAAGCCGTGTACCGTCACAATCTCAAAATCCGTGCAGGCAGAAAGCTTTTCGCGCAGCTTGGTGATGTAGACATCGACGGCACGCGGCGTGGCGGCTGTGTCCGCATCCCAGAATTCGTCCATGAGCTGCACGCGGGTGAAGGTCTTTTTGGGGTACGAAAGCAGTTTGTAAAGCAGATTGAATTCTCGCGCGGTGAGAGGGATTTCTTCATCGCCGTTTGCCGCGCTCCGTGCGTCCTCATCCATCGTAAAAGAGCCAACTGTGATTTTTTTGCTCTGCGCGATGTTCGCCCGCCGTAAGACAGCCGAAATCCGAAGCAAGAGTTCCTGCAAGTCCACGGGCTTTACCATGTAGTCGTCGATTCCCGCGTTGAAGCCGCGCTGCTTGGAATTGAAGTCGTCGCGGGCGGTCATAAAGATAATCGGAACGGTCGCGTTGATTTTTCGCACCGTCTCGGCAAATTCAAATCCGTCAATCTGTGGCATCATGATGTCCGAGATAATCAGGTCAAAAAGATTGTTGTACATGGCGTTGTATGCGTCGTTGGCAAGAAAGCAGCCCGTCGCCTCGTAGCCGTTCTGCCGTAAAAAAGAACACATCGTGCGGTTCAAGTCCGCGTCGTCTTCCACCACTAAGATTTTGAACATATTCATAGTATACCTCGTTTCGCCCGCTTTTCCTAGAAAATATGGGTGAAGGTGAGAATCACGCCGTCAGCCGTCCATTTTCTGCCGTCAGGCGCGGAAAGCGGACGGAGGGAATCGTCGCAGTCAAAGTCGCGCTTGCCGGAAAAAGGAATCATGAGCATAAAATGGTCTTTGTAGCCGATGCTTGCCGTCGCCGTGAGCGTAAAGGTGAGGTCAACGAAGGTCGGGTCACAGATGCGGTATTCCTCGTCAAAAAAACGCTCGGAATAGTAGCCGCTTGCTTTCGCGCTCGCGCCAACCGATTTGAAATACTTGTGAGGAATCTGATAGTTCAGCGCGGCGGTCGCCACATAAGAAAGTCCGTTCGCCCGCTCGCTCTCGCCCTGATGCATCCACACCTCGCCGTTCGCAACGCCCGTCATGCCCGTGTACTGGGCGCGGTAGCTTGCGTCAAAGACGACATGCTGCTTTCCGCCAGAAATCGCGCCGCCGATGTCATATTTGAGCGCGACCTGCACCCAGCCGTCGTAGACCCAGTGCGTAAAGGGCGTGAATGCGTCATATTCTCCCTTCGTGCGGTCGTACTTTCCGATAAAATCAAAGTCGAGGAAGCCCAAGTTCATGCCCCAGCTTGTTGCCATGTCGCCTCCCGCGCTGAAGGTAAGGAATGAGAGCGGCTTGAAGTCAAAATGTGCGCCAGCCCTCATCCACACGGGGGCAATCTCGCCGTCCGCGATGAAAGTGACTTCGGGCTTTGCGCCAAAATCCGTGAATCGGTGGGAGAAACGGGCCTGAAGCATCGGCATGACATAGGGAATCTTCACATCGATAATGCCGTTGTTCGGCATGTACACGCCGAGGAGCGTGAGCATGGGAAGGAATGTCGTTGCGGGCGGCGTATAGGCTTGAGCCGCTTGGGGCGCATTCGTCTCTTGTGGCTCGCCTGCTTGCGCCGCTTCAATTTCACCGAATTCGCCGTTGCCTTCTGTTTGCGAAGGGGCGGATTCGGCTTCTTGCGCGAAAATTCCGACTGCAAGGGAAAAAACTGCGGACAGTGTAAGGATTATGCGTTTCATGGCACTAGATTACATCCGCTTTATTTTGAAAATGTTTCGCATTTGTTTCGGAAATGTTAAAATGTAGCGCGATTGGAATGCTTTTTCCGTCGATTCTACGCGCAGATTGCGATTGAATGACTTGAAGACAATGTTTTTCCGAAAAGAACGCTGGACAATTCAAGAAATATTTGAAAAAATGAAAGAAATAGCATGGACACAAAGCAAAAAATCCAGATGGCAATCGACACGGCGATGACGCTTCTCTCCGTCGTCCTCATGGGCGGCACGGTGCTCTTCCCAGACGACCGCGTGCATCAGGTTTTGGGGATGGTGCTTCTTGCGCTGTGGCTCGTGCACACGGTCTTGCACCGCGCCTGGTACGCCGCGCTCTTTAGGGGAAAGTACCCGCCCTACCGCGTCATGCAGATTGTGGTGAACGGCGGGATTTCCGCGTGCGCCCTGCTCCTTATGGCAAGCGGCATGATGATGGCGTGGTTCGTGCCGTCGGAACTCGTGGGCGGCGCGCTCGGCTTTGCACGGACGGCGCACTTGGTCAGCTCGCACTGGTACTACCTTTTTATGTGCGCCCATCTGGGAATGCATATTGGAATGATTTTCAATCGGATAAAGGCGAAGCGGGCTGGGCAGACGGAATCGGCGGACAGAGCAGGTGATTGGCGTTCCGCAGATTCGCACGACACTCCGGGCCACCGAAAACCTCTCGCGCGAAAAGTCATCTTCCGCGTTCTCCTTGCGCTCGTGTGCGGCTACGGCGTGTATGCGTTCATCGTGCGCGGAATCGGGAAGTACCTGTTTTTGCGCCAGCAGTTCTTCTTTTTGGACTTGGAGCGCGGCTACCTGCTCTTTGCCGTGGATTACCTTGCGATTCTGGTGCTGTTCGCGGCGGCGAGCCATTACCTTTCAAAAGCCTTGCTCGCAATCCCCAAACGCAAGCGGAGCAAACACAATGGACTTTGAGCCGCTTCATTGCCTTTGAGCATTTTTTTTGCCTTTCCCACAAAAATTTCTCCCCAAAATTTCGCCCGTGGGGCGAGCCTAAATGGTATACCCTTTAGGCAATTGACAGAATCGCCTAAAGCGCTTTTTCATCGCTTCGCTCGAAAAAGCGATTTATCAACATTCGGAGAAGTTGTATAAATGGAAAAGGATTTCTTTGACGAAAAATCAAAGTGCGCGGCTTTTGACAAAATAGCAGAACAGTTTTTTCATAAGAATTTTGGCTCAATGCAAAAGTCTGAATTTGAGCTTCTCTTGTTTTCCATTTATACGGACAGGCTTGCTGAACTTTCAAAAAATGCTGAAAGCAAAATCCCTGCAAAATGCGATGATTACACAATCTCCAAAGAACTCGGCATAACGCAAAGAGTCGTGAACAACCTCAAAATAAAAAAGGCGTTGAAATATCCCAAAAATGACGGCGCGTCCTGGAAGGAAGAGCTGCCTTCCATCATTTCAAACGCCAGTTATGAAAACGGAAAGATAAAACTGTACATCGAAAATCCTGTGGTGCGGATGGAGCTTGAGCATATTCTTGTAAATCAGGGAAACTTTGCCGACTACGCTTTTAATCCTCATGTGCTTTCGTTAACGCCCCCGTGTTTTTTGGACATTCTTCCTCTCATTTCGGAATCTGGCGGGGAGGAAATAAAGAAGTCCATCATCAAAGGAATCGCCGAAAATGCGCGGGAAGAAAAAGAGCTGCTGGAGAAAATAGAGTCGGACTCGCTTTCAAAAACGCTCAAGGAAAAAGGCATAGAACTTGCCCTTGACATCATTCCGAACGTCATCGCCGACTCGATTCCAGCGGGAGCCTTGTTAAAAGAGCCGTTGAAACGCCTTTCTGTCCTCATAGGAAAAGCCGTTTCATCAAAAAAAGGGAAAAACAGTTCTGAATAAAAAGAGCTTAAAAAAACATTTTTGGAGGATAAAAATGAAAAAAAACATTCTTAAAATTGCGGCAGCGGCGGCTTTCGCAATCATCTCTCTTGCCTTTCTTTCTTGCTCAGATGAAGATTCAGGCACAGAATCAAACGAAGTTACCAATTTGACTGCCACAAGACTTGATGAGTCTACCGTAAGGCTTTCATGGACTGCTTCAGAAAACGATAATATCCGTGCGTTTTATGTAGGGAAGATTCTAAACATAGAAGACAGAGTTCTAGATTCTGGTTTTTATACAGTTTCTACTACTGATAGAACATACTATGATATTTCAGCAAAAGAAGGGTGGGAATGGAAGTTTTCTGTTCAGACAATTTCTAATGACGGCACATATTCTAAAGGTGTAACGGTAACTAATTCTGAAAGAATTTCTAATAGAATAAGCTTTTGTGACTATCGAATTGATTCTAACTGGAAAGTATATGTCAATGTTGGCGATGTTAATAAGATTGGAATAGAAAAAGTCTGTTATTACCTTAGCGAAGATTATATCTCTGATTGGGATAACGCAACTGGAGCAATTGAAATCAGCCGTGATTCTAATGGATATTATTCATTTACGACAGAAGAAAAAGTTTCTTCTACTTATATTTATATTTCCGTGAAATATTCTGATGGTACTGAGGAAACATATTCTAAAAGATTCTATTATCAACTTTGAAATATACAGCTGATTCTGAGGAAACAGATTCTACAGCATTCTATTCATACTTTGAGAATAATCAGTTTTTATTGCATGGATTTGAGATTTTTTGATTCGTGCTTCGTCTGCGCCCCCGACGCTCTGCGTCGGGGGTAAAGGTGGTGGTTTCGATAAACTCAACCACCGCATATTTTTTGCAGAACAGCATTCATTTTGTAAAAGAACATTGCTTTCTTTTATCTTACGAAACCTTACCAAAACCTTAAATCTGCTCCAAATGCGTTGAAGTCAAAACATTTTTGATGTAAGTTTTTATCATAACAACACATTCAAAAGGGGTTACTTATGAAAAAGATTTTTGCGATTTTCGCGCTTTCCGCGCTTGCGCTCGCTTCTGCCTGTGCAAAAAAATGGACTAACAACGTCGGAGTCGGCTTCACGCTTCCGATTTCGCAGATTGGCGTTGACGAAAGCGGGGCGGACGATGTTTTCCAAATCGGATACGGAATCGAAGGCACATATGTCGGCATTCACGAAAGCGGATTCACGGCAAAGGCTGACTTGGGGGCGGGGCTTGCCACATCAAAAGACATATCGATTCAAGGCGACAAAACGAATCTCGGCGGATTCTACAACATTGCTTTGGGAGCGGGCTATTCTTTTGTCAACACGGAAAAACTCACTTTCGGACTTACGGGAATGTTGGGATTCGACCTTGCGACTTATTCGGATTCCGAAGACGACATAACTTATGACGAAAAAAAATGCGAGAGCGTTGACCACACTTTATCTTACGGAATTTTTTCTGTAGGCGCGGACTTGTTCGTCTCGTACAGAATCAAGGAGCATTTCGGCTTTTTCGCGAACCTTTCTGCGCGATACCTTGCCGTTGGAGGAACGACTGACGAAATCGAATGGACTTGGAAAGATTCTAATGGAAGAAAACGCAAAGACTCGTCAGAAGGCGACGGCTCAGACCTTGCGGGCAAATTCCGCATCCAGCCGACAATCGGAGTCGTGTGGAATTTCTGATGCCATACAAAATTCTAATCGCTGACGATGAAAAAGAACTCGTCCAGCTGCTCGCACTTTATCTTGAAAAGGACGGAAACAAAGTTTTCTCGGCCTACGACGGAGAAAGCGCGTGCAAAATCGCATCTTCCGAACAACTCGACTGCGTGCTTCTCGATGTGATGATGCCTTCGCTCAACGGATTTCAGGTTCTCAAAAAAATCCGCGAGACAAGCGACATTCCGGTTCTTTTTCTTACGGCAAAAGTCGCCTCTTCCGACAAAATTCTGGGACTCGACTTGGGCGCGGACGATTACATCACGAAGCCTTTTGACCCGGTTGAAGTGGTTGCCCGCGTGAACGCGAATATCCGCCGCTACAGAAAATCATTCGCTACGGAAGCAAAAGAGAGTGAGAAAATCTCCTGCGGAAAACTCACGCTCAATTTGGGCGACTACACGCTTTTTGAGGGCGAAAAGAAAATCGAAATCACTGCGCTTGAATTCAGAATCCTAAAGATGATGTTCGCTTCTCCACGCCAAGTTTTCACGAAGAGCCAGATTGTCGAAGCAGGCTGGGGCAAGGATTTTTATGTGGAGGACAACAACATAATGGTCGCCCTAAGCAAACTCCGCTCAAAACTCGGCGAATCCTGCACAATCAAAAACATCAGAAGCATAGGCTGGCGGCTGGAGCAGAAATGATTAAAAAACTCAGGCTCAAAGTGATTTTCATCGTCTTTTTTATTCTCATGATTGCCGTGTGGATTTGGGGGAGTTTTCTCTTTCAGAATCTGCTCGTCTGGATTTTCGGCAAGGCTTGGGTTGAGGACGGTAAGTCATCGATTCCGCTGATTGCGGTCAATTTCGTTTTTTTGGCGGTTTCGATTCTGATTTTTACGGTTCTTTTCTTTTGGCAGCTCGACAAGACCGAAAAAATCAAGGAGCAGGCGGAAAAGGAAAGGCTTATGCTTTTTGCGAACATGGCTCACGACCTCAAAACACCGATTTCAAGCATCCTCGGCTACTCAAAAACGCTCGCACTCGGAATCGTCACTGACGAAACCAAGAAAATTGAATACCTGAACACGATTTCGTCAAAAGCCGAGCGAATGAACGACCTCATCGACCGTCTTTTTGAATATGTCAAACTCGAAAGCCCCGAAAATATCCTCCACAAAACGAATGTCGATGTCGCCGAGCTTTTGCGAAAATCCGTCGGCAATGTCTACACCGATTTTGAGGAGGCGGGAATCAGCCTTGAAGCAGAAATCCCAGAAAACCAGATTTTTAAGGAAGTTGACCCGCTTGAAATCGACAGAGTTTTCACTAATCTTCTGAACAACGCGAGGAAGCACAATCCCAAAGGAACGGCGGTCAGCGTTTTTATGAGCGAAAAAGGCAAGGTCACAGTCGCCGACAACGGCAATTCCCTCCCGTCCGAAGTCGTCGCCCATCTTTTCAAGCCATTCATTTCAGGTGACGAGTCAAGAATGAGCAAAAACGGAAGCGGTCTGGGGCTTGCTCTCGCCTACAAGATTATGAAAAAGCACGGCGGAAAATTGTCGCTCGTAAGCCCGTGCATTTGTAATCAGACGGAATTCACAAAGGCATTCGTAGCGGAGTTTTGAAGTATGCGCCTTACGTAAACGGAAAGCTTTGAATTGGTGGTTGAGTTTATCGAAACCACCAATTTCTTACTCTACGGTGGTTTCGATACGACCTTCGGTCTACTCAACCACCGCAGTAAAAATAGCAAACAGCGTAATGTCCTTAGGCTCGCGCATCTTCCGCGCCCGGATTTTGTCCTTCTACAATGGAGGCGACTTTGTTCCAGATTTTTCTTAGGAGGCTCGGCTTATAAACTTTCTGATATTTACTGACATATTCGAGAATTTCTTTGGCTTTCTTTTTGTCGTCAAGGTATTCGAAGCCGTTGATTTTGATGTCGCCTGCGATTGCCTGCTCGATTGTGATGTAGTTGCTCGGCTTGTCGCCGTCGTCGTAGTAAATGTCCTCATTTGCGTAAAGCGTGCCAGCAATTCTGTTTGTCGTGCGCACTTTGAAATCGGGGAATTTCTCTTCTCTCACATCAATAAAAGTCATTTTCTTGCATCCTTTCCGATTTATTATAATTGTGAGCGTCGCGAAGAATCTATAGATGTTTCGTCTGCGACTCAACATGACCACACTTCGGGGCTGTTTCCTCAACAGGACGGTCAGTGTCAAAACGCGTGGTCATTGAGCGTGTCGAAATGACTGGCAATGACTGCAGTGGTTTCGACAGGCTCAACCACCGTAGAAACAGGCTCAACCACCGTAGAAACAGACTCAACCACCGCAAAAATACGCTTTGCTACTTTGTCGTAAATGTAATTGCTCCGTCCCAATTTTCGGGCGGGTTTTTAATGAACGCTTCGCACCGCGAAATCATTAGTTTTGTTGCTTTGTCTAAAGGGGCGGCTTCTTTTGCTTTTTCAAAGTATTCGCGTGCCAAATTCCACACGCCTTGCTTGTACAAGTCCAAGCCTTTTGCGTAAGCGTCCCTGTACTCAAGGCTAAACTCGTTTTTGCTTTTGTCCACGGCGTAAATTGGTACTGGCAGATTTTTGCCTTTGACTTTTACGTTGTCAAGATAGCGGAACACAAAGTCGTTTGATTTTCCTTTGATGTCGTTTTTTACGCTGTCGCTCACCACAACCATTGCTCCATACGTTTTTGTTAAGCCTTCCAAGCGACTTGCAAGATTTACGTTGTCGCCGATGACCGAATAGTCGGTTTTGTCTTGAGAGCCGATTGAACCGACGATAACGTCGCCGTAGTGAATGCCAATTCCGATGTTAAACGTCATGCCTTCAGGCAAAATTAAATCTTCAAGCGGCACGGAATCAAGGGCTTCTCGCATTTCGCAGGCTGCGGCAACGGCTCTTCGGGCGTTGTCTTCGTAACTCACGGGCGCACCGAACAACGCCATAATCGCATCTCCGATGAATTTGTCAATCGTGCCGCCGTGCTTTTTGATGATATTCACCATAATCGTAAAATAGCGGTTCAAAAAGGCAACGATGACTTCGGGCTTGTTTTTTTCGCTGATGTTCGTAAACGAGCGAATGTCGCTGAACAAAATCGCCACATTTCGTTTTTCGCCCACCGCCATTTTGTCCGTGGTGTCGGCTTTTTCCACCAATTCGTCGATAATTTGCTCTGGCACAAAACGGCTGAACGCTTTACGAATGCGTTTTTCAAACAGATTTTTCTTTTCGATTTGGAGTGCGTTTTGAATCGTAAATCCGATTTCTCGCGAAACAAAAAACAAAATTTCTTGCTCGTCTTTTGAAAATCCGCCTTCTTTGACAGCGTTTATGGAAGCGAACGGAGTTCCGTCGGCACTTGAAAGAATCGTCTTTTCAAAAGCGGAAAGTGGAATGGAATTGTGCCTAAAAAGCGAGAGCGTTTCGTCAACGCCAAGATTTTGTGGCACAATCGGTGCGTTTTTTGCGGAAGGAAATGCTTTTTCAAAATCGTCTTTGCACACAGAAAGAAAATCGTGAATCTCTTGATTTGTGAAAGTTGGCGCGCAAAGATAATGAGCAAACGGAATCGTGTCGTCCATCACAAATAATGAAACTGCGGGCGAAGATGTCAATTTTGCGAGGAGCGAAAGGCATTTTTTTGAAAGCGAAACAATGGAAAGGGAAGCGTTTTCAAGCGAAAAGAGTTTTTCTACAATCGCGCTTTTGAGTGCGCCACTTAATTCAAAAGTCGAATCTTCTGATTTTTTTTGAATCGAAAGGAGGCGTTCGACCGTTTGCGCGATAGTTTCTTTTTCAATTTTCACAAAAAAATCTGCGTCCGACAATTTTTCATACAATTTTCCTTTAGGAAAATCGTCCAAAGCGTAAAGGCATGCAGGAATTTTTTGGAATTTTTGAATTGTTCGCAAAAATCTAAGCGTTTCCGCGCCATTTTGATTTTGCGTTTTTGCATTTATCAAAAGCGCGTCTGGCAGTGCGGAAGAAGAGCAAAGCGTCCAAAGAAATCGAAGCGAGTTTTGAGCAAAAACAGGCTCGGCAATTTCTTTTTCTGCCAATTTTTCCGTGATTATCGCCTGCACCGTGCTCGAAGACTCCAAAACAAGAATTTTTTTAGTCATTTGTCATCTCCCGAATTTTTTGCAAAAGTTCCCCGCGCTCAAAATTTTCTTTACTGATAAAAGCGTCCGTTTTGTGAATCGGTGCGGAAGAAAGCGCGATTATTGGAAAATTTTTTTTGTCCAAAAGCCTTCTAACGTTGTCGGCAAGGATTTCGCCGTTCATTCGTGGCATGTCGCTGTCCGTAACGAGCGCGTCAAAATGTTGCTTTTTTAATTTTTCAAGCGCGATGATTCCGTCTTGTGCGCATTCAACTTCGTAGTCCGCCGAGCGAAGAATCGTTTTTAGAATTTGCCTCGTCGTTTCTGAATCGTCTGCTAAAAGAATTCGCTTTGTGCGCACTCGCGTGTTTGCCTCAAATTTTTTTACGTCGTATCCTCGAAGCGAACGAAATTGCTTCAAAATGAACGGCACGGAAAGCATTGGAATCATCGTGTATTTTTCGTCAAAAACCAATCCTTCGAGTTTTTTGAAATTGACGAACGACGGCGGCAGTTCTTTTTTGACGACCATCGAAAAATTTTCAACTTTTTCCGCGATGATTCCCACTTTTTGATTTTGATATTCGGCAATCAAAACCGTGTCAAACGCTGCCTTTTTTGTTTTTTCGTGCCCTTGAAACAGCGAAGAAAGCGCGTAGACGGGAATTTTTTGATGTACGTCCTCGCCGTTTTCGTTTTTTTCCACTCTCAAAAGATACCGCTGATTTTGTTCAATAACGTATTCCTTTTTGACTTGGTGCATTATGTCAACAATACAATTTCCCGCAATAAAATATTTTTTCTTTCCAACAAAAACAAAAAATCCGTGCGTATTTTGATGATTTTTGAGAAACGATTCATCTTTGACCGATTGTGTCATCGTTTTGTGCAAAGAAAAAATCCCGTTTCGCACAAATTCAACGTCGCTTGCAATTTTATTTTGAATCGAAGACGAGTCGATTTTTGAAATTTCCGAAGAGATTTTGTACGTGCGGGCAAGCAATTCTTCAAAATCGATGAGAATTGTGTTCATTTTTTTGAGCGGAATCGAAACCGTTTGATTTGGCGAAAAATCAAAATCATTTTTTTCCATTTTTTGATTTTTTTTTACTGCGGGAAGCAATTCCGAAATGTCAAAAATCTCGCCCGCCGCCGCTTTATCTGAAAAAATTAAAAAAGGAAGAACGTCTTTTTCGTTTTCTTCGCCGTTTTTCGCAACCGCCTCCATTTTTTCGGCAATGAGCGTAATTAAAGACGTGAGATTTTCTGAATGTACGATTTTTTCGTCAAGAAGCGCGCGAAACACGCTTTGGAGCGCGAAGCAAAGAAGCGCGACTTCGTTTTTTGAAATCATCGCTGCCGTGTCTTTGTGCGCTATAATGAGCGACAAAAGGGTGGGGGAGGGGACGGAATTTTTTTTGATTTTTTGAGCAAGAGCGCACGTTTCTTCAATAAAAATGTCTTCTACGCTCTGCGTGCGTTCGTTTTTTGTCATTTTTTGCTCGTTTTTTTTCTAAAATAAAACACGTTTTTTGTCATTACGCGCTCAAGTTCTGTCGGGATTATCTCAGAGTCAATCGAAGCAATTTCGCTCATCGACACAAAAAGGCAACCGTCATCGCTCAAGCATTGTGTGGCAATCGTTTTGAGGATTTTTGCCCTCGTTTCGCGCGAAAAATAAATAAACACGTTCCGAATAAAAATGATGTGCTGATTTTTCGGGAGATTTTCGGGGAGATGTTGTCCCGCAAGGTCTGAAAGATTTATATATTTTGTAATGATTGAGCCAGAAAGTTCCGCGCTCATTTTGAACGTGCCGTCTGTTTGTTTGTACGGGTCGAGTAAAAAATGATATTTTGCGCCGTCAACGCTCCGAATTGAGTTTTGGCTATATTCGCCGTTTTTACATTTTTCAATCATAAGAGAATTGATGTCGCTTGCCGTGTAATCCGCTCGAACGGAGCAAAATCGCGCCAAAAGAGCGAGCGAGTAGATTTCTTCGCCCGAAGAACACGCCGCACTCCAAATGTTTAGCGTCGCGTTTTTTTTGAGCAACGCGGGAAAAATCTCAGTTTTGATTAAGTCGAGTTGCTTTTCTTCTCTAAAAAAATACGTTTCGTTTACGGTCGCTTTATCAATGAGTTTTGAAAATTCGTCAGTATTTTGCGAGAAAAAAGAAGCGACGTTTACGATTTCAAAAGATTGTAACTCCGAAAGCCGCTCTTCAACGTATCGTCTGATTCCCGCTTTGTGGCTTTCTCTCGGAATGATTCCCGTTTCTCTTGTAATGAGTGCGATTACGCCTTCAAAGTCTGTTTCGTTCATAAATTGATGCCGCCTTTTTCTTTTGTGAGGTTCAACAGTCGCTCTGCAATGTCGTGCCGCGGGAGGATTTCCGTGGCAGCATTCAATTCGATTGCCGCTGCTGGCATTCCAAAAACCGTACAGGTCGATTTGTCTTCGCAGATTGTCATTCCGCCCGCGTCAATGACGGCTTTGCAGCCTTCCGCGCCGTCGCGTCCCATTCCTGTCATCAAAACGGCAAGGCAGGCGTTTTTGTAATGAACAGCCGCGCTTTTGAACAATTTATTTACCGCAGGGCGCAAAAATCGCTCAGGCGGTTCGTCAGAAAGTTTCAAAACAGGATTTCCGTTTGCGTTCACAAAATCAATCAACAAATGCTTGTCGGCCTGAGCCATGTACACCGTTCCCGCCTTTGCTTCTTCGCCGTTTTCCGCGAGTTTGAAGTGAATGTTCGGGCAACTTTCGCTAAACCAAGCTGCCATTTTGCTATCCGCTCCAACGTCGATGTGCTGCACATAAAGAATCGGAAGCGGGAAATTTTCTTTGAGCGAAGACAAAACCGTTTGCACGGCAGTCGGACCTCCCGTGGACGCTCCCAAAACTACGATTTTGAAAGAATTGAACGTTTGTATCGTTTCTGCATTTCCTTCCACGGATTTTTTTGGCTTTAGCGTTTTGTAAGCGGCTTTTACTTTGTCAACGAACGTTTTGAGTGCGTCCATTTTGAACGCGCTGAGAGCAGGTTTTTGCTCAAACAAAAGGACTCCGCTTTTCATCGCGCCGTCGCGGGCTTCCATATTTTCAGAAAACATCACAACGGGAATGTGCAATTTTCCATGAATGATTTTTGTGGCTTCGATTCCGTTGAGTTCTGGCATATCAAAGTCTGTAATCACAAGGTCGGGCTTTTTTTCTTGTGCCGAATCTAACGCTTTTCGACCATTTGAAACTAAATCGACTATCTCAAAATCGCTTGCCTTAAACGCTTTTTCCAAAAGCCCTCGGATAATCGCCGAATCGTCTGCAATCAAAACTCGAATTTTTTCCATATCGTTCTCCATTTAATTCAAATCAAACAAAAGTTTTTCACAAATGTGCAAAGGATTGATGATTTTTATGTTTTTTTCGTCGATTTTTATCGTTTCGTTTTTTCCATTTTCTGCAAAAAATCCATTTTTGCCAAAGTCGCTTTCAGGAATTTCGATAAACGTTTCCGCTGTTGAAATGTGCAACGCAAAATGCGCGTTGTGCCGAAAAATCAAGAATTTCGCGCCTTTTACGTTTTCATCGCGATTGAAAAAAAACGCAAGCGGATTGAGCGCGGTGTACGGATTTCCATGAACATTTATGACTCCTTCGATGTACGGCGGCACAAACGGAAGGTCGTACACAACTGCGTCAACAAAGATTTCCAAAATATCCGAAGAAAGAAGCGCGAACTGTTCGTCTAAAACGCTCACTATCATAAAGCGCACCAAAGGAATTTCTGACTCAGAATCATTTTTTTGTTTTTCTTCCATTTTTTTAACCTTTCATTTGATTGTTCAGGTCTTCGCTGATTCCGCGCAAATTTTCTGCGGACTTAGAAATATTTTCCGTTGCCGCGTTAAAATTTTCCACGCCACCAGCAATTTGCTTTAGCGCAATGAGAATTTGCTCGCTTCCAATCGCTTGTTGCTGGATAATTTCGGTAATGTCCTGCGCGCTCGTTGCCGTGATTTCCGACGACGACTGTATGCTTTCAAATCGCTCGCCGAGTTCTTTTGCGTTTTCGTAGCCTGCGTTGATTTTTTCCGTTCCGCTTTCGCTTGCAAGAATCAAACTGTCAGAAGATTTTTGGATTTCCGTGATTTTTTCTTTGATTTCCTTCGTGCCGTCAATGATTCCGTCCGAAAGACGGCGGATTTCGGTCGCCACGATTCTAAACGGTTCGCCCGCTTCTCCCGCGCTCGCCACTTCCAACTCCGTGTTAAATGCGATGATTTTTGCTTGGTCGGCAATCGAATTTATGAGCGTTACGATGTCCCAGATGCTTTCGATTCTTTCGCCGAGCGTTTTCATTCCGTTAATCATCTGCTGATTTGCGTCAAAAATGGCGTGCAGTTGCGCCACGTTTTTTTCGATTGACGCGACTCCTTCGGTAACGTCGCGACTCGTTTTTTGCGCGATTTTTGACACGTCTTGTATTTTTTGCGAAATGTTTTCAGAAAGCGAATTTGAGTCTTCCATTGTGGCAACGATTTCTTTGACCGCTGCACTCGAATCTTGAGAACTCGCCGCCGTTTCTTTTGTTGCCACGGCAAGATTTTGCGTTTCCAAAAACAACTTTGCGCCAAGTTCATGCTCTCGATTTCTCGAATATTGCAATTTTTCGCTCACGTTGTTGAATGCGCCGATTATGTCGTCAATTTCGTTGTTCGATTTGGACTTTTTGAGCCTGTTTGAAAAATCGTCGTGTGCAAGCGCGTTGATGACTGGAATGATTCTGTGAATCGGCTCGGTGATTTTTTTTGCAAGCAAAACAACGATAATTATGGCAACGAGTAACGCGAACGCTGCAATAACGAGCATTACACGAACAATATTTCGCATTGTTGAAAACGCCGCAAGGGAACTTTGCACCGTAATTACGCCCCATGATTCTGAGTCGCCTTTGAGATTTACGGGCGCATACGCGATAAACGAATCCGTGCCGTCGATTTTGACTCGCGCCGTTCCGTGTTTTCCTGAAAGAAGAGCGTCAATCACGGCGGGAAGTTTTTCATCCGCGTCAAAAGGCTCTTCCGTTGTCATAATGTTGTTGTCGTCGCGAATCACGTTTCCGTTTTCGTCTTTGAGAGAAACCGTGTGCGTCATCGACTTGTAATTGTAAAGTTCAGAAATGTATCGGCTGTCAGGGTGAGCCATTACAACGCCCGCGCCGTCAATTATAAAAGAATACAGTCCTCGGTTTTTATTCGTATATTTTCCAACAAGCGTTTGAAGATAGTCAAGTTTTAGGTCGATTCCAACGTTTCCCACGATTGTGTTTTTGTCTGCAATCGGAAAAAAAATCGAAGCACATGGCATATTTGTGGCAATCGAATAATAGGAATTTGAGATAAACGATTTTCCCGTCTGCAACAGTTGCTTGAACCACCACCTATCCCGCCTGTTTCCGAGATTTCCCGAAGAACGCCCCGTTTGAACGCCGTCCATTTTTTGAATGTAAATCGTTTCTAAATACGGATTTCGCTCCACGACGGACGCAAGAACGCGATGTTGCGCTTCGCCGTTCATCGAAATGATTTCTGAATTGTTGACAAGTTCTTCGCTCAAATTATACGCGCCGTCCATAAAATTGCTCACCGCTTCAGAAATGCAATCGGCGATGCTTGAATTTTGCGCGTTTATTTCAGACGTATACGAAGAAGTGAATGTATAGATGACACTTCCAATAATCAAAACCGTAAGAATGATTAAAATCAAAACAACGGGACGCAAAATTTGCCACAAAATGCTGTTTTTCTTTTCCATAACTCGATTAGTATAGCGGATTATTTTTGAATCCGCCACAAAATACAAAACGTGTCTAAAAAAATCCCCCGCTTTTTTTGCAGGGGATTTTTGCTTTAGAATGCTGTTTTTAAGCGCGCTTCAAATGAATTGCAAAACCGCCCACTTCTTTGTCCAGGTACACCACTTTGAGCGGAGAAACGTCGGGCTTGCCCGTCCATTTTTCCGTGCCGGAGACCGGATTAAAGCCGAACTGCTTTAAGTACGCAAGCGCGCGCTCAATGTTGTTGCAGACCACGGAAATGTGTCCGTGTGCGCCGCGTCCGTCCTGTTTCATGATTTCAATCTGGTCAGAAGCAAAGATGGAAGAGTTGCCCACTTTTGCCGCAAAACCAAACGGGCTGAATCCGTCCGCAATCGCCGTGGCATCGTCGGGATTCTTTGCGTTAATGCCCCAGTGGTCAATGTGGAAGCCGTGCATCGCCTTTACCGCATCCTTACAAATCTGGGTGATTTCGTCCCATTTTTCGCCTTCAATAAGCGGCTTTTTGACCATCCAGGTGCCGCCCATGCAGAGAATGTTCTTGCGCTTTGCGTATTCGCCCACGTTTTCCGTCGTTACGCCGCCGGTCGGCATAAAGCTGCACTGCGGGAACGGACCGCCAAAGTCGTCGATGATTTTGTAGCCGCCCTTGCGTTCTGCGGGGAACAGTTTGAGGTAAGTCAAGCCCTTGTTGATTGCCGCCGTAATTTCTGACGGATTTGAAATGCCAGGCATGGTCGGAATCTTGTTCTTAATGCACCAATCGACCACATCGGGATTGTAGCCCGGAGACACGATGAATTTTGCACCCGCTTTTACGGCTTTTTCCGCCTGTTCCACATTCAGCACCGTACCCGCGCCCACGAGCATGTCGGGTTCAGCCTTAATCATCGCTTCAATGGCTTCTGCCGCACATGCCGTGCGGAAGGTCACTTCCGAAGCAGGAAGTCCGCCCTTTACGAGCGCGTGTGCCAAATCCGCCGCCTTTGAAGCATCTTCAATTGCAACAACCGGAATAATACCGATGTTCCTAAACTGTTCATACACCTTTTCCATAGGTCGCTCCTAAAAACTCATTTCTTTTGAGCCGATTTTCTCGACTTTGTTTTTATCAATAATAAACCTAAAACGCGCGATTGTAAAATCAAAACGATTTTTTTGATTTTGAGAAAAAATCCCGCTTTTTATAAAAATCGTTTTTTCCATATAATATAAGTGTCAAAAAATGTGGGGGCATGAGTTTCGCCCTTTCGTTATAATCTAAATGTATGGAGGAATTTCAATGAAAAGACTTGTCGTTTTTTTTGCTTTTTTTCTTGCTTTTTCCGCGCTCTTGAGCGGGGATATTTCGGAGTATAAAATTGGCAAGTATGTCGTCAGGTACAACCGCGAGTTCAAGGTTACTGGCTACTCGGAGAAGGTCGCTACTTCAAAGAAGGCTTCGGTGGGACTTCCCGAAACGGGCAGGTGGAGTTTGGAAGGTTTCCCAAAATACGGGGAATTCAAGCATTTTACGGACGATATGGGAAAATCTGATTCTTCGCATGCCGATTGCATTAGAAGGCTGTTTTATTATAGGTGGGTGCAGATTGTGCTTCCTGACGGGAGCGAGGAGTGGTGGTTCAATTACGACGGGTACGCGGTTCGCTGCTCGCCGTCTGGAAAGTAATCGTTTTATACCATTATTTTAAGGAAAATTTTAAAACTTGCTTTTTGAATGTTCCTTCATTACATTATCAATTATGAAAGAAGAAATCCTTTTTGCTGATAAATCGACACATTTATACCATAAAGAAAAATTTTTGCCCGACCAACTTGCAGAACAAGCCGTTACTATAATGCAAAAAACGCGGTTTACCGCTTCAAAACATTTAAAAGAACGGGTTGGAATAGACAAAAGCCATGAATTTACAATCGAAAAAATATATGAAGCGATTGAAAACGCTAAGGCTGTAAATACAAAACCTTTTGAAATAGGAACGAACAACGGTTTGCTTAGTAAATTTGTCATACGTACTCAGTATGATGCTAGTCGTGATATTTCTATTGTATTTTATTGTAGTATCAAGAAAATTTGGACGGCATGGTTAAATGATAGTAACGACCTTCATACAACACTTGATGAGTCAAAATATGCTGATAAATCAAAATGGGAATCTGAATGTAAATTTCACTATGATAATGATGTATGAAAAATCAAAAAATTAGAATGTATTGCTTCTAAAAAAACAAACAAAAAAAACGCTTGACAAAAACAGTATCAAAAATTTATACTACTTTTTATGAATCGTAACACTTTCAATGCGACAGAAAAATCTTTCTCTAGCCAGTCGGCTTCTTTTACGAAGGCTTACTCTTATTATGGCTATTTTTATTTTTCTCGTGTACGCTCTGGAAGTCAGTCGCTAGAATGTAATGCGTAAAGTTGCGAAAAATTATGGCATTTACAAGGACTTCCAAATCGGAAGTCCTTTTTTTATGCCGAAAAAATATGGTCATTGAGTGCAATCGAAATGACACGTGGTTTCGACTACGCTCAACTACCGAGGAGAAAAAAATGATTGTCGTATTGAAAAATGGTGCGGATGCACAAAAAGTTGCGGAACTCAAATCGGGATTGAAGTCACGGGGCTTGGACATTCACGAATCAAAGGGTGCGGATGTGACGATTCTGGGGCTGATTGGCGACACCAGCCGCATTACGCCCGAAGAACTTTTGGCGAACGAAATCGTTGAGAGCGCACAGCGCGTAAAAGCCCCGTACAAACAGGCGAGCCGAAACTTCCACCCAGAGGACACGGTGGTTTCGGTCATTTCAAAGGCTGATTCAAACTTGGGCGCGAACATTGGTGACGGAAAAACCTGCGCGATTATGGCAGGCCCCTGTTCCGTGGAAAGCGAAGCGCAGGTGGTGGAAGTGGCAAAAGCGGTCAAGGCGAGTGGCGCGCGGTTTTTGCGGGGCGGCGCGTTCAAGCCACGAACTTCTCCCTACTCGTTTCAGGGCTTGGGCGCGGAAGGCTTGGAATTGCTCAAAATCGCCCGAAAAGAAACGGGGCTTCCGATTGTCACCGAACTTATGGCAATCAACCAGATTCCGCTTTTTGAAGATGTGGACATCATTCAGATTGGAGCTAGAAACATGCAGAACTTTGATTTGCTCAAAGAAGTGGGCAAACTCAAAAATCCGATTTTGCTCAAGCGCGGGCTTTCCGCCACGGTCAAAGAATTTCTTATGAGTGCGGAATACATCATGGCAAGCGGAAACGAAAATGTCATTTTGTGCGAGAGAGGAATCCGCACATTCGACAATTACACGCGCAACTGCCTCGACCTTTCCATCGTGCCGTATCTCAAAAAAGAAACACATCTTCCCGTCATCATCGACCCGAGCCACGCCTGCGGAATCCGCTGGATGGTTCCCACTTTGGCAAAAGCTGCGGTCGCCGTGGGCGCGGACGGTCTGATTATCGAAGTGCACAACAATCCCGAAAAAGCCCTGTGCGACGGCGAACAGTCACTCACGCCCGCGCAATTTGACGAGCTGATGAAGATTCTTGCCAAATACGCGGCGGTTGAAGGAAGAACGGTGTAAAAAGCGAATCATCATATTCTTGAGTGCTTTTTTCGCTCAAGAATATGATGTCATTTTTAGAAAAAACTGTTTTCAGGCAAATTCAAACTTGAGCGATTCGGGGTGCATTTTCAAAAAACGCAATCGTTGAGTTTTTCTCAAAAACGCTCTATTATATGCGTATGAAAAAAGATATTCCCGCTGATGCCGCTGCTCGTCGGATTTCAAATCGAGGCAATTTTTTTGTTTTGGGTGCAATTATTTTTTCTTGCGCAATGGCTTTCCTTTTGGTGTACGGCGTAACGTATTCGAGCAAAAAATCGAGGCAAATGGAAGCGGAAAAGTTGGCGTTTTTATGCGCTTCGGAAATTGAGCAAGTGTGCACAAGAACGTTTCAGTTGAACGAAATTGTCGCGGAATTGGTAATCGAAGACGAGCGCACGAGCGAAAATTTTTCGCGAATCGCACCGCGCCTTTTGAAAGATTATCCCGCAGCGGACAGCGTTCAACTCGCTCCAAACGGAGTCGTTGAGCAAATTATCCCGCTTTCTGGAAACGAGGCGGCAATCGGACACGACCTTTTTGCAGACCAAGAGCGATTAAACGAAGTCGTTGTTGCAAGAAAAAGCGGCAGGCTTTCCGTGGCAGGTCCGTATATGTTAAAGCAGGGCTGGGAAGGATTTATCGGACGACTGCCCGTTTTTCGCGATGTGTGGAAAACGGATTTTTGGGGATTTGTCAACGTTGTGATTCGCATTTCAAAACTCGTGGAATCTGCGGACTTTTCGATTATCACGGCGCGTGATTATACGTATTCGGTCTACAGAATTGAAGAAGAATCCAACGAAATTAAGCACATTTTTGGCTCTCCGCTCGATTCTCTAAAAAATCCCGTGGTCGTTCCAATTCAAAATATGCCAAATGCAAATTGGGAAATCGCCGTTGCTCCAAAAGGTTTGTGGGTGAATCTAAAACTCGTTTTGATTGTGGCGATTCTTTCGATTTTTGTGATTTTTCTCATCGGAATTCTCGCGCTTCTTGCAACAAAAAATCGAGCAAACGAAAAATTCGCTTCTTTGATTGGAATTGACCCGCTTACGGGGCTATATTCAAAGAAAACCGTGCTCAATTCTCTCAGAAAAGAAATCGATTACGCGAGTCGGAATAGTTCGCAACTTGCCGTTTGCCGAATTGACGCGCACGGAGTTGATGGCGATTCCGACCTTATCGGCATTGCCGACAAAATTCTGGGGGCAGTTCGGAGCGAAGACATTGTGGCGCGGTTCGGCGCGGAGGAATTTTTGGTGATTTTGCGCGGAAAATACACGGGAACGGATTACAAGCCGCCACTGCAAAGAATTCAAGATGCCGTTTCCGCTCATCGCGGCGTAGAAAAAGTGTCGGTGGGGCTTGCCGTTTATCCAAAAGACGGCGAGAGCGTTGAAAAACTCGTTCAATGCGCCGACGATTCAAAGCGCGGCGGAAAGTAAAGGCGTTTTTGCAAAGCCACAAAAATAGAAAGGACTGTACATGGAACTGAAACACGCAACATACGGAATCGTTGGCTTGGGAATCATGGGCGGCTCGTTCGCCAAGTCAATCCGGCAGAATATTTTGAGTCAGGCGGGGGCAACGGGGCGCGTGCTTGCCTGTAACCGAAGCACCGCTTGTCTTTCGCAGGTGATGGCGGAGGGCGTGGCGGACGCGACTTTTTCGTCTGACCGCGTGGGCGACATGCTCCCCGAATGCGATGTGGTGTTTGTGTGCCTGTACCCCCATGCCACGCTTGATTTTATGAAGGAACATCGGGAGCATTTTAAAAGCGGCGCAATTGTCACGGATATCAGTGGCGTAAAAGGCATTTTTGAAAAGGCACTGCCCGACATCTTGCGGAGCGATGTGGATTTTATCATCGGGCATCCGATGGCGGGCGGCGAAAAAGAAGGCTACGCCAACAGCGACGCCAAATTTTTTGTGAACCACAACTACATTCTGTGTCCGAGCGACTTTAACAAGGCGGGAAACCTTGATTTTATGCGCGATTTGGTGCGGGAAATGGGCTTTACGCGAATCACTGAAACGACCTGCGACACGCACGACTGGAAAATCGGATTCACGAGCCAGCTCTGCCATGTGATTGCGAGCGCGCTCGTGGAAAGCGCGGAAGACCCAGAAATCACCGCGTTTGGAGGCGGCTCTTTTGAGGATTTAACGCGAATCGCCATGATTAATGCGCCCTTGTGGACAGAACTTTTTATCTCGAACAAAGAAAAACTCGTCACGCACATTGAAAATTTCCAAAAACAGATGGAACGATTCAAAAAATACATCGCCGAAGAAGACGCGGATTCCTTGCGCAGCATGCTTTCCCACACGCGCGAACAACGCTTAAAGATGGGCGCAATCCGCACGGTCAAAAAGTAAAAAAAACATGGCGGATTTTCGCTATTTTTGCGTTCGTTGCAAAAATTCGCTTGAATCGCTATTCTGATTAGAAAAATCTTCATTCACTTTTTAGGAGATAATCATGGCAAAAGACAAAGTTGTTCTCGCCTATTCTGGCGGTTTGGACACGACGGTAATCATTCCGTGGCTCAAAGAAAATTATGATTACGATGTCATCGCCGTCTGCATTGACGTGGGGCAGGGCGACGACTGGGAGGCGATTAAGGGCCGTGCGCTCAAAACGGGGGCGAGCGCGTGCTATGTGGTAGACGCGCGGCAGGAATACATTGAGGAATACATTTGGCCCGCGCTCAAAGCAAATGCCGTCTACGAGGACGAATATTTGCTCGGTACATCGACTGCCCGCCCGCTTATCGGAAAGATTTTGGTCGAGTACGCGCGGCAGGAAGGCGCAGTTGCAATCTGCCACGGCGCGACGGGAAAGGGCAACGACCAGGTGCGCTTTGAGCTTGCGATTAAGGCGTTCGCCCCGGATTTGCGCGTGATTGCCGCCTGGCGCGACGACAAATGGAACATGGACAGCCGCGAAGCCGAAATCAAATTTTTGGAAGACCGAAATCTTGAAGTTCCGATGAAAAAAGACCAGTCGTACAGCCGTGACGAAAACATCTGGCACATCAGCCACGAGGGACTGGAACTTGAAAAGACTGAAAACGAGCCGAACTACAAGCACATGCTCAAAAACACGGTCGTTCCCGAAGAAGCGAGCGACGGCGAATATGTGACGATTGAGTGGGAAAAAGGCATTCCCGTTAGCCTCAACGGAAAGAAGATGAACGGCTTGGACTTGATGCTTGAACTGAACAAAATCGGCGGACGGAACGGCGTCGGCTTGGTGGACATCTGTGAAAACCGTTGCGTGGGCATGAAAAGCCGCGGCGTGTACGAAACCCCCGGCGGCGCGATTCTCTACTTTGCTCACCGCATGATGGATCACATCTGCCTTGACCGCGACACCTACCACTACAAGCAGCAGGTTTCGCTCCGCTTGGCGGAATTGATTTACGACGGCAAGGTGTTCACTCCGCTCTACGACGCGCTCATGGCGTTTGTGGATTCCACGCAAGAGACCGTCACGGGCTGGACGAAAGTCAAGCTCGTCAAAGGGCAGATTCGCGCGGCGGGTTCGCAGTCAAAGTACAGCCTGTACAATGAAGACATCGCGTCTTTCACCACGGGCGAACTCTATAACCACAAGGACGCGCAGGGATTTATCACGCTCTTCGGGCTTCCGCTCAAAGTACGCGCCATGATGGAGCAGGAAGTCGGCGAAGGCAGGGCGATTGCTGAGAGCAAGAATCTCAAAAAACGCCCGACGGAGTAAATCGTTTTTACTCACGCACACACAGTCATTGAGATTGTCGAAATGACCGTGTGTGCGCGATTTTTTTTAGGGGAAAGCGTGATGTATTGTGGTGCGAAAATAGAACTTTACCAAAACAACCGCCTTAAGTACCAAAAACTGCAAGAGGCGGTCATAAAATTCGCGCGGGAGATAAACGATATGGAAAATCCGCCCGACGACTTGTTCTGCGGGTTCGCGAAAATAACCGTCGAACGGGTGAAAGAACTCGACGAAGAAAAGGCAAAAATCGAATCGCTTAGCAACGAAGAGGCTGCGCGCGAATATGCGAAAATCCAGAAAATCTGGGAAATCCAACTTGCCACAGTCAGCGCATTTGTCTGCGAGTTCGCGGAAGCGAGAAACCTCGACTATCGTATTTCCGAGGAAAATTTCTCCGTACTTCCAGGTGGCACGGACTCCTTCGCCATATACCTGATAAAAAAATCCAATGTTTCTTTGAACGCCCCTTCGTATTTTTGGAACAGGGGGCTTGCGTATATCCCAAAACGTAGCGAAAAAAAAATCGTGATTCCAAGAAATCTGGAGGATTTCGACGAACTCAAAAAGAAACTTGAGGAACTTGCCGACTCGCTGTAGTTTGGGAACTGCGAGAGAGATTTCCTAATCGTTCTCCAAAACTGATTTTGAGCGATGGTTATTCGCTTTCGTATTCGATGAGCGTTGTAACGGGAGTTGGACTCAAAAAATCCTTGTAGCCCAAAAACGAAAGACCGATTATGCCAAAAATCTCTGTAACTTCGGCTCCGCCTTGCGCAACAAGGCGTTTTCCTGCGTCGAGTGTGCCGCCTGTGGCAATAAGGTCGTCAATCAAAAGAATTTTTTGACTTTTTTTCAAATCCGCTTTGTGTACTTCGATTTCCGCTTCTCCGTATTCGAGTTTGTAGGAAGCGCGAAAAACGTCGCCTGGCAACTTGCCTTTTTTGCGAATCAAAATGAGCGGCAAATTGAACGTGAGCGCGAGTGGGGAAGCGAACAAAAAGCCACGAGATTCGACCGCTGCCACTGCATTTATGTTGCCGCTTTTTACGAGCGGCGCGTATTTTTTTTCCGCCTCCAAAATCGTCCAATGAAACACGTCAGGATTTGTTAAAACGCTTGTGATGTCGTAAAAAAGAATCCCTGGTTTTGGAAAATCGGCAATGCGCCGTATCGCTTTGTCAAGAATTGTGTTGTTTTGCATTTTTTCTCCTTTTTGATGTTAGACCTTTGACTCATTTTGCTCAGTTTCCAAAAACGATTCGATTTTTTCTCGAACTTCATCGCTTGGAATTCCATTTGCCACGCTTATGATTTTTGCTTTTTTCATCATTTTTTTTGCTTCGCTTTCAGAAATTCCGCGGCTTTGCATATAAAAAAGTTCGTCCGCGCCAAGCCTTCCAAGCGTTGCGCCGTGCGTGCCAGAAACGTCCTCTTCGTCGCAAAGAATAACAGGAATCGATTTACAAACGGCACTTTCGCTCAACAAAAGCGTTTCTTCTTGCTCGTCGCCCGTCGCTCCCGCGCAGCCTCGCTTAAAATCAATCGTTCCTCGATAAATCTTGAGCGCGTTTTCGCCCACAACGCCTTTGACGGTCATTTTTGTGCTTGTTTTTTGCCCGTGGTGATTTACGACGTAATTCATGTCAAGCGTTTGCCCGTTTTCGGTTTTATACGCGGTGTTGCTTTTGAATTTTGAAGAAAATCCGTTTAATTCGGTTTTGACTTCAGCAAACACCTGCTTTCCGCCAAGTTCAATCTGCGTAACTTCGATTTCCGCGTTGTCAGCGCACTCGCTCATCGTTTGGTCAATTTGAACGAATTGCTCGCCGAGCAACTGCACTTTCACAAGATGAATTTTTGAATGTGGAAAAGCCACAAGGCGCGTTTTTACAAAAGAAAATCCCCATGCGTTTTTGTCTGAAACGTAATCAAAAATGACTGTTATTTCGGCGTTTTCCTTTGCGATTATCGTTTGCTCGTGTTCGTAGCGTCCTTCGTCAAAAAAAAGCGGCACGTGCACAATTTCGCCTTTTTTCTCCGAAACGATTTCCGATTTTTCGATTTTCGCCTCGCTATCCGATTCGATTTCGACTTTTGCGACATTCATTTTGAGCCAATTCCAAGTTGGCGACGGAAGTCGATTTATGTCTTTGTATAAAAAATGCTGTTTCATGTTTCTCCTTTATGGTTTTAGAGCAAGATTTCCTTTATTTTTTTTGCGAGCAATTTTCGTCGTTCTTCAAAAAACGTTGCAAAATCTTCGATTTTGAGAGAAACGTTTTCTGGAAGAAGCGCGTGTGCGCGGAATTGTTTTTTGAGTGTGTCGTCAAAATCATCGTAAAAATCTTGGAGCGGTCGTTCATGTCTTGCGCGATTCCAAGATTCTTCGAGCAATTCCAAATTTGGAAGACGATTTCTATTCATGCGGCATTTTTGCCACTCTTCCATGCTTTTTACCGCAAGCGGTTTGGAACTAAATGCGTCTGAAGGGTGAAGATGGTCAATATCGTAAGAAACACCAGGCTCGTGCCAGTCAAGACTCAAATAATACAAAATTTCGCTTACGACTTTGCTTCCGTACTCAAGGTCGAGCAAATCCTCGATTTTTGCCTCCGTAACTCGAAGTTCGTTCATCGAATCCAAAAGAGGAATTGTGATTCTGTTGTTGTTATCGATAATTTGGTTGCGAATTACAGAAAGTTTTCCCGTTGTTCCCGATTTGAAGAACGTAAAAAGCGCGGCTCGAACAAGATACGCACGAATTGCATCCTTGTCTTCTTTGAAATCTGGATTGTTGTAGATGAAAAAAATCACGGGAAGCAAAACGTTCCAACCTTTTGCAAATCTCGCCGTTTCAATATTCATAGATTTCAAAAGGTCGTCGAGTTCTGTAAGCGTTTGCTTAAAATAATCCCAATTTCCTCGCAATTCTCTTGCGGTCTTTTCATTTATGTTTGATTTTACTACATCTCCGTAGAGCATAAGTGCCGTTCGTATAATAAAATCCTCGCCAAAGTTGCAAAATGAACCCGAAAGCACTTTTCCAAAGAATTGTTTTGAGTCATTCCAATACGCGCCCAAAATTGACATCGTTATTTGCGATTTTGAGAGTGGTTTTCCGCCGCTATTAAATCGAACGAACATTTCTAGTGCATCGTCTTGATTTCCGTCGATTTCCATGTAATTTATGAGTGGTTCGTCAAAAACTTTTTTGCAAAGCGTTTCCAAAACAGTGCGAGCATAATTTTTGCTTTCCGCGTGAACGCTTTTTATTGCTCCTTCGATTGCGTCTTTTCTTGTATTTTCGTTTCTAAAAGCAGGATTTTCTATGAGTTTTCTAAATTCAAACTGCGTAGGACTTATGCGCATGATTTTTTCGGTGAAACGAATGTCGTATTTTTTTGAGTTATAATCGTTTCCGTCTATTTCGATTTTGCTTTCGTCAAGTTCAATCAAAAGTTTTGCCCGCGTTCCGCCTGTTCCGCTTCTTTCGTGTGCTTTTAGAACAAGTACATCATCGCAATAAAGACTCAAAAAAAGCGATGTAAGTCGCTGCTGCCCGTCAAGGACGGCAATGTTGGAAACGTCAAGGTTGATTTTTGACAATTCGTAATCTGTGGCGGCAGAACCTTTTGCCCTAAATTCGCACGATTTTCGGAAGCGGCAAAAATACGTGTCGTCGCTCATATTTTCTTTGGAGAGTTTCCAAAATAAAAACGTTGAAATCGGATATCCAAGGAGAATCGAGTCCCAAAGTTTTTCAATTTGCTCCATCGTCCAAACGTACTGCCTTTGGAACGCTGGCATAACGTATATTTCATTTTTTACATTTTCTAACGCTTCAAAAATTTTCAGTGAATTCATTTTTCCTCCAAAGATTTTATTGATCTTGAGCGATAACAAATTTAAGAATAATTTTTTCAAATCTTTTTGTAAAGTAAAGCGTTTTGTTGTTAGCAAAAGCATTTTTTGACGTTTTCAACTGCCGCTACCGGAATGTCTGAAAGAAGCGCGATTCTGCCTTCTCGTCGCAAGCGGAACAATTCTTTTATCGATAAATCTTTTGATTCGCCCTTGAGTTTTCGGTTTATGATTGCGCCTGTAACGTAAACCGTTGTTGCCGACGTGAGTGCTTCAATTACGCAAGAACTCGCCTTTGAAACGAGTTTGTTTTGAAATCCTTCTTCGATTAAACCGCCGTCGCTCAAAATGCCACCCAAAATCTCGCCCACGCTATCTGCGCCCGCTTGGTTAAAAATCCCGTTCAGCGCAGAATTCGACGCAATCCAAAAAAAGCAAAGCGCATTAAAAATCGGCGACGGTTTGTAGCCGTAGAGTTTCATCAATTCCAAAGCCATTTTGAGTTGCGCAAAAAACATCAAAAGTCCGTCAACGAGCGGATTTCTGCTAAAAACAACGCACAGCGCGGCTTTCCAACTGTATTTTTTTATGATTTTTGCGCTTTGTGGCGAAAGTTCTGCATAATATTCTTTTATAAAAAGCGCGAGTCGGTCGTTTCGCTCTTTATATTCTTTTGATTTTTTGGGAATCGAGAGAACGAGTTGTTCGTTTATGTTCCAAAATAAGTCGTTTTTTTCGTTTTTCTTTTTGAGATTTTTTCTGATATTTTTTGCTTCTCCCAAAACGTCGATTTCTTTTTTTCTAGTGAGTTTTACGAATAAAAAAATCGGTTTTACGATTATTTCAAAAACGGCAAAAATGAGCAAAATCCAGAAAAAAAATCCAAGAACGGGGAAGGGGAGAGAATCGTTCAAAATCTTGCCTTTTTCGTAAATTTCGCCCGAAAAATAAAGCGCACCTAAAAGCAAAACGAGGGCGCAGTGCCACACACATTTTTTCATACGCTCAATTCCTTGATTTTTTCGATGAGCAAAACGAGTTTTTCATTTGTGCTTGAAAAAAAATCTTTTTCAAAATTCTTTTGTTCGATTTCGGTTTTCATTTTCAAAACTTCCGATTCTTTTTCCAAAAGGCTTTCTTTGATGTATATCGAAACGTGCGTATTCAAAATGTCTGTCATAATGTCGCCCATGCACGATTTTAGTACAGCGCAAGACGATTTTACATAATGCGCGATGATTTTGTCGTACTCGCCGTTTATCATCGAAGCGTTTACTTCGATTGTTTTTTCAAACGGAATCAAAAACAAAAATTTTCCATCTTCTTTGTGCTCGTCGATTGGAGCAATGTCAAACCGCACCGTTTCAGAAATCTGACCGACCGTTTTTGTTCTGTACTCGACTTTTGGGATTTGTGGAACAATGTCGCTTGCGTTTTCGTTTATTTCCTCGATTTTTTTGTTCACAATTTTGATTGCATCAAAATCGCCAGAATTGACTTTTTCAAGATACGATTCAGAGATGATTTTTTTTACAAGAGCGCGAGCGTTTTCGCTACATTCCATCAAAAATTCGTCGTATTCGCTTCCTTTGATTTTGAAACTCGACACTTTTTCTGGTAGGCGTTTGCAATATTTTGCGTTTTCTCGAAGTCGTCTAAAACTTTCCCGCGTTTTTGCTTCAATTTCACGCTTTAAGTCGTCGGAGAGCGTGAACTCAAGTCCCATCCAACTTTCTTTTTTGCCGCGCTTTCCGTAAGATTCGATGAGATTTTTTTCTTCGATGAGCGTGTTGAGCGCGATTTCATGTTGAGAAAGTTCGTTTTTCAAAAAAACGATTTTTCGCGCAATGGCACTAGAAACGTCTTTGAGGTCGTTCAAAAGTTCGTCTTTGCAATGCGAGCGACGTTGTTCTTTTCCATTTTCTTTGATGTCCGCTAAAAGATTTTCTTCCATCATCAAAAATTCTGACTTTTGCAAAAGAGTCGAAGCGTCGTATTCAGTTGAAATGCTTGCGCCAAAAATTACGTCGTATGCCATTCCAAGATTTGCCGACCAAGATTTGAGCGACGACTCGGAAACTTTATTTGTGCCGAGTTTTTTTACAAAATTCCTAATTCCGTTTTCCGCTTGCTCGCACAACTCCTTTTGAAGCGCGGATTCTTCAAGCCAATATTTTGCTCGCATTTTATTTTGAACAAGTCGGTACGTGCATGACGAGCGGTCTTTTCCGATTTTTGCAAGATAGCCGCACGCCGCGTCGTTTACAGGCGACATATTGCTTTGAATAAAAAGCACCAAATCACATTCTTTGAAAATGGCGTTGTACATCTCAAAATTCTGCGAAATCTCCGCGTCGTTTGAGTCGAGTCCAGGCATATCAAAAATGACGCAGTTTTCAAAAAAAATCTTGCTTTCTTCGTTGTACGGCACTTCCACCACCACAAGGAGCGGCGACTGGTCTAAAAGTTCGTTTGTGCCAGGCTTTGAGCACAGTGCTTTTCTAAGATTGTCTTGCGTGAGTGGGCGCGGAGAACTTTCTGGATACTGTTCATCGAACGATTTTAAGCCTTTTATTCGGTCAATGATATTTTCCATTTGATTTTGCAATTCGTACAATTCGTTTTCAGGATTTTTGATGGTTTTTCGCTTGTAAATGTATATCCCGCCGTGCGACGCGCTTTCTTTTGAAGCCATTTTGATAAGAGCGGGGCGAAGCGTGGTGTCAATTCCAAAACCAATCGGAGAGGCGTTTTCGTTTCGCGACAGAAGGTTTACGAACGTGGATTTTCCCGCCTTGAGCATTCCCGTCGCCACAATAAAAAGCAAATCCGTCTTAAAAAGTTCAAACCTGCGCTCGATTTTCTCTTGCTGTTTTTTCCATTCTTTTTTTGATTTTTCCGAAATGCACTCGTTTTCCAAAATCGTTTTTGAGATGCTAAAAAATTCGTCTTTGTATGTTTCAAGTTCTTCGCCGTTCATTTTTCACTCCGATTTTTTTGTTTTTGAGGAGGAATCTGACCTGTTTGGAAAAAAATCCCGCACAAAATCTCTGTATGATACAGCATTTTTTAAGTGAAAAAAAGCAGATTTGTACGTGCGCTTTGCTATTGCAAGAGCGTGAGCAATCTGCTATAGTTCTACCGATGAGATTGTAGCTCAGTTGGATAGAGCATCTGCCTTCTAAGCAGAGGGTCGCAGGTTCGAATCCTGTCAGTCTCAATGTTTGATTTTTGCAAAAAAAACTGGCGCATTGCCAGTTTTTTTATTAAACCACTTTCTGTTAATTTGCATTTTGGAAAGTGGTTTATTCGTCCAATTTTATGTGTTGCCAAAATTCTGGCACTTCAAATCCAAGTCGCCAAAATCCAATGTTTTTGATTCCAAGGTCGGAGTACATTTGACATCGTATTCTAAGCGAATAAGCGTCGTCGTACCAGCCAGTTATTGTTGCCGTTTCTGTAAACGAAAAATGCGGAATCCCGTATTCGTCGCGCTTCACCTCGCTAATTCCGTTTTCTCGTTTTATCCGCTCGATTCCGCTGCTGTACCACGCTTGCCCTCGAACGGGCGCGGAAAGCCAGGTTCTGCCGTAAAGCGACACGCCCATTATGAGTTTTTCTTCGGAGATTTGCGTTTGTGCGTACTCGGCGATTCTTTTGCACCAATTTGTGCTTGCGATTGCGCCTGGCGCACTCGTTGACCAATGCTCGTCGTATGCCATGATGAGAATTTTGTCGGCGACTTTTGCAAGTGGCGCGTAAGCAAACGGGTCGTCTTTGAGCGTTTTGAGCCGTGCCTTTGTTGCGATTGAAAGGATTTTTTCCTTTGGAAGTTTTTCTCGCACGATTTTCAAAAAGTCAAAAAAACGCTCCGTGTCGCTTTTGGGGATATTTTCCCAGTCGATTTGAAGTCCCTCATAACTTTCAGCGGCTTCAATCATTTGCGCGATGATTCGCTCTCGAAGGGGGAGCGTGGGGTCTAACAGCAAGTGCGCTTGCGTTTGCGAATCTACGCTCGTTACTAAATGAACTCTGCCTTTGTAATTTTTGAAGAATTTGCTTCGCGCGGGAACTTTTGGCATTTCGCTGTAAACGTTCATCGAAGAAACAAAATAGCCAACGTCGGTGATTGGAACGTCGCGGTTGAACTCTTTTTCTCGCCCTTCCATGACGTAGCCCCAGATTTCTTTGTAAGAAAGCGCGTCAGAAAGCGGGTCTGGAACAATGTACGGAGATTCGTAAACGAACTCCTCGTCGCTTTCAGAATTTTCTTCGTCGTCTTCCGCTTTTGCCGATTGACACGAAAACGAAGCGAACATCATCACCATTGCCACCGCTGCCGCCGAAAGCCTTTTGTTTCCAATGCACTGATTCATTTTTCGATTTTCGGCGTTTTTTCTCTTGGACTTTTGTTTGTTAGAACTTTTGCGAAGAAAACCCCGGAACAATCGGCTTTCTAAATTTTTTTACCATTTCCGAAAGAATTTTTTCTGCTTCCTCTGCGCTCACTTCCTTTTGCGCTTCGTGATATTCGATTAAATTTTGCGGAATTTCTTTCAAAAATCGGCTTGGAGTACACGCGCGCCCTTCGCTTTCGCGCTCTTTTCCGTCTGCGGAAAATCGTCTTTTTTTTCGAGCCTGACACGCGCTTATAAAAAGTTTGTCGCGCGCCCGCGTTATTGCAACGTAAAAAAGCCTGCGCTCTTCTTCCACCGCCTCTTCGCCGCCTTCTAAAACTGCCCGTTCGTGCGGAATTATGTCGTCCTCGGCTCCCGCAATAAAAACCACGGGAAACTCAAGCCCTTTTGAAGCGTGAATCGTCATTAAATTGACTTTTCCCGAATCCGCGCCCTCAAAATCGTCGCGCGAAAGAAGCGTAATTCTGTTCAAATAGCCGTAAAGCGTTGAGTCTTCGGTGTCTGGATTATTTTCCCATTGTTCCATTGAATCCAAAAGCCCGTCAACGTTGAGTATTTTCCATTGCGCCGCCTTTGGAGTTTTGGGATTTTCTGAAAGCAAAAAGTCAAAATAGCCGATTTCTTCCAAAAGCGAGCGCACTTTTTTGGAAAGATTTTTTCCGCCAAGAAGCGTTTTGCCGCTTTCGATGAGTGCGCACAATTTTCTCATTCCTTCCGCGCTTTCGGAGGAAAATCCTTCGCATTTTGATTCGTGAATGGCGTTTCCAAAAAGGTCTACTTCGATTTCGCCACCTTTTGAAGTAGAATTGGAATCGATGACAAGAGAAATCGCTTCGTAAAGCGAGCACGAATTTTCTCGTGCGATTTTGTTGAGTTTTTCGAGCGTCGTCCGCCCGATTCCGCGTCGAGGCGTGTTGATTATGCGAAGCAGATTCACGTCGTCGTCGTGATTTGCGATTACTCGAAGAAAAGAAATTACGTCTTTGATTTCTTTTCGCTGAAAAAAAGACGTGCCGCCGCTCATCGTGTACGGAACGTCTTGAGAAAGAAATGCCTCTTCAAGCGCACGGCTTTGCGAATTTGAGCGCATCAAAACGCAAAAATCCGAGTATTTTCGATTTTCAGAAATAGCGAGCGAACTTATGCACTCTAAAATAAAATCCGCTTCCGCCGCGTCGTTTTCAGGATAAAAAATTTCGATTGGCTTTCCATTTCCGTTTCCGCTCCACAATTTTTTTTCTTTTCGATTTTTATTGTGACTGATGACTCCGTTTGCCGCATCCAAAATCGTTCCCGTGGAGCGATAATTTTGTTCGAGTTTGATTTCCCGAACGGAAGGAAAATCTTTTTCAAAATTCACGATATTTTGATAATCCGCACCGCGCCACGAATAAATCGACTGGTCGTCATCGCCCACAACGGCAATGTTTTTGTCGGAAAGCAGTCGCATGAGTTCGTATTGCTGTCTGCTCGTGTCTTGAAATTCGTCAACCATCACGTATTTGTAGCGTTCGCGGTACTTTTGTAGAATTTCGGGGTGTTCTCTAAAAAGCCGAATGGGAAGCGTGATGAGGTCGTCAAAATCCACGGCGTTGTAAAGTTTAAGTCCTTCTTCGTAACTTTCGTACAATTCTCGCCAAACGTCAGTTTCTGCGTCCCATTCGCGCCTGTTCGTTTTTATGTCGCTGATTAAGCAACCGAGTTTGTACACGTCGATATTCGCTTCGTTGTATTTTAATTCCCGCGCGGTATCTTTGATGAGCGTGTTTCTGTCGGTTTCGTCGTAAATCGAAAAATTTTCCCGCCAACCTAAAACGCCGATTTCTTGGCGCAAAACGCGGACTCCAAATGCGTGAAACGTCGAAATCGTCAAAAGTTGGAGTTTTTTGCCTGTCATTTCTTTGACGCGCTCTTCCATTTCCCGCGCCGCTTTGTTCGTGAACGTGAGGGCGAGAATTTGACTTTGCGGAATTCCCTTTTTGAGCATATTCGCGATTCTGTACGTTATAACGCGCGTTTTTCCGCTTCCCGCACCCGCGATTATCAAAAGCGCGCCTTCCGTTTGCATGACCGCTTCGTATTGCTCGGCATTGAGTTCGTGTTTCAAATCAAATTCGTCCATAAAAAAAGTGTAGTTAGATTTTTGCAAAAAAGCAAAACGCTCTTTTTTATGGTAAAATCTCGTTTATGAAAATTCGTTTTTTTCAAAAATCTGTCGCGCTTCTTTTTTTGCTGTTTTGGTGCGTCGATTTTGCTTTTGCTCACGGCGGAGCAATGGCTGGCGAAGGAAAACTCTTTGTTCTAAAAACTCAATGGTTCGATTTTATTTATTCAAAAAAAACAAAATCTTCGGCGGAAAAAATTGCTCGCGTTGCAGACGAAATGTACGCGGAACTTTGTTCAAAACTTGGATTTGAGATGACCGACCGATTTCCCGTTTCCGTTACGAGTTCCGTTGAAAGTCTAAATGCTTTTTTTTCGCTTGCCCCGTACAATTTAATCGTAGTTTATGACACGCCACCGTCTGAATCGTTGGATATGCACGAAGACACGCTGCTTGCGGTTTTTTATCACGAGTTGACGCACGCGGTAACGCTTAACGCAAAAAGTCCATTTTGGAGAGCGATGGCGCATTTTGCCGACGTTTTAACTCCCGCAGGAATTTCCCTTACGAGTTTTTGGTTTGAAGGCGCGGCGGTTTCCCTTGAATCGCGCGATTCGGCAGGCGGAAGGCTTTTTGACCCGTTTTTTACGCAACTTGTTACAAAAGCAAAACTCGATGACATTCTAAAAATCCGCGCTTTTCCGTCTTGGCGCGACGTTACGGGCGCACGCGACATTTTTCCAGGCGGGCAGGACGCTTACGCTTTTGGAGCACTTTTTGCAGAGTTTTTGCAAGAAAAATATGGAATCAAAAAATACGGAGAATTTTGGAATCTGGCAGGCACAAAAACGAGGCTCGTTCCAAGCATTTTCAAAACGTGCTACGGCACATCGCTTTCTGACGAGTGGCAAGCGTTTTATGACTGGATTGAAATCCCGTCGTCCGCGCTTTCTGTAAAAGATTTTGGAAAAATCGAGTACATTTCAAAAGAAAATGCGTTCGTTCGCGCGTTTGACGTTTTTGAAAACGAAGACGGATTTTTTGTTGTTTTTTTTGATTCTCTTTCGTCGGGCGTTTTTCTTTCGGAGTTTTTCCAAAACGGAAAAATCAAAAAAACGCGCAGACTTTTTTCTGCCACGGGCGTAAATCGCCTCGTTTTTTCTTCTGACGGAAAAAAAATCGCCGTTACGCGAACGCACGAAAAACGCACCACAAAAAGCGAAGTCGCAGAATACGACATTTTGAGCGGCGCTTATCACGTAATTCAAAGCGAAGGCGCAACGTCGGCTTTTTTTGAAATAGAAAACGTGTCTTTTTTGAAAATCGATTCGGCGCATTTTGACGAAATCATTTTTTCTCCCGTTTTTGACGAAACATCTTCTTCAAAAGCGTTTGTTTCCAAAAAAGGACTTTCTTGGTGCGTAAAAATCGAGTCGGGCGGAAAAACGTTTTCCGTGGATTTTGGAAAAAAAATCGTCCACGATTTGCACGTTTTTTCCAGAAACGATGGAAAACTCTGGCTTTCTTTTTCTTGGGCGGAACTCGGAAAAAAGAGGACTTTTTCACGTGCAGGATTTTTGCTTTTTGACGAAACATCAAAATCCGCAACCGTTTTTTTTCAAGCCCAAGATGGACGCGCAGGAATTTTAGGCGCACGACCCGTTTTTCTTTCCGACGGTTCGATTTTTCTTGTTTCTTTGACCGAAGAATTTGACCGCCATCCGATTTCTTTGCAGCCGCTTCCGCGTATGGTTTGTGAGAATTTTCCCGTTCTCGAAGAAAAAATCGAAGAAATCGAAAAATCTGAAGAAAATGAAGATTTTTTTGACGCAAGCGAGGATTTTGAAGAAAAACCGTATCATTCGATTTTTTATTACAAAAATGGCGCAAAATTTCCCATTTCAATTCTTGTGCGAAAAAATTTTTCCTTTGAAGAAACGGGCGATATAGCGTTTTTGGGCGGCACTTTTTTGAGCGCGAATCCTTGGACGGATTGCATTTTTATGTTTTCTTCGGGCGTAAATCCGTTTGATTTTTTTGGCGGTTCAAGCGCAAGGCTTTCTGGAGGCGACGGCGTTTTTTCTTACAGCGCACAAGGAACTGTACTTTTTACAAAAAACGGCTTTCAGCAAACGTCTTCGGAGGTGTCGCTTTCGCTCATTCCAGTGCGCTTTCTTTCGGGATTTGTTTCGCTTTCCTTTTTGTCGGATTTTTTTTACGGCGAAGAGCCAAAAGACGCGGACACGCACTTTTCTCGGCGCGGACTTCACGCTTTTTCTACCATGAGCGCGACTTTTTCGACCGTTCATCGAGAAAATCCAAAAACGTTTTGGTATTCTGGTTTCCTTTTGAAACCGTTTGTGTATGCAGAAAAAAAAGATTACGATTGGCTTTTGAATGGAGATTTGTATCGACCTGACATTGAAAAAAAAGCGATAAACGCGGGAGGAACTGCGCAAGTTCGAGTCCCAATTTTGTTTCCGTTTACGATTACAGCGTCTTTGTATCCCGAACTCGACACGCTTTTGAAAGCGCGTGTGAGCGCGGTTGTTTTTAATCGCGAAATCCAAAAAGGAATTCCTGCTCTTTCGGTTTTTGTGCGTCGGTTTTATGTTACGATTTCGTATTCTGGAAAAATCAAATGCGAGTCAGAGCGAGAATTATTCGATATTGCAAGAATACCGTCGCTTGTTCAAAATATTCAAAAAGACGATTATTCGGACGTGGCGACGGTTTTATTTTCGTTTGATATTGCGCCAAACACGGGATATGCGGCGCAAAGTTTGTCTTTTTCTGTTTCGGCTTTTGCGACTTTTCGTCCACATCCAAGCGAGCAAGAAAAATCCTGGAAAATTGGAGCGACGGCTTCGGTAAATTTTTGATAAAATTCAAAGGCTCTCATTCCGAAAAATAAAAAAGAAAAAAATTAGGGGAAAATTATGGCGAGAGGTCGCGGCGGAATTGGAAAAACGATTGCATTGCTCATTCTTATATTGATACTCGTTTTGGGCGGATTGATGTGGTTTGATTACCTTGGAGTGATAAAAGCGAAGCGTGTTTTTGCGCCTGTTTATAAAGTTTTGGGCTTGCAGCAGCAAACCTCCGTCACGGGAACAAAGAAAAATCCGTTTACGGGCGATTTAGACGAAGACAGATTTGCAAAGCGAATCGAATCGCTCGACGCGCGTGTTCAAGAACTCGATAAGCGAGAAGAAGATATAACGCGACTTGAAGAGCAAAACGAAGCGGTTTCCAAAGAACTTGAAGAGCGAAAGAAAAGTCAAGACGAGCGCGAAAATACATTTAATAGCCAGCAAAAGCAAATTGCCGACCGCGATGCAAATATTTCTCAGATTTCGATTTATCTTTCTTCAATGCCGCCAGAAACGGCGGTGGCTCAACTTGTGGCAATGGACGACCAAGACATCATCGACATAATGAGAAAGACGGACGAAATCGCGGAGGCGAACCGCACGGCTTCACTTACTTCGGTTTGGCTTATGAATATGCCAGCCGAGCGAGCGGCTACGGTTGCTCAAAAAATGGCTGATAAACCCGCAACTCTTTCGGAAGCGCAGTAATTTTTTTTTGAGTCAAAAAGGAGAAAAACGATGAATTACATACAGCCAAACCTTGGCAATTTGAATTTGAGTGCGCAAACTGTGGAATCTTTTGCTCCAAAAACGCAAGAAAACGAAAAGCGGGGCGACGCGCTTTCATTTTCTGACGCTTTGAACGCGGCTTACAAAGAATCAAAAGAACTGAAAAAAGACGAACCTCGGCAAAAAACGTCGGATTCTCCAAAAGAAACTGAACATAACGAAAAAAACGGCATTTTGGAAAATTCGTCTGCAAAAACGGTGAGCGACGCAGAATCAAAAAAAAGCGCAAAATCGGACGAAGCGGATTCTTCAAAGAAAAACGGACGAGAAGAAAAAACGGCGCGCGCGGATTCTTCCAAAAATCAAAAGTCAGACGAGCGCATTTCTCGCGAAACCGAGGAAAATGCGCAGGATTTTGAGGCGGATTCAGAAAACGCACTTGCAATGTTGTCGCTTTCTTTGGAAGGTGAAGCGGATTTTTCGGAACAGGATTTTGATGTTTCTGAAATTGAAAATGAAAACGCGCTTTCTTCTTTGAACGTGGACGAAGAAAACGTTCGTGCGTCTTTTGTTTCGCAGTTTGAAGAAACGTCGGAAGAAAAATCGAAAAATAGTCGTTTGGGTGCTGACTTTGAAAATCAAAAAAATGCCGAGGCTGTTTCTTTTTACGAAAACGAAAATCTCCAAGGCGAAGCGCCTTCTTCATTGATTTCTGAAAACGCTGAAAGAAAAATTGCAGCCACAATGAAAAATCAAAACGGCGTGGAAACCGTTGCAGACGGTGGAGATTTTTCTTTTTCAGAGTCGAGCGAAGAAGCGGCGGAAGAAAAAATCCGCGCGTCGGTTTCTCGACTTGCCGTTCACGATTTGCGCTCTGAAAAAGGGCGAGAAAAAAGTGCTTCTTCCAAAAAAGCGGATTTAAGTCGAGAAAAAGGGGCGGCGCGTTTTAAGCCACAGTTTTCAAAGCAGACGGCGCAGACGAATGCGCGCGTGGCTTATCAGGGAGAAGCGGAAAAAGCGGAAGGGCAGCAGTTGACGATAGAACTTGCGGCTCGAACAGGAATTGAGCAAAACATCACATCGTCATCGCAGCAAGTAGCAAGCGCAAACGGTTCTGATTTTCAGCAGATGTTATCGAATGTGGTGCAGCAAAATGCTCAAGAATTTGTGAAGGCGGGAAATATCGTTTTGAAAGATGGCAATTCTGGTACGATAAATTTGATTTTGCGTCCAGAAAGTCTTGGAAACGTAAAAATCAGTCTTTCGCTTTCGGATAAAATCGTTTCTGGGCAGATTACGGTTGCTTCAAAAGAGGCTTTTGATGCGTTCCGAGAAAGCATTGACGCAATCAGGCAGGCGTTTACGGAAAGCGGTTTTGATACGGGTGCGTTCGATTTGAATTTTTCAAATAGCGGGCAGGAATTTGCGCAAGGAAACGAAGAGCGCGGGTTTAACGAACAAGAACGATTTGCCAATGCCGAAAAAAAATATGGCGATTACGCGGCGCTGGATTCTTTAAGTTCGGATTCTGGCAGTGCCTCGAATGTTGACGCTCATTCTGTGAGCATTGTGGCATAAAAAAATCAAAAAATCGAAAAAACGCGGAAAAGTCGAATGGATTTTTCCGCGTTTTTTTTGTTTGTTCAAATAAGTTGGCACGTTTTTCCGTTAAGTCGGTTCTTTATTTTGCCGATTTTTTATGTATACGGCGAGCAGCCGTGGGAGTAAGCATGGATATCAATACGACTATGAGCGCGTCCGAGCGGGTGCAGGTGCAAGGCGAAGTTGACAGATTCAACAAATCCATTATGGTAAACGGAAGACAGCCTAGTCACGAACTCGGAAAGGACGATTTCCTCAAACTCTTGATGGCACAGATGACTAATCAAGACCCGACGAATCCACTGGACAACACCGAGTTCATAGCGCAAATGGCGCAGTTTTCGTCGCTGGAGCAGATGACGAATATGAGTCAGAATTTTGAGCGGCTCGCTTCTTTGATGAATTCCTCTGAAGCGCAAGGTGCTTTGGGGCATACGGTTGAAATCGACCTTGGAGATACAACGACTCGCGGAGTTGTAGAAGCGGCAACTCGCGGTTCTCATCCACAGGTAAAAGTGAACGGAATGTTCTACGATATGGAAAAAATCATATCGGTCTACAATGATTAAACGAAAATCGTAAATCAAAATAAAATCGAAAAAATTGTAAAGAAAGTAGAAAAGAGGGTAGCAGTATGATGAGATCACTTTATTCTGGTGTTTCTGGATTGCAGAATCATCAGACTCGTATGGATGTCATTGGAAATAATATTTCTAATGTCAATACGACGGGTTTTAAACGCGGTCGCGTGAATTTTCAGGACATGATTAGCCAGCAACTTTCGGGGGCGGCACGACCAACGGAAGAGAAGGGCGGTGTAAATCCGAAGGAAGTTGGTTTGGGAATGACCGTTGCAACGATTGATACTGTGTTTACGCAGGGAAATTTGCAATCAACGGGAATTTCCACAGACGTTGCGATTCAAGGAAATGGATTTTTCCTTGAGATGAATGGCGAGAAGAGTTATTACACTCGCGCGGGTGCGTTTGGACTTGACCGCGACGGAACGCTCGTAAATCCTGCAAATGGGTATCGCGTGCAAGGTTGGATGGCGCGCGAAATCGATGGTGAGATGGTTCTTCAAACATCTGCAAGCACGGAAGACCTTGTAATTCCAGTCGGTTCAAAAGACCCTGCAAAGGCAACGCAAAATGTCAATTTTGCTTGCAACCTCAACAAAAATACACCGATTATCCCAGATAATGCAACGCAAGCGGACATTACAAAGGGAACGTGGAGTACGGAGTTCAAAATCTACGATTCGTTCGGAAATGCGCATAATCTTTCTGTCAATTTTACGCGCGACACAGAAACTCCAAATCAGTGGCACGCTCGAGTTATCGTTGATCCCGACAATGCTGCCGAAAATCCAAACGGAACGGAAACGAGGGTGGGACTTGGAACAACCGACGGCGTTGACACCGAGTTTATCGTTCAGTTCGACAACACGGGAACGCTTCAGAGCGTAATGGACGCGGCAGGAAACACGTCAAATCCTGACGGAGAAATCATTTTGCAGGCTTCGTACAATGTGCCAGATTCCAACGCGGATGCGGACGGAAATCCATATCGTCAGACTTTTAACATCAATCTTGGCACAATTGGAAGTCAGGTCAATACGGTTACGCAAAGCGCGTCGTCAAGTTCCACAAAGGCGTTCTATCAGGACGGCTACACGATGGGCTATCTTGAAAACTTCAAGATTGACTCAACGGGCGTAATCACGGGAGTGTACTCAAACGGCACGAACCGCACGATTGGTCAACTTGCAATGGCAACGTTTACGAATCAGGGCGGTCTTGAAAAAGCAGGCGATAATACTTATGTTGAGTCAATCAACTCTGGAACTGCGAACATTGGAACAAGCGGCATTGCTGGAAAAGGTTCGCTTCTTGCGGGCGCACTTGAAATGTCAAACGTTGACTTGACCGAGCAGTTCACTGACATGATTGTAACACAGCGTGGCTTCCAGTCGAACGCAAAAACGATTCAGACGGCGGACACACTTCTTGAAACCGTGTTGAGTCTCAAGCGATAAACCTTATTTTAACAAAAAAATCGACCGTAAATGCGGTCGATTTTTTTTTCGTAATATAATCAAAATATGAAAAAATGGAGATTTTTGAGTTTTTTCATAAAAAATCCCAAAATTATAAGTCAATATTTTTGAAATTCACGATTTTTTTGTTTGCTTTTTGAATTTTTAGTTATATAATCGCTGTAGTTATTTCTTTAGAAAAGAGAGGTTTGCATGGACATCCAGGTACAGGATTTAATCGAAAAGATTAAAAAAGACGGTGTCGCTGCTGCCGAAAAATCTGCTTCCGAAGTCAAGGCTCAGGCTCAATCTGAAGCCGACAAAATCATCGCGGACGCGAAGGAAGAGGCAGAAAAAATCATCAAAGCAGCAAAAGATGAAACAGCACGGTTCGAGAAGGCAAGCGAGGACGCAATTCGTCAGGCGAGCCGAAATCTCGTGCTTTCATTCCGTGATTCAATCACAAAAGAACTTTCTGCAATCTTGCAGTCAGAAACCGAAAAAGCATATTCTTCAGATTTGCTTTCAAAACTCATTCCCGAGACGGTCAAGGCGTGGACGGCAAACACCGAGGCGAGCGAGGTCTCTGTCCTTCTGAACGAAAAGGACTTAAAGTCGCTTGAGTCAAATCTCAACGCCGCTCTCAAAGCCGAAATTGCGAAAGGCCTCACGCTTAAAGTTGACAACTCAATCAACTCAGGTTTCCGCGTGGGCGTAAAGGACGGGGCGGCTTTCTACGATTTCTCTGCGGAGGCGGTCGCCGAGCTTTTCAGCGCGTACTTGAATCCGCGCGTTTCTGCACTTTTAAAAGAAGCGGTCAGCAACGCATAAGTCGGGCGGGGGTGAAGTATGAGTAATCACTACTACCTTATGTCGCAACTCCCTGGTTTTTCGGCGGGCGACGACAAGACGGTGTTGCCAATTACTTATGAATATTACTATGACCTCTGTTCGCGCTTTCTTAACAAAAACGAAATGAAAATTCTTGACGGTCTTTCGCTTGAACCACCGCTTGAAGATTCAAAAACTGGCTCGTCATTCGTTGACACTTGGAACTACAAGGAAAAGAGCCTCCGCCTTGCACTGGCTCAGATTCGTGCGCTCCGCATGAAAAAGAAGTTCAGCGCGGGTAACGAGTCGATTGCTCCTGACGCGGTTCAGGCGGCTCGAACTGCGAGCGGTATGGACAGCCCTCTGGCTGCCGAGCAGTACCTCAACCAGTATCGGCTCAGCGTTATTGAAAGCATGCGTCCGACAGACGGTTTTTCGCTTGATTCCGTGTTCAGTTACGGTCTCAAGTTAAAGCTCGCTTCCCGAATGAAAAAATTCGACGAGGCGAACGGTTTGGCTTCTTACAAGAAAATTTACACAAGGATTCTTGAAGATAAATAAACGGGCGATTTTGAAATTGTCATGCTGAACTCGTTTCAGCAGTCTTGTTAAGAGATTCCGAAATAAATTCGGAATGACATTCTTTTGAAATGGCTTTATGGAGAATTAAATGACGGATACAAAAGGAAAGGTAGTCGGAGTTAATGGAAACATGGTTTCGGTCGAATTCGACGGAACGGTCTCCATGAACGAAGTTGCCTATGTTAAAGTTGAAGATTCTAGCTTGAAGAGCGAAGTTATCCGTATCCGCGGAAATGTAGCGCAGCTTCAGGTCTACGAAATGACAAAAGGAATCAAGGCGGGCGATGTCGTTGAATTCACTGGCGACTTGCTTTCTGCCGAGCTTGGTCCGGGGCTTTTGGGTCAGG